>Ga0315899_10000197_pt1 | contig 75460 bp, 65 predicted proteins | sample LakEriMetagenome_2_FD_203518 | JGI IMG/M metagenome (GOLD analysis project Ga0315899, IMG submission 203518) | Freshwater fungal communities from buoy surface, Lake Erie, Ohio, United States - Buoy 4 MA112 | ecosystem: Environmental > Aquatic > Freshwater > Lake | place: USA: Lake Erie, Ohio... | reverse complement strand
GGTCATGCCGGCCTCGCTGGCGGGCACGCGATCGAGATCCAGTTCGATGCCCAGGCCGCCCTTGGCGGCCATCTCCGAGCAGCTGCAGGTGAGGCCGGCGGCGCCCATGTCCTGGGCGGCCACCACATCACCGCTCTGGAAGGCATCGAGGCAGGCCTCGATCAGGCCCTTCTCCAGGAAGGGATCCCCCACCTGCACGGCCGGGCGGTCGTCGAGGGAGGCCTCGGTGAGCTCGGCACTCGCAAAGCTGGCGCCACCCATGCCATCACGGCCGGTGGTGCTGCCCACGTAGACCACCGGGTAGCCCACCCCCTCGGCACCGGAGCAGACGATCTGCTCGGTCTCCATCAGCCCCAGGGCCATGGCGTTCACCAGCGGGTTGCCGGAGTAGCTGGCATCGAAGGCCACCTCGCCGCCCACGGTGGGCACGCCCACGCAGTTGCCGTAGTGGGCGATGCCGGCCACCACGCCCTCCATCAGGCCCACGTTGCGCTCCTCCTCTAGGGGCCCGAAGCGCAGGGCATTGAGCAGGGCGATCGGCCGGGCGCCCATCGTGAAGATGTCGCGCAGGATGCCGCCCACCCCCGTGGCCGCCCCCTGGAACGGCTCCACGGCCGAGGGGTGGTTGTGGCTCTCGATCTTGAAGGCGAGGCGCTGACCCTCGCCCAGATCCACCACGCCGGCGTTCTCGCCGGGGCCCACCAGGATGCGGGGGCCGGTGGTGGGGAAGCCCTGGAGCAGGGGCCGCGAGTTGCGGTAGCAGCAGTGCTCCGACCACATCACGCCGAACATGCCCAGCTCGGCGCGGTTGGGGGCGCGGCCGAGACGGCGGCAGATCTCGTCGTAGTCGGCCTGGCTGAGGTTCTCCTTCCTGAGGGCCTCGGGAACGGAATAGGCGGGGGCGGCGTACTCGGGAGCGGCGACCACGGACTCTCGGGCGGGCTGAATGTCACCAGTCTTGCCGAGCGACTCACCGGTGTCCTGCCGGGGACCTGTGCCGCCGCCGCGAGCGTCCTGCCAAGGCGCGGTTCAGAACCAGGGATCCTGCTCTGAATCCTCGCGGCGTGCCGGTGCCGGGCGCCGCCGCCGCGACGTGTCGTCCGGGCGATCGCTCCGGGCACCGGGGTCCGGATCCGACTCAGGCCAATCGTCCCAGGCCTCGGCGTCGGATCGCGGCGCCGGATCGTCGGCGGGATCCCAGGCTGGCTCCTCCAACCAGCCCTCGAGCCGCTCCTCGAAGCGATCGCCCACCTGCTGCACCTGATCGCGCAGGCGGGAGCTCTCCTCCTGCATCTGATCGCGCCAGCGACGCGAACGCCGCAGGAATTCCTGGCGCACGCTGGCGCGGGCCAGGGGCAGATCATCGAGGCCCTCCAGGGCGGTGACCACCTGGCCGGGCTGCTGATCCACGATCCGCTCGGGGCTGAGGCGCCAGCGGCTGCTGCCGGGCAGGCGTGGATCGCTGCGGGCCACCAGGTAGTGGAGGATCCGGCCGGTGCTGAGCTCCACGGCGGCATCGACCACCTGGCCGAGCGGGCTGCCGGAGCGCCCCAGCAGGGAAGCGCCGATCAGGGTGGGCAGACAATCCACGGTGGCCTGATCGGTGGAGCAGGCCTCGGCCTGCACGAACAGCTCCTGATCAGCCAGGCCGCGTAGCTGATCCAGGCGCCAGGCGAGACGCCGCTCACCGAAGCCACCGGGCCGGCTGATCCAGCCGAGCAGCCGATGGACCGGCGGATGCATCCAGGCCTCACAGCCGGGGCCGTGATCGAGACCCTGATCGCAGCGCACGCGGCGGCGCAGCAGGTCGCTGAGAAGAAGCTGCTCGGGAAGGCTCACGCCGTCAGTCTGCCGCTGAGCGCCTCACTGACGGATCTGCACCGGCATCACCAGATAAGTGAAGGCGGAATCGTCATGGGGGGCGAGCACTACCGGCGTGGTGGGGGCATTGCAGCGCAGCTCCACCCGCTCTGAGCCCATCGCCTTCAGGCCCTCGAGCACGTAGCGCACGTTGAAGGCGATCTGAATCGGATCGCCGCTCACGTCGGCGGCGAGGGATTCCGAGCCGCTGCCCACGTCCTGGGCATCGGCGCTGATGGCCAGTTGGCCGGCGGCGGGGTCGCTGCTGATCTTGACGACGTTGTTGTGCTGGTCGGCCAGAACCGCCACCCGCTCCAGGGCACCCACCAGGGCGCGGCGATCGAGGGTGAGCGTGCGGGCGAAGCTGTCGGGGATCAGCTGGCGATAGTTCGGGTAGGTGCCATCGAGGCTGCGGCTGGTGAGCACCTGATCGGCCCACTGGAACACCACCTGGCCGCGATCACAGAACAGGCTCACGGCATCGCCGCCACCCCGGCCGGAGAGCAGACGCTCCAGTTCGCGCAGGGAGCGGGCCGGCACGGTGACATCGAGCAGAGCCGGCTGGTCGTCGCCCTGTTCGATCGTCGCAGCGGGGGCCTCGGTGCTGTTCTGCAGCCGCAGCACCGCCAGCCGGTGGCCATCGGTGGCGGCGCACTCGAGACCCTGATCGTCCAGGCCCAGGTGAACGCCGGTGAGCAATTGCTTGGCCTCATCACCACTGCTGGCAAACAGGGTGCCCCGCAGTCCCTTGACCAGCACTTCAGGGGCGAGACGGATCGGCGTGCTGCTCTGGGCGAGGGGCAGATCGGGGAAATCGTCCGCCGGCATGCCACGCATCTGGTAGCTGCCGGAGGCACTGGTGAGCTCCACCTGCTCACTGCCGTCCTCACAGCTGAGGCTGATCGGGCTGTCGGCCGGCATCCGGGACACGATCTCACCGAACAGGCGGGCGGGGAGGGTGATGGCCCCACTGCTCTGCACAGAGGCGTCCAGGCCGGTCTGAATGCCCAGGCTGAGGTCAAAGCCGGTGAGGCTCAGCCGACCGGTACCCGCATCGGCTGTGAGCAGCACGTTGGCGAGCACCGGATGGGTCGGCCGCCCTGCCACGGCTCGGCTCACCAGCTGAAGGCTGGCATTGAGTTCGGCCTGGGAGCAGACCAGCTTCATGGCAGGGCGGAAGGGACCTCCACGGTTCCACACCACGCCCCGAAGCGCAACGGGCCAGAAAGCGTTTCCCCAGCGGATTCCCCAACCGACTGTCCAACGGATCAAGAGATTTAAAAGACAGAAATCCAGATCCGTAGTCGTAGAGCTTGGGGAAAGCCTGAGTAACCCAGCAAACCCCTTGCCACAACTGGTTTTTTCGTTCACAGGTCTGGGGAAAACGGCCGTGGAGTCCGGGCGCCTCAGGCGCTTTCCGGAGATTCCCGTGTCTGTGGAAAAAGATGGTCTGATTGAGGGCCGCGGATGGCCCTTGTTTTCCCGTTCGATCACCCCTGTTTTCCACGGGTTGTGGACAGGCGCTTTCTGGATTGGCTGGCGTCCGTTGGCACAAAAAAACCGCCGGGGTGAGCCCTGGCGGTCAGGTGGAGTCCGGGTTGGTGGCCGTCCTTCGGCGGGAGAGCGGGGCCGTCCGGGCTCAGAAGCCCATCACGCGGGCCACGGTGGCGGTGTCCGGCTCCAGGCCGGTGTGGAAGCGGGAATCGTTGTGCTCGATCGCGGTGGTGGGGTCCTTGAGGCCGTTGCCGGTGAGCACGCAGACCACCGTGGCGCCCGCAGGCACCTCCTCGCGTCGCTTGAGCAGGCCCGCCACCGAAGCGGCGCTGGCGGGCTCGCAGAACACCCCCTCACCGCTTCCCAGCAGCTTGTAGGCCTCGATGATCTCCGCGTCGGTCACGGCCATGAAGTCGCCGTTGCTCTCGGCGCGTACCTTCAGGGCGTTCTCGCGGTTCACCGGGTTGCCGATCCGGATCGCGGTGGCGATCGTGTCCGGCTGCTCCACGGTCTGCCCCAGCACCAGGGGCGCTGAACCGGCGGCCTGGAAGCCCATCATCCGGGGCAGGCGGCGGCTGTGGCCTGCGGCCTTGTACTCGTTGAAGCCCATCCAGTAGGCCGTGATGTTGCCGGCATTGCCCACCGGGATGCACAGCCAGTCCGGGGCTTCGCCGAGGGCATCCACCACTTCGAAGGCGGCGGTCTTCTGCCCCTGCAGGCGGTAGGGGTTCACCGAGTTCACCAGGGTGATCGGGTATTGGTTGGCCACCTCCTGCACGATCGCCAGGGCCCGGTCGAAGTTGCCCTTCACCGCCAGCACCTCGGCGCCGTAGAGCAGGGCCTGGGCCAGCTTGCCCTGGGCCACGTAACCATCGGGGATCAGCACGAAGGCGCGCATGCCGCCCCGGCGGGCGTAGGCCGCGGCCGCGGCCGAGGTGTTGCCGGTGCTGGCGCAGATCACGGCCTCCGAGCCCGCCTCCCTGGCCTTGGAGATGGCCATGGTCATGCCCCGGTCCTTGAAGGAGCCGGTCGGGTTGAGGCCGTCGTACTTGAGGAACACCTTCACGCCGCGGCCGATCCGCTCGGCGATCACGGGAGCCGGAATCAGGGGGGTGGCCCCCTCCCGCAGGGTGATCACCGGCGTGGCCTCGCTCACCGGCAGCCACTGGCGATAGCCCTCGATCAGACCCGGCCAGTCCTGCATGGCCGGCCGGGTCTGTCCCAGGCGCCGGCGGAGGGAGGACAGCAGGGGCACGGGCGGCAGTGACGGTCTGAGAGCGAATCTACGGGGCCGGTTTCTGGGGGGGTGCGCCGGCCGGGGCCGTTTCGGCCTCACCGCGCAGGCCATTGAGCGGTGAATCAATGAAATATGTCACCAGCTGGCTGATCGAACTGGCCTTCTTCATCACCTCCAGCAGCGCCGGGATGTTCACCTCCAGTTCGTCGACGGGGTAGGCCCGCAGGAAGCCGACGGCGTTGAGCTTGCCGTTGCCGGCCACCAGACCGTTGATCACGCCGGCTCTGAGAGCCGGGATGCCCACGCTGCTGGCCTTGAGCGGGTACACCACCTGCGCCACCCGGGCCAGCAGCGCTTCGCCGATGCGGGTGTTCAGCAGACGACTGGTGAGTACCACCGGCAGGCTCAGTTCCGAGCGCAGCAGCTTGGCCGCTTCGGCCGGGTTCTGTTTGGCGAAGGCCATCACATCCGCCAACAGGCCGCGGGCCTGGCCCGTGCTGGCCAGATACTCCAGATCGGCCACGGGGATCGAGCGCCGGAAGGCGCCGCTCACGAACACCAGATTCTCGGCGGCGTGGGCCGGCGAGGTGAGCAGCGGTGCCGCCAGCAGTCCAGCCCCCACCAGGGCGGCTGCCAGGCGCTGGCGCTTGCGAGGGGCCATGGGGGTGGCGGGGCGAGCTGGGCTTGCGGAACCCTAGGCGCGGCCTGGGGCCGTTCCGGGAGCCACCAGCACATCCCGCAGCAGCCGGACGACGCTGCGCTCGGCAAGGCCGCGGGCCAGATCGGCTCCCATCTGCCGCAGCTCCTCCTCCTGCAACAGGCGCGGAATGCGGCGCAGCAGCAACTGCGGTTCGAAACCCGGCAGCTGGCGCAGGATCGCCACCAGCCGTTGAATCGGCTCCAGCGACAGCAGTTCCATGTCGCTGCGGAGAACCGGCTCGCGCTGGCGCAGTCCCGGTGGCAGCAGCTGCTGCGGCAGCCGCTGGCTCAGCCGCAGGGCCGTCTGCCAGCCGAGGGCATCCATCTGATTCACCACCGCCTCCACCAGCTGGCGGCGCAGCAGGCCGGCGTTGGCGGAGAACAGGAAATCGAGCACCTGATCCAGCAGACCCTCGAGATCCAGCTGGGCGCCGCTGGCGGCACTGCTGATCAGGTTGTCGAGGCGCTGCCAGCGGAAGATCTCCCCATCGAACAACATCTCGCGCAGGCTGTTGCGCAGCTGCGGATCGGGATCCTCCATCAGGCGCCTGGCGAAATAGGGATAGGCGGCGCCGAGAATCTTGAAGTCAGGGTCCACGCTCAGGGCGATCCCCTCCAGCGTCACCAGCGAGCGGATGATCAGGGCGTAATAGGGAGGCACCTGGAAGGGGAAGCGATACATCACCCCCGAAAGGTCATCGGTGACGGCCTTGAAATCCATGCGGCTGACACCCATCTCCAGGGCCTGGCCGAACACCTGTTCAAAGGCGGGCACAATCGGCTCCAGGTTCACGTCCTCCGCCAGGAAGCCCAGGCTGACGAAATCCTTGGAGAGCTTGCCGAAATTGCGATTCACGAGGTGAACCACCGCCTGGATCAGGCCGGTGCGCGCCTCGCGGCTCACCTCGCTCATCATGCCGAAATCGAGGTAGGCCAGCCGGCCGTCCGCCAGGGCCAGCAGATTGCCCGGGTGGGGATCGGCGTGAAAGAAGCCGTGCTCCAACAGCTGCTGCAGGCTGCAGTTCACGCCAACGGTCACCATGTCGTCCGGGTCGATCCCCAGTTGGCGCACTGCCTCGAGGTTGGTGAGCTTGACGCCGTCGATCCACTCCATCGTCAGCACCCGCCGGGCCGTGGCGTGGCGATGGATGCGCGGCACGGCGATGCGGGGGTTGTGGGCATGCAGGCTGGCGAACGTTTCGGCGTTCGTGGCCTCGTTGCAGTAGTCCATCTCCTCGAACACCCGCCGCCCCAGTTCGTCGATCAGGGCCACGAGATCGGAGCGGATCAGGCGCACATTGGTCTTCAGCCAGCCGGCGATGTTGCGCACGATGTAGAGATCGAGCGTGATCTGTTCGCGCAGGCCGGGGCGCTGCACCTTCACCGCCACCTTCTCGCCATTGATCAGCACGCCCCGGTGCACCTGCCCCAGGGAGGCTGCGGAGATCGGATCCCGCTCCAGCTCGGCGAAGATGGTGTGGATCGGTGCGCCGAGATCCTCCTCGATGCAGGCCATCGCCAGGGCCGGGTCGAACCCGGGCAGCTGGTCCTGCAGCTGGGCCAGCTCCTCGAGCAGCAGGGGCGGCACGATGTCCGGCCGGGTGGAGAGGGCCTGGCCGGCCTTGATGAAGGCTGGACCGAGCGAGGCCACCAGATCGGCGGCTTCGCGGGCGCGGGCGCGGGCGTGGGTCGGATCAGCGAGGCGGCGGGTCAGCCAGTCGATGCCGATGCCGAGCAGATACAGGCCGATCGGAACCAGCGTCTGCCACAGCCGGCGCAGCAGCCGCTGCGGGTGGCCGGCGTAGATGCGGGTGATCGCTGCCGGGTCGTACTCCAGCAGGCCCGCGGCCTCGAGGAAATCGCTCAGGTCCTCGCCGCGGCGCTGCGCGATCGCCGGTGCCGGGATCGGCTGCGGTTCCAGCGGCGGGGGTGGCGGCGCCGGCTGGTCGGGTTCGGGCGCTTCCAGCCGGGGCATCTCGCTGCCCAGCACCGATGAGCGCATGGTGGCCAGGGCCTGTTCAGCGGCGGTGAGGGGCATCGGCGCTGGCTCGGGCCATCGGGGTGAAGGGGATTCTGGCTGGCTGCCGCCCTTGCTGTTGCTGTTGATCACAGCGTGTGCCGCCGCTGCGGCCCGCAAGGGTTGCTCGTGGTAGCCGGCACGCCGCCCGAGCCTGCCCGGGCTTGCCGGCCCCGCCCCCCTGTTGCAATCCCGGCAGACCCGCTACCGTGAAGCGGTACACCTGTTCTACCGGGAGGGCTCGGTGCTCACGGGTCTGCGGCTGGAGAACATCGCCCTGATCGAGTCGCTGGAGCTGGCCTTCGGGCCTGGCTTCACCGTGCTCACCGGCGAGACCGGCGCCGGCAAGTCGCTTCTGCTCGATGCCCTCGATGCCCTGCTGGGCGGCGCCGAAGGCAGCCGTGGTGCCCGGTTGCTGCGGCCCCAGGCGGAACGTGCTCTGATCGAGGCCAGCTTCAGCCTCACGCCGCCGCTGCGCACCTGGCTGCAGGCGCAGCAGCTCGATTGCGATGAAGGGGAGTTGTTGCTGTGCCGCGAGTGGCGCCGCTCGCCCGAGCGGCTGATCAGCCGCAACCGCCTCAATGGCGTGGCCATCAGCCGGGCCCAGGTGCTGGAGCTGCGGCCGCTGCTGCTCGACCTCACCGTGCAGGGCCAGACCCAGCAGCTGGCGCGCCCAGGTCAGCAGCGCCGCTGGCTGGATCGCTTCGCCGGTGAGCCGATCCAACCCCTGCTGGAGCAGAGCCGCCAGGCCTGGCGGCTGTGGCGACAGGCGGAGACGGACCTGGCGGCAGCTCGGGAGGATCAGCAGCGCTGCGAGCGGGAGCGGGAGCGCCAGGAGCAACTGCTGGAGGATCTGGAGGCCGCTGCCCTCAGCGATCCCAGCGAACGTCAGCAGCTGCAGGCCGAGCAGGACCGGCTCGCCCACGGCGTGCGGTTGCAGGAAGGGGTGATGACTCTGCAGGGCCGCCTGCAGCTTGGCGCCGATGCCGCCCCGGCCGCCCTCGATCATCTGGCCGCCTGTGAGCAGGAGCTCCAGCTGATGGCAGGTCTGGATGGTTCGCTCCAGCCCCTGCTGGACGCCTGTGTCGCCGCCCGGGCCACCCTTCAGGACCTCAGCCGCGATCTCGATCACTACGGCTCGGCCCTGGAGAGCGACCCCGCCAGCCTGGCGGAGCTGCAGCAGCGCATGGCCGAGCTCAAGACGCTGGAGCGGCGTCACGGCCTCGATCTGGCCGCCCTGATCGCGCTGCGCGACAGCCTGCGCCTGCAGCTGGCTCCCGGTGCGGCAGCGGCCTCGCTGCAGGCCCTGGAGCAGGCCGAGGGCCTGGCCCGTGCGGCCCGCGATCGCGCTAACACCGCCCTGACCAAAGCGCGCCGCCGCGCTGCCTCCAGCCTGGAGGAACAGCTGATGACGGCCCTGCGGCCGATGGGTCTGGCCGCAGTGCGCTTCGCCGTGGCGATCGCGCCCGCTGCGCCCGGTGAGGAGGGAGCCGATGCGGTGCAGTTCCTGTTTTCGGCCAATCCCGGCCAGATGCCGGCTCCACTGGGGGAGGTGGCATCGGGTGGTGAGATGTCGCGCTTCCTGCTGGCCCTCAAGACCTGCCTGGCCGCCGCCGATCCGGATGTGACCCTGCTGTTCGATGAGATCGACACCGGCGTCAGCGGGCGGGTCAGCGGCGCCATGGCGGAGCTGCTGCAGCGCCTGGCCCGGCACCGTCAGGTGTTCTGCGTCACCCACCAGCCCCTGCTGGCGGCGGCTGCCGATCACCACTTCCGGGTCGCCAAGGAGGTGGTCGACGGCATCACCCATACGCGAGTGTCCCGGCTGCAGGACACTCAGGCCCGTCAGGCGGAGCTGGTGGAACTGGCCGGTGGCGACACCGGAGCCGCCCGCCGCTATGCCGCCAGCCTGCTGGAGCGGGTGGCGTAGACCCAGGCCGGAAGCCGGCTCAGCCCCCGTAGAATCAGCCGTTCCCGAGCCGGCTGCATGCCCCGCGCCCTCGCCCAGAGCGTGTCCGAGAAGGCGGCGCTGCAGGCCCTCAACGGCGGCGGTTCGCTGGAGGATGTGATCCGGGTGCGCGGCGCCCGACAGCACAACCTCAAGAACGTCGACGTCACGATCCCGCGCAACCGCCTGGTGGTGTTCACCGGCGTCAGCGGCAGCGGCAAGAGCTCGCTCGCCTTCGACACGATCTTTGCCGAAGGTCAGCGCCGCTACGTCGAAAGTCTGTCGGCGTATGCGCGCCAGTTCCTCGGTCAGGTCGACAAGCCGGATGTCGACGCGATCGAGGGGTTGTCGCCGGCGATCTCGATCGACCAGAAGTCGACCAGCCACAACCCCCGCTCCACGGTCGGCACGGTCACCGAGATCCAGGACTACCTGCGCCTGTTGTTCGGCCGTGCCGGTGAGCCCCACTGCCCGGAGTGCGACCGCTCGATCCGGCCCCAGTCGATCGATGAAATGGTCGATCAGATCCTGCAGCTGCCGGAGGCCACCCGCTATCAGCTGCTGGCGCCGGTGGTGCGCGGCAAGAAGGGCACCCACGTCAAGCTGCTCTCGGGCCTGGTGGCCGAGGGCTTCGCCCGCGTGCGCATCAACGGCGAGGTGCGCGAGCTGGCCGACAACATCGAGCTCGACAAGAACCAGTCCCACAACATCGAGGTGGTCGTCGATCGCCTGGTGTCCCGCGAGGGAATCCAGGAACGGCTCACCGATTCACTGCGCACGGCCCTGAAGCGCGGCGATGGCCTGGCCCTGGTGGAAGTCGTGCCCAAGGCCGGCGAGGAGCTGCCGGAGACGATCGAGCGCGAACGGCTCTACTCGGAGAACTTCGCCTGCCCGGTGCACGGCGCCGTGATGGAGGAGCTGTCGCCGCGGCTGTTCTCGTTCAACAGCCCCTATGGCGCCTGCCCCGACTGCCACGGCATCGGCCACCTGCGCCGCTTCACCGCCGAGCGGGTGATCCCCGATCCGAGTCTGCCGGTGTATGCGGCCGTGGCCCCCTGGGCCGAGAAGGACAACGCCTACTACTTCTCACTGCTCTACTCGGTGGGTGAGGCCTTCGGCTTCGAGATCAAGACCCCCTGGAACGAGCTCACGCCTGAACAGCACGCGGTGCTGCTGCACGGCTCCGAGGAGCCGATCGCGATCCAGGCCGACAGCCGCTATCGCAAGGCGCAGACCTACCTGCGCCCGTTCGAGGGGATCCTGCCGATCCTGGAGCGGCAGCTGCGCGATGCCAGCGGTGAATCGGTGCGCCAGAAGCTGGAGAAGTTCCTGGAGCTGGTGCCCTGTGCGAGCTGCCACGGCCTGCGGCTCAAGCCCGAGGCCCTGGCGGTGCGGGTGGGGCCCTACCGGATCCATGAGCTCACCAGCACCAGCGTCGGCGAGAGCCTGCGCCGGATCGAGGAGCTGATGGGGGTGGGCGCCAGCGAGGGCGCCGAGCCGTTGCTCAGCGCCCGCCAGATCCAGATCGGTGATCTGGTGCTGCGTGAGATCCGCCTGCGCCTCAAGTTCCTGCTGGATGTGGGCCTCGACTACCTCAGCCTGGATCGTCCGGCGATGACGCTCAGCGGTGGTGAAGCGCAACGCATCCGCCTGGCCACCCAGATCGGCGCCGGTCTCACCGGTGTGCTCTACGTGCTCGATGAGCCGAGCATCGGCCTGCACCAGCGCGACAACGACCGGCTGCTGAGCACCCTCGTCAAGCTGCGCGACCTGGGTAACACCCTGATCGTCGTCGAGCACGACGAGGACACGATCCGCGCCGCCGATCACATCGTCGACATCGGTCCCGGTGCCGGCGTGCATGGCGGTCATATCGTCGCCGAAGGGGATCTCGACACCCTGCTCAATGCCGAGGCGTCGCTGACCGGCGCCTACCTCAGTGGTCGCCGTGCCATCCCCACACCGTCGGAGCGCCGCAGCAGCGGCAGCCGCAAGCTGACGTTGGTGGGCTGCGAACGCAACAACCTCAGCGGTTTCGACGTGGAGTTTCCGCTCGGTCGCCTGGTCTGCGTCACCGGCGTCAGCGGCAGCGGCAAGAGCACGATGGTCAACGAGCTGCTGCATCCGGCCCTGGAGCACAAGCTGGGGCTCAAGGTGCCCTTCCCGGCCGGTGTGCAGGAGCTGAAGGGCATCAAGGCGATCGACAAGGTGATCGTGATCGACCAGTCGCCGATCGGTCGCACACCCCGCTCCAACCCCGCCACCTACACCGGCGCCTTCGATCCGATCCGCCAGGTGTTCGCCGCCACGGTGGAGGCCAAGGCCCGCGGTTATCAGGTGGGTCAGTTCAGCTTCAACGTCAAGGGCGGCCGCTGCGAGGCCTGCAGCGGCCAGGGCGTGAACGTGATCGAGATGAACTTCCTGCCTGATGTCTATGTGCAGTGCGACGTCTGCAAGGGCGCTCGCTACAACCGCGAGACGTTGCAGGTGAAATACAAGGGCCACACCATCGCCGATGTGCTGGAGATGACAGTGGAGCAGGCCTGCGAGGTGTTCTCCGCCATCCCCCAGGCGGCCGATCGCCTGCGCACCCTGGTGGACGTGGGCCTGGGTTACGTGAAGCTGGGGCAGCCCGCCCCCACCCTCTCCGGCGGTGAGGCGCAGCGGGTGAAGCTGGCCACCGAGCTCTCCAAGCGCGCCACCGGCAAGACCCTTTACCTGATCGACGAACCCACCACGGGCCTCAGCTTCTACGACGTGCACAAGCTGATGGACGTGATGCAGCGCCTGGTGGACAAGGGCAACTCGATCCTGGTGATCGAGCACAACCTCGATGTGATCCGCTGTTCCGACTGGATTATTGACCTTGGTCCCGAAGGCGGAGACAAGGGTGGCGAGATCGTGGTGACGGGTACCCCTGAGGAGGTGGCTGAGCACCCCACCAGCCATACGGGGCGGTATCTCAAGCAGGTGTTGGCACAGCATCCGCCGTCGTCTCTGGAAGCGGCGTAGGAACTGGGTTGGGCTTGAGAGGTGGCTTGGCAGCAGATCTTTAACTACGTTCTCAGTCATTACCAAGCTTCGTCGTCTCTTGGCAAAGAAGCGTCCCAAGCCACTTCTTCAAGGGATCCATGGGCAAGAGAGCTTTGAGTGGCCGCTGAGACCAGTCATCCGGCTATTCGTCTTGATCTGTCTCTGAGGTTATGTCTTGGCGTCCTTGTGGGCTCGTTCTCGGCCTCTTGGGTCTAATGACTGGGGCTGAATAGAGGTGCTTGGATGCACCATCCCCATGCTTATCCTGTCGCGAGCAGCGGTCGCCGGGTCTTATGAAGGCCGAATTGCTGCTTGATCACATGGAACGGATGCTCACCCTTGGAGCGGATGTGGGCTTTGGCCGTCTCGATGAGATCCTGCAGCTTTCCCTCGGCTGTGTCCGTCAAGCAGCGGCGTTTGCCGGGTCGCATCGCCACCCTGAATCGCACGTTTTTGCCGGCCTTCTCTGGTCTCGCCTGGGTTGTCCTGGTTTTCCAGGCTCTCCTTAGGCCTGGCACCTTGAATAAGTGAATTGCATACATAGTGCCTGCAACGAGTTTTCCAGGAGGGCTTTAGCCCTCTTTTATTGCCTGCCCCGATCCCTTCTCTCACTGTGACCAATGTCACATCCTCCTCTGATCTCGATCATTTCTTTTTCGCTCCTTCTCAATCATTCTGATCTCATCAGCAGGGGACATCACCTCTCACCACTCCTGCTTCCTCAACCTTCCACTCTCAAAACATCATGAAAAAACAACTCTTCTCGCTCGTCAGCATCTTCGCGCTCTCTCCCATCGCGGCCTTCGGGCAACAAACTCCTGATGCTTATCAACAGCAATTCGGCAACTTCGGCCTTGGCTCCGGTGATACAAAGCTCCTTGAAATCTGGGGTTCTTCCAAAGTTAATGATGATCCTAATGACCCCATTGCCACGGCAATGGCCAATGACTTGAAAAGCACCTGTAATGACGTCAGCCTGGGTACAAACACAGACAAAATGACCTGGGATAACTCTGAATACAACAAGGGCAACAACAACAGTGACAGCCGAACCAACGTTAAGGGTAATGTCAGCGGTGGCTGGGGCGCCTGGGGCGGCAGTGCCTCTTACGCTTCCTCTGATATCAAATCCAATGCCTGGGATAACGGTAATGCTACCAAAGGCAGCATCGATAAGTCAGGTGTTGTTATCGGTAAGGACTGCTCTGCGCAAGTCAAGGGCTATTGGGATAATAAAATGAACAACACCAATAACAACACTCAGCGCCTAGGGATTCTCGTTAACAACGAGACCCAGCGCTACGCAATTGACAAACAACATCAGGTCGCCATCAAACAGATTGAGGCTGGACAAATCCAATCCGTCTTTGGCGGTGGTGCCAAATCCATGATGGGTGACATGGGCCGCTGATTCGAATGCTCTGTTCTCACCATTGCGGAGGAGGGCTTGGGCCCTCCTTTTTTATTGCCTTCTCTCGTTGTGACAAATATCACATTCTCCCCTGATCTTCATCATTCTTTTTCCATTCTTTCTCAGTCATTCTGATCCCATCGGCAGGGAGCACTCCTGCGTTACTTCATCCAAGATCAATGAAGACCTCCTCTTCGCTCGCCAAGCTCGGCAAATCTGTTGCTCTAACCGCAGTGGTCACCCTGTCGTCTCCCCTCACAGCAGCCAACGCACAGACCGCAAACTTTGTTGCCGCAAACAGCGCTGCTATCTCCGGAGAAGTCTCGGAGCTGAGCCATGTGATGATGGTCCAGATTCCACGTCCACTCATCCTGGACATTGGAGCCGGTGAGCGGACAACCCTGACCGTACCCACCCTCAGTGACATCATTATCAACGGTCAGAAAGTCGCGCCAGCACAAACCCCAGTTCTGATTACCGTAGAGCCCGCAGATGGTAAAAAAGGCGCTCGAGTCAAGGCTAAAGGAATCATGCTGCAAGGAAAGCTGATCGCGCTTGATGCTGATGGCGACCTCATCCCCTCTTTTGTCGTTAACAAAAAAGAGTTTAATGAGCGGGTTAAGGCAGCTATGAACCTTGGGGCGGTCATCGGCAATGGCCTGGCTGGCACTGCTGGAGCAAACCTCCTTGGCATGATTGGCAAAAGCATTGGCGATCCAACAGGCACAAATATCGCAAATCAAATGACATCAGCTGGTGGTCTACTTGGAATTATGAGTGGAATGTTTAGTGGTGGTGGCGGCAGGCGAATCATTGATCTGCAGCCAAACTCAATTCATGTTCTCACCGTGAAGAATCCGGCCATGATTGTGGCTCAGATGATTCAGATGCAGCGAGAGATTGCTGGTGGTAACAATCAGGTCATCGGCGCCATCACGAACCGGATTCAATCCGGCACCCAGTTAGCGCCCAAAGTTGTCACCGGGACTGCCGTTGCTCAGCAACCGCGCAGGCAAGCCGCTACAACGCCCATCCAGCAACAAGCCTCTGTGCAGCGCCAAACCGTGGCTCAAGCCGCACCTCTGTTCTGAGGAAGAGAACCATGCGCTGCTTCGTACTGTCCTGCCTGACCGGCCTTGCTGTGATGGCTGGTCATCCACCAAGCGCCGGTGCCCTTGAGCTCGGCAACCTGCTCAGCGCCCAAACATCAACCAGCGAAGAGGCTTCACAGGTCCTCAACCCAATAGCGACGCCCTGCCTCGACGTCGTTGACGGCTGCAGTGTCATCACCCTGGCTCAGCATTCGATTGAGTTGCTGCACCCCGACGTAAGCGTTGGCATCGATGGCAGCCTCACCATTGAGGCTATCGGCAGCTGGACCAATGCTCGAGACCTGAACACTCAACAAGCCAAGGTGGTCATCCGGCTTCCGAAGCGGCTGCGGCCCCTTCCACTGTCTGACGGCAGGAGCCCCACCACTGAGAATCAGACGCTCCCGTCAGACAAGACAGCCACCTGTACAGAGCAAGCGCCTGCCAACGGCAATTCCCTGAGCCTGACTCAGCTGTCAGAAGTGCTGATGGGACAAAGGGCTATCAGTCGAAGCGCAGCGCTATTCACACCTGGCTGTCATCGCTGATTGCAGCTATAATTTGCTACTGCTTGCCGCTTGGCGTGAACTCTTCGAGAAAGTTCGAGCAAGAAAGCCCGTCCCACCTGCGTCAGCCCTTTCAAGCACAGCCTCGGAAGCAACGAGTGTGAATCCGGTCTGTTGCGCCGCACGTTCCAAACGACTGCCTCGATGGACCGCATCGCCAATCACGGTCCCAGCCCTTCAGGCAAATACCTGCTGCCAAGGGTCCAGGTGATCAGGAGCGGATTGCCCGGCCGCGCCCGCTCGTAACGCTGCACTGGAGGCTTGAGCTTCAGGTTCCTGAGGCGGCCCAGCCTCAGTCGGTTAAGAGCCCTGGTGGCGGCCCGGACTGGGTTGCGGCGCAGGTGCCTTGATCTGCCAGAGAGATTGCGTCCCTGCTCCAGGCGTTGATCATCATGGCCTGCTGTTAGCGTCAAACAGTCCTTGGGCCTGGCCGTGAACAACTGGCTTGTTTCATTTGAGCTGGCTGTTCATGTCGCAGCGGGTTACATCGGTGCGCTACTTGTCTTTCCGCTGGCGATAGGAGCTAGGAAGGGTACGGCCTGGCACAGGATTTCTGGCAGGGTATTTGTCGGTGCGTTTGTGATTATCTGCCTGACTGGCTACTTGCTTGATCTTGATGAGATTTTCGATCTAGTCGTGTCTCGTCCATGGGCAAAGCTGAATCAGGTTCCTGATCTTTACAGCGTTGCCAGCACGCTCAGCTTCAGGGAGATCGGTGTGATGGCCACTGCCGCAACCAATACCTTTGCCCTCTATCTGGCGCTTTCGGGATGGCGGGTCTGGTCGCGTCGTGAAGCGGCGCGTGCCAGCAAAATCCAATGGTTTGATGTTGTTTTGGCGCTGATTGAGTTGGCGGCATGTTGTATCTTTGTGATTGCATTCTGGCAGATCATTCCCGATAAAGGCAAGAGCCCAGTTGATTTGGTTATTGTGCCCTTGATTGCAGCTGTACCTTTGTTGGATGCAGGTAATGACCTGTGGCAGATCCTCAGTTGCCGCTCTCCGCGGCACTGCTGGATTCAGCATGCCAGAAAACTGGCTATGGCTGAGGCTGGCCTGCTTGCCGCAATCGCTTTGCGCTGTGCCCCTGAGCGCTATGTCTTGGCCAGTATGCTCGCGTCTGTTCTATTGATTGCGCTGCCAACCCTTTTGTTTGTAAGGCATCGGCTCAGCCGGCCTTGATCCTTGGTACTTGCTCCGTCTTCTGACTGATTATCGGGCTGAAGATGGAAAAACCCCACCGTTGCAGACCGGCAGGGTTGTTGCATGGATTGATTGAAAGCGGGTGACCGGGCTCGAACCGGCGACGTTCAGCTTGGGAAGCTGACATTCTACCGCTGAATTACACCCGCAGGGAGCAGGGAAGAGCCGAGGCCATTCCCTGCAGCAGCTGAACTTTAGCTGGCCAGCGCGGCGGCTGCAGCGGCCACGCCGGCGCCAGCGGTGCCCTTGTGCAGGCCCAGGCCCTGCAGGGTGGCTTCGATCGCCGCCACGGCGGTGAGCACGTCGCGGTCGCAGACGAAGCCCAGGTGGCCGATGCGGAACACCTTGCCCTTGAGGTGGTCCTGGCCGCCGGCCAGCAGGATGTCGAAGCGCTCCTTCACGGCCTTGCGCATCGCCTCGGCGTCGATGCCCTCGGGGGCCACGGCGGTGATCGCCGGGCTGCCGTGGCCTTCGGCGGCATAGAGGGGCAGGCCGATCGCCTTCATGCCGGCCTGGGCGGCGGCGCGGTGGCGGGCATGGCGGGAGAAGATTCCCTCCAGGCCTTCCTTCTGCATCATCTCCAGCGCCGCCTCAAGGGCGAAGTAGAGGTTGATCGCCGGCGTGAAGGGGTTGCTGTCGGCCTTGGCCGATTTGCGGTACTTGCCCAGATCCAGATAGAACTTCGGCAGGTCGGAGCGGCTGTAGGCCTCCCAGGCCTTGTCGCTCATGGCCACGAAGGCCAGGCCCGGCGGCATCATGTAGCCCTTCTGCGAACCCGAGCCGATCACGTCGATGCCCCAGGCATCCATCGGCACGTTGCAGGCGCCGAGGCTGGTCACGCAGTCGGCGATGGTCAGCGCGGTGCCGTGGGCCTTCACATGGCCGGCGATCGCCTCCAGGTCGTTGATCACACCGGTGGAGGTTTCCGAGTGGGTGAGGATCACGGCCTTGATCGCCTTGGCCGTGTCGGCCTCAAGGGCGGCGCGGAAGGCCTCGGGATCGAGGGGCTGGCCCCACTCGGCCTTGATCACCTGCACGTCCAGCCCGTAGGCCTGGGCCACCTTCACCCAGCGCTCACCGAACTTGCCGTTGTCGCCGCAGAGCACCTTGTCGCCCCTGCTCAGCACGTTGATGATGCCGGCCTCCATCGCGGCGGTGCCGCTGCCGGTGATCACCAGCACGTCGTTGCTGGTCTGATGCAGCCACTGCAGCTGCTCGGTGGTGCGCTTGACGATCTTCTGGAAGTCGGCGCTGCGGTGGCCGATCGGGTGGCGGCCCATGGCCTGCAGGACGGTTTCCGGCACCGGGGTGGGGCCGGGGATCATCAGGGTGAGCTTGTCCTGCATGGTGGTGGCGACGGTCGGGGCGGCGGGGCCAATCAACCACCATAAAAAACGGACCTCTGGCCTCCACCCCCTCCATGGCTGATCCGGGCTACACCCTGCCGGTGTGGGTGGCCGCCGCCGCCCGCGCCGCCCTCGGTCAGCTGCTGGCGGAACCCTTCGTGCCCCGGCCCCTGCTGCGGCTCGATTCTGCGGCGTCCGCCACCGATCCGGCCGCCCTCACGCCCGTGCCGGTGGAGGCGGCGGCCCTGCTGGCGCCGGGCCGAGCCCTGGCGATGGCCCGCTGCGATCCCGGCGACGGGCTGGATCTCACCCGCAACCTGCTGATCTGGGTGGAGCTCAGCTGGCTGGATCCGGCACCATCCGCAGACTGGCTGCTGCTGGAGGCCGGCGAGGGGGTCGGCATTCACGCCGACAGCGGCGCCCTGTGCCTCTCCGCCTTTGCCCGCGAGCTGCTGGAGCTGAACCTGGCGCCGCTGCTGCCGCCGGGGCGTGGCCTGCGGCTGCGGCTCACCCTGCCGGCCGGCCGCAGCCTGGCGGCCCGCACCAGCAACGCCGCCTTCGGTGTGGTGGACGGCCTGGCCCTGATCGGCACCCAGGCCGAGGTGCAGCGCAGTGCCGCCCCCGATCAGCTGGCGGCGGTGCGGGCCGAGCTGGCCCGTCGGGCGGCCGCACCGGGCGGCTGCCCGGACCTGGTGCTGGTGATCGGCGAGAACGGCCTGGATCTGGCCCCCCGGCTCGGCCTGCCCGCCGCCCTGCTGCTCAAGGCCGGCAACTGGCTTGGGCCGGCCCTGGTGGCGGCGGCGGAGCAGGGGGTGCAGCGGCTGCTGCTGTTCGGCTACCAGGGCAAGCTGATCAAGCTGGCGGGTGGCATCTTCCACACCCACCACCACCTGGCTGACGGGCGCCGCGAGGTGCTCACGGCCCTGGCCGCCCTGCAGGGCATCCCGGCCCCGCAGCTGGCGGCCCTGCATGGCGCCGCCAGCGTCGATGCGGGCCTGCGGGAGCTGGCGGCCTGGGATGCCGCTGCCGCAGACCGCCTGCGCGCCGCCATCGCTGCGGCCGTGGAGGAGCGCAGCGCCGCCTACCTGGCCCGCTACGGCCAGGAGTGGCTGCAGGTGGGGGCGCTGCTGTTCGATCGCCGGCGCCAGCCCGTGGCCACCGGCCCGCTGGGGCAGAGGTTGCTGGCGGATCTGTGCCAGGCCCCGCTGCAGGCCCCGTCAGAGCCCGAGATTTAGGGTGAAGGGACTGCCTTGGGTCAGCAGCGCTGACCGCTCCATGTCCGACACGCAACCGTTCGCCATTGGCGAAACCAATCGCCATCCGGCGATCGTGATTCTCGATTTCGGCTCCCAGTATTCCGAGCTGATTGCACGCCGCGTGCGTGAAACCGAGGTGTACTCGCTGGTGATCAGCCACACCACCAGCGCCGAGGAGCTGCGGGCGATCAATCCCAGGGGCATCATCCTCAGCGGCGGTCCCAGTTCGGTCTACGCCGAGCACGCACCCCAGTGCGATCCGGAGCTCTGGAACCTTGGCATCCCCGTGCTCGGTGTCTGCTACGGCATGCAGCTGATGGTGCAGCAGCTGGGGGGATCGGTCGTGGCGGCCGGCCGTGCCGAATACGGCAAGGCGCCGCTCTATGTGGACGACCCCACCGATCTGCTCACCAACGTCGACGAGGGCTCGACGATGTGGATGAGTCATGGTGATTCGGTGGAGCGCCTGCCCGATGGGTTCGGGCGCCTGGCCCACACCGACAACACCCCGGAAGCGGCCGTCGCCGACCACAGCCGCCGCCTCTATGGCGTGCAGTTCCACCCCGAGGTGGTGCATTCGCAGTGCGGCATGGCCCTGCTGCGCAACTTCGTCTACCACATCTGTGGTTGCGTTCCCGATTGGACCACCGCCGCCTTCATCGATGAAGCGGTGGCCGATGTGCGCCGCCAGGTGGGCGACAAGCGGGTGCTGCTCGCCCTCTCCGGCGGCGTTGATTCCTCCACGCTCGCCTTCCTGCTGCACAAGGCGATCGGTGATCAGCTCACCTGCATGTTCATCGATCAGGGCTTCATGCGCAAGGGTGAGCCTGAATTCCTGATGGACTTCTTCGATAAGAAGTTCCACATCAGGGTTGAGTACATCAATGCCCGTGAGCGTTTCATCAACAAGCTGGCTGGCGTCAGTGATCCTGAGGAGAAGCGCAAGCTGATCGGTACGGAGTTCATCCGTGTGTTCGAGGAGGAAAGCAAGCGCCTCGGCCCCTTCGATTACCTCGCCCAGGGCACGCTCTATCCCGATGTGATCGAGAGCGCCGGCACCAACGTCGACCCCAAGACCGGCGAGCGCGTGGCGGTGAAGATCAAGAGCCACCACAACGTGGGCGGCCTGCCCAAGGATCTGCAGTTCAAGCTGGTTGAGCCGCTGCGCAAGCTGTTCAAGGACGAGGTGCGCAAGGTGGGCCGCACCCTGGGCCTGCCCGAGGAGATCGTGGGACGCCATCCCTTCCCGGGCCCCGGCCTGGCGATCCGCATCCTCGGCGAGGTCACCGATGACAAGCTCGACATCCTGCGCGATGCCGATCTGATCGTCCGCGAGGAGATCAAGGAGGCCGGCCTCTATCACGAGATCTGGCAGGCCTTCGCGGTGCTGCTGCCCGTGCGCAGCGTCGGTGTGATGGGCGACAAGCGCACCTATGCCTTCCCGATCGTGCTGCGCTGCGTGTCGTCCGAGGACGGCATGACGGCGGACTGGTCCCGCCTGCCCTACGACCTGCTGGAGACCATCTCCAATCGCATCGTCAATGAGGTCAAGGGTGTGAACCGGGTCGTGCTGGACATCACCAGCAAGCCCCCCGGCACGATCGAGTGGGAGTGAGGCCGCTGCCGCGGCTGGCCCCATGGTCAGTCCGCGGCGGTTTCGTTACCCTCGGGGCCCCGGCTTCCCAGTCTTGACCGCCGCTCCTCAGCAGGACCTGCAGCTGCAGCGCCGCCTTCAGCAGGACAGCATCGAGCTGGCAGGCAAGGTGGTGTATCTCAACCCCTTCCTCTACTGGCGTCGTTTCGACGCCAACACCGACCGCTGGCTGCGGGAGCCCGGTCAGCTGCCGGAGGATCAGCTCAGCCCCAACCGCCAGCGCTTCTACCCGGAGCTGGCCTGGGATCTGCTCAGCGATGAGGAGCGGGCCGTCAAGGACGGCGCCGTGGAGATGTTCCTCAAGAGCCTGGAGCTGATCAGCACCTTCAATCCCGAGCTCACCTCCGGCCAGCTGCTGGAGGTGGAGCGCAAGATGGCCGTCACCAAGAAACGCGCCTTCGAGCGCTGGGTGGAGCGTTCGCTCAGGCGGCGGCTGCAGCAGCAGGCCAGCGAGCGCCGTCGCTTCGATCGGGAGCGGCTTCTGCGCGACTGGGGGGAATGGCTGGCCCTGCCGGTGACCCGCCAGGCGCTGCTGCCCCTGTCCACCCTGATGGTCCTCGCCGTCTCCCTCGGTTGGTGGCTGGGCAGCCAGCAGTTCTGCCGTCAGCAGATCGTTCAGCCCGCCGTCGGCGCCGCTCTCGAAGCCCCCGCCCCCGCTCTGCCCCGTCCCTGAATCCCGTTCTCCGGTCGTCAGGCGTCAGACTGCTCTGATTCAGCTTGCGGCTGCCGGTTCGCGATGGCTATCGATCCCCTCGAATCGCTCCGGCTCACCCTGATGCAGGAGGTGCTCCCCGTCGGCATGGCCGTGGTGGAGCGCGTGCGTCGCGGCGGTCCCCGCGAGGTGGCCGAGGCGTTCACGGCTGCAGAGGATCCGCTGGGCCGCCTGCGCCAGGAGGGTGATGCCGCCGCCCGTGAGCTGCGCGACAGCCTCGATCGCCTGCAGCCCGGCCTGGGCAACCCGGTGATGAAGGTGCAGGTGCGCGATATCCCCAACCCGGCCGCGGAGCCAGGCGCCGGCAGCCCTCAGCCGGATGCCGACGCCGATCGCCTGGAGCTGCAGGCTGCCCTGGCCCGCATCGCCGGGCGGTTGGCCTTGCTGGAACAGCGCCTCGACCCCCAGGCCTGAGTCGGTGACGCTGCTCTCCACCTCCAACCGTCACAGCGGCATGCGGCGTCAGCCGGCGATTCTGCTGGCGATCGTGGTGCTGTTCGCCACGGCGATGGGGCTGCGGCTGGCCTGGCTGCAGCTGGTGCAGGGCCAGGAGAACCGGGCCCGTGCCGATGAGAATCGCATCCGTCTGGTGCCGCGTCAGCCGATGCGCGGCCGCATCCTCGACCGCCAGGGTCGCCTGCTGGTGTCGAGCCGCCTCACCTACAACCTCTATATCCAGCCCCGTCAGGTCAGCGACGCCCAGTGGTCGCAGCTGCGCAGTCGCCTGGCCGGTGTGACCGGCCTCAGTGCAGCCAGCCTCGATCAGAAGCGGCGCAGCGGCTACAACAGCGAGGGCTATCGCATCGAGCTGGCCGGCAACCTGCGGCCCGAGCAGGTGCTGCGCTTTCGCGAGCAGGCCGCTGCGCTGCCCGGCGCCGAGGTCGATGTCGACTTCCTGCGCGCCTACCCCTACGGCAGCCTGGGCGCCCACGTGCTCGGCTACACCAGCCCGATCACCGCCGAGGAATACGACAGGCTCGAGCCGAAGGGCTACCGCATGCAGGACCGCATCGGGCGCAGCGGCATCGAGAGCGCCTTCGAATCCCACCTGCGCGGGGAGTGGGGCGGTCAGCAGCTGGAGGTGAATGCCGTCGGTGAGGTGCAGCGGGTGCTGGGCGACAAGCAGGCCAGCGTCGGCCAGGATCTGCGCCTCACCCTGGATCTGGAGCTTCAGAAGACCGCCGAGCGCGCCCTGGCCACGGTGAGCAAGGGGGCGATCGTGGCGATGGATCCCCAGACCGGAGCGATTCGGGCGATGGCCAGCCGGCCCAACTTCGATCCGAACGTCTTCGCCACCGGTCCAACCCTGGCCCAGTGGAAGGCCCTCGGCGGTCCCGATGCGCCGATGCTCAACCGCGCCTTCCAGGGGTTCCCACCGGCCAGCACCTTCAAGCTCGTCACCACCATTGCCGGCATCGAATCGGGCAAATACGGCGAAAACTCCACCGTGCCGACGATGAATTCGTTCTGCTATCGCGGCCAGTGCTACGGCGACCACGGCAGCTTCGGGGCGATCGGCTTTCCGATGGCCCTGGCGGTGAGCAGCAACAGCTTCTACTACCAGGTGGGTCTGAAGGTGGGGCCCACCGAGCTGTTCCGCGAAGCGCGGCGCCTGGGCTACGGCCAGCTCACCGGCATCGAGCTCAAGGATGAGGACGGCGCCGGCCTGCTCGGCGATCAGGCCTGGAAGCGCAAGGTGTACGGCGAACCCTGGACCTCCGTCGACACGATCAGCTCCGCCATCGGTCAGGGTCCGGTGCTGGTGACGCCGCTGCAGATGGCGCGCCTCTACGCCGCTGTTGCCAATGGTGGCTGGCTGGTGACGCCGCACCTGGTGGAGCGCCCCACGCCCCGGCGCTGGCTGGGCCTCAAGCCCGAGACCCTGCGGGCCCTGCGCAAGGGGTTGCGCATGGTGGTCACCGAGGGCACCGCCACGATCCTCAACGACCCCAACCTGCCGCCCGTGGCTGGCAAGACCGGCACCGGTGAGGATCCGCCGCGGCCCGATCACGCCTGGTTCGGTGGTTATGCGCCCGCCGGCAAGCCGACCCTGGTGATCGTCGCCTTCGGGGAGAACAGCGGTGGTTATGGCGGCACCGTGGCTGCCCCGATGGTGAAGGCGCTGATGACCACCTGGTTCCGTGGCAGCCTGCCGGCGGATCAGGCGGCCAGAAGGGGTGCCTGACGGCCGCTCAGCACCTGGCGGTAGTAGCCCCGTAGCTGTTCGGTGGCGCCGGCCCAGCCCCAGCGCTCCGCTTCCTCACGGGCGTTGCGGCGCAGCTGTTCGCGCTCGCTGGCGTCGCCCAGCAGCCGCTCGGTGGCGGCCGCCAGGCTGCCGGCGCCACCGTCCACCCCGTCCGGTTCATACAGGCAGCCGTTCTGCCCATCGCTGACGATGTCCGGGATGCCGCCGCGGTTGGCGCCCACCACCGGGCAGCCGGCGGCCATCGCTTCCAGCAGCACCAGCCCCAGGGTCTCGGTGCTGCTGGGGAACAGGAAGGCATCGGCGCTGGCATAGGCGCTGGCCAGTTCGTCACCGGCCAGGTAGCCCACGAAGGTGGCGGCGCTGCCGGCGAACAGGCTCTCGAGCTGCTGACGATAGGGACCATCCCCCACCAGGGCCAGCCGGGCCTCGGGCATGGCATCGAGCACCGGCCGGATGCGCTCGATCTGTTTCTCGGCGGAGAGGCGGCCGATGTAGAGCAACAACTTGCCCGTGTCGCTGCGGCCCCCCAGCAGCCGCTGGCGCATGGCATCGCTGCGCAGCTCAGGCCGGAACAGCTCGGTGTCCACGCCGCGCTGCCAGAGGGCGGTGTGCTGGATGCCCTTGGCACTCAGTTCGGCCACCATTGCCGTGGAGGTGCAGAGATTGAGCTGGGCCTGGTTGTGGGCGGCCTTGAGCAGCTCCCACAGCACCGGCTCCAGCATCCCCAGGCCGTAGTGCTCCAGGTATTTCGGCAGGTGTGTGTGGTAGCTGGCCACCAGGGGGTAGCCCTTCGTCCTGGCCAACCAGATGCCACCCAGACCGAGCACCGCCGGGTTCACCACATGCACCAGATCGGGCGCGAAGCCCTCCAGGGCGTCCGACACCATCGGCCTGGGCAGGGCCAGCTTCAGTTCGGGATACAGGGGCAGCGGCATCGCCGGCACCCCCACCACCCGCGCACCCATGTAGGTGTCGGGAGCCCCTTCCGGGCAGAAGATCAGCACCTCGTCGCCGGCCGCCACCAGGTGCTGCACCGTCTTGGTGAGCCGGGTGACGATGCCGTCGACCTTGGGCAGGAAGGTCTCGGTGAAGAGGGCGATCTTCAAGGACGGGGACCGAGGCGGAGGTCGACGGGGGTTGTCGGGTTGAGGCTGATCTGGTTCAGGGCGTCTGGATCGCCTGGGCCTGGGTCTTGGTCCAGGCGGAGATGCAGGGGATGCGGTTGCGGTCGCAGCGATCGGCGTAGCGACCGGCGATCTCCACCACCTCCTTGAGCAGGCCGTCGTCGAGGGTGGTGGGGTTGAGGCCCAGCTCGATGAAGCAGCGGTTGTCCACGATCAGATCGTTCTCGACCGCCTCGTTGCGAGGGTTGGGAAGGTAGTTGATGTCAGCTCCAGTGATGCCCGCCACCTTGCGCGCGAGTTCGCCGACCTGATGGCTCTCGGTCATCTGGTTGAAGATCTTGACCCGCTCCCCCCGGCTGGGGGGGTTCTCCAGGGCCAGCTGCACGCACTTCACCGAATCGCGGATATGGATGAAGGCGCGGGTCTGGCCGCCGGTGCCGTGCACGCTCAGGGGGTAGCCGATCGCCGCCTGCATCAGGAAGCGGTTCAGCACCGTGCCGTAGTCGCCGTCGTAGTCGAAGCGGTTGGTCAGGCGTGGGTCGCGGTCGGTGGCTTCGGTGTTGGTGCCCCAGACAATGCCCTGGTGCAGATCGGTGATTCGGAGCTGGTCGTTCTTGTTGTAGTAAAGGAACTGCAGCTGATCGAGCGTCTTGGTCATGTGGTAGATGCTGCCCGGGCTGGCCGGGTGCAGGATCTCCTCCTCGAAGCGCGAGCCATCGGGCTGGGGCACTTCCACCTTGAGGTAGCCCTCGGGAATGGTGGCGCCACGGTGGGAGCCATAGCCGTACACGCCCATGGTGCCGAGGTGCACCACGTGGATGTCGAGGCCGCTCTCAACGATGGCCGCCAGCAGGTTGTGGGTGCCGTTGACGTTGTTGTCGACCGTGTAGCGCTTGGTGGCGCTGCTCTTCATCGAGTAGGGAGCAGCCCGCTGCTCGGCGAAGTGCACCACCGAATCCGGGCGCTCCTCCAGCAGGAGGTCGAGCAGGCGCTGATACTCATGGGCGATGTCCATGAGGACGAAGCGCATCGGTCTGCCGCCGGTCTCCTCCCAGGCCCGCAGACGATCGGGCATGGTCGCGATCGGCGTCAGCGACTCGACCGCCAGGTCGATGTCGATCTTGCGCCGGCTGAGGTTGTCGACGATCAGCACGTCGTGGCCCTGATCGGCCAGGTTCACGGCACAGGGCCAACCGCAGAAGCCGTCGCCGCCGAGAACGAGAACCTTCACCGCTGCACTCCTCTGAACGAGCGTTCGCTCCGTCAGGGCAAGCTACTACAGGGATTCAGCTGATCCCCACCGCCACGCCCAGCAGCAGCAGCACCAGCAGGCCACCGCCGATCAGCAGCAGGCGGCTGTTGCTGCTGCTGGTTTCGCCCACGTCCATCACCTGCATCCGCGGTTCCTTGGCGAAGGCGTTGAGTCTGCCGCCGTCTTCCTGGGTGACCTGCATGGCGCTGGCTGGTATGTGAGGCGACAGTACGGATGTCGGCCGGCGGCGGCATGCCCTCGCGACGAAGCTTCACGTGCCCTGGCGCCTCCCCTGGCCCCCCCTGGCTGCGCTCAGCTGCCGATGCGACCGCCGGTGGGGGAGCTTGGGCTGGCGTCGGCGCGGATGGGCAGGCGGCCCGCCTGGAAGGCGCTGCGGCCGGCCTCGCAGGCCATCGCCATGGCCCGGGCCATGGCCGGTGGGTCGCCCGCCAGGGCGATGGCGCTGTTGATCAGCAGGGCATCGGCCCCCATCTCCATCGCCTGGGCCGCTTCACTGGGCACACCGATGCCCGCATCGACCACCACCGGCACCGTGGCGTTCTCGATGATCAGGGCGATGTTGGCGGCGTTGCGGATGCCCTGGCCCGAACCGATCGGGGAGCCGAGCGGCATCACCGTGGCGCAGCCGGCCTCCTCCAGTCGCCTGGCCAGCAGCGGATCGGCATTGATGTAGGGCAGCACGGTGAAGCCCTCCTTCACCAGCTGCTCCGCCGCCTGCAGGGTGCCGATCGGATCCGGCAACAGGTGCTTCGAATCCGGGATCACCTCCAGCTTGACGAAGGTGTTGTCCTCCTGACCGGCCAGCTTGGCCAGTTCCCGCCCCAGCCGAGCCACGCGGACCGCCTCCTCCGCCGTGGCGCAGCCGGCGGTGTTCGGGAGCATCCAGATCGACGTCCAGTCGATCGCCTCCATCAGCCCCTCGTGGCCTGCGGCCTGGGTCTGTACGCGCCGCACCGCCACGGTGACGATCTCGCAGGCGCTGCTGGCCAGACTGGCCTGCATCGCTGCCAGGCTGGGATATTTGCCGGTGCCCGTCATCAGGCGGCTGCGGAACCGGCGGCCACCGATCACCAGGCCGTCCGGCTCGTCGTGTGGATCTTGCTGCGGGTCTGTCTGCGGATGTTTGTGCGGCTGGGGGGCTGCGGACACGGCGCTGCTGCTCGCTCTGCAGCGACCGTACAGCGCGATCCTGACTGACGGGCACAGGGCCCTTACCCTTGGCCCACCCCGCTGAGATCCCCGTGCTTCCGATGTTGCTGGCCGCCACACCGTTGCCGGTGGGCAGCACCGTTCCCTTCCTGCAGCAGGCGCCGGTCCGCCAGGAACTGCCCCTCGGCTTCGGCGAGCAGGTGCAGGTGGAAACCTTTGATCCCGTGGCCCGGGCGGCCGAGATGGCCCGCCAGATGCCCCGTCTCTGGACCGGCACGTATCAGTCGTTCAACGGTGGTGCGCCGCTCAGCGTTCAGCTCAACCTCACCACCGCCATTGCGCTCGGTCAGATGGTCGATGTGCGCGGCACCCTCACCGTGGGTGACAGCTCGGCGCCGGTTCAGGGCAATCTCAATGCCAAATCCGACCAGCTGGACCTGCTGTTGCTGAGCGGCATCACGGCGGCGGGCCTCGAGGAGGGCGGCGAATTCCGGGGGCTGCAGGGCTTCAGCCTGTCCGGCTGGCGTTCCTCCCGCTTCACGGATCGCGGTGGCCTGCTGGTGCTCACCGCCGCCGCACCGAAGGGCAGCCCCTCGATCCGCGGCCTCTGGTAGGGGTGGGCATCCGGACCAGGCGCCAGCGTCCAGTCGCTGGTCGCCTGGATCAGGCCGTCAGGCGGTTGAGCCGCTTCAGCCGCTTCTGGGCCGTTCGATTGCCGCTGTCCAGTTCCAGCACCTTCTCGTAGGTGCTGCGGGCTTCGTCCTCCTTCTGCTGCTTCTCGAGGGCGAAGGCCAGATTGTTGAGGGCCACCGGGTAATCAGCCTTGGCCTTCAGGGCGGCGCGGTAGTGGCGAATCGCCGCGTTGTAATTGTTCTGGGCCGCCAGGGCGAAGCCGAGAGCGTTCTCGATCAGTGCCTGCGCCTCCGTTGGCTCGACCGCCGATCGCTTGGCCGCCCGCTTGAGGGTTTCCGTGGCCTGTCCGTACAACCGCTTGCGCAGCTGCACGGAGCCGAGTTCGTAGAGCTCCGCAACGCTGGACTCAGCATCGCGGCCTTGTGCTTCCAACCGGGCCAGGGCCGCCTCATCCCGGCGAACGCGCAGGATCTGACGGGCCACGACCACGGCGGCACCGGCGAGCAGAACGAGCAGGCCGGTGAGATAGGCCTGGGGAAGGGAGAAATCCATGCGCCCCACCTTGCCAGGCCGATCCCCGTTTTGGCTCAGCCCTTGGCGGTGCTGGCCACAGCGGTGAAGCTGCCGGGATCGAGCACGGCCAGCTGAGCCAGCATCTTGCGGTTCAGCTGCACATCGGCCTTCTTCAGACCGCCGATCAGACGGCTGTAGCTCAGGCCGTTCAGGCGAGCGGCAGCGTTGATGCGGGCGATCCACAGGCGACGGAAGTCGCGCTTGCGCCGGCGGCGATCGCGATAGGCGTTGCAGAGCGCCTTCATCACCCGCTGGTTGGCGGTGCGGAACAGGGTGCCGTTGCCGCCACGGAAGCCGCGAGCCAGGCGAAGGATCTTGTTGCGGCGTTTACGGGCGACGTTGCCCCTTTTGACGCGGGCCATGAAGGTTCTCTAGGTACGAATGGAAGACAGCGGTTCAGCCGACCGGGCTCAGCTGTAGGGGAGCATCGCGCTCACGTTGTCCGCGTCGCGCTCATCCACCACGGCCATGGTGCCGAGGTGGCGCTTGCGCTTGGGGCTCTTGTGGTCGAGCAGGTGGTTGCGGAAAGCGTGGCGGCGCATGAACTTCCCGCTGCCGGTGGCTTTGAACCGCTTGGCGGCTGCTTTGCGGGTCTTGAGCTTCGGCATGTGTTGACGCGCTCGGGCACAAACAATGAGGGTACGGCCTGGACCTCCCTTCCGCCAAGACCCCCTAGGGTCGAATCCCTGGCTGTCCGCCCGTCATGGGCCTCGTCGCTCCGCTGCTCGCCCGGCCCTCCCTGCTCCTTGCCCTGGGGATGATCGCCGCCGGCTGCCGTCCCGCCGAGGCGCTGATTCAGCGCCCGGTGCCGCCGCCGCCACCGATCAGCGCTGCCCGACCGATCCTCTGGGTCGCCCTGGCGGCCCATCTGGGTCAGGCCCCGCTGCGGCTTCAGGGTGCCGGCGCCCCGCTGGTGCTCGTCGATGCCGCTGGTCAGCGCCACAGCGGTGCCTCCCTCGAGCTGGCCTGGCGCCGTGAGGCTCTCCCCGAGCCCCTGCGGCTCGACCGTCAGGTGCTGGGTCCGTTCGCCAGCTTCGAGTCCGCCGAGCAGGTGGCCCAGGCCTGGGCCCGGCCCGGTCGCATGCCGGTGATCGCCCACCCGGCGGATTGGGAGGTGTGGGCCGAGCCCGGCCTGCCCCCTCCCCCGGGACTGCGTCCGCGCCTGCAGCAGCTGCGCATCAGCCAGCAGGTCGTGCCCCAGCTGCGCACGGCCAGCGGCTGGCGCCGGCTGCAGGGTCCCGTGCGCATCACCGCGCCCGCCGGACTGCGCTGGCAGGGGGGGGTGTACACGGGTCCGTTCCGCCTGCAGGCCGATGCCCATGGCGGTTGGTCCCTGGTGGAAGAGGTCCCGCTGGAGCGTTACCTCGAGGGGGTGCTGCCCCATGAGATCGGTGCCGGCGCGCCGGCTGCGGCCCTCGCCGCCCAGGCCGTGCTGGCTCGCACCTGGGCCCTGCGCAATCAGCACCGGTTCGCGGTCGATGGCTACCATCTCTGCGCGGATACCCAGTGCCAGGTGTACAGCGATCCGCGCCAGGCCGGTGGCTCGGTCCGACGGGCGATCGCCACCACCGGTTCCCGCGTGCTGAGCTGGCAGCAGCAGCCGGTCCATGCCGTCTATCACGCCAGCAACGGTGGCGTGGCGGCGGCTTATGACGAAGCCTGGAATGCGCCCTCGCTTCCCTACCTGCGTCCCGGCGTCGATGGCCCGCCCGCGCTGCGGTCGGCCGTGCCCCTTCCCCTGACCACCGAGGCGCGTCTGCGCGATCTGCTGCAGCGGGGGGGGCAGGCCTATGGGCAGGCCCATCCCCTGTTCCGCTGGACGCGGGTGCTGGATCGCGGCCAGATCGAGGCCCGTCTGGCGGGGACGGCGTCGATCGGCCGGCTGCAGCAGCTGCAGATCCTCGAGCGCGGCCCGAGCGGCCGGGTCGTGCGTCTGGCGCTACGGGGCAGCTCTGGTTCGCTCGTGTTGCAACGTGACGCGATCCGCCGCACCCTGCGCGGCCTGCCCAGCACGCTCTTTCTGCTTAGCAACCCCGCTCCGGGGGTGTGGCGGTTCGAGGGCGGCGGCTTCGGCCATGGCGCGGGTCTCTCCCAGGCCGGGGCGATCGATCTCGCCGGTCGCGGCTGGAGTCTGGAGCGCATCCTGAGCCACTACTACCCGGGCGCCAGCCTGGTTCGGCTGGACAGCCTCGATCACACCACCTCCCCGCCGTCCTCCCCGCCCACCTCCCGTCCCGCAACCGTTCCAGGTCAGGGTCCGTGAACGCTCTTTAGGTGGCCTTTAGAGTTGGACGTATTGCTGAGAACGCCATGGTCGCCGGCGGCACAGCCCCAGGAGCCCGCCGTCCCAGGGCCACGCTCTTCGTGCTGAGCTGCGCCGTCGCGGGTCTGGCTCCGCATTGGCTCCCCGCAGCGCAGCGTCTCTGGCCGGCTCTGGCCCTCACCGTGCTGCTTGGCCTCTATGCCGTCCGCACGGTGTTTCTGCCCCTGCTCCGCTCGCTGGGCGGGCCCGGGCCCGCCAACGCCTCGGCTCCGCCGCTCAGCGACTGGCCCAGCATCGATCTGGTGGTTGCCGCCCGTGATGAGGAAGCGGTGATCGGCCGCCTGGTGGAGCGCCTCGCCCAGGTTCGCTACCCGGAGGGTCTGCTGCGCTTCTGGGTCGTGGATGACGGCAGTGAGGACCGCACCCCCGAGGTGCTCGAGACCTACCAGCGCCGCTATCCACAGCTGCAGGTGGTGCGCCGCGCCCGCGATGCCGGTGGCGGTAAGTCCGGTGCTCTGAACACCCTGCTGCCCCAGCTCCAGGGCCGCTGGTTGATGGTGCTCGATGCCGATGCCGAGCTGCAGCCCGATGCGCTGGAACGTCTGGTGCCGTTCGCCGAGGCGGGTGCCTGGGCAGCGGTGCAGTTGCGCAAGGCGGTGGTGAATGCCGATCACAACTGGCTGACCCGCGCCCAGGCGATGGAGATGGCCCTCGATGCGGTGATCCAGCAGGGTCGTCTGGGTAGCGGTGGCGTGGTGGAGCTGCGCGGCAACGGTCAGCTGTTGCGTCGTGAGGCGGTGCTGGCCTGCGATGGTTTCAACGAGGCCACCGTCACCGACGATCTCGACCTCAGCTTCCGCCTGCTGGTGCAGGGCCAGCCCGTGGGCCTGCTCTGGGATCCGCCGGTGCAGGAGGAGGCGGTGACCGCCCTCAGCTCCCTCTGGCGGCAGCGGCAGCGCTGGGCCGAAGGTGGGCTGCAGCGCTTCTTCGACTACTGGCCCGGGCTCACCGGCCCGGAGCTGTCGGCCGGCCGCAAGCTCGACCTCACCTGCTTCTTCCTGCTGCAGTACGTCCTGCCCGTGATGGCCATCGCCGACATGGTCGGTGCCGCCTGCACCCGTACAGCGCCGGCGCTGTGGCCGTTGTCGTTCGTGGCCTTCGGTCTCTCCGGTGGCGCCATCCTGGTGGGTTGCCGCCGCGCCAGCGAAGGCCCGGCGCTGCCGGCCATGCATCCCCTCAACCTGGCGCTGGGCATCGCCTACCTCGGCCATTGGTTCGTGGTGATTCCCTACACCTCGCTGCGGATGGCGCTCCTGCCGAAACGTCTGGTGTGGGCCAAGACCCTGCACGTGGGTGATGGACACGCGGAGGCTGCCACCGACGCCGACCTCAGCACGCAGGTGTCCTGAGCATCAGTGCCGGTCCTCCGGCTCCGGCCCACGCGCTGCAGCGCCCGTTCAGGCGGCAGCCTCGCCATCACCACCGCTGAGACCGGGCAGGGGCTCCTCCAGCTGCACCACCTCGCCGTTGAAGAAGTCCGCCAGGCGCCGTGCCCGCTCGTCGATCACACCGGGCTGTGTCGGTGCGGGCGTCGGTGTGGGTGCGGCCGGGGTGGCTGGCGCTGGTATGGCTGTCGGTGTTGGTGTTGGTGGTACCGGGGTTGCTGTCGCAGCGGCAGCGGCAGCCGCAGCCCTGGCCGGCCCCTCGCCGGTTCCTGCCGCCGGTGGCGCCGCCATTGGAGTCGGGGGTGGTTGTTGCACCTGCGGCTGTTGCCCGCCCTGGGGCGGTGCCGGCTTGCTCAGGGCCGGGCCGGCTGGCGCAGCGGCGACAGGTGGCGTAGCGGCAGCTGCGGGAGCGCCGGGTCCACTGCTGCCCAGTCCGGCTTCCAGCACCACCTGGCGCGGGCTGCCCAGGGCCCTGGCCACGGCTTGCTCCAGCAACGTCAGTCGGCCCTGCACCATCGCCATCCAGTTGCCGGCCACCTGAACCACTGCCCTTTGTCCATCCAGGCGGGCGAGGTGCGCCTGCTGCGACAGCAGCATGCGGGTGGAGGGCAGCTCCAGCCCCGCCAGGATCTGTCGCCACAGCTCCGCAAGGTCGGGGCCATCGCCGCTGGCCGCCGCTGGGGTTGTTGCGGGCTGCTCCGCCGTAGCTGGTGCTGCCGCTGGTGCGGCTGCCGCAGGTGCCGCAGTTGGTGCTGAGGTCGCTGCTGGAGCTGGCCCTGGAGCGGCCTGCGGACTGGCTTCCGGTCGGGCAGCCGCCGCTGCCGGCGTTGCTGCGGTAGTCGCCACTGCCGGGGTTTCCGCCAGCAGACCCAGCAGCAGAACCTCCAGCCACAGCCGCGGTTGCACGCTCTGCCGCAGCTGCTGCTCGCTCCCCTTCAGCTGGGCCTGCCACTGCAGTAACCGCGCCTTGCCGAGGCGGCGGGCCAGGGCCGGCAGCTCCGGCCGGAACTGGGGGGAGAAGGCGGTCAGCTCGAGCCGATCCGGGGCCACGCCCGCCAGCACCAGATCGCGCAGCAGGCCGGCCAGGCCCTGCAGCACTGCCGCCGGCTCACGGCCCCGCTCCAGCAGGGTGCGGCTCGCCTCGATCACCCCGAGCGGCTCGGCACCGGCCAGGGCGGCGGCCAGCTGCAGCAGCTCCTGCTCCGGCACCGCACCGAGCAGCTCCCACACCGCTGCGGGTTCGATCGGTCCCGGTAGCAGGCTGAGCTGGTCGAGCAGGCTCTCGGCGTCGCGCAGGCCCCCCTGGGCCCGCTGGGCCACCACATGCAACGCCTCGGCGCTGATCGGGATCTCCTCCTGAGCGGCGATCCAGCTCAGGTGGCCCTCCAGGGCCTCCAGGGGGATGCGGCGGAAATCGAAGCGCTGGCAGCGGCTGAGGATCGTCGGCAGCACCCGTTGCGGGTCGGTGGTGGCCAGCACGAACACCACCCGCGGCGGTGGCTCCTCCAGGGTCTTCAGCAGGGCGTTGAAGGCCGCGGTGGAGAGCATGTGGCACTCGTCCACCACGTAGACCTTCCAGCGCGCCTGCACGGGGGCGAAGCGGGACCGCTCGATCAGCTCGCGGATGTTGTCGACGCCGGTGTTCGAGGCGGCATCGATCTCGATCACATCGAGGGCCGTGCCTGCGGCGATGGCGGTGCACAGATCGCAGGTCCCGCACGGTTCGGGCGTCGGTCCGTCGCTGCTGAGGCAGTTCAGCGAGCGCGCCAGAATCCGGGCGCTGGAGGTCTTGCCGGTGCCGCGCGGACCGCTGAACAGGTAAGCGGGCGCGATCCGGCCCGAGCGCAGGGCATTGCCGAGGGTCGCGGCGATCGCCTCCTGCCCCACCAGCTGATCCAGCCGCTGCGGGCGGTACTTGTGGTGAAGGGGCTGGTAGGCGGACCGCATCGCTGGAGGCTACTGGCCCCGGTCGGCCCCGGCCGTCGGCGGGGTCGGGCCTGCCTGGGTCGGGTCCGTGGCGGCCGGACCCAGCAGCCGTTCCAGGCGCCCTTCCAGCTCCTCCACGTCGCTGAGCTGATCGGCCAGGGCCTGGGCCATCAGCCGCAGGTTCCGCAGTTCAGCGCCGTCGCCACCCGTGCCCCAGCGCTCCTCGGCCCGGGTCAGCTGCTCCTCCAGCTTCGCCTGCAGCCGCAGGCGCAGGCCATCCAGCTGCTCAAGGCTCTGCAGGGCCAGCCGGCGCCCCTTCTCCAGCTGCCCCGGGCTGAGGTTGAGGCCCTGGCGCAGCAGCATCCGAGCACCGCCGAGCACCGCCGCCGGCACGAATTGGCCGAAGGCCAGGGCGCCGAGGCTGCCGGTGTGCAGCCAGTCCTCCACCTGACCGCTCCGATGCCGGCCGGTCTTGCACCAGTGGGCGAAATGTTCGCAGTTGTTGAACAGCAGGTTGTAGTTCTGTTCCCCCAGCCGCCCCATCGCCCGCCGCAGGGTCACCCCGGCGGCTGAGCACTCCCCCGCCGGGTAATCCACCACGCTCACCGGTTGCTCCCGGCTGAATTCGGCCAGGGGGCTGCGCAGGATCGCCCGGCCCTCGAGGTAATGGGCCACGCTGCCATCGCCCAGATCGATGCCGTGGTGGTTGAACAGGCCGTGCTGACGCGGCACCTGCAGGTGATCGGCGGCGGCCATGGCGCGGATTGCCGGGAGATCAGGCTCGCTTTAACCCAGACGGGCCGACAAGACCGGTGCGGGGAGGGAATCCCGTCCGCTGGCTGGCTGGTCAGGCCGTTTCCTGCTGGTCCAGGTCGGCCATGGCGCTGGGGTGGGGCAGCACCTTGGCCTGGGTGCGCTCCTCCACCAGTTCGCGGGTGATCGTGAAGGCTCGGGTGCCCTGGTCCGAGGGCAGCTCGTACATCACATCCAGCATCAGCTCCTCGACGATGCCGCGCAGGGCCCGGGCGCCGGTCTTGCGGCGATGGGCCTCGATCGCGATCGCCTCGACGGCCCCCGGCTCGAACACCAGCCGCACGTCGTCCATGCTCAGCAGGGTCTGGAACTGCTTGACCAGGGCATCGCGTGGTTCGGTGAGGATCGCCTCAAGGGCGCGGCTGTCCAGGGGTTCGAGCACGGCGCTCACCGGCAGGCGACCGATGAACTCCGGGATCAGGCCGTACTTCACCAGGTCGTCGGGCTCCAGGTGCCGTAGCACCTGGGCAGCCTGCTGATCCTTGTTGTGGCGACCGCGGCTGCGGCCACCTTCCGGCATGAAGCCGATTGCATTGCGGCCCATGCGCCGCTGCACCACATCCTCCAGGCCGACGAAGGCCCCGCCACAGATGAACAGGATCTGGCTGGTGTCGATCTGGATGCAGTCCTGGTAGGGATGCTTGCGGCCCCCTTGGGGCGGCACGTTGGCGACGGTGCCCTCCAGCAGCTTCAGCAGGGCCTGCTGCACCCCTTCACCCGACACATCGCGGGTGATCGAGGGGTTCTCGCTCTTGCGGGCGATCTTGTCGATCTCGTCGATGTAGATGATGCCCCGCTGGGCCTGCTCCACATCCAGGTCGGCCTTCTGCAGAAGCCGCAGCAGGATGTTCTCCACGTCCTCACCCACGTAGCCCGCCTCGGTGAGGGTGGTGGCGTCGGCGACGGCGAAGGGCACGTCGAGCAGTTCAGCCAGGGTCTGGGCCAGCAGGGTCTTGCCGCAGCCGGTCGGTCCGATCAGCAGGATGTTGCTCTTGTGCAGCCGCGTGGCGGTCTGGCTGGTCTCCCCCTTGCCGTCGCCCTGCCAGGCCAGGCGCTTGTAGTGGTTGTAAACGGCCACGGACAGCACCTTCTTGGCCTCCTCCTGGCCCACCACCTGCGCATCGAGATGGGCCTTGATCTCCTTGGGTTTGGGGATCTGGGCGAGGGTCGGGGCAGGCTTGCTGGCCTTCTTGGTTGCGGGTTTGCCCTTCGGTTCAGCCGCGTGGCGGCCACTGCCGCCGCCGCCATCCACCAGCTCCTCGTCGAGGATCTCGTTGCAGAGATCGATGCACTCGTCGCAGATGTAGACCCCGGGGCCGGCGATCAGCTTGCGCACCTGATCCTGGGATTTGCCGCAGAACGAGCACTTCAGGTGGGCATCGAACTTGGGCATCGGGCGGGATGTGGCGGCGGAGCTGGGGTGGGCGTCCTTGGTAAGAGGCTGCGGGCCCGAAACTCCAGGATCCTCCGGATCCCGCGCTTCGTCAGCCGTCCTTAAGGATCAAACCGGGGCGCCGTCTGCGACAACGCGATCAATCAGACCGTATTGAACCGCTTCTGCCGGCGAAAGGAAGTAGTCGCGGTCGGTGTCTTCGGCGATTTTCTCCAGGGGCTGGCCAGTGTGCTCGGCCATCAGGCCGTTGAGGGTGTCCTTGAGGAACAGGATCTCCCGGGCCTGGATCTCGATGTCCACCGCCTGGCCCTGGGCCCCGCCGAGAGGCTGGTGGATCATGATCCGCGCGTTCGGCAGGGCCAGGCGCTTGCCTTTGGTGCCGCCGGAGAGCAGGAAGGCGCCCATCGAGGCGGCCAGTCCGTAGCAGATGGTCACCACATCCGGAGCCACCTGCTGCATCGTGTCGTAGATGGCCAGGCCGGCCGTCACCGAGCCGCCCGGTGAGTTGATGTAGATCTGAATGTCCTTCTCGGGATCCTCGGCTTCGAGGAACAGCAGCTGGGCCACCAGGGCATCCGCCACCTGGTCGTCGATGCCGGTGCCGAGGAAGATGATCCGCTCGCGCAGCAGGCGCGAATAGATATCGAAGGCGCGCTCGCCACGGCCCGATTGCTCCACCACCGTGGGCAGCACGCCCGGGCTGGCGATCGTGGCCTCCGGCCGTTGGCCCAGCCAGCGGTTCTGGATCGGATGGGGGGTGCTGGCGTTGATCACGCGGCCGGAGCGGGAGCAGTCCGGCCAATCTATGGGGATCGGGTGGAGCCGGGGGATCGGGCCGGTGGTGGTGAGCACCGATCCGGTCCGATCCCAATCACCATCAGGCGTCGGCGGCCTCGGGTGCTTTGTCGGTGACGGTGCTGTTGCTCTCGAGCCAGCCCAGCAGCTTCTCGCGCATCAGGTCCTCCTGCACCGCCTGGCGCAGGCGCTCGGGATCGATGCGGGAGCTCTCGCTGAAGCCGCGGCTCAGCTCCTTCACCTTGGCCTCGATCTCGGCGGCTTCCACCTCCAGCTTCTCAGCGGTGGCCAGGGCCTTGAGGGCCAGGCTGCGCTTCAGGCGCTCCTCGGCCTCGGGGCGCGAGGTGTCGCGCAGGCTCTGGATCAGCTGCGGCGTGAACAGCTTCTTGACGTCCATACCCTGCTGGGCGAGCTGGCCGGCGGTCTGCTCCAGCAGGGAAACGATCTCCTGCTGTACCAGGCTTTCCGGCAGCTCCACCTCCAGCTGTTCCACCAGGGCCGCCAGCAGGGCGTCGTGGCGGTTGGAGCGGTCGCGGCGCTCGGCGTCCTCCTTGAGGCGCTCCTCCAGGTCGGCCCGCAGCTCGGCCAGGGTCTGCTTGTCGCTGGCCTGCTGGGCGAAGGCGTCGTCGAGAGCGGGCAGCTCGCGGGCCTTCAGTTCGCTGAGGCTGATCTCGAAGCTGGCCTTGCGACCGGCCGCATCCTCCTGCGGGTAGTCCTCGGGGAACTGGCAGGCCACGGTTTTGCTGTCGCCGGGCTTCATGTCGATGATCCCCTCCACGAAGCCGGGGATCATGCGGCCGTCCTCCAGCTCCACCTCCATCGCCTCGGCGCTGCCGCCGGTGATCGCCTCGCCGGTGTCGACGTAGGTGCCGGCGAAGCTGATCACGGCCACATCACCGCTGGCGGCGGCGCGGCCCTCCACCGGCACGAGGGTGGCCATCTGGCGGCGCGACTGCTCGATCAGCTCATCGATCCGGGCGGGATCGAAGCTGACCCGCTCGGCTTCGGCCTTCAGGCCCTTGGTGGCCTTGAGGCTCGGGGTGGGCTCCACATCCATCTCCAGGGTCAGGCTCAGGGCCTGACCGGGCTCGAAGCGCTCCAGCAGCGCTTCGAAGCCGCCCTCCAGGCTCGGCTGACCGATGGCCGGGATCTCGGCCTGGCGCAGGGCATCGCGGAACACGCTGTCCACCAGGTCCTCCAGGGCGGTGGCGCGGATCCGCAGTGCACCGATCTGCTGCACCAGCACGGCACGGGGCACCTTGCCCTTGCGGAAGCCGGGCAGCTTGAGGGTGCGGCTGAGCTTCTCAACGGCCTGCTCATGGCAGCTGCTGGTGCGATCGGCGGGCACGCTGATCTCCACCGCCAGGCGGCTGCCGGGGCGAGGGCTGGTGCTCAGCTTCAGCTCAGCGCCACCGGAGCTGCCGGTGGAGGCGTTGGGCTTGTCGGCGGTGCTGGCGGCAGGACTCATGGCAGGGCTGAAGGGCTGGTATGGCCGAACCGATTCGGCAGGGCAGCCCCCGATCCTAGGAAGTGGCCTGTGACAGGTCCCTCCCTCCCCTGGCCAGGGCAGGCGTGGCCACGTATTGTTCCCAACAAGATCAAGCGACCTGAACAACGCGTAACCGCGATCCAGGGTCCCGCAGTCCTGTTGGATCGCGGGTCGGATGTTTTCAGGTTCACGTCACACGCCGCGTCATCACCTCAGCTCAGGCATCTGAACCCCCGCCTCCCGCACCCATCACCCTCCGAGACAGGACCCGGCCCGGCCGCCGGCCTGCTGCTCCAGGCTTCTCACCGCTTGATCACTCCCCTGAATCACCGCTTGATCACCGCTCGATCACCGAAGCGTCTTCGAGCCCAGGCCTGATCCGTGGTTGTTGCGCCTCCGTCGCGACGTTCCCCAGCTGTTCTCCATTCCCGTTCTCCGCGTTGACCTCGACCGCCAGCACCCTTCGCGCCCTGCCCCAGCGCCCTCTGCACGTGGCCGTTCTCGGTGCCACCGGCGCCGTGGGTCAGGAGCTGCTCGCCCTGCTCGAGGAGCGTCGCTTCCCGGTGGGGCGGCTCACCCTGCTGGCCTCGCCCCGCTCGGCCGGGCAGACCGTCAGCTGGAACGGTGAGACCCTGACGATCGAGCCGGTCAGCGCGGACGCCTTCACGGGCGTGGATGTGGTGCTGGCGTCCGCCGGTGGTTCGGTGTCGCGGCAGTGGGCCCCTGTGGCCGCCGCCGCCGGCGCCGTGGTGATCGACAACTCCAGCGCCTTCCGGATGGATGCGGACGTGCCCCTGGTGGTTCCGGAGGTGAATCCCCAGGACGCCTTCCGCCACAACGGCGTGATCGCCAATCCCAACTGCACCACGATCCTGATGACCCTGGCCCTGGCGCCCCTGGCGGCCCGCCGGCCCCTGCGGCGCGTGGTCGTCAGCACCTATCAGTCGGCCAGTGGCGCCGGTGCCCGGGCGATGGAGGAGCTGCGCGAGCTCAGCCGCACCGTGCTTGAGGGCGGCACACCGCAGAGCAGCGTGCTGCCCCATTCCCTGGCCTTCAACCTCTTCCTGCACAACTCGCCCCTCCAGCCGAACAGCTACTGCGAGGAGGAGCTGAAGATGCTGCACGAGACCCGCAAGATCATGGGGCTGCCCGAGTTGCGGGTTTCGGCCACCTGCGTGCGCGTGCCGGTGCTGCGCGCCCACTCCGAATCCCTGAACATCGAGTTCACCGAGCCGTTCCCCGTGGAGGAGGCCCGGCAGCTGCTGGCGGCGGCCCCCGGTGTCGAGCTGATCGAGGACTTCGACGCCAATCGCTTCCCGATGCCCACCGACGTGACCGGTCGTGATCCGGTGGCCGTGGGTCGCATCCGCCAGGACCTCAGCGAACCCAACGCCCTGGAGATCTGGCTCTGCGGTGATCAGATCCGCAAGGGCGCTGCCCTCAACGCGATCCAGATCGCCGAGCTGCTGCTCGATCCAGCCGCCGCCGAGGCCGCCGCCGCCAGCACCGCAGCCACCGCCTGAAGCCGATGGTCAACGTTTCGCCTCCGCTCACCCCCGGCAGCCCGTCACCCGCCCCCTTCGGCCGGGTGATCACCGCGATGGTGACTCCCTTCGCCGCCGATGGCAGCGTCGATCTGGAGCTGGCGGCCCAGCTGGCCTCCCACCTGGTGGCGCACGGCTCCGATGGCCTGGTGCTGTGCGGCACCACCGGCGAGTCGCCCACCCTCAGCTGGGAGGAGCAGCATCAGCTGTTCTACGCCGTGCGGGCCGCCGTCGGCGATCGCGCCCGGCTGCTGGCCGGTACCGGCAGCAACTGCACCGCCGAGGCGGTGGAAGCGATCGGTGAAGCCGCCGCCCTCGGAGCCGATGGCGCTCTGGTGGTGGTGCCTTACTACAACAAGCCGCCGCAGGAGGGCCTGGAAGCCCATTTCCGGGCCGTGGCGGCGGCAGCACCCCAGCTGCCGGTGATGCTCTACAACATTCCCGGCCGTACCGGCTGCAGCCTCAGTCCGGAGACCACGGCTCGGCTGATGGATCTGCCGAACGTGGTCAGCTTCAAGGCCGCCAGCGGCACCACCGAGGAGGTGAGCGCCCTGCGGGCCCTCTGCGGTGAGCGCCTGGCGATCTATAGCGGTGATGACGCTCTCACCCTGCCGATGCTGGCCGTGGGTGCCGTCGGCGTGGTGAGCGTGGCCAGCCACCTGGCCGGCGATCAGATTCAGGCGATGGTGCAGGCCTTCCTGGCCGGCGACTACGCCACTGCCCTGGCCCTGCACGAACAGCTGCTGCCCCTGTGCCGGGCCCTGTTCTGCACCACCAACCCGATCCCGGTCAAAGCGGCGCTCGAGCTGAGCGGCTGGCCCGTGGGTGCCCCCCGTCTTCCCCTTGTCTCCGCCTCCAGCGACGTGCGCGACCGCCTCACCTCCGTGCTTGCAGCCCTGCGTCCCACCTGACGCCAAGGCCCATCGCCCGTCCCGTGCGGCGGCCGGTGCTCCGTTTCAGCCTCAGCTTCATCGTTCCGCTCTCTGGCCGGCGTCGCCGGCACCCCCTCTCTGAATGTCTGGTCAATCCAACGGCTCTGCTTCAATCAACGGCCGCCATGGCGCCAATGGCAACGGCGCACCCCGCAAACCCTGCCTGCGCGTGATTCCGCTCGGCGGTCTGCATGAGATCGGCAAGAACACCTGCGTGTTCGAGTACGGCGACGACATCATGCTGGTGGATGCCGGCCTGGCCTTCCCCAGCGACGGCATGCATGGCGTCAACGTGGTGATGCCGGACACCAGCTATCTCAAGGAAAACCAGAAGCGCATCCGCGGCATGATCGTGACCCACGGTCACGAAGATCACATCGGTGGCATTGCCCACCACCTCAAGAACTTCAATATTCCCGTCATTCATGGTCCGCGCCTGGCTCTGGCCATGCTCAGCGGCAAGATGGAGGAAGCCGGTGTGATGGATCGCACCATCCTGCAGACCGTGGCGCCGCGGGATGTGGTCAAGGTGGGCCAGCACTTCTCCGTGGAGTTCATCCGCAATACCCACTCGATGGCCGACAGCTTCTCGCTGGCCATCACCACCCCGGTGGGCACGGTGATCTTCACCGGCGACTTCAAGTTCGATCACACCCCGGTCGACGGCGAGACCTTCGATATGGCTCGCCTCGCCCACTACGGCGAGCAGGGTGTGCTGTGTCTGTTCAGTGATTCCACCAACGCCGAGATTCCCGGCTTCTGCCCGCCAGAGCGCTCGGTGTTCCCCTGCCTCGATCGCCACATCTCCCAGGCGGAAGGCCGGGTGATCATCACCACCTTCGCCAGCTCGATTCACCGGGTGGCGATGATTCTGGAGCTGGCCCTCAAGAACGGCCGCAAGGTGGGCCTGCTGGGTCGCTCGATGCTGAACGTGATCGCCAAGGCGCGTGAGCTGGGCTACATGCGCGCTCCCGACGATCTGTTCGTGCCGATCAAGCAGATCCGCGACCTGCCCGACCGCGAAACCCTGCTGCTGATGACCGGCAGCCAGGGCGAACCCCTCGCCGCCCTGAGCCGCATCTCCCGCTGCGAGCACCCGCAGGTGCAGGTGAAGAGCAGCGACACGATCATCTTCTCCGCCAGCCCGATCCCCGGTAACACCATCTCGGTGGTGAACACCATCGATCGGCTGATGATGCTGGGCGCCAAGGTGATCTACGGCAAGGGCGAGGGCATTCACGTGTCCGGTCACGGCTTCCAGGAGGACCAGAAGCTGATGCTGGCCCTCACCAGGCCCAAATTCTTTGTGCCTGTGCATGGTGAGCACCGCATGCTGGTGGCCCACGCCAAGACCGGCCACTCCATGGGGATCCCCACGGAGAACACCCTGATCATCGATAACGGCGATGTCGTGGAACTCACTGCCGATTCGATCAGAAAGGGCGACCCCGTCAAGGCCGGCATCGAACTGCTCGACGCCTCCCGCAACGGCATCGTCGATGCCCGTGTGCTCAAGGAGCGCCAGCAGCTGGCTGAGGACGGCGTGATCACCCTGCTGGCCGTGGTCAGCACCGATGGTGTGATGGCCGCGCCGCCGCGGGTGAATCTGCGCGGTGTCGTCACCGCCGCCGATCCCCGCAAGCTCAGCCTCTGGGCCGAGCGCGAGATCACCTGGGTGCTGGAGAACCGCTGGCAGCAGCTGTCCCGCAACAGCGGTGGCAAGGCGCCGGATGTCGACTGGATGGGCGTACAGCGCGAAATCGAGATCGGTCTGCAGCGCCGTCTGCGCCGCGAGCTGCAGGTGGAGCCGCTGATCATCTGTTTGGTGCAGCCCGCCCCCGGCGGCACGCCCGCCTACAAGGGTCGTGCCGATGCCGAACCCGACAGCCGTCCCGCTCCGCGCGGTGGCCGTGGCGGTGCTCGTGATGGAGGCCGGGATGGTGGTCGCGATCGCGCACCTCAGCCCCGCCGTGAGCTGGTGGCCGTGGCTGCTGCTCCCGCCACCGCTGCTGCCGCTGCCGTGGCTGCGCCGGCTCCGGCCCCAACGCCGGCCGCCGCACCCGAGCCGGAGATCGCCGGCCGCACCCGCCGCCGTCGTTCGGCCGCCGCGGCCGGCTGAGCCCTGGACTCAGCCGGCCGGCTGGTCGGGGCTGTCGCTCAGCTCCACCACCAGCAGGCAGCGGCTCAGTTCATCCCATTCGCTCTCACTGAACCGGCGCGCTGTCGCCGGTCTGATCGCACTGGCAGCCCGTTCGGTGCCGCCAGTGCTGCTTGAGCGGCCTGTTCGCTCCGGCGCGAGCGTCAGCGGCGCCGGGCTGGTGGCTTGGATGTCCTGTAGCCACGGCGTCGCCGCTGAAACCGACGCCGCTCCGCTCCCTCTGCCCGTTCGAGCCAGTCCCTGGCTGGCCAGGTCGCGATAGGCGGGGTTGGAGCAGGTCGCCAGAACCTGCGTGTAGGCGGCAGCCGCCTCGGCCGGCTGGCCCAGGCCGAAGCCATGAATGTGGCCGATCAGCAGGTTCAGGCGGTGATCGAGCAGGTCATCGCGGCCGGCCGTGATCCGGTCGCGCAGCTCCACGGCCAGTTGCAGCGCCGCGCTGAACTCCCCCTGGCCGTAGGCCTCCTCCACCGCCAGATAGGCCCCTTCCAGACCGTCTTCCATCGCTGCAGCCCGCCAGTGCCGCCCCTGTCTAGGGCGAAGGGCGCCGTTCCGTCAGCCACAGCCGCTGCCGATCCCACTGCACCGTCAGCCCAGCGGCCAGATCCATCCGGCCTGGGCCCCGTTGCGGTTCCAGGCGTGTCAGCAGGGTCTCCAGCGGCTCCGCCCCCAGGCCCGTGCTGCCGCGTTGCTCCAGCCAGTGGTGCAGCAGCCGGCGCCGGTTGGCGGGCGCCAGTTTCATCAGGGCACGCCGCTCCAGGCCCTCACCCCAGCCCAGGGCCTGAGCCGCCAGCTCCGTCAGTTCGGCGAGCGCCTGCTCCTCCTCGCCGAGCCGCTCCCCCAGGGCGGCGATGCGCCGTGCGGCGCCGGGGTGCAGCGCCTCCAGCACCGGCAGCACCTCGGCGCGGATCCGGTTGCGGCTGTAGGTGGGGCTGTCGTTGCTGGCATCACGCCACACCGGCAGGGCCAGCTGTTGACAGAGGCGGGCGGTGTCGTCGCGGCTGAAGCCCAGCAGAGGCCGCACCAGTTGCAGGGCCGCAGCCAGTGGGCGGCTGGCCCTCAGGCTGGCCAGGCCGCGGCGGTGGCTGCCCCGCGCCAGCTGCAGCAGCAGGGTTTCGGCGCGGTCGCTGGCGGTGTGTCCGGTCAGCACGTGGGAGGCCCCCAGGGCGGTGGCGTGCTCCGCCAGGCATCCGTAGCGCCAGGTGCGGGCGGCTGCTTCATCCGGCCGGGGCCGCTGCCAGGTGTCCAGGACCAGCGGCAGCCCCTGGCTAGCGGCCCAGGCGACCAGCTCCGCAGCCTGTTGCGCCGATTCCGGGCGCAGGCCGTGATCGCCGTGCCAGAGCCGCAGTGTCCAGCCGTGCAGGCGGCGCAGGTCCTGCAGCAGGGCCAGCAGGGCCATCGAATCCTGGCCGCCGGACACCGCCAGCAGCAGGGTGGCCCCCTCCGGCAGTAGCGCAGGCCGGCGCCGCAGCAGCCGGTGCAGACGCAGGTGATCCGGGCTCCAGCGCTCCGCCATCCCCCCAGCCTGCCGCTCCGGTCCTGCGTGGGAGAATCGTCTCACTGCTTATCAAGGATCGGCATGTCGCGTCTTGCCCACCTGTCCGCCCCGCTCCGCACGGCCCTGGTCGAGCGCCGCGCCCTCAAGGTGATCGCCGGCCTGACCAACTTCGATGCCGCCAGCGTGGTGCGCATCAGCCGCGCCGCCGGCCTGGGTGGCGCTGATCTGATCGACGTGGCCTGCGATCCCGAGCTGGTGCGCCTGGCTGCCGAGGCCTCCGGTCTGCCGATCTGCGTTTCGGCCGTGGATCCCGAGCTCTTCCCCGCCGCCGTCGCCGCCGGCGCCGCCATGGTGGAGATCGGCAACTACGACGCCTTCTATCCTCTCGGCCGCATCTTCGATGCCGATGAGGTGCTGGCGATCACCCGTCGTACCCGCGAGCTGCTGCCCGAGGTGGTGCTGAGCGTCACCGTGCCCCACGTGCTGCCCCTCGATCAGCAGGAGCAGCTGGCCGTGGATCTGGTGGCCGCCGGTGCCGACATCATCCAGACCGAAGGCGGCACCAGCGCCCGGCCGTTCAGCGCCGGCAGCCTCGGCCTGATCGAGAAGGCCGCCCCCACCCTGGCCGCCGCCCACAGCATCAGCCGCGCCGTGGCCGTGCCCGTGCTCTGCGCCTCCGGCCTCTCGGCCGTGACCGTGCCGATGGCCGTGGCCGCCGGTGCCGCCGGCGTGGGCGTGGGTTCGGCCGTGAACAAGCTGGGCGATGAGCTGGCGATGGTGGCGGTGGTGCGCTCCCTGCGCGAAGCCCTCGGCAGCGCCGTTCAGGCCCGCGTCTGAAGTCCGTATCTGAAGTGGAGGCGGTCCGGTTCCCGACCGACCCCTCCTGACGGATCATGAACCCATGTCTAGCCTGCGGTCAGCCTTGCTGCTGCGGCGGTCATGGGTTCTTTGGCATGGTTGCTGCAATGGCCCGTACGGGCTCTGGTGCTGCTGGTGGTGGCCTGGCTGCCGCTCGGCGTTGAGCTGGATGGTTTCGGCAGCGCCCTGATGGCGGCTGTGTTGATCGGCTTGCTCGGCACGCTGCTGGTGGCACCGCTCAAGGCGTTGCTGGCCCTGCCCTGGGCGCTCACCAGCCTGGGGGGCCTGATCACGCCGATCAGCTGGCTGTTCAACTGGCTGATCGCCGTGATCCTGTTCGGCCTGGCGGCCTGGCTGCTGCCGGGCTTCCGGTTGCGTAGCGGCCTGTTCAGCGCCGTGCTCGGCGCCGTGGTCTACGCCGCCCTGTCGGTGGTCGTGCTGCGTTGGCTGGGGTTGGAGGTGGATCTCACTCGCGCCTCCCTGCTGATGGGCCTGCCAAGCGCCTGAGCCCCAGGGCCGGCGCCGGCCCTGGCGCCTCCGCTACCGCAGCCGGTGGCCTGGCTCCCCGAGAATGGGGTGATGCCCACCCCTTTTGAGCTCCAGGCCCCCTACGACCCCCGGGGCGATCAGCCCGAGGCGATCGCCGGGTTGGTGGCGGGGGTGGAGGCCGGTGAGCGCTATCAGACCCTGCTGGGCGCCACTGGCACCGGCAAGACGTTCACGATCGCCAATGTGATCGCCCGCACCGGCCGGCCGGCTCTGGTGCTCGCCCACAACAAGACGCTGGCGGCCCAGCTGTGCAATGAGCTGCGCGAGTTCTTCCCGAACAACGCCGTTGAATATTTCATCTCCTATTACGACTACTACCAGCCGGAGGCATATGTGCCTGTCTCCGACACCTACATCGCCAAGACGGCATCGATCAATGAGGAGATCGACATGCTGCGCCACTCGGCGACCCGCTCCCTGTTTGAGCGGCGTGACGTGATCGTGGTGGCCTCAATCAGCTGCATCTACGGTCTGGGGATTCCCAGCGAATACCTCAAGGCGGCTGTGAAGTTTGAGGTGGGCTCAGCCCTCAATCTGCGTGGTTCCCTGCGGGAGCTGGTGAACAACCAGTACTCCCGCAACGATCTGGAGATCTCCCGCGGTCGTTTCCGCGTGCGTGGCGATGTGCTGGAGATCGGCCCCGCCTACGAAGACCGCCTGGTGCGGATCGAGCTGTTCGGTGATGAGGTGGAGGCGATCCGCTACGTGGATCCCACCACCGGCGAGATTCTGCAGAGCCTGGAGAGCATCAACATCTATCCGGCCAAGCACTTCGTGACCCCGAAGGAGCGCCTTGAGGAGGCGATCCAGGCGATCCGCAGCGAGCTGCGCGAGCGGCTTGATGTGCTCAACGAGCAGGGACGGCTGCTTGAGGCGCAGCGCCTGGAGCAGCGCACCACCTACGACCTCGAGATGCTCGAGCAGGTGGGCTACTGCAATGGCGTGGAGAACTACGCCCGGCATCTGGCGGGTCGACTGGCCGGCACACCGCCGGAATGCCTGATCGACTACTTCCCCGACGACTGGTTGCTGGTGGTGGATGAGAGCCACGTCACCTGCTCCCAGCTCCAGGCGATGTACAACGGCGATCAGTCGCGCAAGCAGGTGCTGATCGAGCACGGCTTCCGGCTGCCCTCGGCCGCCGATAACCGCCCCCTCAAGGGGGAGGAGTTCTGGCAGAAGGCCCGCCAGACGATCTTCGTGAGCGCCACCCCGGGCGACTGGGAGATGCGCCAGAGCGACGGCCAGGTGGTGGAGCAGGTGATCCGCCCCACCGGCGTGCTCGATCCGATCGTGGAGGTGCGCCCCACCGATGGCCAGGTCGATGATCTGCTCGGCGAGATCCGCATCCGGGCTGATAAGCAGGAGCGGGTGCTGGTGACCACCCTCACCAAGCGCATGGCCGAGGACCTCACCGACTATCTGGCGGAGAACGGTGTGCGCGTGCGCTATCTCCACTCCGAGATCCATTCGCTCGAGCGGATCGAGATCATCCAGGACCTCCGCAACGGCGAATACGACGTGCTCGTGGGCGTCAACCTGCTGCGCGAGGGTCTGGATCTGCCCGAGGTGTCGCTGGTGGCGATCCTCGATGCGGACAAGGAGGGTTTCCTGCGGGCCGAACGCTCCCTGATCCAGACGATCGGCCGGGCTGCCCGTCACGTGGAGGGGGTGGCCCTGCTCTACGCCGACAACCTCACCGATTCGATGGCCAGGGCCATCTCCGAAACCGAGCGGCGCCGCGCCATCCAGCAGACCTACAACGAGAAGCACGGCATCACGCCGACGCCGGCCGGCAAGCGGGCCGGCAATTCGATCCTGGCCTTCCTGGAGGTATCGCGCCGGCTCAATGATGAGCAGCTGGAGGAGGCCACCGAGCAGGCCGTGCACAACGATGTGCCGCTCGACTCCCTGCCGGAGCTGATCCAGCAGCTGGAGGACCGGATGAAGGTGGCGGCCAAGAACCTGGAGTTCGAGGAGGCGGCCAACCTGCGCGATCGCATCAAGACCCTGCGTCAGAAGCTGGTGGGCAAGGCCTGAGGGTTTCCGCGTTCCGGCGGCACGGGTGGCTCGGATCCGCTCCGGGCCCATCACCGCCTCCTGGCCTGGCTAGGGAGGCCTTGAACCGCTGGCGTCGGTGGGCCTGTCTCTGCTGCATCTGCATCTGCACGGGCTGTTGCGCGGCCGCGACCCTGAGCTCGGCCGTGATGCCGATACCGGCGGCCAGACCACCTATGTGCTGGAGCTGATCCGCAGCCTGGCGAGGCGGCCGGAGGTGGAGCGCCTGGAGCTGGTCACCCGCCTGATTCAGGACCGGCGGCTCTCCTGCGATTACGCGGTGCCTCGGGAGTCGCTCGCCGATCGTGCCGCGATCGTGCGCCTGCCCTTCGGGCCGCGTCGGTATCTGCGCAAGGAACTGCTCTGGCCCCATCTCGATGCCCTCGCTGATGGCCTCACCGCCCGCATCGCTGCCCAGCCGCGACGCCCCGACTGGATCCATGCCCACTACGCCGATGCCGGTTATGTGGGTGCGCTGCTGGCACAGCGGCTGGGCATCCCGCTGGTGTTCACCGGCCACTCCCTCGGTCGCGAGAAGCTGCGCCGCCTGTTGACCAGCGGCCTCAGCCATGAGCAGATCGAGCAGCAATACACGATCTCGACCCGCATCGCCGCCGAGGAGCGCGCCCTTGCAGCGAGCACCCTGGTGATCACCAGCACGGAGCAGGAGCGGCGGCACCAGTACGCCCGCTATGGGGCGTTCTGCCCCCGGCGCGCCCTGGTGCTGCCGCCCGGGGTGGATGTCAGCCGCTTTCATCCGCAGCCCGAGCCCGGCGAGTGCCAGGCGGTCAGGGATCTGCTGGCCCCCTTTCTGCGCTCGCCCGAGCTGCCGCCCCTGCTGGCCATCTGCCGGCCTGAGCGCCGCAAGAACATCCCCGCCCTGCTGGAGGCCTTTGGCCGCTCCGCCGTGCTGCGGGAGCGCCACAACCTGGTGCTCGTGCTGGGCTGGCGTGAGGATCCGGCCACCCTGGAGGCGCAACAGCGACAGCTGTTTCACCAGCTGTTCGAGCTGGTGGATCGCTTCGATCTCTACGGTCGCGTCGCCTATCCCAAGCAGCACCGCAGCGATCAGGTGCCGGCGCTCTACCGCTGGGCGGCGGCCCTGGGGGGCCTGTTCGTGAACCCCGCGCTCACCGAACCGTTCGGCTTGACCCTGCTGGAGGCCTCTGCCTGCGGTCTGCCGCTGGTGGCCACCGATGATGGCGGTCCGCGTGACATCCTGCGCCGCTGCGGCAATGGCCGCCTGGTGGATGTGAGCGACCTGCGCGCCCTGCAGCTGGGCCTTGAGCAGGCCGCGACCGATGCCGTCCGCTGGCAGCGCTGGCGTGCCAATGGCCTGGCGGCGGTCCGCCATGGCTACAGCTGGGACGCGCATGTGCGCCACTACCTGCAGCGGTTGGGCGGCGGCTTCAGAGAGGAGGCTCCTGGCTGGCGGGCGCCTTATCGGCGGAGATGTCCGGCATCCAGTAACTGAGGTTGTCGTGCCAGTAGGGCGCCCCGTCCAGTCGGTTCGAGCTGAGCTTGGTGGTGGCCATGGCCGTGATCAGCCGGCCCATGTCCAGCGGCGAGAGATCGGTGCGCAGATCGCTGCCGGCGATGCTCATCAGCTGGGGCAGCTGGGTGACCACCGCCGGATTGGCCAGCTTGCGGAACACTTCCGCCAGCACCAGCTTCTGGCGCTCCATCCGGCCGATGTCGCCGAGTTCGTCGTGGCGGAAGCGCAGGAACCCCTCCAGCTCCGCACCCTTGAGCAGCTGCCGGCCGGGGTAGAGGTCGATCGTCAGGCCCTGGCTGTTGTCGACGTAATACAGGCGCTTCGGCACATCGACCTCGACGCCGCCGAGGGCGTCGGCCAATCGCTGCACCGCATTCAGGTTCAGCACCAGGTAGCGATCCACCCGGGCATTGAGCAGGCGACTCAGCTCCTGCTTCACCATCTCGGGCCCGCCGCTGCTGTAGAGGGCATTGGCCTTCATCACCCCGTATTGCGCGGAGTCGATGTAGGTGTCGCGCGGCACCTGGGTCAGCTCGGTGCGCCCGTCCTGCAGCCGCACCGTCATCATCACGTCGGTGTTGGTGCTGACGTGATCGGTGCCCATCACCACGATGCGGCGATCACCCATGCCCGCAGGGCTCACCAGGGAGCTCAGCACCCCTTCCGGGTGGGGAAAGGCCGCCAGCAGACCGGAGGCCATGTGCGGCAGCGGGCCGCTCAGGCCGTAGCCGAGACCCATGCCGGCCAGAAACAGGGGCAGGCGTGGCAGGCCGCTGCGGCGATTGCCCGGGGTCTTGTCCTTGCGCCTGGTGGGCGCCTGTGGCGCTGCCGGTGTCGCCCGCTCACGCCGCCGTCGCCCGTCGATCTCCGCCACCGGCCCCCGCCGCCTGCCGGCGTTGCCGGTCGCAAGCTCAACGCCATCGCGACCCTGGCTGCGCCTGGTGCGGCCGGAGCGACGGGGGACGGGATTGGGCTGGGCCTGGGACATCGAAGGGCTGTCGTGGCCGCACCATACGGTTGCAACAGCCCAGTCGCCAGAGGGGATTGGCCGCTTCAGGCGCCGGGCAGCACCCGGATCGCGGCGGCGGCGGCGTCGGCCCGGCTGCGGGCCTCCTCCAGGCTGCTGCCCGTGGCCAGGGCAACGCCCATGCGGCGGTGCGGCCGCGCATCGGGTTTGCCGAACAGCAGCACCTGCACGTCGGTTTCGCTCAGGGCCTGCTCCAGGCCGCTGTAGGCCACCTGCTCACTGCTCTGCTCCGCCAGGATCACGCGGCTGGCGGCCGGGGCCAGGGAGCGGATCTCTGGGATCGGCAGCCCCAGCACCGCCCGCAGGTGCAGCTCGAACTCGCTCAGGTTCTGGCCCGCCAGGGTCACCAGGCCGGTGTCGTGGGGGCGGGGCGACAGCTCGGAGAACACCACCTCCTGGTTGCCATCGGCCCCACGGCAGAGGAAGAACTCCACGCCGAACAGGCCGGCACCGCCCAGGTTGTCGGTGACCTGGCGGGCCATGGCCTGGGCGGCCGCCAGCTGCTCCCACTCCAGCTGGGCCGGCTGCCAGCTGGTCTGGTAGTCGCCCCGCTCCTGGATGTGGCCGATCGGCGGGCAGAACAGGGTGGGGCCGTTCCACTGCTTCACGGTGAGCAGGGTGATCTCCTGCTCGAACCGCAGGAACTCCTCCACGATCACGCGGGCGCCGCTGCCGCGGGCGCCGGCCATCGCCGCCTCCCAGGCGGCCTCGATGCCCTCGGGCCCGTGCACCACGCTCTGGCCCTTGCCGGAGGAGCTCATCACCGGTTTCACCACCACCGGCCAGCCCAGCGGAGCGGCGGCGGCGGCCAGCTCGGCGGCGCTTTCGGCATAGGCGAAGCGGGCGGTGCGCAGGCCCAGCTCCGTGGCGGCGAGGTCGCGGATACGGTCGCGGTTCATCGTCACCGCCGTGGCGCGGGCCGTGGGGATCACGGTGGTGCCACCGGCCTCCAGCTCCGCCAGGGCATCCACCGCCAGGGCCTCGATCTCGGGGATCAGCACCGAGGGGTTGTGGCGCCGCACCACCGCCTTGAGGGCCTCGGGGTCGGTCATGGCCACCACCTCGGCCACATCGGCCACCTGCATCGCCGGTGCATCGGCATAGCGGTCGACGGCGATCACCCGGCAGCCGAGCCGCTGAGCGGCGATCGCCACCTCCTTGCCCAGTTCGCCGCTGCCCAGCAGCATCAGGCTGCGAGGAAAGGTGGGGCTGGCCATGGCCGCGGCTGGGGCGAGAGACTCCCCTGATCCTGCCCCGCCAAGCGCACCCGTGCCCCTCTCCTCCCTGCTGGCCTATGCCACCGCCGGCGACGCCGCCAACGGGCTGCTCAACGGCTGGGACATCGACACCCTGCAGCGCTGGACGCTGATCTACCTGGGCATCTCCTCGCTGGCGTTCGTGGTGGTGTGGCTGGTGGGCTATCTGCGCCGGCCCAGCTGAGACCCGCCACGGGGCTCGAGTCTCAGCTGGGATCAATCAGGTTGAGCTGCCGCACCGGCGACTGTTCATCGATGAAGCCATAGGCCTCGAACACCGCAGCATCGCCGTGGGTGATGTGGTGCCCGTCGCTGTGGCGTTCCAGCACGAAGCCCTCGGCTGCCATGCGGCGCATCAGCGCCGCCGCCTCCTCGAAGCGGGACGCCATCGCTTCGAGGCTGGCGCAGTCGGCCGTCAGGCCGGTTTCCTTCCAGGTGAAGTAGGCCATGGCACGGGGGTGACGTCGAGGGGCCGGGATCAGCCCAGTCTGGTCAGGGCAGCAGCAGCAGCCCCAGTCCCACCAGTAGCAGGCTCACGCTCCACAGGCCCACCACCACCTGCTGTTCGCTGGCGCCGCCGAGCTCGAAGTGGTGGTGCAGCGGCGCCATGCGCAGCACGCGCCGGCCCTGGCCGGTGGCGGGGTCCTTGGTGGCCTTGAACACCCACACCTGCACGATCACCGACAGAGATTCGGCCAGGAACACGCCGCCCATCACCAGCAGCGGCCAGAGGCTGTCGCTGAGCAGGCTCACCGCCGCCAGGGCGGCGCCCATGGCCAGGGAGCCGGTGTCGCCCATGAACACCCTGGCCGGGTGGCGGTTGAACAGCAGGAACCCCAGCCAGCAGCCGGCCATGGCCGCACAGAAGCCCGCCAGGGCTGGATCGCCGCTGTTGCCGCGCAGCATCAGCTGCAGGCCGAGGCCGCTGAACACGATCGCGCCGCAGCCGGCCGCCAGGCCATCCAGACCATCGGTGAGGTTGGTGGCGTTGCTCTCAGCCAGGAACACGAACAGGCCCAACGGCCAGATCAGCAGCCCCAGGGGCAGGGCCAGGCCCAGGGGCAGGGCGATGGCGGTGCTGGGCAGCAGTTGCTGCCACCAGGCCCAGGCCAGAAAGGCGGCGGCGCTGATGCCCTGAAGCAGCAGCTTCCCCCGGGGGGACAGACCGGTGTTGTGGCGCCTGGTGAGGCTGCGCCAGTCATCGGCGGCGCCGATCGCCAGATAGGCCAGGCTGATCGCCGCCACCGCCGGCAGCCGCGGGTCGCTCGGGGCTGAGAGGGCCCCCACGATCACCCCCACCGGCACCACCAGCAGGCCCCCCATCGTGGGGGTGCCGGCCTTGCTCTGGTGGCCCTGCGGCCCTTCCTCGCGGATCACCTGGCCGAGCTTCAGCTGCCGGAGCCGGGGTACGCCCCAGCGGCATAGTCCGGCGCTGATTACGGCCGCCGCCAGCAGCGGCACGCTTAGCTGGGGCGCCTGGCTCAGCAGGCAGTCGCTGAGCAGGTCCACGCCAAGCAGCAACAAGCCCAGCAACAGCGCCAGGGAGCGACTGTTGCCGGGCAGGGAGGCGATCAACCGGGTGGCGGACACCAAGGCGGGGGGAGGTTCAGTCCTCCCAGTCTTCCTCGCTGGCTTCATCGGCGGCGTTGTAATCCTCCTTCTCGCCCATCAGCGCCGACAGCTCCTCCTCTTCCACGGTGCTCACATCGGCCGCGGCGGTTTCCTCATCGGCCACGAGGCGGCCGCTGGTTTCCAGCCAGCTGAGCAGATCCGGCTCTTCGCGCAGGGGCAGAACGGGCGCGGGCTCGCTGCGGCCGTAGCGGGTCAGCGAGGGGTTGATGCCATCCAGCTGCGTGAGGCTGGTGCTGAGGTTGCTGCTCATCTGGCTGGGGGGTGACTGGAAGCGGTAACGGCGTCGTGGTGGTGGTCCGTCGAGGACCCATCCAGGAGGAGTCCGGCCCGGATTTCCCTGCGCTCGTGCTTCCAGAGGATCAGGCGATCGATCATCCTAGCCGAAACGCCTGCGTCCCCCTGAATCCGTCCTCGTCGGCCCCGAAGTGGCGCCAGCTGCTGTTGTGCTGGGCGCTGGCGCTCGCTCTCAGCGCGCTGCTGGTCTGGTCCGGCCGCCACTGGCCGCTGCCGCTGCTCCAGCAGGCCTGGGCGCTGCGCCAGCCGGAGGCGCCGCTGCGCCTGGCCCTGGCCCTGGTGCTGGTGCCACCGTTGCTGATGGTGGCGCTGCTGCTGCTGCGCTGGCAGGGGCAGGGCACGGCCGGCGGTGGCCTCCACCCCGACAGGGGAGAATCGTCCGACTGAGCGTATGGAGACGCATTGATGGGTCGGGCCAAGAAGGCGGTGCTGGCGTATTCCGGCGGGGTGGACACCAGCGTCTGCATCCCCTACCTCATGAACGAGTGGGGCGTGGAGGAGGTGATCACCTTCGCGGCTGATCTGGGCCAGGGCGATGAGCTGGAGCCGATCCGTCAGAAGGCGCTCGATTCCGGTGCCAGCCAGTCGATCGTGGGCGATCTGATCGAGCCCTTCATCACCGAGTTCGCCTTCCCGGCGATCCGCGCCAACGCTCTCTACGAAGGCCGCTATCCCCTCTCCACCGCCCTGGCGCGTCCGCTGATCGCCCGCAGGCTGGTGGAGATCGCCCGCGAGGTGGGCGCCGACGCCGTGGCCCACGGCTGCACCGGCAAGGGCAACGACCAGGTGCGCTTCGATGTGGCCATCGGCGCCTTGGCCCCCGACCTGAAGGTGCTCACCCCGGCGCGGGAGTGGGGCATGAGCCGCGAGGAAACCATTGCCTACGGCGAGCGCTGCGGCATCCCCTCGCCCGTGAGCAGGAAGTCGCCCTATTCGATCGACCTCAACCTGCTCGGCCGCTCGATCGAGGCCGGCCCGCTCGAGGATCCCAATGTGGAGCCCCCCGAGGAGATCTACGCCCTCACCGTGAGCGTGGAGGCGGCGCCGGAGCAGGCCCAGGTGGTGGAGATCGGCTTTGAGAACGGCAATCCGGTCAGCATCGATGGCGTGCGCCTCGATCCGGTCAGCCTGATCCGCCGCGCCAACGCCCTGGCCGGCAGCCATGGCTTCGGTCGTCTCGACATGATCGAGAACCGGGTGGTGGGCATCAAGAGCCGCGAGATCTACGAAACCCCGGGTCTGCTGCTGTTGATCAGGGCCCACCAGGAGCTCGAGAGCCTCACCCTGGCGGCCGACGTGCTGCGCAGCAAGCGCCAGCTGGAGCAGCAGTGGGCCGATCTGGTGTATCAGGGCCTCTGGTACGGCCCGCTCAAGGATGCGCTCGACGGCTTCATCGAGCGCACCCAGCGCACGGTGAACGGCACGGTGAAGGTGAAGCTGCACAAGGGCAACGCCACCGTGGTGGGCCGCAGCAGTGCCAACAGCCTCTACGTGCCTGACATGGCCACCTACGACGCCGGCGATCAGTTCGATCACCGTGCCGCCGAGGGTTTCATCTACGTGTGGGGTCTGCCCACCCGTCTCTGGGCCGCCAGCCAGCGCTGAGCCGACCCGGGTAACCACTGGCGCGGCGGTGGCAGGTGCCGCAGCAGCGCCAGGGGCCCGGTCCCCTGGCCGTTGCCGGCTCCGCCCAGCTGGCGCAGTTGCTGCTGCAGCTGGGCGTTGTCGGCCTGCAGTCGTTCGTGCTGTTCCCGCAGCGGCTGCAGACGCTGTTGATATTTGCGCTCGAAGATGTCGGGCAGCTCGCGTAGCAGCTGCTCCATTTCCGCCAGGCGCAGCTGGGCATCACGCAGTTGTTGCTGGGTGAGGGCCAGGTGCAGGGCATCCGTGCTCACGGAGCTGGCTGCCGCGGTTGATTCCGTTGGCGTTCTTGGCGTTGATTCGGCGACGGTTGTTACAGGTCCGATGCTGGAATCGATCACAACGCTATCCCTATGACAAAGCCCCGCAGGAACCTACTGAAAGGTTCTTGCGGGGTCAATCGTGGTGGATCCGGACGATCAGGCCCCGGATCGGTTGGCCTGGCTTCAGGCCTCGGTGGTCTGCAGAGCGGCGGCGTCGCTGCTGCCCTGGGGGATGGGGCCGCTGCGGGGCGCGGGCAGGGGACCGTCCTGCTTGACGGTGAGGTAGCGGATCACGTCCTCGCTGAGGCGCATGGCGCGCTCGAGGCTGGCCACCTGCTGGCCGTCGCCGTTGTGGGCCAGCTGAACGTAGATGCCTTCCTTGTGCTTGGCGATCGGATAGGCCAGGCGGCGCTTGCCACGCATCTGGCAATCGAGCACCTCGGCGCCGGCTTCGCTCACCAGGTCGCGGTACTTGGTCACATGGGTCTCGACTTCTTCCTCCGGGATGTCCGGACGAAGGATGTACATCGTTTCGTAGTAGGGCTGCTGCGACATGGCTTGCGCGATCCGACGTGGACGCCGAAGAGGACTGGTCTGGCGTTGGGTGGCTGGCGCGGGGAAACCCAGTGCACCAGCGACGGATCGTCCACCCTACAGCTGCATGCGCACCGCCTCGGACAGGGCCGGGATCTCGGGCTCCTTGCCGCGCAGGCACTGCACCAGCGCGAACAGCATCAGCACCAGCATCCCCAGGAACACCGTGTTCTCCAGGGTGCGGCCGGCGAAGCCCAGCTTCTCCAGGCCCAGCAGCTGGAAGGCCAGGCTCACCACCACCAGCACGATGTCCAGCAGGATCGCCTGCAGGGCGTTGAAGCGGATTGTGGCCGGCACCTGCGGGTTGCGCGCCACCGCCAGGAACAGCACCAGGAACAGGATCAGGCCGCCGAAGGGCACGGCCTGCTCCACGAGCACCACGGGCAGGGCCGGCAGGCTCACCAGTTCCAGGACCGGAAACAGGCCGTAGAGCGAGCGGCCGAAGGGCAGGGCATCGCTCCAGGGCAGCAGATAGGGCAGCAGGGCCAGCAGCCGCTGCCAGAAGGGGATCGCCACCAGTCGCACCGCCGCTCGGGGCTCTGAGGCTATGGCAGCCGCTCCAACAGTGCCTGGCGCATTACCTCCACCGGCACATCGGCCCGGCCGCTCCACAGGCGCAGCGCCGCCGCCCCCTGCTGCACCAGCATCTCCAGGCCGTCGATGGCGGCACATCCCCGCGCCGCCGCCGCCTGCAGCAACCGCGTCGGCCGCGGCGTGTAGATGAGGTCGTAGATCGTGCTGCCGGCGCTGAGCCGAGCCAGTTGCTCCGGGCTGAGGGGGCAGCGCTCGGTTGCCGCTGGATCACTGGTGCTGTGCATGCCCACCGGGGTGGTGTTCACCACCAGGGCCGCCGCCGTCAGGCCGGCCTCCAGGGCACCGGCCTCGTTCCAGTTGAGCGGTTGCAGTTGCGGGGCCCAGGCGGCGCAGTCGGCGGCGAAGGCCTGCAGCCGGGCCGGGTCCCGACCGGTCACGGCGATGCTGCTGAACCCCAGCTCCACCAGGCCCGCCACCACGGCGCGGGCGCTGCCGCCGCAGCCCAGCACCAGCGCCTGCTCACCCTGCCAGCGCTGCGGCTCCCGCTCGCGCAGCGGAGCGCAGAAGCCCTCCACATCGGTGTTGGTGCCGAACCAGCCGCCGGTGCTGCGGGGTACCAGGGTGTTCACCGCCCCCAGCCGCTCGGCCAGGGGGCTCAGTTCATCAGCCAGGTCGCAGGCCGCCTGCTTGTGGGGGATGGTCACGTTGAGGCCCCGGCAGCCCAGGGTTTCCAGGCTGGCCACCACCGCCTCAAAGTGCTCCGCCGGTGCCGGCAGGGCCAGGTAGATCCAATCGAGGCCCATCGCCTGCAGGGCGGCGTTCTGCATCGCCGGTGAGAGCGAATGGCGCACGGGGTTACCCAGCACCCCCACCAGGGCGGTCTGACCGCTGATGGCGGCGGGTTCAGTCATGGCGTGGGTCGGCTGCGGTTCGGCAACCACACCTAGCCCCGGCCCGGCCCCGCTGTTGAGGATGCCTGCAGTTCAGAGGACATCCATGGGCAAGGTTGTCGGCATTGACCTTGGCACCACCAACAGCTGCGTGGCGGTCATGGAGGGCGGCAAGCCCACCGTGATCGCCAATGCCGAGGGCTTCCGCACGACCCCCTCGGTGGTCGCGTACACCAAGAACCAGGACCAGCTCGTCGGTCAGATCGCCAAGCGTCAGGCGGTGATGAACCCCGAGAACACCTTCTATTCGGTGAAGCGCTTCATCGGCCGCCGCGTCGATGAGGTGAACGAGGAATCGAAGGAGGTGAGCTACGGCGTCGAGAAGGCCGGCGCGAACGTCAAGGTGAAGTGCCCGGTGCTGAGCAAGCAGTTCGCCCCTGAGGAGGTGAGCGCCCAGGTGCTGCGCAAGCTGGCCGATGATGCCGGCAAGTACCTCGGCGAGACCGTCACTCAGGCGGTGATCACCGTTCCCGCGTACTTCAACGACTCCCAGCGCCAGGCCACCAAGGACGCCGGCAAGATTGCCGGCCTCGAGGTGCTGCGCATCATCAACGAGCCCACGGCCGCTGCGCTGGCCTATGGCCTCGACAAGAAGAGCAACGAGCGCATCCTGGTGTTCGACCTCGGCGGCGGCACCTTCGACGTGTCCGTGCTCGAGGTGGGCGACGGCGTGTTCGAGGTGCTCTCCACCTCCGGCGACACCCACCTGGGCGGCGACGACTTCGACAAGGTGATCGTCGATCACCTGGCCGACACCTTCAAGGCCAATGAGGGCATCGACCTGCGCCAGGACAAGCAGGCCCTGCAGCGCCTCACCGAGGCCGCCGAGAAGGCCAAGATCGAGCTCTCCAGCGCCACCCAGAGCGAGATCAACCTGCCGTTCATCACGGCCACTCCCGAGGGCCCCAAGCACCTCGATCTCACCCTCACCCGCGCCAAGTTCGAGGAGCTGGCCTCCAAGCTGATCGACCGCTGCCGCGTGCCGGTGGAGCAGGCCCTCAAGGACGCCAAGCTCTCCTCCTCCGAGCTCGATGAGATCGTGATGGTGGGCGGTTCCACCCGCATCCCGGCGGTGCTGGAGCTGGTGAAGCGCATCACCGGCAAGGATCCCAACCAGACCGTGAACCCCGATGAGGTGGTGGCCGTGGGTGCCGCCATTCAGGGCGGTGTGCTCGCCGGTGAGGTCAAGGACATCCTGCTGCTCGACGTCAGCCCGCTGTCGCTCGGGGTGGAAACCCTCGGTGGCGTGATGACCAAGATGATCCCGCGTAACACCACCATCCCCACCAAGAAGTCGGAGACCTACTCCACGGCGGTGGACGGACAGACCAACGTGGAGATCCACGTGCTGCAGGGTGAGCGCGAGATGGCCAGCGACAACAAGTCGCTTGGAACCTTCCGCCTCGATGGCATCCCCCCCGCTCCCCGTGGCGTGCCCCAGATCGAAGTCACCTTCGACATCGACGCCAACGGCATTCTCAGCGTGACCGCCAAGGACAAGGGCAGCGGCAAGGAGCAGAGCATCTCGATCACCGGTGCCTCCACCCTCAGCGACAACGAGGTGGAGAAGATGGTGAAGGATGCCGAGGCCAACGCCGCCGCCGATAAGGAGCGCCGCGAGCGCATCGACCTCAAGAACCAGGCCGAAACCCTGATCTATCAGGCCGAGAAGCAGCTGGGCGAACTGGGCGACAAGGTGGGCGCCGAGGACAAGGCCAAGGTGGAGGCCTCCTCCACCAAGCTCAAGGAAGCCGTCGAGAAGGAGGACTTCGAGACGATGAAGTCCGAGCTCGAGACCCTGCAGCAGGCCCTCTACGCCGCCGGTGCCGCCGTGTATCAGCAGGCCGCCGGTGCCGAGGCCGCCGCAGGTGGCAATGGCGCTGGTGCCGCCCCCGGTGCCGGTGCCGCCGGCGACGACGTGATCGACGCCGAGTTCACCGAGAGCAAGTGAGCCACTCGTCGGGGGTGGCGCAGCCGCTGCTCCCGATCACCCGCTTGCAGGCCCCGTGTTGAGCGGGGCCCTTCACCAGAAACCCCCGGTAGCCCTCAGGCTGCCGGGGGTTTCTTCGTTGCGGAGGCCCTGGCGCGGCGCCGCAGCGCCGGCCGTGCTCCTCACTTGGCCACGGTTGCCAGGGCGGTGCGGGCCTGGTTGAGCACCGGTGCCGGCAGGCTCACGTAGCCAAGCTGCGGTGCGCCGGCCTGGGCGCCCTCGCTGAGGGTGTAGCCGAAGGCCTTCTGCAGGGCTGCCAGTTTGGCGCCGTTGCCGCTCTTGTAGAGCAGGATCCAGGTGAAGGTCACGATCGGGTAGCCGGCCTTCGGGTTGGGGTTGCTGCCGGTGAGGTCAGGACCGAGATCGATGCTGGCCAGGGCCTGCGCCGCCTCGGCGGTGGTGGGCTTGGCGTAGGTGCCGCCGGCGTTCTGGATGGCGGCGGCCTGCAGGCTGCCGCGCACGTAGGCGGTTTCCACGTAGCCGATCGCGCCCTTCATCTGCTGCAGGCTGGCGGCCACGCCCTCATTGCCCTTGGCACCGATGCCGGTGGGCCACTTCACCGATTTCGCGGCGCCGGGGCCGTTCTTCCAGCTGGCGCTGAAGGCCGAGAGGGAGTTGGTGAAGTTGTAGGTGGTACCGGAGCCATCGGAGCGGAACACCACCTTGATCGGCTGGTCGCCGCAGCCCAGCTCCTTGAAGTTCTTGATCCTGCCTTCAAAGATGCCCACCAGCTGGGCCTGGCTGAGCCTGAGGCTGCAGCCGGGGTTGTTGTAGGCCACGGCGATGGCGCCGGCGGTCATCGGCAGCTGCACCACGCCGCGCTTGATCGCAGCGGCATCCTCAGTGCTGAGGGGTTTGTCGGAGGCGGCGAAATCGACGGTGCCGGCTTCGAACTGCCGCACCCCGGCGCCGGAGCCCACCGATTGATAGTTCACCCGCGCCTCGTTGCGACCGGCCAGCTCCTGGAACCAGCGCTGGTAGAGCGGTGCCGGGAAGGTGGCCCCTGCACCCTGCAGTTCGCCTGCTGACGACGGACCGCCCCCGGAGCCGCCGCAGGCGCTCAGCGACAGGCTGGCCAGCAGGCCAAGGGTGGCCCCGGCGGGGGCGAAGGAGCGCAACGAGGGCATGGCCAGGGCTGCCTGGACGGGTTTGGCGCAGGTTAAGAGGTGATCTGCCCGGCGACCCAGGCGGCGCTGGCAGGGGCCAGCAGCACGCCGTTGCGGTAGTGGCCGCTCGCTAGCAGCAGACCCGGCTCCAGCTGCTCCAGCAGGGGCGCCGGCCGCCCTTCCGGCCTGGCCCGCAGCCCCTGCCAGTGCCGCACCACCTGGGCCCGTCGCAGCCAGTCGGGCGCTGCTCCGTTGAGCTCACGCAGTTGCTGCAGCGCTTCGGCCGCGCCGCTGGCGGCACCCGGCTCCAGGGTGGCGCCGAGCCACAGGCGCCGGCCCGGCCGGGGCACCAGGTTGAGGCCATCCCAGCTCAGCGAACCCGGCCAGTCGGCTGGGTCGGCCGCATCCGCCGGCAGCTCCAGTTCCAGGGCCTGGCCCAGCACCGGGCTCTGGGGGCGCCGGTGGCCGAGGGGCTCCAGCAGGGCCGGGCTGGCCAGGCCGGCGCAGATCACCAACCAGTCGCAGCTCAGGCTGCTGCCGCCGGCCAGCTGCAGGCGCCAGCGGCCGTCGGCTGCGTTGCCCGGTGCCCGCTCCAGGCGCTCCACGGCTTCAGCGGTGGTGCGCAGACCCCACGCGCGGCCATCCGCCAGCAGGGCCGCCAGCGCCGGCAGGGGATCAATCTGGCCATCGTCGGGCGAGAGCAGCCCGCCCAGGGCGCCGTCCGGCACGGCCGGCCGGAGCTGCTGCAGCTGCTCGCGGCTGAGCAGCTGCAGCCGCAGGCCACGGCGCTGACGCTCCTCCACCAGGCGCGCCTGGGCCGCCAGCTCCTCCGGGCTCCCGGCCAGCTGCAGCAGGCCCGCGCGCCAGGGCAGGTGCCGCCCGCGCTCCGCCAGCTCCTGGCGCCAGGCTCGCCACAGCTCCAGCGACTGCTGCCGCAGCCGCCAGCCCCGGCCGCTGCTGCGCCGGTACACCTGGGCCATCACCAGGCCAAGGGCGGCGGCGCTGCCGGAGCCGGCCGCCGCCTGGGCGTCGCCGTTGAGGGCGGGATCCAGCAGCTGCACGGCGTGACCCTGCCGCTGCAGCAGCCAGGCCACGGAAAGGCCCACCACACCGGCGCCGATCACAGCGATCGAGGCGGCTCGGTGGGTGGGCGCAGGGGTGGTGATGGTGCTCAGGCGCTGGGGTCAGGGCTGACTCAGTCCTGCTTGAGATCGGCCTGCACCTGGGCTGGCAGCACCTGGGCGTAGAGGCCGAAGCCGCTGGCCACCTTGATGTAGGCCTTGCTCAGCTTGTTGGCGTCCTGCAGGCGGGCGGCTTCATCGAGTTCGGCCAGGGCGGTCTTGAGGGCGTCGGCGCGCTTGGTGGCCTCAGGGCGCTCGGCCGGCAGCAGGCGCTGGTTGATGTAAAGCATCTGGCGACCCACTTCCTGCATCGGGCCGTGGATCACGTTGCGGGTGAAGGTCCAGTCCTTCTCGTTCACCAGGGTGGCCAGCTCGGGCAGGCGATCGCGGGCCGCCAGGAAGCCCTCGGCCTGGCGCTCGATCGCGGCGATGTCGTCGGCGCTGAGGCTGGGGGTGCGGGCCTGGCCGGCGTCACAGGCCGCCAGGCCGAAGCTGAGCACCAGGGCCAGGGCCAGCAGGCCGAGGCGCTTGAGGGCCGAGGTGAGCGGGGAGAGCAGCGCGGGCATGGGCTGGGCCGCCATGGATGGATCGTGGATCCCCGGACTTTACCGAGGGTGTCGGGCCCTGGCGGCGGCCTGGGATGCACTGCAACCACCACTCGGCACAATGCCGGATGGACGGCCCTTCCTGCCGACGACGCCACGACCCCATGACGGCAGCCACCGCCATCCTGCAGATGATCTGCCCGGACCAGCCGGGGTTGGTGCGGGAGCTCTCCGGCTGGGTGGCCGGCAACGGCGGCAACATCGTGCACGCGGATCACCACAGCGATCAGGGCGCCGGGCTGTTCCTCAGCCGGATTGAGTGGCAGCTCCAGGGTTTCGGCCTGCCCCGCGAGGCGATCGCCCCGGCGGCCGCCGCCCTCGCCCAGCGGCTCGGCGGTGAGCAGGCGGTCACCTTCTCGGATGAGCGCCCGCCGGTGGCGATCTTCGTGAGCAAGCAGGACCATTGCCTGCTGGACCTGCTCTGGCGCACCCGTACCGGTGAGCTGCCGATGCGGGTGCCGCTCGTGATCGCCAACCATGCTGATCTGGCCCCGATCGCGGCGGAATTCGGCGCCCGCTTCGAACATGTGCCGATCGGCGGCGCCAACCGCGAGGAGGCGGAGGCGCGCCATCTGCAGCTGCTGGCGGAGCACGGCATCGAGCTGGTGATCCTGGCCAAGTACATGCAGGTGCTCACCCCGGCGTTCCTGCAGGCCTTCGATCCCCCCGATGCCTTCCACCGGGTGATCAACATCCACCACTCCTTCCTGCCGGCCTTCAAGGGCGCCCAGCCGTACCACCGTGCCTGGGAGCGCGGCGTCAAGCTGATCGGGGCCACCGCCCACTATGTGACCGAGGAACTCGATGGCGGGCCGATCATCGCCCAGTCCACCGTGTCGGTCAGTCATCGCGATGAGGTGGCGGATCTGATCCGCAAGGGGCGCGACACCGAGCGGCTGGCCCTGGCCCGGGCGGTGCGCCTGCACCTCAAGCGCCAGGTGATGGTCTATCGCGGCCGGACGGCGGTGTTCGAATGACCGGCTTCCGTGCCCTGCACCGCATCTCCCGGCCGGGCGCCCTGCGGCAGTGGCTGGATCGCGATCGGCCCGAGGCGGCCTTGCCCCTGGCCTGGCGCTGTTTTCAGCTCGGTGCGCTGTTCGTGGCCTCCAGCGCCCTGGTGGCGGGGGTGCTGCTGTTGGTGGCCCTGATCGCGGGCAGCCGGCAGCACCGCTCCTGGTGGGCGGATGGCGCCAACCGGGTGCTGGCCCTGGTGGCGGTGCTGATGCTGCTCGGCGCCGTTCAGGCCACCCTGCCGGCCTTTGCCCTGCCTGGCTATCCGCCCGCCCTGGCCTGGCTCGGCCTGTTCAACTGGCTGCCTTTCTTCTGGGCGTTCTGGGCGTTTCAGCCCTATCTGGCCACGGAGGCGGCGCGGCGGCGCGTGGCGCAATGGCTGGTGGCCGGCACCGTGCCGGTGCTGATCACGGGGGTTGGTCAGATGGCCCTGGGTTGGCATGGTCCCTGGCAGATCCTGGGTGGCGCCGTGATCTGGCATCTCAGAGCCGGGGGCAACCCACCGGGCCGCCTGGCTGGCCTGTTCGACTACGCCAACATCACCGCTGCCTGGCTGGCGCTCAGCTGGCCGCTGCTGCTGGCTGCCCTGCTGGATACAGGTCGCCGCTGGCGGCAGCGCCTGCGGGGCGCCGGTCGGAGCCTGGCGGTGGTCCTGGGTCTGGTGCTGGTGCAGGCCGCCTGTCTGTTCCTCACCGATTCGCGCAATGGCTGGGGCGCCCTGCTGCTGGCGCTGCCGATCGTGCTGGGTCCGCGCAGCTGGTTGTGGTTGCTGCCCCTGCTGTTGATCGGCCTGATTCCCGTGCTCCTGGCCACGATTCCCAGCGTGCCGCCGCTGCTGCAGGAGCCGGCGCGCAACCTGGTGCCCCAGTCGATCTGGGGTCGGCTCAACGATTTCAACTCCAACGGCCAGCGCCCCCAGGCGATCACCCGCCTGAGCCAGTGGGCGGTGGCGGTGGGCCTGATCGCCGAGCATCCCTGGCTGGGCTGGGGTGCGGCGGCCTTCAGCGTGATCTATCCGCTGCGCACCGGTTTCTGGCACGGCCACACCCACAACATCGCCCTCGATCTCGCGATCAGCCATGGCTGGCCGGCGGCCCTGCTGGTGGTGGGGTTGGTGCTCTGGCTGATGATCCGCGCCGTTCGCCTCGGCATGGCTGCGGGTGCGGTGTACGAGCGGGGTTGGTGGGCGGCGGCCCTGCTGCTGATCGCGTTGCACGCCAGCGATATCCCGATGTACGACAGCCGCATCAACATCGCCGGCTGGATCCTGCTGGCCGGTCTGCGCTGCCGCCGGCCGGCTCAGGCCTGAACCGGCCCGGCCAGGCCGGCATGGCGCCAGAGGGTGCTGGCCTCGAGGGGACCCTTCAGGTGCTGCCAGGGCAGGGTCCGTTCCTCACCCCAGGCGTTGTGCACCACCTCCTGCCAGGGCGGTGGTGGCGGCATCGCTTGGCTGGCCCCGTCGACGCCTTCACCGTTAAGCACAGCCTTGTAGGCCTGCTTCCAGCCGCCGAGGCTCTCGTGCCGGCCCCGCGCCAGGGCGATCACCGGCGCCAGGCGGCGATCGCTGCGGGCCAGCAGGGCCTGGATCACGCTCCAGCCGTAGCTCTCCGGCCGCAGCTCGATGCCCTTCGGCTTGAGGCGCTTGGCCAGGAGCTTGAGGCGCTTCTCCGCTTCCGGCCGCACTCCCTGCCACTGAAAGGGCGTGTGGGCCTTGGGTACGAAGGTGCTCACCCCCAGGCTCAGCCGCAGGCCCGGGGTGGCCTTTTTGAGGGCCAGCAGCAGGTCGCCAGTGGCCTCCACATCGGCCTCCTCCTCGCCCGGCAGCCCCACCATTCCGTACAGCTTCAGGCCGGATAGGCCGCCGGCCCTGGCGTGCCTGGCAGCCGCGAAGATCTCGTCGGTCTGCAGCTTCTTGTTCACCAGCTCGCGCATGCGCTCGCTGCCGCTTTCGATCGCGATCGTGAGTGACTTACTGCCCCGGTTCGCCAGGATCCTCGCCAGCTCCTCGGTCACGGTGCTGGCCCGTACCGAGCTGACGCTGATGCGCGTGTCGGCGAATCGCTCGCCGTTGAGCCACTGCAGCAGGTCGCTGAACTGGGGGTGCTGGGTCACGGAGGCGCCGAGCAGGCCCAGCCGCTGGGTGGCGGTTAGGCCCTTCTCCACCGCCGGAATCAGGCCGTCGTCGAGGGAGGGGGTGCGGAACGGCAGGGTGAGATAGCTGGCCAGGCAGAAGCGACACAGCTCGGGGCAGCTGCGCACCACCTCCACCATGTGGATCGAGGGCCAGGCGGCCTCCGGCGTGATCACCGTGGAGTGGCTGAGGGTGTTGCCGCGCCAGGTCTGCTTGCTGATGGTGGCCGGCAGGCCGGCCTCGATCGGCTCCACCGCCAGCAGCTCGCCGGCGGCGCCGTAGCGGGGTGCGTAGAGCGTCGGCACATAGACGCCCTCCACCTGCGCCAGCCGCCGTAGCCGTTCAGAGCGGGGTGCGTCGCGACACTCCTGCATGGCATCGATGAAGGCCGGCAGCAGCAGTTCGCCATCGCCCAGCAGCACCGCGTCCAAGAACGGGGCCAGGGGTTCAGGGTTGGCGGTGAGCACGGGGCCGCCGCCGAACACGATTGGATCGTCGTCGCCCCGCTGTTCGGCCCAGAGCGGGATGCGCTGCTGCTCCAGCAACTCAAGCAATACCGGCCCGTCGAGCTCCCAGCTCAGCGAAAGACCGAACAGATCGCAGCGGCGATGGGGCGGATCACCCTGATCAGTGAACAGCCGCCGCACGTCCACGTCCGGCCGTCGCGCCAGGGTCGCCCAAACCACCTGATAGCCCAGGCTGGTGATGCCCACCGAGTAGGTGCTGGGGAAGGCCAGCACCGCCCGAAGCGCATCGGGCTCGGGCACGGCGGGTTCGAACAGCAGGGTTTCCTGGTTCAGGGGTGGCGGAACAGCAAAGAAAGAATGCTACAGGGGACGGTCAGCAGGTAGCAGGCAGCAGGAAAGGCATCCGGAGGGCTGATCATGTGATGTGGCAGTGAAAGGAACAGGTTCCAGAACGACGGGCAAAGTGCGGAAGCCAAACACTATCCGAATGCGCGCATTGCTCCGATCGCAATCGCGTGGCGGCTCCGGGCCTCGATGCATAGGAATCAGCCAGAAACAGCGTTGGACGAGTGGGCAACACGAGTCCGGGAGGGAGCTACCTGGGGCGGACCGAAAGATGGTGGTGACCAGGCTGAACGGTTGCAAAAGAATGAAACGAGCAAGCTGCGAGCGAGGGGTGAACCCTTGTTTCAAAGTGATACTCCGAGTTGCTGGACCCCTAGAGTCAAACAAATAGCAACAGAGCCGAAGCCAATGAGTCTGGAACCCGCCCATCCCAAGGTGCCGCCCTTCACAAGGAGCACGCTGATGGTTCTGGTGCGAAGTTGGCGAAACTGGCTGGCGGGAATTGATGTCTCCTGCTACAGAATTGGCAACCGACTGGCTAGCTTGAATGGCTCAAGATATCTGCTCGCTAACGATCTGTCCCTCGTCAAGAAGATCCTGATCGACGATGTCAAAGACTTCCCCAAGCATCCCTATGTATCGTGGATTCTGAAGCCGCTGGTTGGGAACTCAATCTTTTCCGCTAACGGTGAAGAATGGGCTCGACAAAGGCGTTTGATCGAAATCGCGTTTCAGGCATCGGAACTGAACAGGCGCGAACGCGAGATGATGGAAGCAACCAATGATATGATAGAGCGACTTGGGAGAATGCAGCCAGGCAAAGACGGATGCATAGAAATTGATATCGAAGCAGTGATGACAGCAGTCACCGCGGACGTCATCTCCAGGACAATCCTGAGCAAGCCACTCGCAGAGAAGGAGACGCGAAAGATCTTCAAGGCGTTCAAGCGATATCAGAGGTATAGCCGGTTTGCCTATGCACTTCGATTGCTCATGCCATTCCTGACCATCGCAACGCAACCGATGCGCAAGGATGCTAAATTCATACGCACATGGATTCGCAAGGAAATCAATCAGAGGCTTCGCGATGAGACCTCAGACGATCAGAACCTCAGCAATAAAAACCATGATCTACTGGACTGCCTACGAGAAGCGGTGGATCCAGTAACGGGGACTCATTTTGGGAAGGAAGAATTGCTGGATCAGATCTGCTTCCTATTTCTGGCCGGGCACGAAACATCAGCCAGCAGCCTGACAAGCACAGCGTGGCTGCTTGCGCAGGATCATGAAGCGCAAGATCGCTTCAGGTTAGAGGCCGTGAACCATGATAACAATTTTTCCACTAAACAGATCCTGCAGGCAATGCAGTTTGGTACAGCTGTTTTTAAAGAGGCACTGCGCTTATATCCGCCTGTCAGCTACTTCAATCGAATCTGCATCAGAGAAAACAAAGTCCTCCCAGTTACGCCTAATAAGTATGCCTCAATCCAGGAGTTTCTTCGACCGAGGCAAGGTCCAGAGCGACAAGAGCAGAGTACAATCCGTTGTCCATTTCGGTCTCTGGTCATCGTTTCGCCCTGGATCATTCAGCGCCATGAGGAGCACTGGTCAAAACCCAATGAATTTGCTCCAGAGCGATTCATGCGCAGCAGCCGCAGCACTCAGGCTGATCAGCCTGAGGCCAGGGACGCCTGGCTCCCGTTTGGACAGGGACCACGAACCTGCCCGGGAGCAGGCTTCGCACTCCAGGAGAATCTGATCGTAATGGCGAGGTTGGTGCAAGCATTCCGGCTAGAGACGGTAAAAACAAAAATCCCCAGATGGATCGCTTCGCTCACCCTAAGAACTGAGAATGGGGTCCACCTGAGGCTGTATCCCCTGACTTAAAGACACACCAACTCCAGCGGGGATGGTGTGTTGGATCGCGCTCAGAGCATCACAAGGATTTGAAATGAGACAGGCATGGCTTGTCTTCAATTGCCATCGAGTGCGACGAAAGCCGACTCAATGAGGATCCGAACAGCAATGGGAGTACCGGAGGGAAGGCCGAGCTGGCGAGCAGATCCACCACCCATCAGGAATAAATAAGAAGCCGGCAAACTACAGAGGTAAACAGGTGCACAGCATCAGAAGAGATTGCCGCTTGCCTGAGCATCGGTCAAAGGACAAACGTCACGCATGCACAAGAGATGCCTGCACTTGCTGGAGCAAGACATAGGCGACTGCCGGCTGAGATGAGACCAAGCCTCCTCGCCTCATGGATACCGGCTGGCATACTCGAAGAAACGATGTTGCCAAACTCTTCAAAGATTCCAAGAAAGACTTTGTTGGCAGGAATACCCAGTCGATCACGACCTGCAGCATATTCGGATTTAGATGGAGCATGAGGAATATATAGGTCAATGTCATCAACCCTGGGTCCCCTTGTTTTTAGTAGATTCTGAAGAAGTGGCGTCGCTTTGCTGAACAGCTCCTTGCCAAAAGAGACAAATCTTCCTTCTCCATTAAGTCCAAGCCGACTGCTGGGCCGGAAATAGGTTTCATAGCCATGCAAAGGTATTGTACATAAGTCGAAGTGTTCGGGGCGAGAGATATACTGAAAATCCCATTGATCGGAACTGGCTTCCAGCAAGGTCGCGGTCGCGGCTTCGCCGATCGTATAGGTCGGAAAGTTATACCGAAGTGACTCCATTCCCTTGATATCTATAGGGCTTCGAATGTTAAGGTGGAACTCACCCGTGAGCACCAGTACGCGGGAAGCCTTTCCCGTCGCCAGATACATTTGGGCAATCTCCAGGGAACGGACCCAGCTCATACATGCATCGGTGATATCAAAACACTCTGCAGTATGCATGCCCAGCTCAGACGCATAGTAATATGCATTAGAAGGCTCAATGACGCCCCTCCCCACGCCGCAATAAATCACCAAATCAACATCGGATGCGGCAACGGAGCATTCAGTCAGCACGCTGTGAGCGGCAGATATAATGTGTTCGTAGGCAGTTTCTCCTGATTCAATATCTCTGAGATGCCGATATCGAGCTCCCGCCTGATCAAGCAGGCGCGCAACCCGTTCATAATATTTGTGCGTCTCGCTGGCGCTGAGGGATGTCTGCTGCGACTTGAGAAGATCAAGCAGCTGGCCATTGTTGAGCCGCATCGAAGGGACGCTAAGTCCAATAGAACTGATCTTCATGCCCAAAGCCATTATCCAAGTGAATCTACTGGGCAAAACCTCTCCAGGAGGGCTGGTCTGAAGCATCAGACACAAATGGCGTTGACATGGCACGCAGAACCGGAATTCTCCGAACTATCGGCATCAGATCGGTATGGCCGTGCCCCTAATGACTGTCATGGGGCAAAGAGGTGAAGCGCGGGAACAAGTAGCAGAGCATTGGCAGGGCTAGAGAAGAGCATGGGGCAGTTCAAGAGGAGATCGTCCATTGACTTGATCCCCGAACCGGATGCCGAACCGAGCAACCGTGATGAGCTGATGGTCAGAACATGCAGCCTGTTCTGGACGAGCCTCCAAGCTTGCTGAAGATGTCAGATCTCCCCTGATCCCACGCGACCAGAGAGGGGGGCCGCTCCAATCTGCAGTGCACCAGGTACCAGCACTGCAAAGAACGAAAGTAAATGTTCCAGAGCTGGCAAACCTTCGCTATGGACTGTTGGCACCAAAACAGGCAGAGAGGACAGAAACGGTGAACTCATGGTTTAAAGATATGCGAACCTCTTCGACAGGAAGATCGGGTTATTTCAAAGGATGATGCCAAGACTTACAAACGCAGATAACGGCCTTTTCGGCTTAAGATGAAGCGGTCGGAAGTGGCGATGAGAACCTAATGGCCGCCTGCGGCCAGAACGCTTGAGCCATACCCCCCCCCAGGACAGGCATGACACAGCATCGACGCAGATCAGCGGGCGCTTAATAGAACATTCCAAAGCTATGCAACCATCGGACAGTCGGCGATGCCTAAACCCATTCATTTGGTTTCCATCCTTATTCTGGCTGCAGGCTGTGGTGGCGCATACTGGGTCGGACGTAGCGCATCCCCGCAGCCTCCACAGCGGGATGAACATCAAACGACAGTCAAAACGAACTTCCGCATTGATGCACGCTCAGTGAGTGCACTTGGAACTCTAGAACCAGCCGGAGAAGTACATGTTCTGGCGGGTCCAATGACTCAGCTAGGAGGAGCTCCACGCATTAAGAGTATCAGCGTCCAAGAAGGCGAAAGAGTCTCTCGCAATCAAATACTCGCCACATTTGATAACACCCCGCAGATTAGATCGGAAAAGGCAAGGATTATCGCCAATATTGAAAGCAAGAAAACAGAGATCAGGATCCTGAAAAGCCAGACCAAGCGTTTTGAAGCGCTAACAAAGGCAGGCTCTTTCCCGGTGGCAGAATTAGAAGAGAGGAAAGCGCGGCTGGCCGGTTATGAATCACAGTTGCAAGAGTTGATCGGTAGTCTTAAGACGTCTCATGAACGGCTTCTCAGTGATACCGTCATCAGGGCCCCCATTGATGGCATTGTTCTCCGAGTCAACGCCAGAGTCGGAGAGCGCGCCCAGGAAAACGGTGTTTTTGAGGTCGGCAATACAACGATTATGCAGGCAGTTGTTCAGGTTGAAGAAGGGGATATCGGAGCCATCAAGAAGGGGCAGGCGGCAAGCGTCCAAAGTGAGAACGGTGCGTTTAGTGGCATTCTTCATGGAACCGTCAGTTCTATCGGAATGAGAGTAAAGGCGAAGCGCCGGCTTGGCCGCGACCCAAGCCGAGATCCGGATCCAGAGGAAAGGATTATTGAAGTAAGAATAGATCTGGACTCCCCTTCCAGCCAACGAGTCAAGAACCTAACGGGCGTGACAGTCATGGCAGTAATACTGGTTTCGTGATGTCGGCTTTCGACCACATATGGCGACACGGGAAGATCCCAATCGCCTGGCTCTTGCTATCAAGATTCCGCTCAAAGCTCTTCACGGCTTTGATGGGAATTGTATTTGCCAGTGTCTTGATTCATGCTCAGCTAGGCCTGCGAGAGGCCTTGTTTGAGAGCTGTATTAGTATTTTCAAGAATTTTAATGCCGACATTGTTGTTATTAATAAAGTGACTGTGGGTAGTACGTCGCTACAAGGCTTTGATCGCAATCGCCTGGCACTTTTTGAGCGCTATCCTCAGGTCGCAGAAACCTTTCCAATCAGATATGACTTTGTTCGCTGGCAGTATCCTGGTTCGGGCAAGAATAGGCTGGCCATTATGATTGGCTTTAATCCTCGGATTCAGGCTTTTAACATTAAAGAAGTCATTGATAATCAGGAAACGCTCTTGGTTCCCGATCGCATTCTCTATGACGAGTTGTCACGCAAGGAATTTGGGGCCGTTAAAGATGATTTTAAGCGCAAGGACCCGTTATACGCGTTTGTTAATGATCGCCGCGTTCGAGTCACTGGCCTTTTCAGGTTAGGAACCTCCTTCAGCTACGATGCATCATTAATGACAAGCATCACAACATTTGAGAGCCTGAGCGACAATTTAGAAGGTGATGTCGAAATTGGGCTTGTCAGACTTACTCCGGGAACAAATGCGTCATCTTTTCTAGATTCTGTTCGCAATGATATCCCTGGCGATGTCAATGTCTTTACTTTGAAAGACTTTCTCGACTTCGAAAAGAGTTACTGGGATCAGTCAAAGCCAATTGGCTTTGTCTTTGCATTTAATGCCGCGCTAGGCTTCATTGTCGGAATGCTGATTCTGTATCAAATTCTATACACGGATGTTTCCAATCATCTTTCCGACTTCTCGACAATGCTAGCGCTGGCCTATACGTACGGCAGAATACGAATCATTGTCTTTCAAGAATCGCTGTACCTTGTCGCGATTGGCTACCCAATAGGGGTTATCGGTAGCATTCTGTTGTTCTCCTTGATTAACAATGCTACTGGCTTGCAGGTGAAGATGTCGGCTGATCGTGTGTTGATCTGCTTCGCGCTGGTCGTTTTGATGTCAAGCATTTCAGCGTTGATGGCCATGCAGAAACTTGATGATGCCAACCCCATTGAAGTCTTTGAGTAGCGACATGGAGCCTGTTCTCGACATCAGGGATGTCATTCATACATTTTCAAATGCCAGCCAGGAGCAGACTGTCCTTCGCTCCATATCGCTAAAGTTAACACCTGCCGAGTTCGTTCTTTTGTCCGGGCCATCTGGATGCGGAAAGACAACGCTGTTAACGCTCATAGGTGGTATGCGCTCGATTCAGTACGGAAGCATTCGGTTGTTTGGCAACGAGCTACACAATGCTGATCGCAGTCAACGCGCAAAGCTTCGATCCATGATCGGAATGATCTTCCAATCTCACCATTTGATCAGCTTTCTGAGCGCCGAAGAAAACATTATCCTGGCGATGGACGCCTCTCATCAGAACAAGAGTTGGCGCGAGAAGCAAAAGAGAGCTCGCCAACTGCTTGCCGAATTAGGTCTCGGCGACAAGACTCGGGCCCTGCCAAAGCAGCTCTCGGGTGGTCAGCGTCAACGCGTCGCCATTGCCAGAGCCCTGGCATGCGAGCCGAAGCTACTGATTGCGGACGAGCCTACGGCCTCTCTCGATGCGACGAATGGCAAACTGATCATGGAACTCCTCAAGAAGCTTGTGGATGAGCAAGGACTCTCCATCCTGATGACCAGTCACGACCAACGCCTCTATCGATATGCCAACAGGATTATCAAGATTGATGATGGCCGCTTGCTAACCGCATGACTGAGCCAGTAGGGGCAGTGCAAATCATTCGACGAGCCTACTGATTAAGAGACAATCTGCCCACAAACAGATGCCGACTTATCATCCACTGGGCCAGGCCTGAACACGCATATCCAGGTGTGCTCTCAGTCTGGGCTGATTGCCAAACCCAGCCGCCTCGCCAAAATCTTCTGATGCAACAATGTTGGCAGCGCAGAAATAACACGTACGATCAATTCGTGTGAAATCTTATACGCCCGTCGTCGCCTGCGGATCGCTCGCGTTCTCGGCGCTTTAATGCGTATTCGCATCCAAAGGAGCCGGCGCCATTTAATAACAAAAAGACGCAAACGCGAATGCCCATCGCTGATTAATGCTCAAGCGCTCAGAGAGGCTCGGTAAATATTTGCTCTTGCGGCAAGAAGATTGACGTTCAACGTATTTGGTGGGAGGCTCTTTGCCGAGGAAAGTCATTCAGGCAGGGCTCTGCACAGATGCGTTCTATCTCGTCAATGGTATTCGACTCCAGTTTCTCGCGGCGAACCTCAACCAGTCGCCCAGCTAGGACTGATTTCAGCCGTCCCGCAAGAGGGAGGATATTGGCGAAACGCGTGAACCCGAGCAGGCTGACGCGATAGCCACGCTTGAAATCAGCGCCAGTCACATTGCGCTTGATGCTGGATAGATGGCGGGCGACAGGGGAAGGCCCTGGCTCACGCCCCCGCCAGCACCTGCGCCTCCTCATCGACGCTCACCACTCGGCCGCTGTCCTCAAAGCCATCGATCTGATCGAAGTTGAGGTAGCGGTACAGCTCGGCGCCGCGAGGGTCGATCTTGGCGGCGGCGATGGCCAGGTATTGATCCTTGCTGGGGATGCGACCCAGCTGGGCGCACACCGCAGCCAGTTCGGCACTGCCCAGATAAACCTGGGCCCCATTGCCGAGGCGATTGTTGAAGTTGCGGGTGCTGGTGGAGAACACCGTGGTGTTGTCCTCCACCCGGGCCTGGTTGCCCATGCAGAGCGAGCAGCCTGGCATCTCCATGCGGGAGCCGGCCTTCTCGAAGATGGCGTAGTAGCCCTCCTGCCTGAGCATCTCCTCATCCATGCGCGTGGGCGGGCACACCCACAGGCGCGCCGTGTTCTCGCCCTGGCCTTCCAGCACGGTGGCGGCGGCGCGGTAGTGGCCGATGTTGGTCATGCAGGAGCCGATGAACACCTCATCGATCGGCTTGCCGGCTTCATCCGAGAGCAGCCTGACGTTGTCGGGGTCGTTGGGGCAGGCCAGGATCGGCTCGGTGATCTGGTCGAGATCGATCTCGATCACGGCGGCGTACTCGGCATCGGCATCGGCCTCGAGCAGCACCGGATCGGCCAGCCAGGCCTCCATCGCCTTGATCCGTCGCGCCAGGGTGCGGGCATCGCCATAACTGCGGGCGATCATGTTCTTGAGCAGCGCTACGTTGCTGCGCAGGTACTCGCTCACCGTTTCAACGGACAGCTTGATCGTGCTGCCGGCGCAGGAGCGCTCGGCGGTGGCATCGGTGAGCTCGAAGGCCTGCTCGAGCTTGAGATCGGGCAGCCCCTCGATCTCCATGATCCGGCCGTTGAAGATGTTCTGCTTGCCCTCCTTGGCCACGGTGAGCAGGCCCTGCTGGATCGCCACGTAGGGAATCGCGTTCACCACATCGCGCAGGGTCACGCCCGGCTGCAGCGAGCCGCTGAACTTCACCAGCACCGATTCGGGCATGTCGAGCGGCATGGCACCGATGGCGGCGGCGAAGGCCACCAGGCCCGAGCCGGCCGGGAAGGAGATGCCGAGCGGGAAGCGGGTGTGGCTGTCGCCGCCGGTGCCCACGGTGTCGGGCAGGAGCATGCGGTTCAGCCAGCTGTGGATGATGCCGTCGCCGGGGCGCAGGGCCACGCCACCGCGGGAGCTGATGAACTCCGGCAGCTCGGCGTGGGTCTTGAGATCCACCGGCTTGGGATAGGCGGCGGTGTGGCAGAAGCTCTGCATCACCAGATCGGCGCTGAAGCCCAGGCAGGCCAGCTC
>Ga0315899_10000195_pt1 | contig 75761 bp, 45 predicted proteins | sample LakEriMetagenome_2_FD_203518 | JGI IMG/M metagenome (GOLD analysis project Ga0315899, IMG submission 203518) | Freshwater fungal communities from buoy surface, Lake Erie, Ohio, United States - Buoy 4 MA112 | ecosystem: Environmental > Aquatic > Freshwater > Lake | place: USA: Lake Erie, Ohio... | reverse complement strand
ACGGAAACGCAGTTACCACTGTCGGATACAGGGCGGTAACGTTACCCTGGTCGGGACTTGCACCCAACTGATTAAACGCCTTCGAAGGCGCACTCGCTGATTTCTCCGAAATCAGCTCCCAGCGCCCCAGACCACCTCAATCAAGTCAAAAACAGCAACGCAAACGATCTCGATTCGATACAATAATGACGCCTAGCGAGCGCCTTGAAACAGGAGTTACCGAACATGCCAATGCACAACTGGACGAAAGTTCCACCAGGCACGTATCACAATTTCCATTATCGATGGATTGCTGCGATCATGGATCAACTCAATGCGGGCTTGCTACCCCCAGGGTGCTTTGCCATGGCCGAACAAGTCATCGGTGGGCCAGAACCCGACGTCGTGGCACTCAAGGGATTCGAGGTCTCCGATCAATCCATCGCACAAAGTACTCTGGTGCTTGCCGAACCTGCATCCAAGCCTTCAACTAGCCTGGTGATGAAAGCCGAGATCGAGCGCTACTCCCTGAAGGCAAATCGGATCGTCGTACGCCACTCGTCAGGAGAGGTCCTTGCGATCATCGAGTTGATTTCACCGGGAAACAAAAACTCCATTAGCGCAATCCGATCCATGGTCGATAAACTCGTCGATCTTTTCTATGACGGGATCAATCTGCTGGTGGTCGATCCATTCCCCCCCGGTCCACGCGATCCCAACGGCATTCACGCCTTGATCTGGGAACAAGTCAACGATGAACCGTTCCTACTCCCTCCAGATCGTCCGCTGACCTGCGCATCCTACCAAGCATCTCCGACCAAAACCGCCTGGATCGAGCCGATCTCAGTCGGGATGGAGTTACCAGTTATGCCCCTTTTTCTCAAAGGCCAAGCCTACATTAACCTACCGCTCGAAACCAGTTACCAGGAAACTTGGGGCTTTCTGCCTAAGGAACTCAAACGATTGGTCGACGACTCAGAAATCTAACGGATCAATACTTTGTTCCATGTACTCCCGCATTCAGCAGTCGCAAGCTTCCTTCTTCTGCTTTCCCATGCCCCTAGTCCTTTGGCGAAAGAATACTCGATCCATGATTGAGAACTCGATGCTCTGTTCCAATCAACGTCCTTCAATCATTGGGCTCGATCAAGTACCCTTGGGGTAAGATCAACTCTCCTAGCGTCTCAATTTCAGACCTTATCCTCGGTGCTCAAGACCCGCGACGACTCGTCGATGCGACTCTGGAGATCTGCGGACTTGGAAACCAATTCGGGAAACCGATTAGCAAGTGTCTCAAGCACACGCTTGAATTTCTTCGCGGCCTTCTTAAGTCTCCTTCCTTCAGCCTTTCGGTAGTCGGAAAAAGCGATATTGAGCGACTGGATATCAAGCATCCGATTCGGACGCGATTCCAAAAAAGATACGAGCTCGGCAACCATAAAAGCCATCTTCAAATGCCCTTTTCGGTCGCCCGGCCACGGAATGTCGCTACGCACTCCATTCCAAACGGAAACAGATTCCTCCTTTTGTATTGAAACTGTTTCTAAATCGTCTTCATCGTCACTTTCGCCAAATTCGCTGTACCGATGATTCTCAAGCTCCCAGTCGTCGAGTTCCTCAGTCATGGAGAATGCGAATTCCTCGTCGAGCTCCAAATGATGGCCATCGATTCGACTGAAACTCGGCCCAAATACACCTTCGGCCATCATCAAGCAGATCGGACAATTGCAATCGATGATGTGTTTCTCTCGGGCCACTTCGTCCATTCCCTCGATGACGACTCCATCGCCCACCGGAACACGCCTACGATCGCATTCGATGATAAACCTGGGACTTGGACCATCATCAAGAGACTCACTCATCCAATCTTCGCTGCATCGTTGCAAAAAACCGATCAACTCTTTGGCCGATCCTGGTTGCTCAAGCGTTGGTATCACTTCGTCGTTTTCCATGCACCAACCCCAAGCTGAATAGATCATCGCACGACAGTAGTCATAGTACATACACAACTCCTGGCTACCCATCGGAGCCGTGTCGTACTCGGCCCAATCCTTAGGAATAGCAACCAGAGGTTTCCCTTCGTGGAATCTCGCCTCTTGGCCTTCAGTGACCCTGTCACTCCAATGGGTCGCTCCGTGCAGCAATTCCCGAGGGATCTTACCACCCAATTCCTCGCGCGGGGTCATCAGCCAATCGCGATGCAGCGCAACGGTTAATCCGTGAAAATCGTCCAAATCCCCGTCGGATTCCGGCCAGTCAGGACTTTCTTGCAACTCAAGAACTCGGCCCGCAAGATAGCTTAAAAAAGCGTCGCCATAAAGAAACTCCCGATCGACTCGCGGCTTGCAGATCGGCTCCTGCCGAGGTTCTGTCAGACCAAAGAGGGATGCGTTTTCGAGCAACTCCCACCATGGTGGGATACGAATAAACAAAGAGCACTTGGTATCGCTTTTATCCTCGTCATTCATCCAGAATGCCGCCTCGCGACCCACCGGCTCGAAACTCCCACCGGTGAGTATCCGCTTGGTCTGAAAATCGATCACCATCCAAGACTCACTGGCGGCCAAAACCTCCATAACCTCCGCCAAGGAACTCTCTTCGAACGGCAAACTCTCGGGGACTTCACAAACCACTCGACTTCGGTATCGAGGCCAAACGCTTTTGGCCTCTTCCCAACTCCCTGGATCCTCCGAAATCAATCCCAAGATCGTCAGCGTCAAATCTTCATCGAGCCGCTGAGCAATTAAGCTTCGCGAAGATTCCAAGACCACCACCGTGCACAAATCCGTTTCCTTTTCCATCTCAAAAACCCTCCCTAAACGCCTCCAAACTGCTTCAAACAACACCAAAAATCGCCCCTACATGGCCGATTTCCCTGAGTATATCGAGAAGGTAAAAAAACCCTTGTTTTGGTCAAAAATATCGTTAGTCTCAATAAAAACAAAAGGATTTCGGTGCGAATCAACAAACCCGAAAATGAAGCCATGACACCCGAAGAATACCTTCACCGCGAGCGAACCGCAGAGTACCGATCCGAGTACTACCGAGGCGAAACGTTCGCCATGGCAGGTGCTTCGGCCAATCACAATTTGATCGTTCTCAACGCAGGTTCCCATCTTCGAGAGCAACTCAAGAAGAAGCCTTGCAGGGTCTATCCCAGCGATCTGAAAGTACGTATCAAAGCCACCGGTTTATACGCTTATCCCGACCTATCGATCGTCTGTGGCGAACCCGAACTAGAATCTAAAGACGGGGAAGTCCTCTTGAATCCTATCGCGATTGTCGAAGTCCTCTCGGATTCGACCGAAGCCTACGACCGAGGAAAGAAGTTCGAACACTATCGGACCATCCCAAGCTTGCGTCATTACATCTTGATCGCCCAAGACCGATACAGCATCGATTGCTTCTCACGCCAAGAGGATGGAACGTGGTCATTGAGTGCTTGTCAAACAAGCGATAGCGCCGTTGGCTTACCTTCGATCCAATGCCAACTTGAAATCAACGAGGTGTACGACAAGGTTGTTTTTGCATAATCCCCTACTGTGAAGGATGGTGGCTAAGAATGATAACGCCAATAGAGATTATATGTAAGTTCGCTTACGCCGATGTTTCAAACTCTAGGATCTTTCGCAAGATCCACTACGCTATGAACATCCTGTAGTGGATCTTGCTAAAGATCCCGGCGCTCGAGGAAACCACAAAATATATCCAGCGCGATCACCCCAACGTCCAGCGTTTAAAAAACACCCGTATTGAACCAGCACGCTCTTTCTCCAGAACGCCTAAATAATCAACGTGGTTTAAAACGCTAGGATCTTTAGCAAGATCCACTACGCTACGAATATCCGGTAGTGGATCTTGCTAAAGATCCCGGCGCTCGAGCAAACCACAAAAAAATCCAGCGCGATCACCCCAACGTCCAGCGTTTAAACAAACACCCGTGTTGAACCATCTCACTCTTTCTACAGAACGCCTAAATAATCAACGTGGTTTCAAACGCTAGGATCTTTCGCAAGATCCACTACGCTACGAACATCCGGTAGTGGATCTTGCGAAAGATCCCGGCGCTCGAGCAAACCACAAAATATATCCAGCGAGATCACCTCGACGTCCAGCGTTTAAAAAACACCCGTGTTGAACCAGCGCGCTCTTTCTTCAGAACGCCCAAATAATCAACATGGTTTAAAGCGCTAGGATCTTTCGCAAGATCCACTACGCTACGAACATCCGGTAGTGGATCTTGCGAAAGATCCCGGCGCTCGAGCAAACCACAAAATATATCCAGCGCGATCAACCCAACGTCCAGCGTTTAAAAAACACCCGTGTTGAACCAGCGCGCTCTTTCTCCAGAACGCCTAAATAATCAACGTGGTTTAAAACGCTAGGATCTTTAGCAAGATCCACTACGCTATGAACATCCGGTAGTGGATCTTGCGAAAGATCCCGGCGCTCGAGCAAACCACAAAATATATCCAGCGCGATCAACCCAACGTCCAGCGTTTAAAAAACACCCGTATTGAACCAGCACGCTCTTTCTCCAGAACGCCTAAATAATCAACGTGGTTTAAAACGCTAGGATCTTTAGCAGGATCCACTACGGTGTAATCCCTCTTATCTCCCAGCTCTACCTTCCTCGATCGCTCGACTCAGACTCTCTAAAATCGCTTGCGCATAGAGCCGATGTCCAAAATCGTTCGGATGATTTAGTCCATTGCCAGTCAAATCCAAATCATGCTTACGCTCAAGCAACTGCTGCCATATCGCGGTTAAATCGACCAAGGATTCTCCGTCTTGCACAATCCCTTGCAGCGCATCACGATAGGTAAAGAACATCTCGCGCGGAGTATGAATCCACTCGCGATTTCCAAGCATCGGAGCTACCCAAAGGATCTCAAGCTCAGGCAACCGCGCTCTGGCACGCTCTTGCAACAACCTAGCCTGTTTCGCAAACCAATCCGGATCGCGACGACCAACATCGTTCATCCCATAGGCCACAATCATCATATCTGGCTTGGATTCCAGAAGTTTATCTAAGTCTTCGACACCATTGGCAATGCTCCAACCAGCCACCGAGCGATTCACCAACTCGATCTGTGTACCAAAGTCTCTTGTCAGTTGGGCAGCGACAAGCTCCGGGTAACCGGACTGATTCGGGATCGTGAGTGTCGTCGCCGATGCGTCGAGGCCCGTCGAGATGCTATCGCCACTTACAGCCAGTACGACTCTGGATTTTCGACGCAGTTTATCAAGCGTCTTTTCAAGTTGCCGAGGCGATTTGAGATTCTCAATTCGATCAAAAGTTTGACGCCGATAGGTAATCTCAATGTTCCGCTCATGGAACCATTTCCCGGGCGCATAGAGCAAGTTTTGCTCGGGGTTCCCAACACGGTGCTTATAACTGTTCGGCGATCCCGCGGGTGGATAAAGCTGATCCATCGGAATCGCAGCAACGGGCGGCTCACCGATCCACTCAAGCACCGTTCTGCTCTCATCCAATCGCCAATGTTCCCCTTGCTTCCATTCCTTAAAATCCATCGCCGATCGTACCTGCAGGATCTCTTCGGCAGGATAAGCCAACCGCGCACGAACAGCACCTTGGTCATCTTTCAAGAGAACCGAGCTTTCGTCGTTGACGACGGATGATTTCCAAGCTGGCTCGCGCAAATGCAGATCTGCAAGGTCTTGAACATGTCGCAAATAAGCTGGCTTGGGTGCATCGAGTTGTTTTGCAAGAGTTGCGAACCACATCGCCGCAGCGTTGCGTTGACCAAGCCCGGTAAAGTGCCTTCGGCTCTCGAGAGGACCACGGTTGGGACCATCGAGCCGATCGGTATCGGGTCCTCTTTCGAAACCATGCGATTCAATAAGCGTCTCGATCGCATTGCGAATATTCGCTTCGCCATTAGGTTCGATGTAGACAGTCGGATGGAGAGTCGATTTCGCAAGATACCAAGGGATCGCTTTCTCCCAAGCTTGATCGGCCTGTGCGCGAAATTCTATCAGGCGTTCCACATAGGTAGCCGTCGGTGTTTTCTCGATCACATCCGATTCCCCTTGTTGCCATAGCACGGCCCGAAAATCCTTGAGTTGCTTGCCAACCTCCTCAAGACGCTTAAAAAGTTCCCCATCGGTTTTCCACTGGCTAGTCGAAGTGGCACCGACAGCGACATTGGCCAGTCCCACAGGGACTCCGTAAGCTTGCACCAACAGATCTCCGAAGGGTGGCCAAATCGAGCCACCGTCGCTTGTGTCACCGGCGGGCTGAGGATCATGCGCGATATTCCATGATTGCTTTCGGAAATCATAAGCGACAACTCTTCCGGTCTGATCGGCGACTTGGAGTCTTTCGTCGTTGCAGTTGGTGGCATAGCTTTGGCCAGCGACAAGCAACACTTCACCGACTCCGAAAGGTTCCGAGGTAGCATGGGCGACGATCTGTCCCTCGGCTTTCATCCGAAGTTCCACTCGGTACCATCCACCTGCTGGCACATCGATAATCAGGTGCGTCATTCCAGGGGAGTCGGCAATTGCCAAGATGCACTCATTGCTTAGGGATAGCCAATGTGTGTTTTTCGAGTCAGCTTGTAAGCGGTACTCGATCGACGTCGGATCCTTAGGGGTCCATTTCAGATGGAAGGGGACTTGAGCAAACCCTTTTGCTGGTCCTCCTGGATGGTTGCTGTGGGAGAGTTGCGGAACCTCAAAGCGTCGCTGGAAGACCTGATTCTTCAGTGGATGGACCACTTCGATCGCTGGAGTCTCTTTGCCACTTTGTGCCCAAATGCTCGCAAGCGGAGAAAGCCAAAGCGTCGGCAGTAAAACGAAACATACAAACAAAAAACATGTGCGCGTAACCCGAAAAGAACCATACATGATTGATTGAGGCTTTCACAACGTAGTCTTGAAGTCATGCCACATTATAGCCGAGCAACCTGCTAGCGTTGAGTTGGGGCGTTTTACAACTACACGTTTCATCGCGGTCTGTTTTAGGAGAAATTCGGTGGCGTTTCTGTCATTGGGAGCGATTTTCGGGTATGCCTACAGATAGAGAGCTATGGTTCGCCACGTCTGCGATCAGCGAGCAACTGAATGTGGATGGCGAAAAGCAACTCGAAGCGATCATCGAAACGCATCGGCATAAGATGTCGCCGCTCTACGTGCATCGCTTTGACCTCAACCAGATTCCCAAGATCGCAGGCCTGCAAGAGAAGCTACCCGCGCTCAATGCGAGGATTGACGAGCTTAGCAGGCAGCTGTCGGGACTAGCGAACCCGGCGGCTCGTTGTGCTATGCACGCTTGGGACGTGCCTTAGCCGTTCGTCGGATTTCGTCGACTAGCCCAGATAGATCATGATCCAGATGCAACCGTACATTGGATTCCTTGAGTACGTCTCTGACGATGGGAATGGACGGATCAGACATACTGGCGAATCGCCCAATCACGTTGAACTTTAGCTGCCCATATTCATCGTCAGGATGATCCTGAAGAATCTTACCTTCCATTGAGTACTTCAGCGCGCGATTGAAATTTGCCTCTTCCTTGTCTGCTGGAAAGACAACCGGTTGAAGTAAGTGGAACGCTCCATTTTGAAACGCAAATGGAATCTTCGTCTCGCGATCTAAAATCGGTACTGATATCGAAACGTTGGTCTCGATGAGATCCGCAACTTTGCCAGCCTCAAAACGAGCTTGTAATGACTTGGGGAATGACTCGCGATTGCGTTGCTTAACCTTGCCGCCGACTAACTGATCAAACAACTGAGTGAGAGTTTCTTCGCAATCTCGAACTTTTACGAACGCTGGTTCCGTTAGCTGAATCTGATTGCCACGAGTGTCAATAAATTTTTGAAACGTTTCGAGCGTGGTCACTCGTCCATGTTCAGCTTCGATCCGAGCGGAAAAGCTCTTCTTAAAATCGCTCAACAGTTTTGCGTCATCACCAGTGGTTCCGAAGAAATGGCGAACACGTTCATTGTCCGCAACCATCCGCGTTTGCAGAAACGCGCGATCAGGTACGAGTAAAACAACGCCAATGTTGACCGTCTCCCGCCGTGCGAGATCAGGGCAATACTGGACAATGCTGTAATGGCCTTTAACTGGATTCATGATTTACCTCCATCAGACAGGTCTATATTAAGTTGGGGCGGATCAAACAATCTGGATTCAATCGTTTCGGCGACAAAGATCGCTCGCTGGAACAAATAGCTAGCAAGGGCCGACCGAACGGGTGAATCCAAATGCCACTGATGCGGGACTAGTCCCAGTGCATCCTCAAGCTGTGACCGCGACAAGCCGCCGAGAATGCTAGCATAGTGCCGGATTGCGTCTCGGGACAATCTCTTCCGAAACTCGGGAAAGAGCCCAAAGACGGCTTCGTCCTTGATGTTGGCGATTGAACCGACACTAGTAGTCAATTCACCACCGAACTGGATTGCATGGCTGAAATCCATAACTCGCAAGGACAGTTTTCCGTTTTCGGTACTTTCCTTACTGAAAAATACATTGTCCCAGTTTACTCGGTTCTTGGCTAGATAGTAGCGGTCAGTATTGCGTAACCAAGTGTCCACGACAACCAAGCCCGAAATTGCATCTGGATTGTCGATCTTTGCAAGTAAACGCTTGCTGCCATCCCAAACCGAACCATCTTCTCCTCTTGTCACAAAGGCAGGACCTGGTTCGGCTTTGCCAGCCTTAAAGAAGGGCAATTCATCTAAATCAGTAATCTCTATGATGGCATAATCGAATGTCGGCAAGCCTAGAATTGCCGAAAGATGAGTACCCAGCAGATCCTTCACCAGTGCATGTGGCCCGTCTGGATTACCAAGCGCCTTCAGGTACGCCAATCCAGCATCAGTGCGAACAATAAGAGTCCCAGCGCCACTATTCACATGGTTGATGAACTGGGTAACCTCCGTTGGTTGCCAACTTGGATCGGAGTGCTACGGTAAAGCAATGGTCATGGGGTACTGCGCTTCTTACTCGACTTCTTCTTCACTGATTTTGTTTTTGCAGATGGTTGATGAAGATTACCCCCAAGTTGCCAAACTTCCAACTTTTCTTTGGAAGAATGTTCGTGCTCACTAACAAACGACCATTTTGCGGGATGATCGATGCACGGTCCTGTTTGTGAACAAGGCAGGTTCCCATTCATCTCATTACGAAAGTTCTCCATTCGATCATTTATAGAATCTTCCATGACGTAGACGAGCAATAAACCCCTTCCCTCGCGCCCGGTCGAATAGCAGGTACAGCTTAGTGGTTACTTCGAGGCGTTGACTGGCTTTCGAGCTTTCGCCAGAAACCGGTCTAAATCGCTTCGCTTGAACAGTCGATATCCGTTCGCTGGATTCCGGTGCATTTGCATGTCACCGCGCGCCGCTCATTTGCGGAGCGTGTTTTGAGCGACACCGATGTACTCGGCAGCCGCTACTGTGTGCATGTATTCAGTGAGTTTCGGCATTTTGGTTCCGGTCTCCTGCTCGCGATGCGCTTCCGAGCAAGACCAGACAGTCTAGCAAACCCTGCACGGCTCGGATATGCTAGCTCGCTTGATTTCTCCTACTGATAGGGCCCGACGTGACCACTGCAATCGCTAAGACGATCCAGATCTACTTGCCAACGGGCGAACCGCGTGGGATTCGCATCGCGGACATCACGACGCGTCTGGTGTTAGCGGTCCTCATCCCTCGTAGTGAGTTAGCGTCAGGCAAGCTGCGATGGGAACTCGATCACCCAGGCCCACATCCGATACTTGGAATGGTACTGCATGCAGCAAACCAAAGAGGTTGGTCGCTACAAGTTGGACAATGGGCAGTTGCCACGATGTCTATCGTGTTACGGAAGAAACAGAATCGACAGATGAGCGAGCAGCAGTCTCCCGAAGCATCACACCTGCGTGAATAACACGTACAGCAATATATGTGGGAACCTAACTGAGAACATCAACAGACTAAAGCGAGATGATTTCATGTGGCCATTCAAGAAGAAGCCTCAGCATGACAACACGCATGATAACAGGCTTGACAATACATGGACTGGCGGCGATGTTCATTTGGTTCTGCCCCCACTACCACCCGAAGACGTCGGAGCCTACGGCGCGAGGTTCTATACAACCGAGTTTCAAAAACATTCGGGAACTGAAACTTGTCTTTGCATTTTCGAAGAACCGCAGTGGGCACGACAGTACGGCAGCGTCAAACGCATCGATCTAAACGTGACCAATATGGCAGTACAAACTGATGGCGGTCCTGTCGCGATAGCACTTTGGCATTTGCTAAATGGGGGCAAGTCGATGTGTTACTACGAACACTATCTCGATCCGTTAAGTGAACGCACTCTGCAAAGCCTCAAAAAGATGGAACAGCAAAAGCGAATTAAGTTGGTTATGCGAGACAATCAAAGCGGCGAGACGACTGGGTTTTGGGAATTTGATAATAACTTTCGAATGGGCGATTTCGCATCTTCTCTTTCGGCGGTTAAGGGTGGAAACGGGGTCGATTCGTTCGATGATCGCGTTGCCGAAATCAAGGCAAGGTATTCAACCGAGCAGCTGATCGCGATGACCCAGCGCTGACCGCCCGTTTGCAAATCGAAGCCGAGTTTCAGGGTTTGTCGAACCAACCCACTGATTTACCCAGCGAGCCAACGTGCTTGCAATATCGCCAACCCAAAACACAGATCTCAAAACCAGGGAACACGAACATGGCTACCAAGACCGCCACCAAAACGTAAGAAGCGTAAAGGCAAAGCCGCCAGTAAAGAACTATCAAGAGTTCAAATCAACCACTTAGTCGCTTTGCCTACTTATCGAAACCAAATGACATGTACTCCTCGACCTGCTGGTCCTCCACGGGCTCGAAGCTCTCGTAGAACTGACCTACAGCCACAAAATCAGCAGGCGAATGAAGACACACTAGCCGATCGCAATACTGCGAAATGTGTTTAAGCTGCCCCAGTGGCGCTACCGGTACCGCCACAATCAACTCCCTCGGACCCTTGGCCCTGACCGTCTGCAATGCAGCGAGCATCGTCGAACCCGTCGCAATTCCATCATCTGTCACAATCACACTGCGTCCAGTCAACGCCGCCGCAGGCTTTTTACCTCGAAACCGTTCGATCCTCGATTGAACCTGCTCCCACTGCAAATTTCGCTCACGCTCCATCTGCACCGAACTTAATCCTACACTCTGGATCAAATAGTGATCCAATACCTCCGCTCCATCCTCCCCGAGAGCCCCATAAGCTAACTCGGGCTGAAAGGGAACCCGCAACTTGCGCGATATTACAATGTCCAACTCCGCACCAAGTGCATGGGCTAACTCAATGCCAATCTCAACCCCACCCCTAGGAATTGCAAGCACGACCGGATCCTCCAATTTCAAACCCACCAACTCCTTAGCTAACCGTTCTCCGGCTTCCTTGCGATCACGAAACGGTACAAATTCGATGTCGCTGATGATTAACCTCTTTGATCTAACGCTCTATCCACCCTCATCTCATCCCCCCCGCCCCTTACTACCGCCAGCGGGAGAAGGGGAGCCCAGCAGTTCATTTGCTAAAGGCCACAGATTGTTGTTACGAAAGGATAAAACACAAAAGAATCAATCCTTTAAAAAAATGAACTTTCGCTACTTCAAATGTTGGCTAAACCACTGGCTTGCTAACTTTGCGACTTGTTCCAAAGCTCCCGGCTCGGGAAACAAATGGGTCGCGCCATCGACAATCCTCAATTGCTTCTCGCATTGCAACATTTCAAATGCTCGCTGGTTCATTTGAATGACCGCTTCATCCCGGCCGCCGACGATCAGTAATGTTGGAGCTGAAACCAACCCCAAGATGCGTTCGGCCATGTCTGGCCGCCCCCCCCGCGATACGACCGCTGCAACTTTCCCCTTGAGCTGTGTCTCGGCCACCAAAGCCGCCGCCGCGCCAGTGCTTGCTCCAAAAAAGCCAAGCCTCAGCCCCTGGGTCTCACGTTGCTCGAGCACCCACTCGGCCGCCTCGACAAGTCGCTGCGCAAGCAAAGGAACTTCGAAAACATTGCGGCGATCCTCGGCCTCGATCTCATCGAGCAAATCAAATAGCAACGTCGCCAATCCGGCTTCCTGCAACACCTGGGCCACATGCTGATTCCGAGGACTCAGCCGACTGCTCCCACTCCCATGAGCAAATAACACGATTCCCGTGGCCCCCTTAGGGATCGTCAGAATCCCTGGTAAGCGATTTGCACCAACCTCGGTGTGGGTTGTCTCCGATTCAATCTCCAAGTTCATGATCGTCTTTCTAAAATAGCGCGTGAATAACTGATACTTGCATACTCTTCGTCGGGCGAACTCAATAAAGCTTGGACCGCTGGATCGATCAGTCCCTCGAGCCATTTACCCGGCGGCACATCGTGGGGTCGTTGAAGAAACTCATCGAACGCAATGAGGAAGACTTCTTCGACAAGATCCGAGATCATCAGGCTCTTGCCAAGCTTTTCCTGGATCTGTGGGTATCGATTGACCCATCGTCCGATTCGTTTCGACAAGCCGTCTTCGAATACATCCATCGCGCGACGAAAGGTCGCGTAATCGTCCTGAGCCGCCGCCCAGTCGAGCTCCATGGCATCGAAACGATCGGTTGGATTCAGCTCGGCATGATTTCCAGAAGTCGTTTTGTTCCAATCGATTTTCCCCGCCATCTTGGTCTTGTGAGCTTGGACCTTCTCGATGAGTTTGTGAATGCATCGCTCAAAGGCCGGATGGGTCGCAAGATCTCGATCACCTGTAAAGAGCGTTGTACCGCAGAGCGAAAGGCTGGTCTTGACATGATAAGTCTTGTTACGCTGATGGCGACTTATCGAGATATGCAAGATCGAGCTCGGAAAATGCTCGATAAGCCTTTTGAGGGTATCGAGGTCGTCTTGCATGTCGGTTATCTCACTTGCCGACAGTTCACAACCTTGAGTAACAAGCTCAATGCGCAACGAAGGATCGTCTTGGAACATCACATCACCCTCGGAGTAATCATCCGTCCACCACGGATAGGTGATGTGGATTATGATTCAATTCGAGCCGGAACCTATCCTCGGAACCCACCGATGATCCGTGGCGGATTCCCTGATGGCAACGGATCGATCCTCATTTACCTATCATGGTCCAAACCGGATCAAAGGGTTGCCCAAGACTAACCTGAAGAATCCGTGACATGAGCAATCGAGAAGGACCATCGTTTGGATTCTCGGCCAACAGCCGAGCCGCTTGCGCAAGCGTCTTTTGAATGATTTCTTCGTCGCCAGAGGAAGTTTCAAATGAACAAAGGGTCTCTTCGTAAAGGGAATAGAAGTCACGGTGGAGATTACGCCCTTTGGCATCAGATAACTCAAACAATTCCACAGGCTCTCGAAGATTGTTGACTCGAATCCTGCAAACTCTCCTGGATACAAGCTCCTTTTTAATTCTATTTCTTGTCTCGTTCGTAATCAGAATGGAACTTCGCAGGTATTTGGTTGTCCCCTGAACACGGCTTGCCAAGTTTACGGTATTCCCAAGGGGTCCGTATTTGATTCTTCTCTGCGATCCAGTATTGCCACAAACCGCAAGCCCACTGTGAATTCCAATTCCAACTGCCAGCGGAGCTTGTAGCTCAGGGAGCCATTTTTCACTTAGCCGATCAACCTCTTTTTGCAACTCCAAAGCACACATGGTTGCGACTTCGGGGTGATTGTCGGATTCCACTGGTGCACCCCACATCGCCATGACTTCGTCACCTACATAATCAACGATCGTACCACCGGACTGGAGAATCAATTCACTCAGGGAGTTCATGACGTCGCTGATCCAACGTATTGTATCCCCAGGATGGCGTGTTTCGCAGATTTTGCTAAACCCACGGATGTCGCAGACCATGACAGAGATATCGCAGAATTTCGGCTTTTTCAGGACGCTATCATCACTCAGAAGATCATGCGCGATGTTCGCAGGAAGGAACTTCGCAAGCTCGTTTCGTCGTTGCTCGGACGACCTCAAGCAATAGCTGATACGCGCCTTGAGAACCTCGATTTGAGCCGGCTTCGAAAGATAGTCGGCCGCACCGGCTTCGATCGCCTGAGAGCCCGTCGCATCCGAACAACTACCAGACACAACAACGATCGGAATATGAGCTAATCTCGGCTTGCTTTTCACTTTGCGTATAAATTCCATCCCATCCATGTCTGGCATTTGCATATCCACTAAGCAGATATCGAACGGCATCCTCTGCATCAATTCGATAGCCGTCGACCCACTATCGCAGGGAATCGCTAGATAACCGAGTCTCCGGGTTTTTCGAACAAGATCCTCCCTTGCAGAAGGCTCATCGTCGACGATCAGCACAGCGATACTATTTGCGACGATCGCGCGTTGATCATCCTGGACTTCGAACGAATTGACTTCCGGTTGCGAAAGTAAAGAAGAAGTTTTCGACTGCACAAGATGCTCGTCCCTGTGTCTCCTACCGGAAATTCGATGAACCTGATTGAGTATGCGATCTACAAGAGTAATCCAATCATTGATTTGGGTGGGATTATGCATGATGCTCTCGCTTGCAGTGCTCGCGAGATCTTGCAGATCTGCCGGCAATCCGACAATTTGGTTGGTAAACCAATGTCCAAAATTTGCATCTCTTTTTGCTAATACAGGTACCTTCAGTTCCTCGACGGTTCTTTCAAGACAGCCGCAAATAGACTGCAAAATTGGCGTACAATCACTTCCACTCGGTAACAATTGGGAAAACTCCCGAGCCTCGCTTAGTATGCACGAGAGGGATTCTGTAATCGAGCCAATACAATCATCGGTTTGAAGGTTGCCCGACCCAACTGCAGCGACTTGTTCTTTAACGACTGCAGTCGTCTCGGATGAAGTACCAGAAGCCGCCACTGCCTTTGTGACAACGGCAACGCTATCTCGCATCACCGCGTTGACTTGACGATTCCCAAGCGGATCATCTTTCTGCTCTTGCCGACCGACAATACCGTTAGCCTGAAGACACTCCAAAATTCTTTTGAAGTAATCCTCACGGCCCTTTTGAATGATTGAAGATATCCCAGAGGCCAGAATCGCTTTTCTTTGCACATCCATTCCGTGGGCGGTTATTGCGACAATCTTAGGCTTTGGCAAAGCAGCTTTCGAAAGAATTTCTTCGGAAAGCTCGATTCCTAAGTAATCAATCGGATCATCGTTATCGGTGCGAGGTAAATTGATATCCATCAAAATCAAGTCAAATGTTCCGCTTTGAGTGGCTCTTAACGCCTCTTCGCCATTACGGGCCATTGAAAATTCCACCCCCCACTGATTTAGCTTGCGCTCAATCAAACGCCGATTCTCAAAATTATCGTCAACGATTAATATCTTTTTCATTTTCATTGCCTATTTTATACCTGACGTTGCCCGATCAAATTTCGTTTGGACTTGAGATTTCCGACTCGGTCGATTTCCTTGACAAGCTCGTTTAGATCCAGCGTACCTTTTCCAAAGAACTTTTCGACTAGTGGATTCAGCCTACCGAGCTCATCGTCGTCGAGTGCTAAGGCCGAAAGCACCAGTATCGGAACATCCTTTGTTTCAGACATTGAGCGAAGTTTCTCAATGAGCGCGAAACCATCCATTCTAGGCATCAAAAGATCGACGATAAACAACGATGGAATCTCATCCTTGATTCGATCTAGTGCGTCTTCACCATCGCGCGCTGTTGCATACCGTATTCCATGGGCTGCGAGCAATCGACTCATTTCCTTGCGACAACTCTCTTCATCATCAACTACCAACACCATGCCCTCTCGCGAATTGCGCATCAATTTATCAATCTCACGAGCAATCTCGATTCGATCGAAAGGCTTTTTCAAAAACCCACTTGCTCCGAGCATGGAAGCTTTGCCGGTATCGGAATGAACCGTCACCATAAGCACCGGAATTCGAGTTGTGATCGGGTCGGATCGAAGCTCCTGTAGGACATGAAATCCATCGAGCTCTGGCATATCGACATCGAGAGTAATCACACTCGGACCAAACTCACGCGCCATCTGCAAACCTTGTCGCCCGGTTGAGGCCTCCATGATCTTGAAAACATCTTTTGCCTGCGATTCGATCGCTTTGCTTATCGCAACACGAGACTCCTTCGAATCGTCGATAATCAAAAGAGTTGGCTTTTCAGAGAGCAAATCCGTATCGCTAATTCCATCAATCAATGCGTTCGAATTCTTTTGGATCGGGAGTCGCATCTCAAAGCGCGTCCCCTTACCCTCGACCGACTCAAAGCGAATGTTTCCACCAAGACTCTTTGTGAGCCGGTCGCAAATGTAGAGGCCTAGGCCTGTGCCATCCCGATTGCCACGGTTTTTAACGGTATTTTGTATCTGAAAAACCTTCGCCTGTTGCTCTTTGCTCATCCCTCGACCGGTATCCTCGACAACAATCCGAACCTCCGAGGCGGACACTTGCTCCAATACCAAACTTACCTTCCCCTTCTTCGTGAATTTACAAGCATTCGAGATGAGATTGCCAACAATGCGTTCGATTTTGTTACGATCCGAGACGATTGCCTTGTGGTAATAAGACTCAAATTCCAATTGGTTCCCGTTTTCTATCGCGTTCGACTGATAAATACCTACGACTGATTTCAGGACTTCTTCCAGTTGCATTTCCACCGATTCGACGTGAACATCCCCGGTGAGAAAACGCTGGTAATCCAACACATCATCAATCAAGTACCGAAGTTTCTTGGCGCTGACGAAAACGCCCTGGACGTCCTGCTTTTGTCCATCGAGCAGAGGCTCATCAAGAAGAAGCTCAAGGTGACCGAAGATCACAGCCATGGATTGACGCATGTCATGACTAATCATCGCTAAAAACTGCGTTTTAGCTTCATTGGCCTCTTCTGCAACCCTTCGTTCTACGTCTGCCTTGTTCGAGCGTTCATGCTGGACCCTGATCTTGGTGTTCTTCTCCAGGATACTTTCGAAGGTTTTCGACAACTGGTTTGCGATCGCACCAACTTCGTCTTTACGACCTACAGGGAGATCGGACAGCAGTTTTTTAAATGATGCTTCTGTTTCGGAGGAATCGGAGTTAATGTCAGTGAGCTGAATTTGGCTGACCACCTGAGAAATCTTCTTGAGCGGCTGTGTGATGAGGAATGCAAGACCGACCGTCAACAAAAGGGAAAGAATGGCAATCGAAACACCCCAATAGAACAAGGAGGATAGCCCTTCTTGTGCCGAATTGCGAATTTCTTCAAGCGATACAGCCCTGACAATGTAGAGAATAGGGGGGCTAAATGGAGAAGCACCGGGAGGTACGATGCTTGCCACACTCAACACGAGATTGCCCATGCTCGTCTCGCTTTCCCAGGTTAAACTCTCTAACCCCTTCCCACTCCGATCGACACCCTGATAGATATTCGATACAGTCTGTTTCAATCGACTGAGCTCCGCGTGCGACGACGCCCGCAACCAGAATCGAGGTGCCTGACCTTTCTCTATAAACACTTTAAGAAGTGGATTTTTGGCGCTCGGTTGCGTCGTTTGATCAGCGACGAGATCTTGACTCAATTGCTTCACCAAGTCTGGAGAGAAAGTACTGCTTTTGCAAGTCCATGGAACTGTTTTCAACTTGTCTAAATCACCACCCACGATCAGTTCTTGAAGCGATATCTTCGATTGCATGCCTTCGGGAAGATCCTCATTCGGAGGAAATTGATAGGTAAAGTTCTCTATTTCGTACCCCTCCGGTAACTGCTGGAGTTTCTCCTCGTAGTTATGAATTGCTTCCACTAATTTAGGACCAAGTTCAAAGCGTCTCGGTGCCTCTTCATTCGAACTCACTGATCTCACTGATTTCAAATGAGATGGAGAACCATCGATGATCGGAAGATAAGCCAACTCCATGGATTGCCTTCGACGAGACTTAGGATCCGTATTCGATTCCTTGTTGGGTTCCGACTTCGTATAACTGGGATTAACAAGGATTCCATAAGACCTCACGGATGAGAGGATTGCGTTCGACAAACGCTCGGTTAAATCCACTTCGTAGAACCAAATCATGTTCTCATTGAAGTTACCCCTAGCGCCATCCGCAGATTTCCGATCATTGAGATCATCTCGAACCAAGACCTGTATCTTTACACACGATTTATCGGGTGCGTTAGCCGCCGGATTCGGTTCCCAATAGAGCCTTGACCAATAGGAGTGCAACTGAGGTTTGTCCGAGGAGAACAGATGATCGTTTATAATCTGCTCCAAAACCTCACGTCTTGGAATCTTCGAAAGATCCAACTCGCTCGCTCCCTTGGATTCCTTAGGGTCTAAGCCGCATTGGTTTATGAATTCATCAAAATTGCGGAACTCTGCCCGGAAAGTTACCTTCAACCCGTCATCCGCGGAGGTGACCTCTGAGCCCTCGGATCTTGTTCGACTATGTTCTATAACCAAGGATTCGGCGCGATTGAGCAACTTTTCGAAGCTCGCACGGACATTCATAGCCTCATCCCGCAAATCGACTTTTTCCCTTTTTTCGATATAAGCGATGATTGTTCGATGGGCCTGCGTAGCGATCAAGCCAAAGAGTGTTATCAGTAGAACCACCATCAGAACTAAACGGGTTCGGATGCTTAGATTGTCCAAACCGAAGCGGTTTGCCCAGAGCCTTTGAAGAAAAACCCACGGATAATATTTTGCCATGATTGCTGATAACGACCCCTATTGATCCCCATCACATCCAATCGAAAACTCCCTCCATGAAACCAATAATTTCAATTGGTCTTATGATAAACCTAACCATTAGGGGAATGCGTCAGTTTTTTTAAAGTTTCCGCGATTTGCCCTACTGACATCCGAAAAAGATATCCCTATCCGTAGAACCTTCCCACCTTCTGGGGTTCTCCACCTATCCTTGTCGCCTATCATGCGACATGTCTGAGACGGAGCAAAGCGACTCTGCCCACGTAGTGCCCCGCATGATGGCTCCAAGTCGTTTTTGAGCCGGTGTAAGTTTCGCTGGTGCTTGTAGCGATTGCCAAAAAGCCAGTTGCTCGTCAGGTGTCAGTTGAATCGTCTGCTCGCGAACACTGGCCGTCGTTTTTTGCGTTTAGACATCGCTGTCTCCACTTGATGAAATTGCACTGCAAGATGCTACACAATCAAAATAATTAAAAAACAGGACATAGGATAATTCATTCGAAGTCGACGAAACACCATGTATTGCTCGAAACTCTCAAAACTCTGTGCCCTCTGTGACTCTGTGTTTCAAAATTTCTGGCCAGCACCCATCAACATTCCTCGCATCCAATAAACAACCACCCCCGAGAGGACTACCCCCAAGCTCATAAGCAACGCCGTCGGGTCGGCTGTCACCAAAACAAAAATCCATCCCACGGCCGCAATCAAACTCGGGATCGGATACAACCACATCCGAAAGGGCAACTCAATGTCCGGACGTGTCGTCCTGACGACATGCAAGGCGACAATCTGACCCAAAAACTGCACCACAATCCGCACACACACCGCCGCGTCTATGACGATCTTCAAATCCAAAAAACAAAACAGCGATGTCAAAACACCAAGCGCCAGCAACGACACCCACGGATACTTGCCCTCGGGATGCAACCTGCCAAAGACCCCATAAAAGTCTCCCTGCTTGGCCGCCGCATAAGGTATCCGTGAATACCCAAGGGTGATGGCAAACATGCAAGCCAACGCCGTCCAGAGGATCAGCCACGTAAAAGCCACCGCCCAGGATCTCCCATAGAGCGTCTCCATAAAGTCCGCCGCGATGTTCTTGGACTCCATCGCCTGCTGCCAAGGCACCACGCCAATGATGCACAAATTCATCGACATGTAAATCAGAGCGATCACGACCACCGATCCAATCACCGCCCTTGGAATCGTTCTAGCTGGATCCCTGACTTCGTCTCCCAAATGGCACACGTTGTAGTAACCAAGATAGTCATAAATGGCAATAAGCATCGCTGCACCGAGCCCCGTTGCAAACTTGCCATCGAGCTTAAAAGCTCCCTCGGGAAAAGTAATCTTGCCCCAATCCATGTGCATCCATCCACTGACGATCACCATCGCCACCGTCAGCAACGTTCCACAAGTCATGACCACCGCAATCCAACCGATGCTCTCTATACGCCTGCATAAAAGCAACGTCACAACCACGACTGCACCCACTGCCAACCAGCGAGTCCCTCCCGGCAGCCCCTGAAAACTCTGCACCAGCGAAGGAATCGCATATTCGAGGTAACTCAGGGCTCCGATGTACCCCGAAGCCATCTCCATGGCCCCGCTAACCATGAATTGCCATATAAACAAAAATGGCAAAATCCGTCCCCATGAATAGACGCTAAATATTCGCTTGAGAAAATGATAAGTCCCCCCACTCCCTGGGATCGCTGCCCCCAACTCACTCCATACCAAACCATCGCATAACACCAACACCGCAGCCAGCACCCAAGCGATCATCGCTTGAGGCCCAGACATCGCGGCGATAAATAGAGGGATCGTGATAAACGGACCAATCCCAACCATGTTGGCAATGTTCAAACCCGTCGCTTGGACGAGCCCCAACCCACGATCGAGCTCACCGGACCGCGTTTCGCTCATCGTAAAATCGGCTTGACCACCGTGCCGGCAATGTCCGTCAAACGATAGTCGCGACCACCATGACGATACGTCAACTTGGTGTGATCCAATCCCATCAAATGCAGTATCGTGGCATGCAAATCATGGATATGCACTTTATCCTGCATCGCGCGGAACCCAAAATCGTCCGTAGCCCCATGCGCCATCCCACCACGCACCCCACCACCAGCCATCCATACCGTAAAGCCCCACGGATTATGATCCCGACCATCGGAGTTCTCCGTTGTCGGTGTCCGACCAAATTCACCTCCCCAGAGAACCAAGGTGTCCTCGAGCATCCCTCGCTGCTTGAGATCTTTAAGCAGCGCTGCAATCGGTCGATCGATGTCCTCACACAAGGTCCGCGTCGAATTGTTGTGGTTGGCATGGGTATCCCAAGGCTGTCCATTCCCGTAATAGACTTGCACCGTACGAACTCCCCGTTCGACGAGCCGCCGTGCTAGCAAGCAACCATTAGCAAAATGGGACTTACCATAAGCCTCCCGAGTCGATTCGGTCTCTTTCTGAATGTCAAACGCATCGGCCGCTTCAACTTGCATTCGAAACGCAGTCTCCATCGCATGGATCCGCGATTCTAACTGAGGATCAACCCCGGCTTGCGCCTCGCTCTGATCATTGAGCTCTCTCAATAGCTCCAATTGCTTGGCCTGCTTGTCCGGTGTCCACTTCCCATTTTGTAAAAAAGGGATCATCTGCTTGGGATCCAAGTTTGTGTGATTGACGTAAACACCCTGATGCTTGGCGGGTAAAAAACCATTCGACCACAACTCCGCAAAGCGCACCGGACGACCAGGACACAGGGCCACAAACTCCGGCAAGTTCGCGTTCTGAGAACCAAGCCCATAGGACAACCAAGCTCCCAGGGTCGGTCGATTCGGGGTGATCGTCCCATTGTTCATCATGAACAGCGCCGGCCCATGATTCGGATTGTCGGTGTACATCGAACGAATCACACACAGATCGTCAGCCAGATTGGCTGTGTAAGGCAACAGTTCGCTGATCTCCAAACCACTTTCCCCATGATGACAGTACTCAAATGGTACTGCCATCAACGATCCTGTCGGGCGCTCTGTTCGCAAATCCGCCCCCTCAGGCTTTTGACCCGCAAACTTGTTCAGCGCCGGCTTTGGATCAAACAGATCGCACTGGAACGGTCCCCCGTTCATGAACAAGTGAATAATCCGCTTAGCCTTGGGCTGAAAATGGGGTTCGACACCCATTCCCATTGCCGAACCACTAGCATCTTGGCCGAGCAAGTTCGCCAAGGCAAGCATCCCAAGCCCAGCCCCGGTCGACTGCAAAGCCTGTCGCCTCGTGAAGATGGATCGATTTGTGTTCATACCTAAGTCCATCGGAAGGATTGGCTTTCAATTGCAAAAATAGAATTCGTTGCTCGCAAGCAGGGTCTGGGCCACAAGTTGCCATGAATCAGGTGAGTCCTTGACAAAGCTTATCAACTTTGCGAATTCTCGCTCGGTCGGATCTCGCTGAAATAGCCAGTGGTACAAGACCTTGATTCTGGCCTCAGGCTCGATGATCCCCTCTCGCTCCAAACGCCCAACAAGAGCCTCGGATCGCTCCAAAACAAATCGACTATTCAATACAAACAGTTGTTGCAAAGGTGTCGTCGTCGGAACCCGAGCCGGACTATGGGTCAGTGGATCGGGAAAATCAAAGAGTCGTAGCAGATCCGAAATTTCACGCCTGCGAACATGTCCGTAAATCGTTCGCCTGAAATTCGTCGAACTGTTTACATCCTGCGCCGGGCCTCCAACGCTCAAGCTCAGCCCATCGGTGACCTGTAACAGACAATCACGCCAAGCTTCAACGTCCAGGGCTCTGCGAGGATAGGCCGACAGATATCGCAACTCCGGATCGGCTTGGCTAGGCAATCGATTCTCACGGCGATAGGTTGCCGAAAGTAGGATCTCACGATGAAGCCACTTGATCGACCAACCTTGATCGATAAACCGCCTGCACAAATCATCCAGAAGCTCAGGATGCGATGGCAACTCTCCCTGCCTTCCGAAATCACTCGGGGTATCGACGAGCCCACGTCCGAAATGGTGTTTCCAAACGCGGTTAACCATCACCCTAGCGACCAAGTCCTGGGATTGTGTGGTCATCGATTGGGCCAATTCATAACGGCCACTACCCGCGTTCCATTTTTGCTCAGCCTCTGGCTGTGTTAAAACGGAAACAAATCGCCTCGGTACACTAGCTCCTAACTTGTTCGGATTGCCCCGAATTTCGATCGCTGCATCCCTCAACTCAGGCTCAAAAACGATCTTGCTTCCATGGGCTCCACCATCGGCCGCTCGCACCTCTAATCTTGCGTCCTTGACCCCAGGTGTCAGAAGCGAGTCATAGCCGACGATCGACTTGGCTTGCTCGATCTTCTTTTGTAACTCTTGAACCTTCGGTTTATCCTCCTCTTTGTCGCTCTTGGCGAGCTTCTGCAGCTCCGCATCGAGGGTCTTGACCGACTTACGTGCTTCAACAACCTGCTGAGCATCGACACCTTCACTCAGTGCCACATCCGTCGGTTTGGTATTCGAGAGCACTCCTGCCATGGCGTAATAGTCCGCATTGGTAAGCGGGTCGTACTTGTGATCATGGCAACGGGCACACGCTAGATTCAATCCTAAAAATGTACTCGTGACGGTATGAACGCGTTCCTCAACCTCATCGGATACGATCGATTTGATGATCTCGACCGGGAGTTGCAACTCCTTCCAATACGACGGACTCAGTCCTAAGAATCCCAACGCGGCACGATCCTTGGCAGGCGCATCGGGAATTTGATCTGCAGCCAACTGAAGATGAATAAATCGATCATAGGGCATGTCTTGATTCAGAGCTTGTGCCACCCAATCACGGTACGGATACGATGGCCCGATCGTCTCTGCCCACTCTTCCATCGTATCGCAATATCGAACCAAATCGAGCCAGTATCGAGCCCAACGTTCACCGTATTGAGGCGAAGCAAGATACTGATCAACGAGCCTAACATAGGCGTCTTCGGAGGTGTCATTGACGAACGTTGAAACCTCCTGGTCCGAGGGCAACAATCCATGCAGATCGATCTTGAGTCGACGAATCAAAGTCCGTCGATCCGCCGACGGGGCAGGGGAGAGGCCCAACGAACCAAGCTTGTCCATGATCGGAATATCGATTCGATTTTCGACAACGCTATCAGATTGTTGAGCTCGCAAGCCTTCGAGTTTGGCTAGGTCGATCGAATCCAGCGGTAGGAGCCTGGTCGGTTGAAACGACCAATGAGCTCTTCCTGCTTCGATATCGATCGAGCGTTGGATCTTGGCCGCCTGCTCAGAGCTGGGCATCTTAGCACCAGTGCGTACCCAGAGTTCCAATTTCGCGATGAGTTCATCAGGCAACTTGCCACCCGGTGGCATCGCCGTGCTTGGATCCTTGTAACGGACCGCTTGGATCAACAAACTCTCATCGAGCTTCGAAGCAACCATACTCGGCCCACTGTCTCCTCCCGAAAGAATCAAGGCAGGGGAATCGAGCCTGAGCCCTCCTTGAAGAGGTTTGGATTTCTCCGAATGGCATTCGTAGCAATGCTCGGCCAGTAGCGGCCGAATATGCTGCTCGAAATCGATCGCTTCAGGTGGGGATTGGCCAAACGACGGCAGGCACAACCAAGCCATCGCTAGCCAAAAAGACAGGGAATTCTTCATCCAAATCTCCTGCGGGGGGGAAGGCTCTAATGTAGCCCCTGAACGTGACGAAATCAACCAAGCCGGAACTTACCGGGACTCTTTTGTGACCGGTTAAGTCCAGATTACAATGGATTTGACACTCTTTCATCAAACCCGAGGTACATCATGCTAGGGATCTCTTATTTCAAAGGCCAACCGAGCGACTACATCATCAAGTATTCGGGGAGCCGACAGACCCGAGCCGGCCAAGGTTTGTCATTCTTCTACCTAAGATTCAATACTCAGATTGTGGCCGTGCCGACCCAGAGCATCGACTGCCCTTTTGTGTTTACCGAAACCAGCAGCGATTATCAAGTCGTCAGTGTCCAAGGCCAATTGACCTACCGAATCTCGGATCCTCAGAGTGCCGCAAAGCTTTTGAATCTGTCGATCGATTCTAAGACAGGTCAATACAAAACCGAAGACCTTCGTGTTCTAGGTCAAAGGATCGTCAACACTCTCCAGATCGCCACGCACGAAGAGATCGAAAAGCGAACCCTCGAACAGTGCATTCGTGATGCTCAAGCTATTTCGTCAGCCGTCGCTCAGCGGATGGAAAAAGATCCAACCGTCGAATCCTTTGGAGTCGAAGTCCTGGGAGTGTTCATCCTAGCGGTGAAACCGACTCCCGAAATGTCCAAAGCCCTCGAGGCCGAATTTCGTGAGCAGTTGCTTCGGCGAGCCGACGAAGCGATCATGGCCCGACGCGCTGCGGCCGTCGACGACGAACGAAAGATCCGAGAGAAAGAACTTGAAAGCGATTCTGCACTTGAAAAAGGACGTACTGAACTAATCGCTCTCCAAGGCGAAAACATGCTTCGTGAAGCAGAGAACCGCGGGAAAGCCGTTGAAGTCGAATCGCTATCGAAGGCCAAGGCACTCTCGCAGGAACTCGCTGCCCTAGGTGGCATCGATCCGAAACTACTCCTCGCCGAATCGATGCGTGTCCTCGGACTCAATGCCGATAAAGTTGGACAATTAAATATCACCTCTGAAATCCTTGCCGGACTTTTGAACCCTCCACCCAAACAAGAATCGTCCTACAGCGATCGATAGAGCGCAAAAACTATGCCTGAGTTGGCGTTTGATAAGATCGTTGTCGTGACGCGAAAGACGGCGCTCGAAGAGTTGATCGAGCGGTACAACTCCGAAGCCCAAGCCCGATTCTACATCGAAAGGCTAGGCGACTCATTCGAGGCCTACGCAAATTCACACCAAGTATTCAAACAGTCCCTTGAGCTACTCAATCGTTCACTACCTGATATCCGCTGCCAATGGATCGATCGTTCCTTTCTAGCGAACTTTCTTTTCGGGCGTAAAGACCTCGTCGTGGTACTGGGCCAAGACGGATTGGTCGTCAATACCGCCAAGTACCTAACCGATCAGCCGCTGGTCGCCTTTAACCCCGACCCAAGTCGTATCGATGGAATCTTGCTCCCGTTTCACGTACAGCTCGCCAAGAACACTCTCAGTAAAGTGGTGTCAGGGCATTATCAAGCCGATCGCTTAACCATGGCCCAGGCATCTTTGAACAACGGCCAAACGATCTACGCTCTAAACGACCTGTTCATCGGCTACTCCACTCACGCATCGGCAAGATACCGCATCTCTCACGCAGACCTATCCGAGAACCAATCCTCCAGCGGCATCATCGTCACAACAGGCGCTGGATCGACAGGCTGGTCTCGCTCAATCTTGACCGGCTCGGCTGCAATCATCGAAGCAAAGGAGAACACCGAACCTTGCCAGCAAGCTCGGGACAACTACCGTTTCGATTACCGCGAAGAATCCCTGGTCTACTACGTGCGAGAGCCTTTCATCAGCAGATCCTCTCAGGCGACATTGATCACCGGGACGATCCGAGAGGATCAACCACTGCTAGTGACCTCTCAAATGCCAAGCGGTGGCGTGATCTTTAGCGATGGTGTCGAAAAGGACTTCTTAGCCTTCGATAGCGGCACCACGGCGACGATCTGCGTCGCTGATCGTAAGCTTAATCTCGTCGTGAACGCTTCGTCGTAGACGACCAACGCACTGCATCAACCTTCTAAAGTCGATGGCGCTAGCCCCCGAACACTACCGAGCAAATGCCGATACTTGGTACTCAAATGATTGAGCCAAAGACCAAAGTAAACATTCAAGATAAACGATAGCACCAAGAAGAAGGGAACCAACGATCCGCGCGGCGAAGCGACTCCCAAGTCAACATCCCGATGCGGAGCAGTAGGTAACGTAAGAGCAGGTGGGTTAGCCGTCGATGGTAACGGTCGCGAGGCTACTTGCGGGATCGGCAACACAGGGTTGCTCGGCACCTGAGTCGCATAGCCGTTTTGAGCATAACCATTTTGAACGTAGCCATTTTGGTTCTGTGCATAACCCGAGTAATTATCGCTGGGCAAGACGTAGCCACCTTGCGGCGCATTCGGGTTACTGGCCATGTGCGGAACATTATTGTAATTTCCGTAGGCCGGGGTCGGATTCGAACTGCTATAAGTCACGTTGCCCTGGCTCGATGCCGTGGTATTGGCCAGTCCACTTTTTCCAAACGGATTCAATGTCGTTGGCACCGATCTTGGCATCGGAGCAAAACCATCGCTTGGATAAGTGCCCTGAGGTGCCGAACCGCCCCAAGAGGACGTCGAAGCTGGTGGAGCGACGGTGTTCGAGGGAACTGGATTCGAGACGATCGGCGTGGAGTAAGCTGTCGGAGGATAATTCGTCATCGGTGAGGTCGTTGTAGGCAAGACATCGCGACTGGCCGATGGAACCGAAGTGCTCGGAAGCGTCGGATTTGGCGCTGCAGGAAGACTCAACCCTGGAACAACAGGCAACTGAGTGGTGCCCGATGTTGTTACGATGTCAGCGGACGAACGCTCGTTGCTACGAGGCGAATCGATGCTGACGGGCGAACGCATATCCAAGTTCGAAATCATAGGTGATCCCGATGCGCCAGCTTTTGCATTGAGTGCGGGCAAACGGTCCAACTCGGACTCAGGAGGACTTTGCTCGACTGGTCCACTACCGACTCGAACAATCACTTTTTGCACGCGACCACGCAGGGCCGTTGGAATGATACTCTCGAGCTCCATCGATTTGCCACCCGCAGCAAACTGAGCAATCGATTCAGGCGCCAATTGGATCACTAGATACATCGATTGGTCAGCCGGATCTGCCCCCCAACCTATCTTGCACTCCGGAGCAGCTACTGGCAATTGCTGTGGCTCCATGTTGCTCGATACCATCAGGGGCTTGGGCAAAGCCTCATTTTTAGGTGCAGGCAGAAGCTCATCGGGCTGAGAGAACGCGAGCAACAAGATCATCCATAATCCGCTCATGACCGTTACCTTGGACCACTGGTCCGGTCTAAACCAACTTGTTTGCGATCCGTCCAGTGAATCGCTATAGATTAGATGATAGAGAATCGTGGGGTTTGGAGTAAAGACGGAACAACAGGAAGTCTGGGGAAAGTAGCATTGTTTTATCAACGGACCGATTGCACACTTCCGCTACCCTTCGATGCTCTCTGCACGCGCTCTGTGCTCTCTCTGTGGCTCTGACTCTCTGTGCTCTCTGTGACTCTGTGTTTCAAAAAGATTTCTTCCGGAATCGGCCCGGCATCCTAAATTGTCACCCACAACAATTCCCGTCAAAGCCTGCAAACACAAATAAAAAACCGGGCCTGAGACCAGACCCGGTTTTGAAGTTTTAGCAGATAAACTGCGTCAAGCGATTACTCGATGCTAGCAGCATCCCAGAGGTCGCTCGCATCGCGAGTTCCCATCGCACCCCAAGCACCGTAAGGGCTAGGAGCGTTGGAGCGGGCACCGTCAAGACCCAAAGGTGGATCTCGACCGGCATCGCCAGCATCAACCGAGTTGGGAATGAAGCGAACATTGTTATCACCGTAGGCTACGTGAGCCCCGGATCCGTGGTAACTACTTGCGGAGAAAATACCCCACTCCCAGTCACCGCCAACGTTGTTGCAAGAAGCCCTGTTTGGTGGAAGGATGGTGGTGAAACCGCTGAAGGATGGGTGACCATCGCCCCAACGAACACCTCGCCAGTGACCGCCAAGATTTGTGGCGACATACCGATCGCCTACAGCGGTGTTTCGGCAACCTAGAACACCAGCGCCCGTATTCATGTTAGGCTGACTGATGGTCATACCACCTTGAACGCGAAACTTACCTGCTCCCCAGCCCATGTTTTGGCTAGGGGTGGTTCCAGCTTCGCCCAACATGGCGGTGAAAGCCATACCGTCGGATGCTTCCGAAATTCGTCTCTGATAGCGACCTTGGAACATACCGCGGTTTGCGGCAGGGTGCCAGTTACGATCGTTATTTTCGGTGGTATCACCGTAGCACATCATGTAGTTGGTACGAGCCGAACCATCGTCGAACCAGTTCGCATCTGGGTTCATCCTACCTGGGTCCGATGGGCAACGAAGACTCGCTACCTGAGTTCGCCAAGGAAGAAACGCCGAGTTCGGACCCATATCCCAAGGCCATAGCCATGCATTGAATTGCACGCCGTTTACAGGGTTTCGGTAAGGCTGGGTGAAGATCTGATTGTAAAGCTGTTGCTGTTCCATGTAAGGAAGAGCCATCAAGGTACCCGACCATCGGTTGACACCCTGACGTCCAACGTTTGGATCTGGATCCATACCAGTTCCTCCAGGAGCCGGACCACCGTATCCAGGAGGGAATCGCTTGAAAGCAGATTCATAATTCAAAAACGCCAAACCGACTTGGCGAATGTTGTTACCGCACGACATCCGTCGAGCGGCTTCCCGGGCAGCTTGCACCGCCGGCAGCAACAAGCCCACAAGAATCCCAATGATCGCGATGACCACTAGGAGTTCTACGAGCGTGAAGCCATGGACATTCCTACGCTTCATAAAAAAACTCCTTGAAAAATGGAGAACAAAAAACTCCGCCACGAAAAACGAGGCTGTTAACCTATAAGTTTTAACTCGCCGACTATTCCCGGACAAGACTTAGCTCGGTTAACCGGTAAAATTTCGGGAAATTTCCAGAGATACTTGAGGTTTTCCGACCCGACAGGCAATCCTAAGGGGGGATTTTGTTGCTTTATCGGCATTTTTGCCGCAGCTCCCACCCAAATCCTCTGTCCGTCGTCTCAACCCCTCCTAAACCCCGGATATCCCTAAATTTCGACCTACTTTATGATGGGTTTTACGTCCCTAAGTTCCGTAGTCGAAAGACGAATCGGTCGAAACAACCCGCCAGCTCCCTGCCAGTCCTCAACCCGGATTGCAACCGATATCGTTTCACCTGGGGAAACAGACTTGGAAATCATGAAACTCGACCTCTGCTCGAAGGCCGTCTTTCTCTGCTGCCGATCCCCGGCTGTTCCAATAAGCTCACCATCGGCAAAGACCTCGATGTAATCGTCGGCACCATCGACCTGTAAATAACAGCGTCCCTCCGGCCAGTCCCCAGGCATTGTCACCTCGGTGCGATACCACGCCCAACCGTCGAGACCCTCATAGCCAAATGCTTCCCAGTGCTTTCCAATCGATATCTCTTTCCATCCATCCGGCTTGTCATCGATGAGCGTCTTACTCTGCCATCCCATCTCCAATCCCTGGTTCATTGGGTCTGGCTGAAAAGACCAAACACTTTCCGTTAAATCCAAAGTCCGCTGTCGCAACGTATCCCGCATGCCTTCAATGGTCCCGAGTGTCATGGCCTGGACTCGTTCGGCTGGTCGCGTCTCTAGCCACCGCAACACCTCGTCGAATAACCTCGCCCCCGCGGCACCTTGCCCATCTCCATGGTTCAAGCAATCCACAAGCATTACTCCCGAACCAATCTTGGTTGCAAAAAGCAAACCATGCGTCTTGACCGTCGCGATGTCATGATTGTCCCAGAGCATCACCATAGGCGTGACTTGGTCGAGCCATTGCAGATCTGGAACCACCGGACTCGCAAGATCGAAATGCTGCAAATCCACCAGCAACCCATGAAAGCGATCCCAATACGAATCTGCACTGATGATCGGCCCACCCCTCAGAAACCAATGCTCTGCGATCGGCAAACTCCCTTTCTGACCATCTGGGATCAGCAATACCGAGCCACCTTGTTCCAAATAGCCAAGAATCGATTCATCTATTTTCTGAGCAATACAGATTCCCTTCGGATCGAACGGTTGATTCTGCCGTACTTCAGAAACATCCCTGCCCAAAACATTCGCTAGACTTTTTATCTGCTTATGCAGTGGCTCCGAACACGACTCATGCAAATAAAGTTTGCTCGAGCTTTTTTCAAGCTTCGATTGATCACTGCTGACCATTGGCTTGTCGACCTGCCATAGGTCCCAACGGTTTTGAGCAATCGTTTTCTCTTGGCCATTTTCACGACGCTCAATGAGCTCGACGCCGAGGGTCCAAAGTCCGACACCACGATCCGTGCTAAAAGAGAGCCTTGGCGCGATACCATCGAGCTTGAGGATCTCATAAGGCTCGTTTGAGGATCGATCTTCATCGCTCTGCTCGCGACCAGGATCTCTGTTTGGCAGAGCCATGTCCTTGGTCATCGAAAGCAAACCGGAACGCCAGGTGCATCGCACCCACGCGTTTTGCTTTTGATCCTCCGAAAGCCGATCCACAAAGACTTGGGCCTCAAATGGCTCATCAGCCCAGAAACTTCGTCGATCCTGTTCGGTTCTTAAAGTCAGCACCCTTGGACCTTGCCAATCCCAATCGCGCCGCTCCCATTTCGGATGACCTTTAAAGTCGATCAACCCCATCGAGGCAAAGGGGAAGTCCCGAATCACCGATACGACATAACCCGCATCGGGCAACTCCCTGGAAAACGTCTCGATCTGATACTTGCGCATCAACCAAGCGTACCTGAGGGAATCCTCATGGAGCCTGGCCACAGCCTCCGCTCCCATGTCGCCTCGTCGTTCTTGAGCCCAAGTACTATTGGCTTGATAAGACAACGGAAACCAAAATGGCTCCAACCGCGTTTGGCCTCCCACCGACCGCTTGACTCCTTGAAGTATCGCTTGACGACCACTCGGACCGATCGCATCGAGCGATCCGGGTGGCAACCATGTATCAGCCGCGATCGCTTCGCCTAACACCAGCGGTTTGACTCCATGTTCAACGATGTAACGCTTGAGCCTATTGAGTGAGGGCACCCAAGTGTGATTGTTCCCATAAGGATGATCGTCGTAAAAGTCATGGACTCGATTCCACTGGATCCAACTGCTGTCATCCTCAACGATCGAGCCAGGAATCCGATCATGGCAGCGATCATAGAGCTTTCGTATCACGTTGATATCGGCACTCGGGCCGGTCTCGCAAGTCAGACTCCGAAGGATCACCGAGGGATGATTGCGATCGTAGCAAAAGAACTCGTCAAACTCGCGTTCGAGTGTTGGTAGGGCATCGAGACTCCAGCGCGAGTGCCACGTCGGATACTCGATCCAAACCAACACTCCCATTCGATCCGCCATTTCCAAATAGCCCTTGGGTGGAACCCACAGACAGAACTTCATCAGGTTAAACCCATAATCCTTGACCAACTGCAACTCGCTGCGCCAATGCTCAGGATCCAAACTCGGGGCAACACTCGGTGGAGCGTATCCCCAATTGAGTATGCCCCGCACACGCAATGGCTGGCCGTTGAGTAGCAATTGATCTCCATGCGCACGGATCTCCCGAAAACCGGCGTAGGTTCGCACAAGATCGATCCATGAACGAGGCTCTTGGGCACTCGTCGTATCTTTAGAAGCTTTTTGATCCCGGCTTGATGGAGACTCCAATCCGACTTGGACTTCATAGAGACTTGGCCTATCCGGACTCCAAAGCACCGGCTCGCTTATGCTGACCGAGCCCTGCAAAACCAGCTTGCCCTCAACTCGTAATTCTTCGACTTGCTTCTGGCTCAGTTCGATCCAATCCTCGTCCCATCGCTTATTTTCTTCTTGCGAATTTTCGCTCCTTGCATCTAGTCGATACCGTATACAAACGCGATAACGAAGACCTGGGTCTATCAGCTCCTTGATTTCTTCGAGATCGCTACCCTGCAGAGGGATCTCGTAGCGTAAGGTTTTGCTCGAAGGCTCCCCCCAGACGAAAAGCTCCTTGGTATCGATCCGAACCGCATGGACGAACAACGCCTCGATCGGTTTCCAGATCCCTCCGAAGTGAGGGGCAAAGACAGGCAAGAAGCCTTGCGAGTTGTGTCCGACCAACTCGTCGACCTTCAAAAGAACCTCGCAATCTTGCGAACCACCTGGAGACTCTTCCGCTGCGGATCCCTCTGGTGCCGGCTTGCCCGAGCCAGGGGGTAAGACAAAGTCGGTAATATCGCATTCGAAAGGGGTCCATCCTCCAAGATGCTCAGCCACAAGCTTTCCATCGCACCACAAGGTGGCTCGGGTCGCCACACCATGGAAACGCAAAATCAACCTTTTGGAACGCAAGTCGGAATCGTTGGACCGAATCCGTGGAAACCTTTTGCGATACCAGCCCACCCCGTCAAACCCAACCCCTTGGTGACTTTCAAAGGTACTCGGTAAGCTCACCGGTTCCCAAGATGTCTGCCCATCGGGTCGAAACTCCCATCGATCGTGAATCCTCTCGGGAAGGAAACCCTCGGCATCCTTCGGGTAAAAGCCCAAGGCTCGTACAGAATTCTGATCCACCGACGAACGGTTTAAGCCTTCGTAATCCTGACCAGTTGGACTCGCCTGCCTAGTTTCCTGTGCTTCTAGTTGAGTCGAAATACTCAGTGGGACCAGAAAAAACCAAAGGAAGCAATGGACGACAGGACTCAATGATGTTTTCATAAACGCTCACTTCGGAGGTTTCATTGTTGGCTCGATCCGTCTAAACTGATGGACGGCTTGCAGATCGCTCCGTATTGTTGCAAGTTTTGCTTGGTCTGTGTAGCAAATCAAACATCCACTCTCCCCCGTCTTTTTATTGAAGAGGCCTGTTAGAATGACTTATCGTTTTTGGAAATACTCGTTTGCCGTTGCACTTGCTTTGGGTATGGCTTCGAGCTCTGCCGTGGTTGCCCAAGACACAGCAGCCAAGCCAGCAGAAGCACCCGCAGTGACCAAGCAGGTCTCGCCTGAACAACTCGCATTGGAAACCGAGGCTGTCAAAGCCGCCAAGCAACTCTCGGACGCATTCAACGCAGGGAACTCCGATGCAGTTGCTGCCGTCTTCTTGCCAGACGGCGAACTGATCGATGACTCGGGTACCGTATACCTCGGTCACAACGAGATCAAAGCCCTCGTGAAGGCCTTCCAAGAAGCTTACCCTGGTGCTAAGACCGACGCTCAAGTCGAATCGGTGCGATCCGTTGCAGGACTCGTGCTTGTTGATGGCACGCGGGTGATCACCGACAAGGAAGGCAAAGGGCTCTCGGTACTTCGTTTCGCCACCATCTGGAAGAAGACCGATGCAGGGCTTAAGCTCGCGTCGCTGCGAGATGTCAGTGAACCACTGCCACCGACTCCGCACGAAGCTCTCGAAGGACTCGCTTGGATCATCGGCGAATGGATCAACGAATCGGGTGACACCAAGGTATCCTTGAATTATCGCTGGGATGATAACGGCAACTTCATCGTCGGCGATATCAATATCACCAGCGGCGATCAAGTCATCATGAAGAGCTTCCAACGAATCGCTTGGGATGCCAGCCAAGGCAAATTCCGCTCCTGGACATTCGACTCCGACGGGGGATTTGGCGAAGGTGTCTGGAATGCGACTCCCAATGGACTGGTCATGCAAAATAGCGCCGTGGGCCCCGATGGATTGCGTGGAACCGCAACGGTCAAATTGGTATCTGAGTCCAAAGATCGCTTCACCGTCGAAGGCATTCATCGCATGAGCGAAGGGATGGAAGCTCCAGATTACACCTACACTGTGGTTCGCAAGCCACCTGTGGCTAAGTAATCGTTGCCCTTGAGATCGATCGTTTCAATCAAGATTTATTCAGAAACTTGTTACGGGCTGGTAGTCGTGCGGCGATGAAGCCCGAATAATCGCGGGAACTTAAGTGGGAACTTAAACGGAACTTGGCGTTGTCCGAATCGAATTAAATAAGGTCAAAGAGAATAATGAAGCGTACTCAGTGGATGATGCGTTGGTTGTATCCAGCCGCGTTTGCAATCGGTTGGATTGGTTTTGTCGGCCCCATCGAGGATGCGGCCGCCCAAGGTCGTGGCGGTGGACGTGGCGGTGCCGGCTTTAGCGGTGGTGGTGCACGTCCAAGTATGCCCAATATGGGCGGGGGCGGTATGTCGAGGCCTTCGATGCCTATGTCCAGGCCCGCTCCCCAAATGCCAATGAACCGCCCATCGCTGGGCAACTCGATGCCTCAAGCTCGACCGGCCGGTCCGTCTACACTTCCGGGTAATCTGAGTCGCCCAAGTGGCAACATCGGTAACCTTGGTGGCATGCAAAGTGGAATGCAACGGCCTATGCCAGGAAATATCCAAAGACCTGCTCCTGGCAACAGCATGAACACCAGTCGCCCAAGCCTCGGTGGTGGCGTGCCAACCACGCGACCTGCACCTGGCGGTATTTCGAACATCACCCCACCTTCGAATCTGACCCGACCTGCTCCAGGCAATCTCGGAGGCCAGTCCCCTTCGACGCGTCCTAATATTAAACTCCCTGGCTCTTCGGGCTCTTTGACTCGACCTGCCCCAGGTGGTATCGGCTCTGGTGGTATCGGCTCTGGTAATAACATCGGTTCGGGTGGAATCGGATCTGGCAACAGACCCACGACTCGCCCGGCTCCACTCCCAGGAACCAATGGACCATCGCTGGGCGGAATCAGTCGCCCACCAAACCAAGGTGGCATCGGTACGACAAGGCCTACTCCACTGCCCGGCATCGCTGGCCCTGGTGGACAACCGACGACCAAACCAGCACCTGGTTTCGATGGCAATCGTCCCAACCTCGGGGGAGGGAATCGCCCGAACATCGGTGGCGGCAATCAGCCAAACATTGGTGGTGGCAATCGCCCGAATATTGGCGGAGGAAATCGTCCGGACCTCGGTGGGTCTGGTCTGACCACCCGTCCACAAACCAAACCGAATCGACCAAGCCTTGGGGGTAACGGTTCTGGTGGAATTCAAACACTACCCGGTGTTGTCGACAACAACCGACCCGGTGGCGGTGGCAACTGGAATCGACCCGATTGGAACGGCAACAACAACAATTGGGGCAACGGCAACAATTGGGGCAGTGGCAACAACAATTGGGGCGGAGGCAACTGGGGCAGTGGCAATAACAACTGGGGTGGAGGCAACTGGGGCAATTGGGGCAATAACAACAATCGCCCCAACTGGAACAACGGCAACACCAACGTCAACATCAACAACAATAACTTCAATAATTTCAACAACAGCAACAACTGGTTTAACAACAACTACAACCGACCGTTCTGGGATCGCCCCGGCTATAACAACAACTGGGGCAACAATTGGGGCTATCGTCCCAACTACAACTGGAACAACGGTTGGAACGACCACTGCATTCACCCCCACTACCAGGGTTGGTACAACGGATGCTGGTCAGGTTATTGGGGTAGCTCTTGGTATTCCCCCATCGTCTGGGGTGGCATCGGTTGGGGACTCGGTTCTCTGAGCACGAGCTACTTCAACACCAGCTACGCTTACAGCAACCCCTACTACGTTGCTCCTGCTATCGGCACGACAACCGTCGCAAGTTCGGTTCCTTATGACTACTCCCAGCCTGTGGTTGTCAACAACTACATCACGGCTGAGTCACAAGGCTCCACGGCAACTTCGACCTCCTCGCCGACAACCAATGCCAACCCGAGCTCGAACGCAAACATCGAAGCCTCCTTTGGGGACTTCGACAAGGGACTCGCATCGTTCAAAGAGGGGAACTATCAAGCTGCTTTGAATTCGTTCAACACAGCCCTCTCGAAGAATTCTGGCGACCCGGTGGTTCACGAAGTCCGAGCCTTGTCCCTGTTTGCACTGGGTGATTACACCAGCGCAGCGGTGGCTCTAAACTCGCTGCTTGCTGCTGCACCTGGCATGGACTGGACGACCATGAGCAGCCTCTATGGCAACAGCGATGATTACACCGCTCAGCTTCGCAAACTCGAAGAGTACTGCAAAGGCAACCCAAAGAATCCTGCTTCGGCATTCGTGCTGGCTTACCATTATTTGGTCATTGGCCAAAAAGAATCCGCGATCCGAGCGTTGAAGGTTGTCGTTGAGAATCAACCGAAAGACGTAACGGCCAAGCGGATGCTCGAAGCTCTCGATCCTAAGCCGATCGAAGCCAAAACGGCCGAGCCGAAGACCGATGGTCAGCCGCAAGCCGAAGAGCTCGCTAAACCGGCGCCGGAAGTCGACTTGGTTGGCAAGTGGCAAGCGGTTGCAGGGTCGACGACGATCGATCTTTCGATCACCGAAGACTCGACGTTTAGCTGGAAGGCCACCGAGTCTGGCAAGCCAGCCGTTGAGCTCGCGGGTGACTTTGGAACCAATGGTTCTGCGGTCCTTATGGAGACAACGGATAAAGGATCCTTGGGTGGTACGGTCAAGAGCATTAATGCCGACGAATGGATCTTGAATCCACCAGGAGCAACCGATGACAACGCCGGCTTGAAATTCAAGCGGGTCAAGTAGCTCGACAACCTCGCTGTTAGCTCAATTGAAAAGGTCCTGTGAACACGATTTCGCAGGACCTTTTTTCGTTGGATGGGATGAAGTCTTTTTGAAACACAGAGGCACAGAGAGCACAGAGTCTTGAGAACCTCTCTGTTCCGCTCTGTGCTCTCTGTGCCTCTGTGTTTTCAATCTTAGAATCAACTTGAAAACCGGCTCATCGGGAATTACTGAGGATAAAACAAGAGGTGCTTTGGTCCCAGTGACTTCGTACTCGCGCTCTTGCTCCTACTTGAAAGGCTATCAACGACAGAGCCGATAACTTGGCCACCCTCGCCATCTATTTTTTCACCGTTAGCTCCAAGACAACCTCACCAATGCTTTTCGTAGCCACCTTTCGCTTGACGACTTTGTCCACTGTCGAAGTGACCACGATTTTTCCTCCGGCAGTTGCGAGAGCCCTTACCAACTGATCCAAAGACACATCAGGTGCAGCCCTCTCAATCTTTGCTACTCGGGGTTGGCTGGTTTTCATCTTGGCACCAAGCTCTTGCTGGGACATCTTCCTTGACTCGCGTTGCAAGCGAATTGCCTGAGCGATGGCTATCCGAGTATCCAGAAGTTGTCGTTCCTCGGTACTCATCTCAAGGAAATCCGCAGCATCGCCAACCTTCCAGCCTGCTGCCTCAATCGCTTTCCGTTTCTTCGCATCCATCAAATCACCTTTCGCTTTAAACTACTTCTTCTTTTCGGCTGCTCTCACGACTTCATCGTAGTACTTCAATCGCTTTTTGCATCGGTCGATTACCTCATCAGGTATCCTTCGTGTTTTCTTGGAATACACATCGAGGATCAGAATTGCATCGGAGTCGATCCGATACATAATTCGCCAATTATGTTCTGCATCGCGAACCCGGAGCGATCCACATCTTGGACCAAGGATGGGCAACGGTTCCGACTGCGGCATACTCAATTGAACGCCATTCTGTAGAGATCGAAGAAGCATTCCAGCTTCTTGCCGTCCTTCACGTGTGAAAGGTGGTGTCTTGACTTCACCGCTGAGCCACACCAAATACCTTTCAGTCTCGCCATCATCTTTGCGATTCCTTGCCTTTGACATTGCGCTCGATCTCCCCGATTAACTGATGAATAGTATATCGGATACGGTATACATTCAAGATAAAAAACCAGAAGAATCTTGAGTTTGGATTTCCCCTTTCCAGTTTGAGAGTTCGGGGCGGGAGCCCCGAACTACAACGACTGCATACAGGCTGGCAAAGTTGTGCATTACCAAATATCTTATAGATCGAAATAGCCAACCCAAACCCATCGAATCCATCATGCTTGATCGAAATGCAAACCTTCAGCTTGTCGATGAGTATGTCGCAAGCGACAGCCTGAAACGTCACATGCTGGCCGTCGAAGCGGCCATGCGAGCTTATGCCGAGCGGCTTGGCGAAGACACCGAGCTTTGGGGCACAGTCGGCCTGCTCCACGATTTTGACTATGAACGCTGGCCCAATCCCCCAGATCACCCCATGCAAGGTAGCACGATCCTCAGGGAGCGGGGGTACTCAGAAGAAATCATTCGAGCGATTCTGTCCCATGCGGATTATCTGAGCCACCAGTATCCTCGACAATCACGACTCGAGCACGGGCTCTATGCCTGCGATGAATTGTGCGGTTTCCTTACGGCATGCGCCATGGTGCGGCCTCAGCGCCTCGAGGGTATTACGGCCTCGAGTGTCCGAAAAAAGCTCAAGAACCTCAGCTTTGCGGCGGCCGTGAATCGAGAGGACATCCAACGAGGAGCCGAAGCTTTCGGTGTGGATCTCGACGAGCACATCGAATTTTGTGCCCTTGCGATGCACAACGCAAAGATCGTTTAAGCGAGTCAGCCTCGAAGTTCCATCGTTGTCATTGGACTCACAACCCAATTGCAAATTCGCTACAATACGCCCGAGAAAGTCGGTCTCTTTGGGTTTTCAGGTTTTTGAGACTGAATCATTTCGCTGGAGCATTCAATGAGCAACATAGTCTGGATTTCGGTTGAAAAAGCACGCCAAGCCCAATCGGTGGGCCAAACCGTACAAGTTCGAGGATGGGTGCGCACTCGTCGCGATAGCAAAGGAGGCTTTAGCTTCATCGAAATCAACGACGGCAGCTCTTTTGGCAACCTACAAATCATCGCCGACGCAAAACTTCCTAACTACGAATCGGACGTGCTGACTTTGACCGTCGGCTCGAGCGTCGTCGTCGAAGGCGAACTCAAGGCTAGCCAAGGGCAGGGCCAAGCCACCGAGATGGCCGCATCGAGCTTGCGCGTCATGGGCCTTGCAAGCGCTACGGATTACCCTCTTCAAAAGAAACAGCACACGTTCGAAAAACTCCGCGAGTGGGCCCACCTTCGTCCACGCACCAATACCTTTGGTGCAGTCACTCGTGTGCGCGATCGAATCAGCTTTGCAACCCACGAGTTCTTCCACAACGAAGGCTTCGTCTTAGTGCACACGCCACTGATCACCGCTAGCGACTGCGAGGGTGCCGGTCAGATGTTTCGCGTTACAACGCTGCCACTGGATAACTTGCCAACGGCAAATGGCAAGGTGGATATGTCCAAGGACTTCTTCGGCAAGTCAGCTTATTTGACCGTCAGCGGACAACTCGAAGGCGAAACCTACGCCTGTGCTCTCGGAAAAATATACACCTTCGGCCCCACCTTCCGCGCCGAGAACTCAAATACCTCAAGGCATCTCTCGGAGTTCTGGATGATCGAACCAGAAGCGGCCTTCTATGAACTGGCCGACAACATGGGACTGGCCGAGCGGTACTTGAAATTCATGATTCGTGAAACGCTCGAACATTGCGCCGAGGACATGGATTTCTTCGAGAAACGAATCCAGCCCGGACTACTATCGGCTTTGCAATTGGTGCTCGATAAACCTTTTGTGCACATGACGTACACCGAAGCCGTCGAGGTGCTGATCAAGAGTGGCAAGAAGTTCGATTATCCAGTCAGTTGGGGCACCGACTTGCAAAGTGAACACGAACGTTTCTTGACCGAGGAGCACGTCCAAGGTCCATTGATTCTCTACAACTATCCCAAAGAGATTAAATCGTTTTACATGCGGCTCAATGACGATGGAAAAACGGTCGCGGCCATGGATGTTTTGGTCCCTGGTGTCGGCGAAATTATCGGCGGATCCCAGCGCGAAGAAAGGCTCGATGTTCTCATCTCGCGCATGGAAGGCTGTGGGCTCAAACAAGAAGACTACTGGTGGTACTTGGATCTGCGTCGATACGGTACGGTTCCCCATGCGGGCTTTGGACTAGGACTCGAACGCATGGTTCAGTACACAACCGGCATGGCGAATATTCGCGATGTGATACCATTCCCAAGAAGCCCTGGGAATTGCGATTTCTAAGTTGGCTTGTTGGGTCTAAAGTTTTAAACAAGGACATGGAGGTGGATCGATGGAATCGTTGTTTCGCAGAGCGGCAGGCCAACTGATCCACGTCACTTCACTTGCCCCGCGATTGCCGGGAGTATCCCATCAAGAGTCATTGCCCGGGACCGATGGCCCTTGGAGCATCGGCGATATGGGCTCGGGCGACATCGGCCCGGGAGCTTATGAATTGCTCCGTTTCCTGCATCGAGCCGGCCAGCGATGGTGGCAGATTCTACCGACGGGCCCTGTAGGATATGGATACTCACCCTACCAGTCACCTTCGTCTTTTGCAGGCAATCCATGGCTAATCAGTCCTGCACTCTTGGTCCGAGACGGCTTGCTCAAACAAGAAGATCTCGACTATGCAAATGCTGGCGTAACAGCCGAAGATCTCCAGCAAGTGAATTTCCAAAAGCTTGCTCCTCGTCGATTCGAACTCTTGCGACTAGCCTTCCGCAGGCAACCTGCAACGCGGCCCGATTGGACGCAAGGCTGGGAGGAGTTTCGCCATCGCAATCGCGATTGGCTCGATGAACACTGTTTGTTCACTGCTTGCAAAGCTTTTCATCAAGAGCGAGCTTGGCACGAGTGGGAGCCGGCACTCCAGAGGCGCGAGCCCCACGCACTGGGAGCTTGGAAAGAGCGACTTCAAGGTGCCTGCGAATTCGAATCTTTTGTTCAGTATTTATTCGATCGGCAATGGCGAGAGCTCAGGGAGTATGCATCGAGTCTTGGGATTGGGATCATTGGTGACATCCCGATCTTTGTCTCGATGGACAGTTCGGATGTTTGGGCTCAGCAGCATCTCTTTGAGCTCGATCAGCAAGGCCGACCTATCTGTGTTGCGGGCGTTCCACCGGATTATTTTTCAGAAACCGGACAACGCTGGGGTAACCCCTTGTATCGTTGGGATCAACACCAGCATACAGGATACGCGTGGTGGATTCGCCGCTTTCAGAAAATTCTCGAACTATGCGACTTGATCCGAATCGATCACTTTCGTGGCTTTGAGTCCTACTATGCAATTCCAGCTGAGTACCCCGACGCGAAAATCGGACATTGGCGCGATGGCCCTAGGCATGCATTCTTTCAAACCATCGCTGCCGGGTTGAACAAACACCCTGGACAGGAATTGCCCGTGATCGCTGAAGACCTGGGGTTCATCACCCCGCAGGTGCATCAGTTGCGAGACGCGTTCGGATTCCCAGGGATGCGGATCTTGCAATTCGGTTTTGGCGATGCATCGGCCTCCGCGTTGGATCTCCCTCACAACTATCCCGCCCACTGTGTCGCTTATACCGGCACGCACGACAACGATACCGTTGTGGGTTGGTACCAAAGTGTCGCCGGTGGTGCTAGCACGCGCACTCAAGATCAAATCGATCGCGAGAAGGCTTATGCGATCCGCTATTTGGACTGCACCCCGGATCAGATTCATCGCGCGATGACCCAAGCGATTTGGCGGTCGGTCGCAAGTCTTACGATCACTCCAGTCCAAGACCTGTTGGGGTTGGGGAGTGAGGCAAGGATGAATATTCCGGGGACCACTCAAGGCAATTGGATTTGGAGATGTCCTCCCGGCTTGCTCACCCCATCGCTTGCCGATTGGCTCGGCCAACTGACTGAAACCTATGGACGCTCTGCGTAGCGTTTCTTTTGGACTCCTTTTTTTAAACACGGAGTCACGGAGACCACAGAGTTCCATAGACTACTGACTCCCCCCTCTCCGTGTCCTCTGTGCCTTTGTGTTTCCCTTCTTCCGATCCCTCCTAGAATCCTCTTTTTGAAACACGGAGTCACGGAGAGCACAGAGTTCCAAAGACTACTGACTCGCCCCTCTCCGTGCCCTCTGTGCCTCTGTGTTTCCCTTCTTCTCATCCCTCCCAGAATCCTTTTTTGAAACACGGAGTCACGGAGAGCACAGAGTTACAAAGACGGCTGACTCCCCCCTCTCCGTGTCCTCTGTGCCTTTGTGTTTCCCTTCTTCCGATCCCTCCTAGAATCCTCTTTTTGAAACACGGAGTCACGGAGAGCACAGAGTTCCAAAGACTACTGACGCCCCCCTCTCCGTGTCCTCTGTGCCTCTGTGTTTCCCTTCTTCCGATCCCCTCCAGAATCCTTTTTTGAAACACGGAGTCACGGAGAGCACAGAGTTCCAAAGACGGCTGACTCCCCCCTCTCCGTGTCCTCTGTGCCTCTGTGTTTCCTTTCTTCCGATCCATCAGTATCCGTTGATTATCCTTCGGACGCCATCAACTAATTTCACCTCATGGAAATTCACCAGAAGCCCCAGTCTCATCTTTAAAAGCCGCAAATGCGACAGAACCTGTGCTTCATCCACAGGGTGGAGAGTAGTCTTGGCTTTTAGCTCGACCACAATCGCATTGTCGACGATCAAATCAGCACGAAAACCACATTCCAGCTTTACCTCGTCGTAGACAACTGGGATCGGTTGTTCTTCGATCACCCGAAAACCGCGAGTCCGAAGTTCGTAGGCAAGGCACGCTCGGTAAGCAGACTCAAGCAGTCCAGGTCCAAGGCGACGATGGACTTCGATAGCAGCACCGATAACAGCATGGCTTAGTTCGTTTAAATCCATTTTCCCAATTCCTTTTTTGAAACACGGAGTCACGGAGAGCACAGAGTTCCAAAGACTACTGACTCCCCCCTCTCTGTGCCCTCTGTGCCTCTGTGTTTCCTTTCTTCCGATCCCTTCCAGAATCCTCTTTTGAAACACGGAGTCACGGAGAGCACAGAGTTCCAGAGACAGCTGCCTCCTCCCTCTCTGTGCCCTCTGTGCCTCTGTGTTTCCTTTCTTCCGGTCCCTCCCAGAATCCTCTTTTGAAACACTGATTGTGCACAAAAATGGAGAAAAGTGTGTGATTTGGTAAGCGAATTTTTTGCAGCTTTTCCCGATTGTTAACCTACAAATCCTCAGTCGCTCGCTGCGCGTGTAATGAGTGCTGCAGCGATCGGCAAAGCGATCGAGTCATTCGTGAATTCAACATGTCCATCGGCATACAAGAAATACACCCCGCCTGGATGGAAGCTGTAAGGCTCGTTCTGATTGGTACGGTTCATTGCATAAGGACTCATGCTCGGACCTTGGCCCAATCGAGTTCCACTCGCATCGGATCCGTCCAAACTAAAACCACCCTCGCTATCTACCCATCCATTACCCTGGTCGTTCCCAACATCGCGCACGAGTTTTGATTGACGAAAGACCGCCGGCCTCGCCGAACTCTCGACAACCAATACTGTTTGTGAGGTACCATCGGTGATATCAGCAAACCGCGTCGCTGAATTCCGAAACATTACCGAACGCGTAGCCTCCGTCGATAAGTAAGTCTGCGGTGCGATGAGAGCACGAACCCCCATGATCGCCGCATAGTCGGTTGCACCGAGCGGACTGTCCAAAATCAAAGCAGGGCGGGGCGGCTTGGCCACAAGACTACGCGGACGCTCGGTAAGCGGCACCGAAGGACATTGATAGACCGACATCGGAATACGACCAATAAGCAGATTGCTATCGGCCCACCAATGCTTGTTACGATCATATCCGAGTGCAACTTGACTCTGCTCTAAATGGACTAGCACAGCAGCTTGCCAACCCAAATAAGATCCCGAGGGATTGTGATGCGAAGCGATCGTCCAACCCGATGCGGGGAAAGTCTTCCTGGCATCGACATGGTTATGCAGCGCGATCCCCATCTGACGCAGATTGTTCGAGCATTGCAAGCGTCTTGCACCCTCCCGAGCACCCTGAATCGATGGCAGCAATAGGGCGATCAATATCCCAAGGATTGCTATCGACACCAGCAGTTCGACGAGAGAGAAACCCTTTGCGGTTCGATCAATCGTCACCGAAGTTGCCTCGACCATTGGATTTGTTTTGATACTTGTTCTCTTTGGCTTGTTTGTCCAACAAGATTTTGAGTTCATAAAGCTCGTCGGCCACCGCATTCTCGGGCAGATTCGGATCGCGCGAGACCGTGATCGACTGACTCTTGATCACCTTACCATCGACAACCAGTTGCACACGATAAACCCCATTAGGAACCGGACGGGGTCCTCGGAAACCTTGAAACCCTTGGGGTGGTCGAGTTCCCGCTGCACCTGGTGCGGCCGGGGCGCCCGGAGGTCTTTGCCCTTGTGGCCGAGGAGTTGCCTGAGGTTGTGACTCCTCTGAAGGCGTCGATGGTTGCTGACCTTCGGCATCCGACTCTTCTTGGGCTGGTGGAGTAGGGTTGGTTGCTGGTGCGGATTCGTCCGATGGAGCATTGGTGCCTTCTGGCGGATTATCGCCACGTCCACGGCGCTGACGACCAGTTCTATCGCCTCCGCCGGTAGCTTGGCCGCCGGCACTTTGGCCACCGGCTTGTGGGCTGCTGGCTTGATTGGGGGCACCAGCAGCACCGCCGGGCCCACGGCCCTGATCGCGATTGGTTTGGGTTAGATCCCAACTGATCACGTGCAAACCAGGTTCTGCTTTTGCGGTCACTTCATTGATTAGCTCGCCTTCGATATTCTCGATCCTTGCGACAACCTTCTCGGCCTTGTTCGGAAGCGCATACCACAACTTCGCTCCAGACGAAGGATTCTGTCCTGCGAAACTGCGATTGGTGCCTCCTCGGCCTGGATCACTTCGCCAGCGAGTTACATCGACGGGATCAAAAAATGCAATCTCTTTACCGACATTCTCGGGCTTGAGTTGCCTTAAACCACTAACGTCACATGCCCAAAGACTTCGTCCATGCGTTGCAACGACGATCTCTCCATTTTCAGGATGGATCGCCACCTCATGGATCGCCACGGTCGGTAAGTTCTGATTGAATTGCGTCCAGTTTTGACCTCGATCGATCGACACCCAAAATGCAAACTCGGTACCTAGATACAACAGGTTCGGATTGACCAAGTCCTCGCGCAAACATCGGGTCGATCCCCATGGCAGTCCTGCATGCAGAGGATTGAAGGTTTCGCCGAAATCCTCGGAGACAAAAGCATAAGGGTTATCGTCATCGGAGCGGTGCCCATCGAGGCACACATAGACTCGCCCCTTGAAGTGCCGAGACGCTTCGATCGTCGCAACATAGCGTGGGCCGGGTGACTTGAGATTGGCAGTGATGTTTTTCCAAGTAGTACCGCCATCGCGAGTGACCCAAAGAGCCCCATCGTCAGACCCGACGTACAGTAAGTTCGGGTCCCTTGGCGACTCCGAAAGAGCCGTGGCAGAACCACGCTGCGTAAGTGTGATCTCGGGCGATATGGGCCTTAAATCGTTTCCGCGATCCAACGATCGGAAAACATAGTTTCCCGCCGTATAAAAAATCTTTGAATTGTGGCTCGAAAGGATAAATGGTGTGTTCCAATTGAAACGGTAACTGAGTCCATCGACACGAGCGGGTCGAATCGAACCTCTCTCACCTGTCTTGAGGTTCCGACGGACGATCACCCCGTTTTGACTTTCAGCATAAAACAGATCCGGGTCGCTTGGATCGACGCGGCATACGAAACCGTCTCCTCCATTGAGGTTGACCCAATCTTCGTTGACCGCTCCACCTGATCGACTGATCGCAGGACCTGCCCAAGACCCGTTGTCTTGCAAACCACCGGCGACCCAATAAGGTTGTTTGGGGCTGATGGCGACATGATAGAACTGACCGATCGCAGCGGTATTGATATGATCCCATGTTGCGCCTCGGTCGTGAGTAACATAGACTCCACCATCGCATCCGATGATCATGTGCCGCCCATCATTCGGATCGATCCACAGGTCGTGACCGTCGGCGTGAACCCTTCGACCGAAATCCTCGGTGAAGATCGAGCCGCCATCTTTCGACTGATGCTGAGCAACACCAAGTACATACAGATGGTTATTGTCGCTCGGATCAACTTTCACGACACTAAAATACATGGGTCGAGTGTTAAGTGAATTGATTCTTTGCCAAGTTTCCCCGCCATCGGTGGATTTATAAACCCCTCCGTACTTGTAACCATCGGATCCTTGTTGATCCTGGATATTTGGGGATTGGCCAAAATACGAGTAGGTATAAGGGCGGGCAGCAGATCCACCCGAGAGACGATCGGCGAGGGTCACTTCGACCTCGACGCTTTGGTCACCTCGCTTGACTTTCACCTTGAGTTTATCGTCGGGCTTATGCGTGCGGATTTCAGCAACCAATGCATCGTAACCCGCGATTTCTTTTCCATCGATCTGCGTAACGATGTCGCCGGATTTAAGCCCAGCTTTCTCGGCAGGGCCAGCCTCGGTGATCGAGGTCAAGTTCGCTCCTCCACCGGGTGCATCCTCACCTTGGATACCCATGAAGACGTTGCTTTGGGCAGGTGTTTGGAAACCGCCACCTCGACCTACGCGGGCCTCGAGAACTACCGTCACATCGAGTTTTTCTTCGCCGCGCTGAATCTCAAGTTGTACTTTGTCCCCTTCGGACTTCTTCTGCGTGCTTTCATTGAGTGCTTGGAAAGGTCCGGGAGCTTTGCCATCGACCTTGGTGATCACATCCCCGATCTTGATCCCAGCTTTGGCGGCAGATCCTCCTACTGAAACTCTTTGAACGATGATCTTTTCGTCTTTATCCTCGCCTTGCAATCCTAAGGAGACCGTGGTGGCTTGGGCACTCGTACCTGGACGGCCCGTTAGCAGGATATCATAAGTCTTTTCTTCATCACCGCGTTTGGCAATGATGCTAACTCGCTGGCCGACTTTCTTTTTTCGCAAGGTTTCAAGCAACTGATCGAATTGCGTGATACTGTTGCCATCGACCGATATAATTTGGTCACCGGCTAATAGTCCCGCTTTGGCTGCGGGGCTATCGGTCATCACTTGAGTGATGACCGATTTAGAATCGACGTTGTTGCCGACGAGTCCCAGATAAGCAGCGAAGGCTGGGGGGCCTTTTCCGATATCCTCACAATCGATGATTGCATAGAGAGCGTTTGGCGAATGTTGTTGCCAATCCAAACCGATACGGCCGGTCATGCCTGGCGGTAAGCCTTGAGAGATTTTCTTCCAGTTCGCACCGCCGTCGGTGGTACGGTAGATTCCGCCACCTTTACCCCATTTTCGAATAGGGTCGTAACCATCGACCCCATCTGGCTTAGGAACTGTGCCGGGCCAGCTATCGAATCCATCGCGCAGACGGTCCCACATCGCAACGACGATGGTGTTTGGATCCGTGGGACTCATCGCCATGTCGATGACACCGGTTTGGTCATCGACAAACAGAATTTGTTGCCAAGTCTTACCGCCGTCGGTGGTCTTATAAACACCTCGTTCGGGGTTGCTTCCGTAGAGTCGACCTGCAGCACCGACGTAAACGGTGTCTGGATTCTTGGGGTCGACTAGGATTCGAGCGATTTGGTAGGAACGATCAAGCCCGAGGTGTTGAAAGGTTTTGCCGCCGTCAACAGTTTTGTAAACACCGTTTCCGTAGGATACAGAGTTGCGAGGATTGATCTCTCCGGTGCCGACCCAAAGGACATCTTTGTTGTTTGGGTCGGTTGCGATGCTACCGATCGAGACTACTTTTTCGCGATCGAATTGATGTTGAAACGAGCCTCCGTGGTTGGTCGATTTGAGCAATCCACCAGAGGCCGTTGCGATCCACCAGAGCGAAGTGTCCTTTTCGTGGACAGCGATATCGGTGATTCGTCCCGACATGTTTGCAGGGCCGATCGAGCGCCACTTGACCTCCTCGAGCCAGGAGGGTTCGAGTTTGACGCTTGGGGGTAATCGAGGAGGTGATTGGCGTTCTGCACGAGGGCGCGGCGTTGCCACTAAGTCCGATGGTGCTTCAGGTTTTTTATCCTCGGCCTTTTTGGGTTCATCCGTTTTTTTTGCAACATCGGGCTCTTTACGAGCCTTTAGTTCTCCGGAGAGTTGCTCGAGCAGTTTCTCGATAGCTTCGAGTCTCTTATCGGTTTCGGGGGCTGGCTTGGATTCTTGCGATTTTGATTCACTAGCAACTGAGGCGGGCGCTGGCTCTTGAACCGCTGGGGTAGCCGGTGGCTCGGTGGTCGCTGGCTCGGTCGTTGCGGGCGCCGTAGCAGCGGGCTCTTGAGGCTTGTCCTGATATTCTGCACGCAGAATCAGGTTTTGGGTCAGGAAGGAAACAAGGACGATAACCGGTGCGAGTGCCAAGCGAATCATAGGTAGAAAGATCCCCGTCACAGCGAGTTGAATGTAGGCAAAAAAGGAGTTCAAAGAATCGGTTGAAATCCTGTTATAGACTAGCTTGAAAATCTTCGTACGGAACAGGGAGAGCCGAAGAATTTCGACAAACGATTCGATTGGGGGTTGCGACAGAAAGCTCGCTGAACCTCAGCGATCAGGACTCAATTCGATTGAAAAACATCGAGTATGAAACGTCCCTTCGTTTTCCTGAAAAGCGCTTGAATATATCGCTACATCTTTGATCGACCCATCTTTGGCAATGAGTTTCGCGACATAATGAGCAATGGATCCCCCTTGCCGTAACAACCGAAAAATATCGGATATCGCTTCTTGGTCGGCATGGAACTTGGCGATCGGTTGCCCCACATACTCATGACGGGAATAGCCTAGGAAATTCAGTTCGGCATTATTGGCCCAAATAATGGTTCCCGATTGATCTACGGAGTGCAGTGGGATGTTTGCATTCTCGGCGAAATCTTTGAAAGCTTTTTGGCTCTTGGCGAGCTCGGATTCGAAAAGATTTTCGGCCCCAGAATTCCAGCTCTGAACGACTCCATTTAGATCCTTAGCGATGATCGCGTCGCCCGCTGATTCAACGATTTCAGAGAGTCGAAAACGGTCTGACTCAATTCGTTTTTTTTCTTCCTCCAATTCAATGCGTTCGGTGATGTCTCGAGCGACCGCATAAACGATCCCTTCGTCCTTTAGAGATCTTGCGTTCCATTCGAGCCATATGTACTGGCCATTCTTTTTCAGATACCGATTTCTAAATTGGATCGTCAGTTCTCCTTTGGACAGACGGTTGACTTCGTTGAGCGTACCAATCCGATCCTCAGGGTGAACGAACTCGATGAATGGCAAAGAGGTTAACTCCTTCGATGTGTACCCAAGAGTCCTAGTGAAGTTCCCATTTACTTTCCAGAAATATCCTTGGGTATTTGCAATACAAAACATATCTAGGGAGAGATCAAAAAATCGCACCAATTCCTCTTCTGCTCTCCGCTGGCCAGATTCCAAGTAAGCCTTCAACACTCGAACCAACGAGCTTGCGTTTTCCGGCCGATTACTCACGTTTGGATCCAAGCACTGTTTTGCCAGCAAGACAATTGAGGTCGGAGCGCCGCAGCGATCCAATTGATCCATAGCTCGCGACACATCTCCAGAAGCACTTTGCTGATATACATCGAGTATTTTTTCACCGACGAACGGTGGAGAACCGGTTAGGAGATGGCACAAGATACCACCAAGTGAGAAAACATCTGCCCGGTAATCCACAGACTCCCCCCGCGCTTGTTCTGGAGCAAGGTAGTAAGGGGTTCCCATAACAGTCCCGAATTGAGTACTAAAGCAATCTTGCGATGGAGAGATCCGTTCCAACACCATCGGGAGGACTTCATCCCCTTCGGATTCTTCCTCCAAGGGATCGTTTTGAGCACCCTTAGTCCCAACAACTTTGGCCAACCCCCAGTCCAAAACGGTAGCCAAACCGTAGTCGCCAACCATGATATTGGCTGGTTTTAAATCTCGATGAACAACACCGCTGGCATGGGCAAAAGAAACCGCCTGACAAATCTGCAAGAAGGTTGTCAGCAATGATAGACGCTTCGATTCGTCATCCTTGGACTCTGCGATCGCTTGCTCCATGGTTTTACCGGTGATGAGGTCCATGATGATATAGCCCGAGCCAGTTGGCTCGATATAAAAATCATGAATCCCTAGAATCCCTGGATGCCGCAATCTACCTGCGATCCTAGCTTCCCGAAGAAATCGATGCACAACCTGCTTGTCCGCCTTTCGATCGTGACGAATGAGTTTGATGGCAACATACCTTTGCAAATTCAAATCCCAGCCTAGGTGGACAAACCCCATCCCCCCGGTACCTATTTGCTCACCGATCCAGAAGCGTTCGTTGAATGGACGAAATGTTTTATTTCGAACTAATAATGAAGCACCTTGTTCGCTTTCTTGGGTATCGTGCTTTTGAAACGAAGAATCGGGTTCTCCGGAGGTTCCATCCGACTCCTCCGGGCAGACCACTTCAAAAACCAGATCAGGGGCCCCTCCAGAGTGATCCAAAAGGATTTCCGTCGGCGAGTTGAATTTTGAATTCCCGCCGGTCGATTCCGACCTAGGGGGTTGCTGCCCAGTCGGGGATGGATCGGCCCGTTTTAGGTCAACCAGAGCCTCGTGAACCGTCTCCGGATTGCCCTCCAGCGGAAGGATTTTCGACGATTGATCTTTCATCCTTTGGATAATCCTATTTGAGACACGAAACTGGGCAGACCAATACTAGGCACATGGCAAACCAAATCATGACGCGCAATCTTACGTTTTCTGGATAGATCGTCCCTTCTTTTACAAAAAAGAGATCCGGTTCCCAAGAAACACTAATTTCGGTTTCCCACCTTCTTTGCATTCTCAGCGAAGCCTCGACATTGGGAACTCTACTCGCTGCGAGCTGATATGTTAGAGCGAATCTCATGAGAACAGTTCGTGCGATTGAAATAGTGGCATGCAGATTCCGATGTGCCTGCTGCCTTGTGCTCGACCGTAGGACGGGGCTCTGACCCGTCTGTTACTTAGTATCAAACGAAACAACCGTACCGGAGTCCTGTGCTACGGTCGATGAGTCCAACAGCCTCTCGCCTAAAGCCTCAAGCCTGGTTCATCACGGGTACAGACCATGCGTATGCATACATTTTTTTGCTAGCGATTCTCTCGCTGGGGCACCGCGCAGAACTCGATCGCAAAATCGAAAAAATACCTCGAACCAAATCCAACACTTTTTTTCACTTTTGTGCACAATCAGGAAATCGGTTGCTAGGCGAAGGGCGCTCGTCTAGATATGAACGCTTCAATCTATGCTGGGTTCAATACCCAAAAGCATATCGAAAGCGTTGGAACCACTGACAAGGTTCGATACCTTGCATGTGGTTGCGGATGGACACCGCGGATGGTTTTTACCCGTGTTTGTTTGTTTCGTTCATCTGTAGGCCAGACAGGAGGGCTACTGCTATGTCTCGTAAAACTCGTAAAAGTTTGATTAACCCCGATGAAGTCACCATCGCTCATACCGTCGCAAAGACGGCCAGGAATCTGTTCCTCCTCGGTGAGGATCTAGTCACTGGAACCCAGAATTCCCATCGCAAGGATTGGATTGTCGATATTATGGAATTCCAAAGTTCACTTATGGCAATCGACCTTTTTGGTTACTCCTTGCTGAGCAACCACATTCACCAAATCTTGCGATCCAGGCCCGATGCGGTCAAGCAGTGGGACGATCTTGAAGTTGCTCGACGTTGGATGACCCTTTGTCCTAAGTCTAAAAAGCGGCTCAAGGTTGGGGACAAGGTTCTTCATGTGCCCATTGCCCCAAAGGAAACGCAGATCGAAGCTCTGGCAAAGAACGAGAAAAAAATCAAGGAAATCCGAGAGCGTTTAAGCAGCATCAGTTGGTGGATGCGCCTTCTTTGTCAGAAAGTTGCCCAAAGGGCAAATTTCGAAGACGGTGGTTCGATGGGTCCGTTTTGGAAAGGCCGTTTTCACTCGACGATTATTGAGGATACAGAGCATCTGCTTGGGTGTGCTTTGTATGTCGACCTCAATGCGGTTAAGGCTGGGATAGCCCAGGGGATCGACGACTACCAGTACACTTCGGGCAAGATCAGGCTCGATGTGCTTCGATCTAAACAGGAGTCGCTCCAGAAGACGGAGGCCCAGAAGGCAGATCCGATCGCGAAGGTCGATTTATCGGACCAAGCCTCCATCGCCACCCTCTCCGAGGATCCTGAGGATAGACAAGCCAGCGAAAAAGCATCGCTTGCGGTTCCGAAGATATCCAAAGGAGAGTTCCTTAGTGTAATGAAAATGGACAAGCTATCGCATGATCCTCAGTTGCATAAGGGTGGTTTCCGTTGCAGCGATAAAGGTTTTTTGGACTACACCGACAAGGAGTACTTGGATGCGCTCGAGTGGTGCATCAGGAACAAGATACTACAGCGGGAAACCAACACGTTGCCCGTGGACATCCCCGAGTGCATCAAGCAACATCGATTTGGTGCTGAGGTGGTATTACGTCAGGCCAGGGAGTTTGGGCAGATGTATCGATATCGGACTGGTAAAAAGGCTAGCTTGGAAGGTCAGCAGACCAGCACTGCAGACGCACCTGAGCGATCCACCTAAAGCGGCCTATAACAGAGCAATCAAGCAACACGTTGCCTTAGCGAGCGAGCTAGAGCAAGCTCGCAATAAAAGCGAGAGGATTCGAGAGAAAGATCTTGCTGTGGTGATTCGAAAAGTACTAAGACACTCTGGTCGGTAGTCCAGGGGTTGCGAGACACGATGTTGCGAGAGGGTTGATGGATATTTCGAAGAGTCCTTAGAGGGCTTAGCGCAAGAGGACTGCGCCGAGTTGGAAAAAATTTCGGCTGAACAAGCGAGTAAGCCCCTCTTTTGGGTCGGATCGGTGGTCGATTTCGCTTTTGGCCGCCGAAAAAATTGCTGTCATTCCCGCACCCTCAACTCGGGGACTGTCCCCGTTTCCGTCATTCACCCTCAACTCGGGGACTGTCCCTATATCTCTGATATCTCTATAAACATCCAACGTTTCAAGCACCGCGACCTAATATCGCAAGTTGATCTTCCGTCAGTTTTCTTTGTCCGACGTCTGACGCTCTTTCGAGCGCCTTGATTGCAAGGAGTCGATCCCGCTCGCAGTCCTCAGCGCGTCCCTCAAGTTTCGTAAGTGCCGCCTGTGCGAGAAGCCTGCGGGATTTTTCGACGATTCCACCTCTACTCGCCTTTAAGTGCCGTCGAACCGCGTCTGTATCCCTAGCCAACCACGCGCAGATGGCCAGTTCGATATGGATGGATTGCTTGAAACCCGACGGGTATCGATCAACACTCGACTCCAATAATGCCCGGTACCGCTCAATGTCTCCATCTTGCCGGCAATCCATAGCATGGGCAAGCAGATACAGCAAGCCACCGGTACGCTGTAGCGAATCTTTACAATCAGCCCTGGCCAATTCGTCGATCGCCGACGAATCCCAATCGCGAGGACGAACACCGTCTAGACTTTGTGCGAAGATCTGCATGAGTGAATTTCGACCGATGATCGAATTGCCGCCTCTTAGCACATCGATTATCTGCAAGCCATCGCTCATGAAGCCACCCGAGCGTACAGGCATCAGAGCAACTATAAAAATTCCAAATGATGTAGCAGCGACGAACGTGCTATACGCCGCAAAGCGAGGGCCGCTTACCGATGCCAGTGCGATGGCGAACATTGGCAGTACAAGACTAGCGAGCGGACCTCCAGCTATCAACACCAGTAACTGCCGACGAGTAGCTCCGATTTTCTTCGGAAGCATGGCAGCTAGGCCTCCCATCATACACACCACGGGGACAGACCCTGCGCATACAATCGTTGCGGATGGACACCGCGGATCGCTTCACCGTGTTTGTTTGTAAGTCAGGAGGGCTATTGCCATGTCACGTAAAACCAGAGGTAGTTTGATTAAACCCAACGAAGTCACCATCGCTCATACCGTCGCCAAAACAGCCAGAAATCTGTTTCTGCTCGGTGAGGATCATCGAAGATACCGATCATTTGCTTGGATGTAGCTTTTATGTCGACCTCAATGCGATCAAGGCCGGCCTTTCCCTTGGTATCGACGACTACAACTACACTTCGGCCAAAGTCAGATTGGATATGCTCCGATCCAAGATGCAAGAGCTTGAGAAACAGGGACAGGAGGGCCCACCGGTAGACCCGATCCCGACAGTCAAAGCTCAGGGGGATCCGTCGATCCCCCAAGCCCTTGAAACCACGGAGAAATCACCAAGCGAACAGAAGAGCGAAAAGCCTCCGGTTTGGATTCCGAAGATCTCCAAAGGAGAGTTCCTTAGCGTGGTGAAAATCAGCAAGCTATCAGGTGATCCTCAGTTGCACTCGGGTGGTTTTAGGTGCAGTGACAAAGGATTCTTGGACTACACCGACAAGGAGTATTTGGACGCACTTGAGTGGTGCATACGAAACAAGATCCTCGAGCGGGAATTGAAAACATTGCCTAAGGATATACCAGTGTGTATCAAGCAACATCGATTTGGCGCTGAGGTGGTGATCAAGCAGGCCAAGGAGTTTGGCCAGATGTATCGCTATCGGACGGGGTGTGAGCCGAAGGAAGACCAGCAGCAAGAATGCTCTGCTGACGGTTCATCGCAAAGCGAGTAAGCTTCGGATACAAGACCGACCCCATCTGCAAAGAGCCCCAAGTAATCACTTTGATCGCTGGCGACTTTTAAGTTACCTAAGCGAGTCTTCGATTGAAAATTGAGGCGGGAACCTGGTGGTGGAATGCGACCACTTAGCGTATAGATCGAACCGGTCTAAATCCACCATGCGTTAGGTTCGGACGACTATCTGGTTGAAGACTACTACGACTTGCAGATCGGATATTCGATGCAGGGAAGAAAAAAGATCCTCCTCTGAGAATCCGTCTCTTCATATCGTTAAGAGGCTCCGTGTTTGGATGGTCGATTAATTTGATTTGGACACTGGATGAATAATCTTCAAGTGAATCATAGCACCATTCGTAGACGTTTCCATACATATCAAATAGACCAAAGTCGTTTGGTTTACGCTGGGCAACTGGATGCGATTTATTGTCCCCGTTGGATTGAAACCACGCGTATTTCTCCAAAAGTGATTCCGATTGACCGTAATAACGACTAGTCGTAGTACCGGCTCTACAGGCATATTCCCATTCAGACTCCGTGGGTAATCGGTACCCTTTGAGTTCCCAAAACCGATCTTTGGCTTTCATTCCTTCACTGTAAAGTCCATTTGAGTTTGGGATATAGCACCAATGATCTTCAGGAATACCTTCCTGGTGGCTAAGCCAATTGCAGTACCAAGCAGCTTCGTACCATGTCATACCTATAACGGGCGAATTACCTGAATCAATGTCACCCTTTGATGATCTATTCTCAAGCTTCCATTCCATAGTAGGATTGCTGTTAGCAAACAGATCCCATTGCTTGCGTGTGATTTCTTTTGAACTGATCGCAATCATTCGATCGACACGACAAAGGTGTATCGATTCATTCTCCATTCTTCCAATCTCGGTTTTGGGAGACCCAATTAGCAGTTCAGTATCTGGTAGAATCACATAAGTTTGTCTTTGAGAATTAATAAACCATCTTCTCGGTTGGGTCGAAACCGAGTTATGTACTTGATCGTCCTGGATGATCAAATCATCGATTTGGTTCAATTCCTCTGAAAGCCCCCATTTCATCAAAAGCCACTCGGTAGCAGAGTGAAGTCCGGGGTCAGGTGTTGCACGATAGATCTCAAGGAGATACGGAGCTAATGATTTAACCTGAGTATCACTGAGCGTAAACTCTCCAATAGCAAGCACTAAAGCTCGTTGGACGGACGCATCTGTTTCGATGCGGATCTGATCGATGATTGACTTTGCAGGAGCGCCACGAGAACTAAGCCAGTGAATAACATAACTTTTAACCCGCGGGTCTGGCGTGTGTTTGAGCAAAGACCAAAGACCATCGATTGCGTTCAGCCGTACAAGCATAATAAACGCATTGGCCTTACGCATCGCGAGCAACTCTTTTATTTCTTCGGGCGAATCATCTTGGTATTCTTTGACCAGCTCTGCAACACCAATTGTTTTTGCGGTGTCGGAAAAAACTTTAATCCTGTTATACAGTTCGTCGTACTGTTGGTCGTTGGAATCTATCAAAAGGTCAAACAAGCCTTTTGGATCTGATTCCAGATAGTCCGTGAGCGTATAAGTTGCAAAAACCTTGGACTGGGGATTGGATTTTGAGTCTCGAAAAATCTCGGTCAGAGAGCGAATGAGATTGTCTTTGATTGGTCGTAATGCGTTCCTCCACGGTAGCAGTTCCGAGGGCTCCACGCTGGTTAAGAATTCAGATACGAATTGGCAAAGAGCGTTATCGTTCCAACGACTGTTTCTAGAGTCGAAAGTTGCTAGTGCGCAAGCAGCTCGGAATCGGATATGGGAATCACCATCTTGAAAAACAATTCCCCAGTATTCATCGATAACACTATCTTTATATTTCTCCAGCATGTCACGCACGTAGGGAAACTGACTTGCATCAATACTTAAAAGCCTTGTTTTTAGAAATCTGAGTGCCGACGGGTCATTTTCGATTAAAGCCATCGCTGCATGGAGTTTGGCGTTCGATTCCTCGGGTGAGCGATCCAATGCTTCTTGGAGCTCGTCCTGAGAGTAAGATCGATATTGCTTTAGCGCCATCAGAATCGATGGAACCTGAGAGGTCTCTGCTTGCAGTAAACCGCGTGCAATTTGCGTTGCTTCCGTACGTCGCTGCTGCTCAAGACCTGCATTGCGAATCGATAATCCGTAGGCCACGAAGACAAGAATTCCTGTGAGCACTAGAGCGAGTTGGAATCCATGAACCCCACGGGCGCTTGCCATCATTTTCTGCTGCGGTGGAGTCCATTTTTTTTTGTCGGTGTGGATTCGGATGCTCAGATATTCCAAAGGAGAGGGAAGGTGGCGATCTTCAGGCTTGGCGCTCCAGAGTGCAGTCAGTTCAGCTAATTTGATTTCCGCTCGCCCCTTACGGGTTTCCTGTTGCTCCCGGTTGATCCATTCACGAAGAGACGGGACCAGAAAATCATGGGTAAGTTGATAATAAAATTGGCCAGGGTTGTCCGTATTTTGCTCAGCCGTATCGTCGAAATCGACGGGAGTGATGAGCCTAAGATCACGATCTAGGACATGAATTAGATCCTCGAACTCCTCTGGTTTCTCCTGATATCCGGAAGCTTTTAGCAACTCTGTCTTTGATTGCCTGTGTCCTTTGATGTCGCTTCCTAATTCCGGCATGAGCGTGCTGAGTACCAGTTTTGCTGCGACTTGATGCTTCTTGTATTTTGCTAAAGCCGTACGGGAACTGAAGGACTCATCTAGGAAATTGACACCGATTCCTTGCGTGCCGCCTACGATTTCGAGTGTTTCTGGTACCCATGGCTTACCCTTAATCATTTCCGCAAAGACTGCCAGTCGAACTGAAATGATGCTATTATCTTGCATGAGCCCCTGGATTGCTCTGTCGAGAAATTCGTGATTGTCCTTATTCAATACATCCTGCAGATTCCCATAGGCTCTACCGAAGGCTGTTAAAACCTTTAATGCGTGCCTAGGAGTGAATAGATCTACCGATGCTATATTCACTCCTTGTGCTATGCTCACTTCGACATCGCTCATGAAACGGCTCGTAGCCATCCAGAAATCATCTCGCACCATCAGTAGAGCGTGGATCTTTTCCCCATCGCATTGACGGCATGCCAGTACCAAATCCGTATCATTTTCTGCCTTGTATGCATGCAACCACTGCTCGAACTGATCGAGGATGATGATGATTTTCTTTTGACTGTGACGGCGTAAATATTTAAAGCTTTCTATCAAGCCCAAATCAACAGGTATATTCGGAATCGCTTTACGTATTGCCTTGAGGATCCGATTTTCCGTACCAATCGGGGTGGATTCCAGATAAATGGCGATGATGTCTTTAGATAAGCAAGGTAATAGTCCAGCTTTGACTAATGAGGTTTTACCACATCCGCTTGGACCGTAAATCAAACCGATACGAAAACTCTTTTCCTGATCGGTTTGTTCTATACGTGTTTTCCAAAAATGAATACTGTTTGGTAAACCATTTTTGTTTCGAGGGCCTGGTAGCAAATCGAGGAAGAAATTCGCGTCTTCAGCGTCAAAGGAACGTAAGCCCTTAGGGACAATGGTTACTTGACTAGCATCTATCGCTGGATTGCCATTCCAGTTTTCCAAATCTTCGGCCATGCTTCTTGCATTCGGATAGCGATCCGTAGCTCGCTTAGAAAGTGCGCGCATACAGATTCGGTCTAGCTCGATCGGTATCGAGGGATTCAAAATCTTGGGGCTTACCGGATCCAAAGAGATGACTTGCTTCATTAGCACATCGAAGGAATCCCCTCGAAAAGGACGTTGGCCTGTGAGTAGTTCGTAGAGGATTACACCTAAAGAAAAAATGTCACTCCGTCCATCAAGTCGATGCCCTTCACCCCGGAACTGCTCGGGGCTCATGTACGCCGGAGTTCCGGCGATTTCGTGTCTCAGTCGCCCATCTTCTTCCCGGATGGCAAGTCCGAAGTCAGTCAAATATGGAGTCGAACTGACTGTCTCGATAAGGATGTTTCCAGGTTTTAAGTCTCGGTGAATCAAACGTCGTTCGTGGGCATGCTCAAGCGCCCTGGCGATCTTGCAGAGCATTTCTGCCGATTCCCCATAGCTCAAAGGACTTGTCTTGATTCGCTCACTTAACGTACGGCCTTCGATATATTTCGATACGACATAGATTAGCCCTTCCTCGGTAGTTCCTAAATCGTATACGGGAACGATATTCGGATGACTAAGGCTCGCAACAGTCCGTGCCTCAGCAACATACTCACTGCTGTTTGAAGGTTTTTCAAATCGATTCGGTCTCGGTACCTTGATAGCAACCTTTCGATCAAGCTCATCATCGTAAGCTAGGTAGACGATCCCGAAACTACCGGTTCCGATGACCATGATCAAGTGGTAGCGACCTAGGCTTGAAGATTTGAGTTCGCCGTCCGTAAAAAGAACGGAAGAACGTGACTCTTCTTGAGCTGGCTGCAGATCGGACGACACATCTTTGAGCCTTCCGAGTGCGCTTATCGTGGAATTCGTTGATCCCTTCGAGCCAAATCTCGCATCAGGAAGGCTAATGACAACATCTCTTAATTTCTCAAAAATGCTTGGGAAGCGAATTGCAAATTCACTTATAGCTGGTGGTAGCCCGATTGATTCTCTAGCCTGGTACTCACCTATTGCGAGCCTACAAAGAAAATCGGGGTTGTTAGTCAGCGAGTAGTGAGTCTTTGTAAGATAATCTTCCACTCTCCATGGACACCCAGATCGCCATCGCAGAGCCTGATCCACAAGAATCAACTCGACTAATTCTTCATCGGATAATTCTTTATCGGATGCCGCACAACTCTCTAGAAACGAAAAAACGTCTGGGGGGGTATCGGACGATTCCCAAAGTTTTTCGAAGGTATCTGTGAGCCTCATTCGCTGAAAATCCATGTCGAGAAACTGCTGATTCCTCTTCTGTGGGTCGAAGATCATTGTCGCGTAGTCGGACCATCTGACAACCGGTATTTCGTGGAATACAGAATGAAATCAAACAAGCTTTCGTTTCCCGCAACCCAAGACACTCACGCATTTGGCTGAAGTGCAACGCAGAGCCTGTTTCTCGTTCAATCTACTTTTTTTCAGGCTCTGGAGGTTGCACTAATACCGTGATCGGCTGACTCGGAAGTGATACCAACGTGTTTTTCATTTCACTACCATCAGCATTCTTCGTAAAGGGAACCCGCCCCTGTCCCAACACACCCAACGTGTACTCTCCGGCACGCGTGCCAGCTTGGACCTCGATGCTCGCCGTGACCTCGTCGGCCCCACTTGGAATTTGCACACTGTTGAATTTGAAATTTCCAGGCCACGAATTCGAAAGAACATTCAGCGACTCCTTAAATGACCCCCAATGACGATCCAACTTGAGCTTCACATCCACCTTAGCCCCCGCAACCACCGGTACCCGTGACTCCTCAAACCGTAAAGCGAACGGAGCCTTGTCTCGTACCGCAATCCAGTGCTCTCGCATCGGTTGGCTGGTCCCATCTCCCTGATTCCATACCCTCGCATAAGGCCTAACCTCGCGAGTAAACTTCACTCCCGCCCTTTCCCCAGTCGCGATCAATCGAATCGGCACCGCACTCTCCGGGGCATCTTGGTCTGCCCACAAAACAAAAGTTCCACCGCTCCCCAATCCCAACGTCGCAGGAATAGCATGAACGCCCTGCGGAAGATTTTCAGCCGTAATCACAATCGGACCGCTATACCCTCGAGTCTGATGGATGATCACATCGAAATAAGCGGCTCCTCCCCTCCAAAGTGTTGTGCCACCAGGCCCTGGATTCTGAGAATGCATGGTAGCAACAAAAAAATCGGGCCGACTAGGCTGCAACTCCATAACATACTGGTATCGCGGTCCGCCTCGCTGATAACGATCTTGAACCAAAACCTTGTATCGCTTGCCCTGACTTAAATTCACTGTTCCAGATGGATCACGCAAATGCCCATCAAAGGCATTAATGCGATGGCCAAAATCATCGAGCTCCAAAACCCGTTTCTCTTGTTCATCAAAAATCACTACATAAGGATCCGCTTGGCCAGCGATCCGCTCACAGTAAACTTCTATGCTGTAACTTCCATTTTCCGCCGCTGTGAATGTATACCAATCGGCATCTCTAGGAACATCGAATCGACCGCTTACTGCAACCGGCAACTCGATTTGCTGGGGATCATTGCTCTCAACTTCTTGAGTAACGGGCAAATCCGTCGACATTACATTGATGGCATTGACCGTTGGTACCCCTTCGAATTCAGGTCGAACCTGCCATCCATTGATCGTACAAGTCGATGCCGTCGGAGCAACCGAATGCTGCGCCGGATGCTCAAGGAAAACAAACTTGCCAAACTCAAGCACATTCGCAGGCGACCGCCCCGTAAAACCAGCTTCGAACAACTTCACGTCCTGCAACTCCTTGGTCGTTTCAACGGACGTAGCACCTAAGTTTCGACCGAGAACCTTAAAGTTAACATCCATCCCTTCCTGCACGACTCTAGGAAATACGTTCTCAACAAATGGCCTCGTAGTGACCATCAATCGATATGGCATCCCACCCCGATAAGACAAATCATGGAGCAATATCCAGTAATCCCCAGTCGATGGCGCGATAAAGTCGATCATTGGATCTCTACCGAAATAATCGCTGCTTGCCGCTAGTTGCTTTCCTTGCGCATCGACCACTTTCAACGTTCCATCGAGCATCGAGTCCAACCTCCCTGCCGAACAATCGATCGTGACTCGTACTCCTTGACCGAGCTGAATCTTAAAGACATCCAACTCGTTGCTGTCGCTCATCCCAAACACAACGTCGTTTACTTGGATCACTTGCGGCGCGGATTGTGAATTATTAGGTTCAACTTCGGCAACATCCACCAACCCTCGATGTACCGCAAACAACCGAGGATTACTGATCCCGTACTTACCAACCACACGGCAATCATAAGTTCCTTCGGGAACCTCGTTGGAAACAGAAAGCTGGAAGAATCGATCCTTGCCTTCAACCTTGGTTGCAGAAATGCCTGGATGATCGAAAACGAGACTTGGCTCCTCCAGATCCGCACCAACGATTTCCAACTCCGCTTTCCCTCCCAACGCAGCGCCCAAAGGCGAAATCCGATCGAGCCTCGGCGATGGCAACTGAGCCCATAAGCAACTTGGAATCGCAAGGCTCAAAATCAATGTCCAGAGTCTGCTATCCATCATCATGCAATCAACTCTGCGATCGGCTCACCCTCATTGAGGATCGGTAACGGGCGATTCGCAGGATCATAGAAGATATGCTTGTGATCGATGCCTAAGCAATGGTAGATCGTACTGAGTACACATCCAACCGAATAAGGCTTACTTGTCGGATACTCCGCATACGCATTGGTTTCGCCGATGACCTGCCCCATTTTCAAACCTCCACCAGCATACAAGATCGACATCGCACCGGGCCAATGATCGCGGCCAGCACCACCATTGATCTTTGGCGTTCGTCCGAACTCACCAAAGGATACGACCAACACATCGTCGGATAGTCCGCGATCATGAAGATCTTGAACCAAGGCCGCCACGGCTTGATCGTACTTGGGTAGCAAACTGTCCTTGAGTTGCTTGAAGTTGTCGCCGTGTGTATCCCACCCACCCCCGGCTTGAATGGTCACGAATGTCACGCCTGCCTCGACCAATCGCCTAGCAAGTAAGCAACTTTGCCCCAGGTCGTTGCGGCCATAGGTATCACGAAGGCTCACTGGTTCTTTTTGAATAGCAAAAGCCGTTTGAGCTTTATCACTGGTTACCATCTCCATCGCATCGCGATAGAACTTATCCAAGCCGACTAGATCCCCCTTGTTATCAATATCGCGCCGAAGCTGATCGAGTTCGCCTAGCAACACGCGACGGCGATCCAATCGGGCGATTGGAACACTCCCGGGCAACTTCAAATTTCGTACAGCGAACGAATCTTGATTCGGATCACTATCGGGTGAAAACGGATTGTAAGAAGCCCCCAAATAAGCCGCCTTACCAAGCGGTAAAAGACGCGGCAGATTAACGTAAGCTGGTAACCCCTGCTCATTGGACCCTTTCATCTTCGCAACCACGCTTCCACACGAAGGATAAATATTGTCATTGACCTCGATCGTCGGTTGATAGCCGGTGAGCATCCATTGGCTCCCCATTCCGTGCCCAGCATTGGTATGAAAAGCCGACCTGACGATCGCAAGCTTATCCATAATACGAGCTTGGTAAGGAAGATGCTCACTGATCTGAATGCCTTTGACATTCGTTTCGATAGGGCGAAACTCCCCACGAATCTCCGCTGGAGCTTGGGGCTTTAAATCGTACATGTCGATGTGGCTTGGGCCCCCTGCAAGCCATACGAGAATCACCGACTTTTTGCGTTTGCCAGTCGCTGGCTCTTGGGCTGCTGCCTGCATCCGAAGCAGATCTGCAAGGGATAGTCCCGCAAAGCCAACGCCTCCCAACGCACCTACCTGAAGGAACGTTCGTCGAGAGGCACCTGAAGCAATATTGCCGCCATTGATTCCTTCGATCTCGAGCATTCTTCGCTCCCTTTTCAATGATTAAACATGAACTCGCGTGAGTTCAGTAAAGTCCACAGCAAATCCTGATAGGCCTCGGATTTGTTCTCGATGGAATCCACAAAATACTTGGTCTTGGTTCGTTCTTCTGCATTCGGAAAACGGCTCAGCGATCCGAGGTACAATTCATCGACGATCTCATCGTGGGATTTTTGATCTTTCACCAGTCGTGCAATGACACCCTGGGCATCAGCTACCTTGCTCTCGATTTCGTCGCTGTTGGCCAAAGTCAGAACCTGAGCCAAGGTCGCTCCGCTGGATCGCTCGCATTCACAACCTGTCACGCGGCGAGGTCGATCGAAAGTGTCAAGAAAATGGGATCCAAAATTCTCATGGGGCAGATCGACAGCGCGGGCCGAACTAGCCACGCCATTGAATTTGGTCTTTGCTCCCGTGGCTTGATCCACCGAATCAAGAAACACCTCGGCGATCATCCTACGGCCATAGTATCTAGCGAAATTTTGCCGATCTTTTTTATTGCCATCGGTTGGCTCACTTCCAAGCTGGTAAACGTTGCTATTGAGCATCACTCGGCAAATATGCTTCATGTCGAATTGATGGTCGATAAAGTCTTTTGCCAATGCATCCAGAAGTTGCGGATTGGATGCCGGATTGGTTGCCCGCATATCATCCACCTCGTGGACCAAGCCACGCCCAAAGAAATGCCCCCAAAGTCGATTGACGAGGGACTTAGCAAAAAACGGATTCTCCGGCTTGGCCATCCAGTCGACCAATCCATGCCGTGGATCCTCTTCGGCGGAGAATGTAGCAACTTCACCGCTGAGGTATTTCGGCTCTGGGACCTTTCCCGTTCGCGGATTCTTTTCGCCGGTGGTGACGCTTGCAGAGGCAAAATAGGGAGGGGGTTGACCAAAACTCTTGCGCCCGAGACGAGTAAAGAAGCCGGCCAGTCCATAATAGTCATCCTGGCTCCATCGTTCGTAAGGATGATGATGACACCTAGCACACTGCAGTCGTTGGCCTAAAAAAACCTGCGCCGTGTCGGCAGTCACCTGATGCAATTGATCGTCTCGGCTTTGCCAATACCAATTGATCGCAGGGGCGTCTTGCCATTCACCACTAGCGGCGATGATACCTCTTACGAACTCATCGTATCGACGATTGCGAGCCAACATATCCTTGAGCCAGTTATGGAAAGCGTAGGAAGCTTGATCTGCACCTGCCAAGTTCGAATTGCGGAGAATTGACCCCCATCTCAATGCAAAGTAACTGGCATACTCAGGAGAATCCAACAATCGATCAATCCACTCTGAACGTTTGTTTGGGTTTTGATCCGCAAGAAACTCCCGTACCTCTTTGGCCGTCGGTAATCGTCCGTTTGCATCCAGAGTCACTCGTCGAATGAACGTCGCATCATCGCAAACAGGAGTAGGAGTTAAACCTAACTTTTTCCACTTTTCAAGCGTTAGCTCATCAATGTAGTTACGGGACTGGAAATTATCGATGTGAGTCAGTGGGACACCGTGAGGGAGGATGGCGGTAAAGACTGCCACCTGACCCATGAATCGAGCCATGACGGTCGCTTCTCCCGACTCCTTGCCAGCAGTAACAACCCCTTCGTCGCTGACGCTGGCAACAACGTCGATATTGCTCGCAAAAGCGGCTTGCTTGGTAACATCCCTATGCTGATTATCGCTGTAAGATGCCATCACTCGCAGATTGACTTGCTCTCCACTTTGAAGCGAGCGCTCACTCGGTTCGATACGAATCGATTCCAACCGCGGTGCAGTGGGGGATGCAGGTGGTGCACCCTCGGAAATCCATTGCTTGAGAACTTCATACGCTTGGCTCGAGGGCGAGAAACGAGTTCCTCCACCATGAGGAACCGCACCAATCGATTTCAGAAGAAGCAAACTTTGCTCTGGCGTAGCAACGTTCACTCGCCTGCCTCGAGCCCTATCGACGATCTCCTCATAATCAGCCTGAGAATCAAAGCCGAAAAGAGAAAGCTTAAATCCGTTTTGGCCACTGGCTTTTCCGTGGCAGCCACCGGAATTACACCCATAGCGGGTGAGCAACGGTTGTATTTCATTCTCGAAATCGGCTGCAAGCGCCCCTGAACGCATCCAAAGAGCGATCATCAAGAACGCAGCATTCAATAATAAAGATCGCCAAGGAGGGAACATGCGTCGATCTCAAGAACCGATACAGAGTCAAGTGAACCAAGTTGGGCCATGGCATCTGATTATAGCTCAATCCATTCGTGGCGTTTGCCCCTATACCCAATTCTTTTAGCGGCCTCTCGTCGGCAAGAAGAAATGGGTCTAAAGGGCAATACCTATGCGTCTCGAGGGCTTCGAGGCTAGCTAAAAGCAAAGTCACCACAGGAAAAATCCGGCGGTAGTCTTTAGCTCGAATCCTACTTGGACAACTCGTTGATGCGGTCTTGAGCTTGGCGGGCCAACTCATGTTCTGCGTGGCTGGCAAGCAAAAACTCATAGAACGATTTGGCGGTTTCGACCGCTTTTTTGCGTCTTTCGCCGGTTAAGTCGCCTATGAGAACCTCCGAGCATCGGCCAGCCTCGTAAGCCGACCGAGCTTGCCAATTCTTGACCTCAGCAGGAGCTTGAGTTCCACCAAAACCATACATTCCCTTTTGGAACGTCTGAACGGCTTTGGCGTAATCCTTCTGCGCAAAATACAACTCACCTTCCATGAACCGAGCGCGAGCCCCAAGTTCATTGCGTTGCTCTTCAGCGATAGACTCGAATAGCTTCAATGCCTCGTCGGCCTTCTTGAGATTTTGCAACGCTACGGCCTGCTCGTATCGAGCGATTGGCAATAGACTCGACTCGGGTACCGCCTTGGCCATAGCACTGACCCAAGCGTCCACATCGGCCCACTTCTTAAGCTCGCTTGCTGTTTGCGCACCATGCAAATAGATCAGCGATTGAACCTGCTCCTGAATCCCGACTCGGTCTTGGCTAGCTTCGAGCGCCTTTCGGGCCGAATCGTAGTGGATCATCGCCGAGGCAAACTGCTCGGCTTTGAATGCGCACTCGGCAATCATGAGCCTAGCATCCAAAGCCAACTCGCCTTTAGGAAAGTCGGCTAACTGCTTGCCAAACTGGCGGGCTGCCTGTTCGTATTGCTTCTGTTGGTAAAGTGCCAGACCAATCTTGTAGAGGGACTTTTCCTGCAACTCCTTGCTGGAGGACTTGCTGGCAGCGACGGTGTAAGCCTTCACCGCAGTTTCAAAACTAGAATTCTCAAACTCCGCTTGGCCGACATGAAAATACGATTCGGCTGCTACTGGACTATCAGGGAACTTCTCGGCGATCGACCGGAAGGATCGGTTGGCTTGATCGATATTCCCGAGTTCCTTTTGCGCCCAAGCTCGTTCGAAGAGAACACGATCCATTAGCGAGTATTCGGGAAACTCTTTTTCAATCCGATCGAAGACACCCACAGCCGCGTCAAATTTCTCGGCGGCTCCATATCCAACGCCCAACTCATAAAGTCCTTTGACCAAAGCCCCCTTGGTCGGCCCTTGCTCGATGAGCTTGGTAAGCGCTTCGATGGATTCGGAAACTTGTCCTACTTGCCGCATGCAGATGGCTTTGGCTACGGTGGCTTCTTGGGCTAGCCCGACATTCTTCGTCGATTCGATCACCTGCTCGACGAGCACCTTGGCTTTGTCGTACTGATTCTGCTGAATAAGTAAATAGGCGGTATCGAATTTAGCAAAATCTCGCAGGTTCGAATCCACGTTTTGTGCGATCACACGTTGGTACCAATCGATCGCCTCTTGAGCCTTGCCGGCTTGGGCCGAAAGTTGACCCAGTCGAAACTCGGCCTGAGTCTTGAAACGCGACTTTGGGTATTCCTTGAGCAATCGTTCCAAGATCGATTTTGCCATGGCCTTGTCCTGCTTGGCTTCGTAGGCTTGAGCCAGCACCAAAAGCACCTCGTCGGCTTGTCCCCAATTGGAGCTTACCTTCAATGACTTTTCCAAAGCCCCGATAGCATCCTGGGGCTTGCCCATCTTGAGCATACAAGCCCCCTGGAGAAATCTCGCTTCGGCGAGTATCGCAGGACTGACTTGAATCGTAGGGTTCTCTCCGGCTTTGAAAATTGGCTCAAGGCGAGTTAACGCTTTTTCGGGCTGGCCAGCAAGATAAACCGCCGTGATTCCTCGGAGTTCCCAAGCCGTCCTCGATGGATGGTCTTTGGCCGACTCAACGAGTTTCTCGAAAGCATCGCTTGCCGCTTGGTGCTCTCCCCGTTGCAACAACGACTCGGCTCGCACATAGGCGACATCGACAGCAAGTTCATTCTTTGGGAATCGCTTATCAAAGGCCTCGGCCCATCGCAATGCTTCCGGTAAATCACCCATCTGCAAGGCTGCAAAGGCTGCATTGTAAGAGGCCCTTGGCGAAACGACTTCGTCGTTGCTTTCAAGTGCAATCTGCTCAAATAGTTTTCTGGCCTCTGGCTTGCCATCGACACTCGAAAACAGTCCATCGGCCAAATCCATCTTGAGCAAACCGATCTGGCTTTTTACCGCCGGCGTTAAATCCTTCGCAGGGATCTGCTCGGCCCAACCGAGCGCTTCACGTGCGATTGGAACCACTTGGTCTTTGCGGTTCTGGAGAATCGCAAGCTGACACAGCCAGTGGGCTGCTTCGATCGCCTTGGCATCTTTCGAGGCAAGCACTTGTTTGAAAGCCTCTTCGGCTTGCGGATACTTTTTGTCCCTCATGAGCGTTTGAGCCATCGACAACGAAGCATTTTGCGCGTACTTGGAATTCGGGAACATCGCCGCAAGCTGCTTGTAAGCATCCGAGGACTTGGCATACTGACCAGACTTTGCAAGCGCGAAGGCATATCGCGAAAAGATATAGTCGGCCAGCGGAGCTTTCTTGAAGTCCGGAGAGGCGATCACCTTTTCATACCTAACTGCGGCTTGCTCTGGTTTATCCAACTGCAGAGCGATTTCACCCAAGCGAACGTTGGCGTCACGCACCAGCGGATGCTTGGCATGCTGATTGATTAAGGCATCGTAGTTTTCACTTGCGAGCTTGGGCTGTTTGAGCTCTTCGTACGAGAAGCCCAACGCAAAGAGTGCTTCAGGGATAAGCGGAGACTTCGAGAGTTTCTTGTTCTGCACTAGTTGATTGTAGAGCCCGACTGCTTTCTCGGTGTTCCCCAAACGTGACTCAGCCTCGGCGGCGTAAAAGATCGCCCGATCGGCAGAGGGACTATCGGGATACTTGTCCAAAAACGACCCGAAGACTTTCGATGCTTCCACCAAGGCGCCTTTGGCAATTTTGTCCGCATTGGCATTGTTCGCAGATCCCTCAGCAGTGGGTGTCCCGAGCTGCGTCAACGACCATCCTAGGTTGACGAGCGCTTCCTCTTGCTCCTTGAGCTCTTTGTCCTCGAGTGCTTTGCGAAACGCTGCTGCTGCGTTTGCATAGTCGGGAGGAGATTGCTCTTGGTAACATAGCCCGAGGTAGTAGCGAGCGCTCGAGGCAAGCGGATCGGATGGAAACTCCTTGATCAGCTTTTGCCATTGCTCCATGGCCAGGGGATAGGCTCCATTGTTTTGAGCATTGGCGGCGTCTGCAAAGAGTGCCCGAACTCGCTCTTTGCGCTTTTCCTCGTCGGTCATCTTGCGACTCGGAGCAGGCGTTTGTGGAGGTTGCTGCGTGTTGGGTTTCCCAGGACGATTGGCTTGGGGTGGTTGGCGATTTTGAGCCACGGACAGATCTGTCCAGGTGGTTACCAGACCGACGAAGCTCATCGCAGCCAAAACGCTTCGTCGATTGGCGTTCGAAAAAGGATTTTTTTTCATACCCAGCATTCCCTTGATGGTCTTTGCAAGTTTCAACTCGGCCCGCGAAATGGATCGCGAAAATCCTACTCAATGTACCGAATTGACGGCGGCTTGAGAAACCCTGGGCCTCCTAGCCCACCTTCGCCTATCGAGCTTCGGAATCCCGCGGTGCCCAACTCCAATGGAATCCCCCCAGGGCTCACCCCTTAACGGTACAAACGGCAAAGCCGGCAAAGTTTATCGAGGAGGGACGCTTAGGGGCGTTTTCTCGTTACAAACCCTCGACAGTCGGTACAATGAGGGACGTATAAGACTAGCAATTCTGCCCCTGTTTTTCAGCTTTGGATCGACTTCATGCGAATTTTGGTTACCGGAGGTGGTGGCTTCATAGGCTCTCACCTTACCGAATTTTTTCTTCATCGCGGTGACGAGGTCATCGTCGTTGATGACTTCAGCACCGGAAGTCGCAGGAACCTTCAGCACTTGGAAACCAATCCCAAGCTTCGGATCATCGGTTCGGATCTTGGAAAGGCTGCATGTGTCCAAGAAGCCTGCCATGGAGTCGACGCAGTCTATCATTTAGCGGCAGCCGTCGGCGTTGCCCTCATTGCTAAGCAACCGACACAAACCATCCATCGCAACATCTATCCAACGCAGCTATTGCTCGACGAACTGCGACGGCAGCACCTTGCGGGCAAACCGATCCCACTATTTTTAGCCAGCACCAGCGAGGTCTATGGAAAGAATCCCAAACCAATTTGGAACGAGACGGACGACCTGGTTTTTGGGCCTACCACCAAGCCACGATGGAGCTATGGGGCCAGCAAAGCGATCGATGAGTTCCTTTGCATGGCATGCGTCCGCGAACACCAAATGCAAATCGTCATCGGTCGATTCTTCAATGTCGTCGGACCTCGTCAGACCGGTGCCTATGGTATGGTCTTGCCCCGTTTCGTCGAAGCCGCCATGCAGGGCAAGCCTTTGATGGTTCATGACGATGGGCAACAAACTCGATGCTTTGCCCACGTCAATGATGTGGTTTATGCCGTGACCCAACTCATGCAAAAACCAGCTTGTTTCGGTCACATCTACAACATCGGATCGGACTCTCCGGTCTCGATCCTCGATGTGGCCAATCAAGTCGTTTCGATCGTAAATCCCAAGGCGACCATCCAATTCCAATCCTACTCGGAAGCTTATGACGAAGACTTCGAAGACATTCGTCGCCGCGTCCCGGACCTTGGTCGTCTGAAGAAAGCCATCGACTACTCTCCTCGATACCATTTGAGCGATATCATCCGCGACGTTTGGCAAGACAAGCAGCGCGCGATGGGATAGGCACCGAAAAGAAAATGGGCACAACTCTCCTGGATTACCACATTCGTCACGTGTGCCTTTTGGGATTTTTGGCACTCTGGCTCTGCACTGGGTGTTCGCCTTCTACGAATAAAACGCCACCCGAAAAACCGCTTTCGGATAAATCCCCTGTAGAAAAAACACTCAGCACACCTTCGGCGATACCGCCACTTACCGAGAGTTTTGAGACGCGGCTCAAACGGGCCGAGCAACTCTATGCCGATCAGAAATTCGAAGAAGCTTGGGCAATATCCAAAGAGCTCTTGATCCAAGAGCCCAAATCCGTGCCGGCATTGTTTATCGCTTCTCAAATCATGGCCGCGCGAAACAATCTTTCAGGGGCGATTCAACTTATTTCCCAGATCGATCCGGCAGATCCCCAGGCGGGTCCGGCTGCAACCGGGCAACTCTCCGAGTGGCTTGCGCGTAGTGGCGACCTACCCAGTGCTGAAGCCAAACTCCGAGGTCTACTTAAACAGTATCCAACCGCCACACCTGCCTTGAGATTGCTCACTGCGATTCTCCATGCTCAAGGCCGCCGATGGGATGCAGGTAAAGTGCTCGATCGTATTGTTCGCCTAGGCGATTTTTCGACCCCAGATCTAATGAGCCTTGTCGATCTGCATGATCCAAGCGATGAGCAGGAGCTCCGTACAGCGTTTGAGAAATTCGCACCCGATAATCCATTGAGTCAACTCGGTGAAGTCCGACTCAGGCTCTATGCCGATCGATGGAAAGATTGCATCGATCGCTTAGCTGCGCTTACCAAGTCAAACCCGCAGCAACTCGAACCTTGGATCTGGTACGGCGAGGCTCTGCTCGAAACTGCGCAAATCGATAAGCTCCCGGGTTGGCTTAAGACGCCACCCGAGGGTCACTTGCGGCATCCCGAGTATTGGTACATCGCCGGTCGCTATTGGATGCTTGAGTCCAAATGGGACACCGCTGCGCGCTGCTTCGCAGAATCCCTTGAACTGGATCGCAGGCACATCGGCTCGATGCAGTCCCTATCGGAATGCCTCATGGAACTCAAACAACCCGAGCATGCCCTCGAGGTTCGTGAGCTATCCGGAAAGCTTGTCCGTATCAAAGATCTTACCAACCAAATAAAAAGGGGGCTTGCCAAGGATCAAGCCTATTTCGAGATCGCCAAGCTCTATGAGCAATTCGGCGACCAGGTCTTGGCATTCGGATGGGAAGTCATCGCACTTGCGCAGTCCAAACAACCCATTCCTCAGCACTTGATCGCACTGCAAAAAGAACTGCAAGCTGGCAAGGTGTTCGCAACGCCGATCCTCGAAAAGCTTCCCGTCAAATCGTGGCCACTACCCGACATCCAATCTGCAAGCCTAGCCGATAATAAAGCTCAAAGCGAACAAATTCAAAGCACTGAATCGTCTGCGATTCGACTCGATGATGTTGCTCAATCGCTCGGATTGGCGACTGCTTACGACAATGGCTCGAAAGGAAACAAGCATTGGACGACGCTAGAAGGACTCGGAGGTGGAGTCTCGGCCATCGATTACGACAAGGATGGCTGGCCCGATCTGTTCTTTTCCCAAGCCGGCGATAGCCCACTGAGTCCAACGCCTGCGTATCTTCCCAAGCAATTGTTTCGATCAATTCGCGGAGCGCGTTTTACGGCTGTTGAGCGACAGGCTCGTATCGGAGACCTCGGTTATGGCCAGGGAACCGGAGTAGCAGATATCGATCAAGACGGATTAGACGATCTGCTCATCGCCAATCTAGGGCATATCCATTGGTACCACAATCAGGGGGATGGAACTTTCGAAAACGTCCCATTACCTCAAGCGACCGCGCCTGCGATTTGGAACAGCGCTATCCAAGCGGCAGACCTCAACGGGGACAGCTTACCGGATATCGTTCAGTGTGCTTATATCGATGGAGACGAATTTCTAAGTCGCAAATGTCCGACCCCAGCGAGCCCTGAGTCGGTCTTTTGCCATCCCAAGCGATTCACGCCAGGCAGGACCCGAATTCTATGGAACCAGGGGGATGGGAGTTTTATTCTTGCCGATGCCCAGCTACTTGATTCGCTTGTCGATGGCTATGCACTCGGAGCGCTGATTACCAATCTCGATGGGCAAGCAGGCAATGACGTCTTCTTTGCCAACGATGTATCTCCAAACCATTTGCTCTTGAGCAGTGTGACCAATACTGAGAATGGCAAACAAGTCCTATCGCTTCAGGAATCTGCGATACGGTCGGGGGTTGCAGTCGATCATCTAGGGCGAGCTCAAGCTTCGATGGGGATCGCTTGTGGCGATCAAGATCGCGATGGATCGCTCGATTTGATCGTTACTAACTTTCGCTATGAAGTAAGTACGCTTTATCGGCAGATGCGTCCGGGCTTGTTCATCGATGCGACGCGCATGTCGAAACTCGGTGAGCCGACTTTGGAATGGCTCAGTTTTGGTTGCCAATTAAGCGATTTAGACAACGACGGGTGGCTTGATTTCATTACGGTCAACGGTCATATCGATTACCTGGATGTTTGGCAAATGCCCCCGCAGGTGCTTCAAAACATCAAAGGAAAATTTCAATGGTTAAGAAGCCCTAGCCCAGGCAGGTACTTCGATAGCGACAATGTCGGCCGTTCGCTTACGGCGTTGGATTTTAATCGAGACGGGCGGATCGATTTTGCAGTCACCCATTTGGACCGACCTGCAGGGTTGCTTGCTAACGGCACCCAAGGCTCGAATCATTTCATTCAGTTGGAATTGGTTGGAACGACTTCGGAGCGGAATGCCACCGGTGCATTGGTTCGAGCGACTAAAGGACAAGATAGTTGGATCGCAACGGCCAGCGTTGGAGATGGTTACTATGGCACGAATCAGCGATTGATCCACATAGGAATCGGTCAACACAACGGAGTAGATCGGATCGAGATCCAGTGGCCTAGTGGCCAAAAGCAGACGATCGAGAACGTGCAAGCCGATCGTCGTTATGGCTGGGTCGAAGGTTACGCGCCCCATGAGATTCAATTGGCTCCATAAGCCCCTAGGAAAACAAGAATGATCAAGATCGCCACAACGATGCTTGTTGCTTTACTTAGCTTAGTTGTTGCAGTTGAGGGGGTGATGGGGCAGGGGGATACCAAGCCCAACATCATGATCGTACTCGTCGACGACATGGGTGTGATGGACACCTCGGTTCCGTTTCTGATGGATAAGCAGGGTAGGGCCGTCGAACATCCACTGAATCGATGGTATCAGACTCCGAATATGGAACGGCTGGCTAGGCTTGGGGTTCGCATCAGCGAGTTCTATGCGATGAGTGTTTGCTCGCCATCGCGCATTTCACTCATGACCGGTCAGAATAGTGCTCGGCATCGGACGACGACTTGGATCAATCCCGACGCAAACAATCGGGGGCCATCGGGTCCAGCCGATTGGAACTGGAAGGGGTTGGATCGTTCGAGTGTTACGCTTGCTCGACTCATGCAACAGGCAGGTTACAGGACGATCCATGTAGGTAAAGGGCATTTTGGTCCCCGAGGGAGCGTTGGGAGCGATCCGACGAACTTGGGTTTCGATTTCAATGTGGGAGGCTCATCGATTGGTCAGCCGGGCAGTTACTACGGGACAAAGAATTTTGGAGACGAGGGCAAGGATCCCAAGCACGCTGTGCCTGGTTTGGAGAAGTATCATGGCGAAGAGATTTTTTTGACCGAGGCGTTGACGCGTCAAGCCAAGGAGCATGTGCGGGAGAGCGTGCGGGAGGGTAAGCCATTCTTTTTGAACTTTTGTCATTATGCTGTACACGCACCGTTTCAGGCGGATAGTAAGTTCACTGTTGAGGATTCCAGTGGAAAGTATTCCAAACAAGCCTTAGCGTTTGCATCGCTGATAAGAGGGATGGATGATTCATTGGGACAGATGCTCGATTGCTTTGAAGAGTTAGGGATCGCCGAGAACACGTTGGTGTTTTTCTTGGGAGATAATGGTTCGGATGCACCGCTAGGCGAACCGCATGCGGTGGCGAGTTCGGCTCCTTTGAGGGGCAAGAAGGGTTCGCATTATGAAGGCGGGATGCGAGTTCCATTCATTGCGGCTTGGGCCAAGCCTGCGCAAAATCCGTGGCAGGAGAGATTGCCGACGCCGGCGGGCGAGGTTCGCAAGGGATGGAGTGCGATTTACGATTTATTTCCGACGATCGCGGAGTTGGTGGAGCTTAAGATGCCTACGGGGCACGTGGTCGACGGGAGTTCGCTAAAGTCGCTTTTTGCGTCGAGCGAAACGAAGGTTGGCGACCGAGAGTTTTTGATGCACTTTCCGCATGCCCCGCATCGCAGCAATTATTTTACGGTGTATCGGCGAGGGGATTGGAAGCTTGTTTATCACTACTTGCCGGAGAACAATAGCCCGAAAGTACAGCTTTTTGATTTGAGCAAGGATCCTTATGAGCAGAATGATTTAGCTGAAACACAACCACAAAAGGTTGAGGCGTTACGAGAGCGGATGGGGAGCAAGCTTCAAAGTCAGGAGGCTTTGTATCCAGTAGACAAGCAGGGCCGTGAGATAAAACCGGACCGCTGATGAACGCTGATGAACGCTGATGAACAGCCATGCGCGTGGATAAAGCGACTCGACAAACGGACCGTAGGTCGGGGCTCCTGACCCGACTGTGTACCAATTACACGCTCCAAGGTACGTTTCGCGGTCCATGGGTCAGCGAAACTTCATCCAATAATGCAGTCGATTAGATTCACGAGATTCCTTTAAATGCCAAGAGGACCGCTGCACGTACCCTACCAACGCGTCGCTAAAGCGACTTGGCAAACGGACCGTAGGTCGGGGCTCCTGACCCGACTGTGTACCAATTACACGCTCCAAGGTACGTTTCGCGGTCCATGGGTCAGCGAAACTTCATCCAATAATGCAGTCGATTAGATTCACGAGATTCCTTTAAATGCCAAGAGGACCGCTGCACGTACCCTACCAACGCGTCGCTAAAGCGACTTGGCAAACGGACCGTAGGTCGGGGCTCCTGACCCGACTGTGTACCAATTACACGCTCCAAGGTACGTTTCGCGGTCCATGGGTCAGCGAAACTTCATCCAATAATGTAGTCGATTAGATTCACAAGCT
>Ga0315899_10000194_pt1 | contig 76079 bp, 78 predicted proteins | sample LakEriMetagenome_2_FD_203518 | JGI IMG/M metagenome (GOLD analysis project Ga0315899, IMG submission 203518) | Freshwater fungal communities from buoy surface, Lake Erie, Ohio, United States - Buoy 4 MA112 | ecosystem: Environmental > Aquatic > Freshwater > Lake | place: USA: Lake Erie, Ohio... | reverse complement strand
TGCCCGAGCCGGTGCGCGACGAGATCCGCACCGCCGCGGCCCGCGTGCTCGACGAGCTCGCCGCCGGCACCCGCACGCTCCCCGCGCAGCCCGACGACGCGACCTTCGTGCGGATGATGAGCGTGTGCCTCGGCGAGCGCGTGCCGCCCGAATACGCGCCGATGGCCCGCGAGGAGATGGGCTTCGCCGAGCGCGCGGTCGGCTGGAGCGGCGCCGCACCGCCCGCCGCGCGCCGCGAGGCGTACCGCACGCTGGTGGTCGGCGCGGGCCTGTCGGGCGTGGCGGCCGCGTGGCGGCTGCGCCAGCTGGGACTGCCGGTCGAGATCGTCGAGAAGAACGCCGAGATCGGCGGCACCTGGTGGGACAACGACTACCCGGAAGCCGGCGTCGACACGCCGAACCACTTCTACTCGTACTCGTTCGCGCCGAACCTCGGCTGGACCAGCAACTACTCCAAGCGCGGTGAGGTGCTCGATTACCTGAAGGGCACCGCCGAGGGCCTCGGCGTGCTGCGCACCGTGCGGCTGAACACCGAGGTGCTCGCGCTCGCCTGGGACGAGGCGCGCCGCGAGTGGGCGGCGACGATCCGCGACCCGCGGGGCGAGCGCGTCGAGCGCTACCGCGCGGTGGTGCTCGCCTGCGGGCCGCTGTCGAGGCCGAAGCTGTCGGCGGTGCCGGGCATCGAGTCGTTCACCGGCGACTGGTGGCACTCGTCGTGGTGGCGCAAGGACGTGCCGCTCGCGGGCAAGGACGTCGCCGTGATCGGCACCGGCGCGAGCGCGATGCAGTTCCTGCGCAGCGTCGCGTCCGAGGCGCGCCGCGTGACCGTCTTCCAGCGCTCGCCGCAGTGGGCGCGCCCGCCGCAGGACTACCACGGCACGGTCAGCGACGGGCAGCGCTGGCTGCTCGAGCACGTGCCGTACTACTACGCCTGGTACCGCTTCGGGCTGATGTGGCGCTTCGGGGACGGGCTGCTGCCGACGCTCAGGCGCGACCCCGAGTGGCCCCACCCCGAGCGCGCGATGAACGCGCGCAACGACCGCCATCGCGAGCAGCTCGCCGCCTACATGCGCGAGCAGCTCGCCGGCCGCGACGACCTGCTCGAGAAGGCGCTGCCGCACTACCCGCCCTACGGCAAGCGCATCCTGATCGACAACGGCTGGTTCGACGCGTTGAAGCGCGACAACGTCGAGCTGGTCACCCAGGCGGTCGCGCGCGTCGAGGGCGACGCGATCGTCACCGCCGACGGCGAGCGCCACCACGCCGACGTCGCGATCCTCGCGACCGGCTTCGAGGCCTCGCGGATGCTCGGGCCGATGGAGGTCACCGGCCGCGACGGCGCGACGATCGACCGCGAGTGGGCGAACGACGACCCGAAGGCGCACCTCGGCATCACCGTGCCGGGCTTCCCGAACCTGTTCCTGCTGGTCGGTCCGGGCACCGGCCTCGCGCACGGCGGCAGCATCTTCTTCGTCACCGAGTGCCAGGTGCGCTACGTGGCGCGGATGCTGGTGGAGATGGTCGAGCGCGGCATCGAGGCGGTCGACGTGAAACGCGACGTGCACGACGCCTACATGAAGCGCTTCGATACGCTGCACGAGGAGCTGGTGTGGTCGCATCCGGGGATGCGCAACTGGTACCGCAACGCGGCCGGACGCGTGTTCGTGCCGATGCCGTGGCGGCTGGTCGACTACTGGACGATGACGCGCGAGCCGGTGCTGGAGGAGTTCGACGTCGCGGCGGCGCGGCGCTGAGCCGCGACTTCCGGACGGACGTTTCCGCGGAAACGTCCGTCGTCCCGCTCACCCCGCGTCGCCGAGATCCCGCCTCAGCGTCGGCAGTCCCACCCCCGCCGCGTCGAACCCGCCGTCGACCGCCACCACCTGCCCGTTCACGTACGCCGCCGCGTCGCTGCACAGGAAGCCCACCACCTCGGCCATCTCCTCCTCGGCGCCGTAGCGCGCGAGCGGGATCGCGTCGTGATAGTCGGCGCGCACCGCGGCGGTGTGCACGAGCTTGGCCATCTCGGTGTCGACCGGGCCGGGCGCGATCGCGTTGACGCGGATGCCGAAGTGCGAGAGTTCGACCGCCTGCTGCTTGGTCAGGTGGATCACCGCGGCCTTGCTGGTGCCGTAGGCGACGCGCATCGTGCTCGCGCGCAGGCCCGAGATCGACGCGACGTTGACGACCGCACCGCGGCCGCGCGCCTGCATCCGCGCGCCGAACGCCTGGGTGCACAGGAACACGCCGTCGAGGTTGGTCGCCATCACGTCGCGCCACTGCGCGAAGGTCGTCTTCTGGATGTGCTCGAAGACGGCGACGCCGGCGTTGTTGACCAGCGCGTCGACGCGCCCGAACCGCGCATCCACGGCGCGCGCGGCGGCCTCGACCTGCGCCTCGTCGGACACGTCGCAGTGCACCGCGATCGCGTCGTCGGGCCGGCCGATCGCGGCGAGCGCGGCGTCCAGCGTCGCCGCGTCGCGGTCGAGGAGCGCGACGCGGTGGCCGTGGTCGAGGAACCAGCGGGCGACGGCGAGGCCGATGCCGCGGGCGGCGCCGGTGACGACGGCGACGGGACGCGAAGACGTGTGTGATGTCATGGCGCAACGAGCGTGGAGGCGATGGTGGCGGTGGCGTGCGGCGGAGGGAGGGCGTCGGCGGTCGTCACCGAGGCACGACGACCGGCGGCGCGAGCCCCAGGCGCTTGGACCGTCGCGCGAAGCGACGATCGTCGAAGGTCGCGAACGTGCTGCAGCCGCGCGCGAGCGCCCAATGCAAAGCGTCGGCGAAATCGATGCCGTCGCGATGCACGTCGACCGCAGCCTCCACCGCCTCCCACCGCTCCACGGTGACCTGGGGCAACCCGAGCAGGTGGACGACGACGTCGCAGAACGCGTCGCGCCCGGTCTCGTAGAAGCCGCGCATCACCCATTCGAGCTCCAGCACCACGGTCAGGGGCACGAACAGCGCTGTCGACTCGAGGATCAGCCTGCGGGCGATCGGACACTGCCGCGCCGACTCGGGATCGGACGGGTCGTCGACGTAGAACCGGGCGAGCAGGTTCGTGTCGAGCGCGATCACGATCCGACCCGCCGAGGCGACAGCGTCGCGGCGGGATCGAACTCGGACAGCTTGCGCGGCGGGCGCGGCGCGATCCGCACCATGCCGAAGCCGCTGCCGGGATCGGAGACGCGAGCCCGCCGGTGGACGACCAGCCGGATCCCGCCGGCGTCGTCGACGAACTCGACCCGCGTGCCGGGCACGAGACCGTACCGTTCCCGGATCTCCACGGGAATCACGACCTGTCCCTTCGCGGTCAGCGTGGCGGCGGCCATCGTCGCTCCAGGTCGGTGGCGGAGCCCGATGGTAGCACGGCCGCTTACCTGGTAAGCAACGGAACCGAGGACCTACCGCAACCGCACTACACCAGCACCCGCTCGATCCCGCCCTCGTTCGCCCGCTTCACGTACTCCGGCATCCAGTTCGCGCCGAGCAGGTGCTTGGCGATCTCGACGACGATGTAGTCGGCCTCGACCGCGGCGTCGCCCTGGTAGCGCGACAGGCCCTGCAGGCACGACGGGCACGAGGTCAGCACCTTGACCGGGCCGTCGAAGGCCTCGCCCCTCGCCGTGCCCGCCGGCACCGCCTGCACGCCGGCGCGGATCGCGTCGGCCGCGCGCTTCATCTCGCCTTCCTTGCGGAAGCGGATCTGCGTGGAGATGTCGGGCCGGGTGACCGCGAGCGTGCCCGACTCGCCGCAGCAGCGGTCGTTCTTCTCGACGGTGCCGTTGAGCTCGGCGTTCACCAGCGTGTTGACGACCTTCATCGGCGCGTGCTGCTTCATCGGGCTGTGGCAGGGGTCGTGGTACATGTACCGCGTGCCGGTCACGCCCTCGAGGCGCACATTCTTCTCCATCAGGTACTCGTGGATGTCGAGGATGCGGCAGCCCGGGAAGATCTTCTCGAACTCGTACTTCTGCAGCTGGTCGTGGCAGGTGCCGCAGGAGACGACGACGGTCTTGATGTCGAGGTAGTTGAGCGTGTTGGCCACGCGGTGGAACAGCACGCGGTTGTCGGTGACGATCTGCTCGGCCTTGTCGAACTCGCCGGCGCCGCGCTGCGGATAGCCGCAGCACAGGTAGCCGGGCGGCAGCACGGTCTGCACGCCGACGTGCCAGAGCATCGCCTGGGTCGCGAGGCCGACCTGCGAGAACAGGCGCTCGGAGCCGCAGCCGGGGAAGTAGAACACCGCCTCGGCGTCGACGGCGGTCGCCTTCGGGTCGCGGATGATCGGCACGTAGCGCGCGTCCTCGATGTCGAGCAGCGCGCGCGCGGCCTTCTTGGGCAGGCCGCCGGGCATCTTCTTGTTGACGAAGTGGATCACCTGCTCGGCGAGCTTCGGGCGCCCCACGCTCGACGGGGGCGCCGCGGTCTGAGCCTTCGCCGGCGCCTTGAGCACCTCGTGCGCGATGCGCTGCGCCTTGTAGCCCCAGTCGATCATCACCTTGCGGGCGACGTTGATCGTCGTCGGGTTGGTCGCGTTGAGGAACATCATCGACGCGGCGGTGCCGGGGTTGAAGCGCTTCTGCCCCATCTTGCGCAGCAGGTTGCGCATCGCCATCGACACGTTGCCGAAGTCGATGTCGACCGGGCACGGCGACTCGCACTTGTGGCAGATCGTGCAGTGGTCGGCGACGTCGCCGAACTCGTCCCAGTGGCGGATCGACACGCCGCGGCGGGTCTGCTCCTCGTAGAGGAAGGCCTCGATCAGCAGCGAGGTCGCGAGGATCTTGTTGCGCGGGCTGTAGAGCAGGTTCGCGCGCGGCACGTGGGTGGCGCACACCGGCTTGCACTTGCCGCAGCGCAGGCAGTCCTTGATCGAGTCGGCGATCGAGCCGATGTCGGACTGCTGCAGGATCAGCGACTCGGCGCCCATCAGGCCGAAGCTCGGCGTGTAGGCGTCGCGCAGGTCGCCGCCGGGCAGGAGCTTGCCCTTGTTGAAGCGGCCCTCGGGGTCGATGCGCTCCTTGTAGCCGCGGAAGTCGCGGATCTCGTCCTCGGTCAGGTACTCGAGCTTGGTGATGCCGATGCCGTGCTCGCCGGAGATCACGCCGTCGAGGCTGCGCGCGAGCGCCATGATGCGCTCGACCGCGCGGTTGGCCTCCTGCAGCATCCCGTAGTCGTCGGAGTTGACCGGGAGGTTGGTGTGCACGTTGCCGTCGCCGGCGTGCATGTGCAGCGCGACGAACACGCGGCTGCGCAGGATGCCCTTGTGCAGGGCGACCGCGCGCTCGAGGATCGGGCGGAACGCCTGGCCGGAGAAGATCTCCGACAGCGGCGCGAGCAGCTCGGCCTTCCAGGACACGCGGATCGTACGGTCCTGCAGCAGGTCGAACAGCGTCGCCCGCGGGTCGTCGACGAGGCGGCGGCGCGCCTCGCCGAGCGCGCCGCGCAGCCCGAGCGGCTCGAGGCCGGCGGCGACCTGCGCGAGGGGCGCGTCGAGCTGCTCGAGCAGGAACGTCCAGCGCGCGCGGACCGCGCCCAGCAGCTCGCGCGCCTGCGCGAGGCGCTCGGCGAGCATCTCGGCAGGCAGGCGTGCGCCGGGACCGGTGCCCTCGTCGGACTTGCCGAGCGGCAGCGTCGCGGGGTCGGCCGCGAAGAGGTCCTCGAGCGCCTCGACGACGCGCAGCTTGTTGCGCGTCGACAGCTCGATGTTGATGCGCTCGATGCCGTCGGTGTACTCGCCCATCCGCGGCAGCGGGATGACGACGTCCTCGTTGATCTTGAACGCGTTGGTGTGCCGCGCGATCGCGGCGGTGCGCGCGCGGTCGAGCCAGAAGGTCTTGCGCGACTCGGGCGACACCGCGACGAAGCCCTCGCCGCTGCGCGCGTTGGCGAGCCGCACCACCTCGGAGGCGGCCTTCGCGACCGCCTCGTCGTCGTCGCCGACGATGTCGCCGATCAGCACCATCTTCGGCAGCCCGCCGCGGCGCGACTTGGTCGCGTAGCCGACCGCGCGCAGGTAGCGCTCGTCGAGGTGCTCGAGGCCGGCGAGGATCGCGCCGAACGGCTGGCGGTCGAGGTAGTCCTTGATCTCGACGATCGAGGGCACCGCGTCCTTGGCCTGGCCGAAGAACTCGAGGCACACCGTGCGCACGTGCTTCGGCATCCGGTGCAGCACCCAGCGCGCCGAGGTGATGAGGCCGTCGCAACCCTCCTTCTGCACGCCCGGCAGGCCCGCGAGGAACTTGTCGGTGACGTCCTTGCCGAGGCCCTGCTTGCGGAAGCGCGAGCCCTCGATCTCGAGGAGCTCGGTGCGCGTCGGCTCGCCGCGCATCGTCCCCTGTTCAGACAGCTGCCCCGGCGCAAACCAGGCGAGCGCGAAGCGCGCGACCGGCACGTCGTGGATCTTGCCGCGGTTGTGCTCCAGGCGCGTGACCTCGAGCCAGTCGCCCTGCGGATCGACCATCCGCCACCAGGCGAGGTTGTCGAGCGCGGTGCCCCACAGCACGGCCTTCTTGCCGCCGGCATTCATCGCTATGTTGCCGCCGATGCACGAGGCCTCGAGCGAGGTCGGGTCGACCGCGAACACGAACCCGGCCGAATCGGCCGCGTCGGTCACGCGCTTGGTGACGACGCCGGCCTCGGAGAAGATGGTCGCGACCTCGGCGTCGACGCCGGGCAACCGCTCGAGCTGCACCGGGCCGAGGCCGACCAGCTTCTCGGTGTTGATGACCGCGGACAGCGGCGTGAGCGGGATCGCGCCGCCGGTGTAGCCGGTGCCGCCGCCGCGCGGGATGATGGTGAGCCCGAGCTCGATGCAGCCGGCGACGAGCGCGGCGACCTCGGCCTCGGTGTCCGGCGCGAGCACGACGAACGGGTACTCGACGCGCCAGTCGGTCGCATCGGTGACGTGCGAGACGCGCGACATGCCGTCGAAGCGGATGTTGTCGCGGCGGGTGACGCGCGACAGGCGCTTCAATGCACGGGCGCGCAGCGCCGCCGTCTGCTCGAAGGTCGCCTCGAAGCGCGAGACCGCCGTGCGCGCGAGCTCGAGCAGGCGGCCGACCTTGTCGGCGCGGGTCGTCGCACCGCGCGGGTCGTCGAGCGCCGGCGCGTTCGCGTCGGCGTCGCGCCGGCGCTCGATCTCGCGCAGCCGGTGCTGCAGCGCCTCGATCAGCGCGGCGCGCCGCTTCGGGTTGTCGAGCAGGTCGTCCTGCAGGAACGGGTTGCGCTGGACCACCCACACGTCGCCGAGCACCTCGTACAGCATCCGTGCCGAGCGGCCGGTGCGGCGCTCGGCGCGCAGCTCGTCGACGATCCGCCAGCCCTCCTCGCCGAGCAGCCGCAGCACGATCTCGCGGTCGGAGAACGAGGTGTAGTTGTAAGGGATCTCGCGCAGCCGGGCGGGTGCGTCGACGGCTCGCGTGGCGAGGGCCGGAAGGATCGGGGCGTTCATCGGGGAGGGTCCGTCCGGTGTCGGGACGGCCCGCGGGACGGGGCCCGGCGACCGGTCCATGCAAAACCCCGATTCTAGCCGCGAGGGGGGTTCCCCGCTCGCGCCCGGGGGCTTGCGGCGCTCAGCCGGTGAACGGCGACAGCAGCTTCATCCACCAGCTGTCGGGCACCCACAGCAGCGCCGCGGTCATCGTCGTGTAGCGCAGGAACTTGCCGATCGCCATGTACAGCACGCAGGGCCAGAACGGCAGCTTCAGCCAGCCGGCGAGTGCGCACAGCGGGTCGCCGACCGCGGGCAGCCAGGACAGCAGCAGCATCTTCGGGCCGAAGCGCTTGAGCCAGCCGAAGTACCGGGTCTCGGTGTGCCGGGCGACCGCGTACTTCGCGCCGTAGCCGAGCCACCAGTCGACCATGCCGCCGAGCGTGTTGCCGGCGGTCGCGACGAGCACGGTGAGCCAGAACGTGTCCGGATTGAGCTTCACGAAGCCGAACACCGCGGGCTCGGAACCGAGCGGCAGCAGCGTCGCCGAGACGAACGAGACCACGAACACGCTCGTCAGCCCATGCTCGGGCAGCGCGAACCAGTCGATCAGGCGCTCGATCAGGGCTTCCATCGCGGACCGGGGAGCCGGGGGTCGGGCATTCTAGCCGCGGGGCGCGCCGGGACGTGCACCCCCGGCCGGTAGAATCGGGCCACCATGCCCACCCAGTACCTGAAGCGCATCCTCACTGCGCGCGTCTACGACGTCGCCCAGGAGACCCCGCTCGAGCGGGCCGACTGGCTGTCGCGGCGGATCGGGAACACCGTGCTGCTCAAGCGCGAGGACCTGCAGCCGGTGTTCTCGTTCAAGCTGCGCGGGGCCTACAACAAGATGGCGCACCTGTCCGCCGAGCAGCTCGCGCGCGGCGTGATCTGCGCGTCGGCGGGCAACCACGCGCAGGGGGTCGCGCTCTCCGCGCAGCGGCTCGGCTGCCGGGCGGTGATCGTGATGCCGGTGACCACGCCACGGGTCAAGGTCGACGCGGTGATCGCGCGCGGCGCCGAGGTGGTGCTGCACGGCGACTCGTACAGCGACGCCGCCGCGCACGCGAGCGCGCTGCAGGCCGGGCAGGGGCTGACCTTCGTGCACCCGTTCGACGACCCGGACGTGATCGCCGGGCAGGGCACGATCGGCATGGAGATCCTGCGCCAGCACACCGGCCACATCGACGCGGTCTTCGTCGCGATCGGGGGCGGCGGGCTCGCCGCGGGCATCGGGGCCTACGTGAAGCAGCTGCGGCCCGAGACGAAGCTCATCGGCGTGCAGACCACCGACTCCGATGCGATGGCGCGCTCGCTGAAGGCGGGCCGGCGCGTCGAGCTGCAGGACGTGGGCCTCTTCTCCGACGGCACCGCCGTCAAGAAGGTCGGCGAGGAGACCTTCCGGCTCTGCCGCGAGTACCTCGACGAGGTGATCCTCGTCGACACCGACGCGGCGTGCGCGGCGATCAAGGACGTCTTCCAGGACACCCGCTCGATCCTCGAGCCGGCGGGTGCGCTCGCGATCGCGGGCGCCAAGGCCTGGGTCGAGCGCGAGTCGGCCGCCCGCGGCGAGCCGGTCACCGGCCGCACGCTGGTCGCGGTGGCGTGCGGCGCGAACATGAATTTCGACCGCCTGCGCTTCGTCTCGGAGCGCGCCGAGGTCGGCGAGCAGCGCGAGGCGGTGTTCGCGGTGACGATTCCCGAGGAGCGCGGCAGCTTCCGGCGCTTCTGCGAGCTGGTCGGGCCGCGAAACGTCACCGAGTTCAACTACCGGATCGCCGACGCGAAGGTCGCGCATGTGTTCGTCGGCGTGCAGGTCGGGGGTCGCGACGAGGCCCACGCGATCGCGGCGAACTTCGGCGCGCACGGCTTCGCGACGCTCGACCTCACCGACGACGAGCTGGCGAAACTTCACATTCGCCACCTCGTGGGCGGCCACTCGCCGCTCGCGCGCGACGAGCGCCTGTACCGCTTCGAGTTCCCCGAGAAGCCCGGTGCATTGATGCGATTCCTGACGAGCATGGCGCCCGACTGGAACATCTCGCTGTTCCACTACAGGAACCACGGCGCCGACTACGCGAGGATCCTCGTGGGCCTGCAGGTGCCGCGCGAGGACGACGCTGCGTTCGCCGCGTTCCTGCGCACGCTCGGCTACCGGCACTGGGACGAGAGCGCGAACCCGGTCTATCGGCTCTTCCTCGCGGCTGGCGGCGAGACCGATTGATTCACGCCATTCCACGCATGGCGAGCCGGATCCGTCGCCGACGCGGCGGTTCGGCCGTCGGCGCAGGGTTAAACTCGGCGGCCTAAAAGACAGTGTCAAGCTGTATCGGGTTTCGGCGAACATGCGCATCGCGATCATCGACGACGACACGACCCTCGCCGCCAGCGTGACCTCCGCGCTGTCGCGAAACGGGTGGGCGTGCCGCGCCCACGCCGACGGCCGTTCGTTCATCGCGACGATGCACCGCGAGAGCTACGACGCGTACATCGTCGACTGGGGCCTGCCCGACATGTCGGGGCTCGACGTGCTGCGCGCGATCCGCGCCCGCGTGCCGATCACCGTGCCGGTGCTGTTGATGACCGCCCGCGACGGCGAGCAGGACGTCATCGAGGCCCTGGAGGCCGGCGCCGACGACTTCATCGTCAAGCCCGCCCGCATCGGCGAGCTGCAGGCCCGCCTGCGCGCGATGTGGCGGCGCCACGCGCGGATTCCCGATGCGCCCGACACCTACGAGTACGACCGCTTCCGCTTCGATCTGAAGCTGCAGCGCGCGTGGGTCGAGGGCCAGCCGGTGGACCTCACGCAGAAGGAGTTCCAGCTCGCGGTGCTGCTGCTGCGCAACCTCGGCAAGCCGCTGTCGCGCGGACACATCCGCGAGGTGGTCTGGGGCCGCGACAGCGAGATCCCGTCGCGGACAATGGACACGCACGTGTCCCGGGTGCGCACCAAGCTGGGCCTGCGCCCCGCACGCCAGTACCTGCTGGCCCCCGTGTACGGGTACGGCTACCGGCTCGAGCACCTGGCCGGATCGTCGGGCTCGTCGAAAGCCGACGTTGCCGGAGGCGCGAGCGCGCGTCCGACGGGCGCGCGCGGCCGGTGATGCCGGTCCCGCGGCTCGGATCCTCGAGCCGTGGTGGCGCGGACGCGACGCCGACCCCTCTACCGGCGTCGGGCTCGGGCTGGCCTTCGTGGCCACGGTCGCCGAGCGCCACGGGGGCGCCGCCCGGGCGCTCGGACGCGACGCAGGGGGGGGCCCGGATCGAGTTGTGGTTGCCGGACGGTGTGGAACGGGCGCCGTCGGAGTAGACTCCGTGTAAACCCACGTTGTCACATGCACCTGCTCACGCTCGGACTGAACCACACCACCGCGCCGCTCTCGCTGCGCGAGAAGGTGGCGTTTCCCGGCGACGCGCTGCGCGACGCGGTGGCCGACCTGCGCCGGCAGTTGAAGGTCATCGTGCCCGAGAGCGCGATCCTGTCCACCTGCAACCGCACCGAGATCTACTGCGCCACGCCCGACCCGCGCGACGCGCAGGCGGAGATCGCCCGGTGGATGGTCGAGCGCAACGCGCTCGGCGGCCCGTCCCAGCTCGAGCCCCACCTGTATGCGCGCCCGAACGACCAGGCGGTGCGCCACGCGTTCCGGGTCGCCTCGGGCCTCGACTCGATGGTGCTCGGCGAGCCGCAGATCCTCGGCCAGATGAAGGACGCCGCACGGGTGGCGCAGGAGGCCGATGCGCTCGGCACCCACCTGCACCAGCTGTTCCAGCGCACCTTCGCGGTCGCCAAGGAGGTCCGCAGCCACACCGAGATCGGCGCCCACTCGGTGTCGATGGCCGCCGCGGCCGTGCGCCTCGCGCAGCGGCTGTTCGAGGACCTGAAGAACACCTCGGTGCTGTTCGTGGGCGCCGGCGAGATGATCGAGCTCGCCGCGACGCACTTCGTCGCGCAGCACCCGAAGAGGATCACCGTCGCCAACCGCACCGCCGAGCGCGCCCAGAAGCTCGCCCAGCGCTTCGGCGCGAACGCGCTGAAGCTCTCCGACCTCCCCGAGACGCTCGCCGAGCACGACATCGTCGTCTCGTGCACCGCTAGCTCGCTGCCGATCATCGGTCTGGGCATGGTCGAGCGCGCGCTGAAGGCGCGCCGTCGCCGGCCGATCTTCATGATCGACCTCGCGGTGCCGCGCGACATCGAGCCCGAGGTGGCGCGCCTCGACGACGTGTTCCTCTACACCGTCGACGACCTCGGCAAGCTGGTGCAGGCCGGCATCGAGAACCGCCAGGCCGCGGTCGCCCAGGCCGAGGCGATCATCGAGAACCGCGTCGACGCGTTCATGCACTGGCTGTCGGCCCGGCAGGCGGTGCCCGCGATCCGGGCGCTGCACGCGCGCGGCGACGCTTTGAAGCGCGCCGAGCTCGACCGCGCCCGCAAGGCGCTCGCCCGCGGCGAGGACCCGGACGCGGTGCTCGAGGCGCTCGCCAACGGGCTGGCCGCGAAGTTCCTGCACGGCCCGACGACACTGCTGCAGCGTCCGGGCCCCGAGCAGCAGCAGGTCTCGGCGCTGATCGACCGGCTGCTGCCGGACGGCGGATCCTGATCCGCCGCGTCGTGCGCCGCCCACCGGCGGCGCGCGTGCCGCTTCCGCCCGCGATCGCATGAACGCGTCGATGCTCGCCAAGCTGTCGCGCCTCGAGGAGCGCCTCGAGGATGTGTCCGCGCTGCTGTCCTCGGAGGACGCGGCGCGCGACCTGGCCGGCTTGCGCAAGCTCAACCGCGAGCACGCCGAGCTCGCCGAGGTCGTCGAGCACTTCGTCGCCTGGAAGCGCGCGCGCGCCGACCGCGACGCGGCCGAGTCGCTGCGCGACGACCCCGAGATGCGCGCGTTCGCCGCCGAGGAGATCGCCGCGGCCGACGTGCGCCTCGCCGAGGAGTCGGCGACGCTGGAGCGCCTGCTGCTGCCCCGCGACCCGGACGACGCGCGCGACGTGATCCTCGAGATCCGCGCGGGCACCGGCGGCGACGAGAGTGCGCTCTTCGCCGGCGACCTGCTGCGGATGTACCTGCGCTACGCCGAGCGGCGCCGCTGGCAGGTCGAGGTGATGTCCGAGAGCGCATCGGACCTCGGCGGCTACAAGGAGGTGATCGTCCGGATCGCCGGCGACGGCGTCTACGAGCGGCTGAAGTTCGAGTCGGGCGGCCACCGCGTGCAGCGCGTGCCCGAGACCGAGGCGCAGGGCCGCATCCACACCTCGGCCTGCACGGTCGCGGTGATGCCCGAGGCCGACGAGGTCGGCGAGGTGTCGATCCCGGCCGACGAGATCCGCATCGACGTGTTCCGCGCGTCGGGCGCGGGCGGGCAGCACGTGAACAAGACCGAGTCTGCGGTGCGGATCACGCACCTGCCGACCGGCCTCGTCGCCGAGTGCCAGGACGACCGCTCGCAGCACCGCAACAAGGACCGCGCGATGAAGGTCCTCGCGACCCGGCTGCGCGACCTGCGCACGCGGGACGCCCAGGCCAGGCAAGCGGCGACCCGCAAGTCGCTGGTCGGCTCGGGCGACCGCAGCGAGCGGATCCGGACCTACAACTTCCCGCAGGGCCGTGTCACCGACCACCGGATCAACCTGACGCTGCACAAGCTGCAGGCGGTGATGGACGGCGACCTCGACGACCTGATCGGACCGCTGGTCGCCGAGCACCAGGCCGAGAAGCTCGCGCAGATGGCCGAGGAGACGTGAGCCGGGGTGTCGCCGGGCACGGCCCGGGGCGCAGGACCGCATGAGCGCCGCACCGACCTGGGACGCGCTGCTCGCCGCGAGCGCCCTGCCCCGCCTGGACGCCCGCGCGCTCGCCGCGCACGCGAGCGGCCGCCCGCGCGAATGGCTGATCGCCCACGGCGACGAGCCGGCCGAGCCGGCCGCCGCCGCGACCTTCGCCGCGATCGCCGCGCGCCGCCGCGCGGGCGAGCCGCTCGCCTACCTGGTCGGCGGGCGCGAGTTCCGCGGCAGGCGCTTCGCGGTCTCGCCGGCGGTGCTGGTGCCCCGGCCGGAGACCGAGGGACTGGTCGACGCGGCGCTCGCGCGGCTGCCGGCGCACCGCGCGCCGCGCGTGCTCGACCTCGGCACCGGCAGCGGCGCGATCGCGGTCTCGCTCGCGCTCGAGCGGCCGGACGCGACGGTGGTCGCGACCGATGCGTCGGCCGACGCGCTCGAGGTCGCCCGCACGAACGCGGCCGCGCTCGGCGCCGCCCGCGTGGACTTCGGGCTCGGCGACTGGTGGCAGGCGCTGCCCGCCGACGCCGCGCCCTTCGACTGCGTCATCACCAACCCGCCCTACGTCGCCGAGGGCGACCCGCACCTGCTCGACGCCGCGCTGCGCCACGAGCCACGCGCCGCGCTCGCCTCCGGCCCCGGCGGACTCGACGCGATCGAGGCGATCGTCGCGGGTGCGCCGGCCCGGCTCGTCCCCGGCGGCTGGCTGCTGATCGAGCACGGCCGCGACCAGGGCGAGGCGGTGCGCGCACGGCTCGCCGCGGCCGGCTTCGTCGAGGTGGCGACGCTGCCGGACCTGCAGGGGCTCGACCGCATCGGCCTCGGCCGGCGCCCGACCGACCCGTCCCCCTCGGCCGGAGCCCCTACGGTTTGACGGGTCGACACACGGCTGCCTAGACTCTCCGGATTCCGGACGCGGCGCGTCCGACCCCCTTTCTCATAGGCACACGAGCGATGGACGCCAAGGAATTCATTCAGAAGACGGTCGAGGAGCACCCGGTGGTGCTGTTCATGAAGGGCACCGCCCAGTTCCCGCAGTGCGGCTTCTCCGGCAAGACCGTGCAGGTGCTCAAGGCGGCGGGCGTCAAGAACATGGTGACCGTCAACGTGCTGGAGGACGACGAGGTCCGCCAGGCGATCAAGGACTTCTCGAACTGGCCGACGATCCCGCAGCTCTACATCAAGGGCGAGTTCATCGGCGGTGCGGACATCGTCACCGAGATGTTCCAGTCGGGCGAGCTGCAGAAGCTGATCCCGGCCGACGTCCAGCAGTGACCCGCGGGCGCGGCGTGCGGCGCCCCGCGTCGCCGTCCGCCCGATGCGGCCCCGCGCGGGCGCCCCACGGGTCGCCTCAGCGACGGCCCGAGGCGTCCCCGTCGATCGCCGGCCAGCGCACGTAGGCGAAGACCCACAGCGCGACCAGGTTCACCAGCGGCACCAGCACGAGCAGCGCCCACCACGGCGAATAGCCGGCGCGCCGCAGCACGCGGCCGATCATCCACATCGGCACCGCGAGCAGCACCAGCACCAGCACCGTCACCGGCGACGGCGACTCGAGCAGTCCCTGCAGCGCGGCGATCCACTCGCCGAGCAGGCCCTGCTCCCAGACCGTGCCCACGTCAGGCTCCGATCACCGGATCGACGGGCGCAGGTGCGGGCGCGACGGCCGCGCGCTCGGTCGGCCAGCGGCCGAACGCGAGGATCGCGACGAACACGAGGGTGCCGAGCGGGGGCGTGCCGAGGAACAGCAGCGACAGCCACGGGTCGCGCCCCGTGCGGCGGGTGATCCGCCACAGCGGCACCATCACCATCAGCGACGACACCGCCGCGATCAGCACTTCCACGTCGATCCGCTCCCGCCCCGCGTCCTCCGCGTGCGGCCTCGCGCACCGCGGATCGGGCGCCCCGCGCGCCCGGGGGCCATTTCACCATCGTTGACGCCCGGTGGCTACCGAGCCATGCGCGTCAGATCGGGTACACGACCGAGTTCAGCACGTTCTCGGAGTCGAAGACCACGCGCTTGGCCGCGAACCGGAGCAGCCCGTCGGCCGGGTCGCGGACCACGCGGTCGAGGTAGCGGCCGACGTTGAAGACTTCGCTCGGCTCGTGCACCCGCGTGCGGTGGACCGCGTAGGCGGCCTGCACGTCGACGTGCTCGACGCCGTCGGTCGTGCCCGCCGCGAGCACGCGCAGCGGCCCGATCACGTGGCGCTGGTAGTACGGCGCGTGGAACAGCGTCTCGGTGATCCCGACGATCCGGTCGCGCAGCATGCCCTTGCTCTCGAGCCGCATCGTGGCGAGCGGCAGGCCGCGGTCGTGGTTCTCGCGCGGCTGCAGCAGGTAGCTGCAGTCGTCGGCGAAGAGCGCGATCCAGTCGTCCCAGCGCGCCTCGTCGAGCGCGGCGGCGTAGTCGGCATAGAGCGCGTCGAGCTCGGCGCGCAGCGCGGGATCCAGGCGCACGCCGCGCGACTCGGAGCGCGCGGCGCCGGCCGCGCCGCGGCCGTCGGTCGAGGGGGCGCTCATGCGGCCATGACCTTCTGCCAGTACGCGTGCATGCCGCGGATCAGCGTCTCGGTGACCATGTGGTCGGTCGGCGCGACCTCGGTGCCGCCGAGCCGCGCGACCGTCCGCGCGTCGGGGTGCTGCGAGAAGCCCTGCTGCGACATCTCGATCACCTCGCCGTCGTCGGCCGACACGAAGCCCGCCGGCCCGAACAGGTTCGCCTGCCGCAGCCTGCGGCGCGTCATCTCGGGCGTGTCGTCGGCGTAGCCGAAGTGTGTCCAGACGAAGTCGAACTCGCCGGGGCCGCGCGGCACGATGTGCCGCGTCGACAAGGAATTGACCTGCTGCTGGACGATCAGCGACGGGAACAGCGTGATCATCGTGACGGTCGGGCCCTTCCACCACGGCTCGGGCACGACGTCGAGCAGCCGGTCGTCGTGCAGCGACATGCCCTGCCGGAAGCTGGTCACGCCCTGCGTGACCTCGCCCGCGCCGCCCTCGTTGCGGCGCGAGATCATCACCGCGTGCCGGCCGTGCGCGTCCATCACCATCTGCGAGCGCTGGTCGGCGCGCCACAGCCCGAAGGTCACGAACCAGGTGTGCAGCAGGCCCGGGTGGTACGGGTCCTTGATGTTCTCCTGCATCAGCTTCCAGTTGCCCGGGATGCGCTGGCGCGAGTAGCCGAGCAGCGTCAGCGCGCGGCCGTCGAACACGCGGTCGACCCAGGGCAGCACCTCCGGGCCGAGGTACGCCTCGAGCGGCTCGACCTCGTGGTCGAAGCACGCGAACACCAGCCCGTTGCGGCGCGCGACGGCGAGCTGCGTGAGGCCGTGGTCCTGCTTGCGGAAGTCGGAGGGCATGCCCCCGTCGAGCCGCGTGTGGCCGTCCTCGACGCGCTTGACGCCGCGCAGGAACGGCAACCCCTGGAGGTTGCCCTTCAGGTCGTAGTTCCACTGGTGGTACGGGCAGGTGAAGTCCTTCACGCGCCCGAACGGCTGCTGCAGGAAGCGCACGCCGCGGTGCGCGCAGTGGTTCTCGACGACGTTGACCGAGCCGTCGCGGTCGCGCACGACGATGACCGCGCGCTCGCCGACGAAGGTGGTCTTGAAGTCGCCGGGCTCGGGGATCTCGGCCTCGAGCGCGACGTACGACCAGTGCCGGCCGTAGAAGATCCGCTCGAGCTCGCGCGCGTAGGTCGCGGGGTCGGTGTAGCGGCGGTACGGCACGCGGCTGCAGTCGGCCTGGGCCGCCTCGGCAGCCGCGGCCGCGTGGGGTTCGATCGGGGCATTCATCGCGCGCACCTCCTGCGGAAGACCGCGACAGCCTACCCGCCGGGTTGCCCGCCGGCGATGCAGCGGTGATGATGTCGTCCATTCACACCATGAATTCCCGGAGACGCCGGTGGATGTCGCGATCGACGCCCTCGACCTGAACCTGCTGCGCGTCGCCGCCGCGCTGCACGAGACCGGCAGCGTGACCGCGACCGCGCGCCGGCTCGGCGTCACGCAGGCCGCGGCGAGCAACGCGCTCGCGCGGCTGCGCGGCGCCTGCGGCGGCGACCCGCTCTTCGTGCGCACCGCGCAGGGCATGGCGGCCACGCCGCGCGGCGAGCGCGTCGCGCGGGCCGCCGCGGCCGCGCTCGCCACGGTCGCGGAGTCGATCGCCGCGCCCGCCGCATTCGACCCCGCGACCACGACGCGCCGCTTCACGCTGCGCATGACCGACATCGGCGAGGTGGTGTTCCTGCCCGGGCTGCTCGCCACGCTCAGGGACGAGGCGCCGGGCGCGACGCTGCGCACCGTCGCGCTGTCCTCGGGCGACACGCCGGCCGCGCTCGCGCGCGGCGAGGTCGACCTCGCGATCGGCTTCCTGCCCGAGCTGCGCGAGGGCTGGTACCAGCAGCGGCTCTTCGAGCAGCGCTACGTGGTGCTGCGCCGCGCGGGCGCGGCGGGTGCGCTCACGCGCGCCGCGTACCTGCGCGCCTCGCACGTCGCGATCGAGTCGCCGGGCACCGGGCACCGGATCGTCGAGCGCGCGCTGCGTGCGCAGGGCCTCGAGCGGCGCGTCGCGCTGCAGGTGCCCGACTTCCTCGCCGCGGTGATGCTGGTCGCGCGGACCGACCTCTTGTGCACCGTGCCCGCGAAGCTCGCGCAGGCGGCCGGCGAATCACTGCCGGTACAATCGGCTCCGGTGCCCGTCGACCTGCCCGGCTTCTCGATCCACCAGTACTGGCACCCGCGCGCCCATCCCGACACCGCGGTGCGCTGGCTGCGCGAGCGGATCGCCGGACGGTTCGTCGAGCCGTCCGCCACCCCGGCCCGCGCGCGTCGAGCCACCGGAGCGTCCCGATGACCCGAAGACTGATCGTCGCGATCACCGGCGCGTCCGGCGCCGTGTACGGCGTGCGGCTGCTGCAGGTGCTGCGCACCGTGCCCGGCGTCGAGACGCACCTGATGGTGACGCCGGCCGGCTGGATGAACGTCGAGCAGGAGCTCGCGATGCCCAAGCGCGAGGTCGAGGCGCTCGCGCACGTGGTGCACGCCGTGCGCGACGTTGGCGCGACCGTCGCGTCGGGCTCGTTCGCGACCGAGGGCATGATCGTCGCGCCGTGCTCGATGCGCACGCTCGCCGCGGTCGCGCACGGCCTGTCCGACAACCTCGTCGCGCGCGCGGCCGACGTCGTTCTGAAGGAGCGTCGGCGCCTCGTGCTGATGGTCCGCGAGACGCCGCTCAACCTCGCGCACCTGCGCAACATGGTGGCGGTGACCGAGATGGGCGGCGTGGTGTTCCCGCCGGTGCCCGCGTTCTACAACCGGCCCGCGTCGGTCGACGCGCTGGTCGACCACACCGTCGGCCGCGTGCTCGACCTCGTCGGCGTGCAGCAGGCGCTGTCGCCGGCGTGGCCCGGCTTGCGCGCGGCCGGACCCGCCGACGCCGCCTCGGACTGAGCGATGCGCGAACTCGAGCTCAAGTTCTCGCTGCCGCTGTCGCTGCAGGACGCGCTCGCGCGCGAGGTGGCGCCCGAGACCGTCGAGCGCGTCTGGTCGCGCTACCTCGACACGCCCGACGGCGCGCTCGCGCGCGGCCGCACGGCAGTGCGCGTGCGCCGCAAGGGGGACGCGTGGCTGCAGACGGTGAAGGCCGACCACGGCGACCACTTCGAGCGCTTCGAGTGGGAGCGCCCGATCGCCGGGCCCGAGCCCGAGCGCGACGCACTGCCGCCCGAGGACACCGCGCCCGGCGCGCTCGCGCACCGCACCTTCGGCCAGTGGCGGCCGCTGTTCGAGACCGACTTCGAGCGGCGCGCGCGCGTCGTCGAGCCGTCTCCGGGCCTCGCGGTCGAGATCGCGCAGGACGTCGGCGAGCTGCGCTGCGGCGAGCGCCGCGAGCCGATCCGCGAGGTCGAGCTCGAATGCCTGCGCGGCTCGCGCGCGGCGTTCTTCGAGTGGGCGCGCGACTGGGCCGCGCGAACGCAGGCCTGCCTGCTGCTGCCGACGAAGAACGAGCGCGGTCTTCGGCTCGCCGCACGGCTGCCGCTCGCGCCCTCGCCGGTGACGGCCGCCGCCGTCTCGCCGCCGGCCGACGCGACCGTCGGCGAGGCCGCCGCGGCGGTGCTGCGCGCCTGCGTCGGCCACGCGTGCGCGAACGTCGAGCCGGTGCTCGCGTCCGACCACCCGGAAGGCCCGCACCAGCTGCGCGTCGCGCTGCGCCGACTGCGCGCCGCGCTGCGCTTCTTCGCGCTGCGCGAGGCCGACGCGCGCTGGCGCACGGTCGACGACGAGGCCCGCGCGCTCGCCGACGCGGCCGGCCGCGTGCGCGACCTCGACGTGTTCGAGTCCGGCGCGCTCGCGCTGCTGCGCGAGCGCTTCCCCGGCGACGCGGCCGTCGAGACGCTGTCGCGCGCGGTCGTCGACGCGCGCGACGCGGCACGCATGGACCTGCGGCGCGCGGTGTCGGGGCCGGCGACGACGCGCTTCGTGCTCGGTGCGATGGCGCTCGCCGAGGGGCTCGCGGCAGCAGCGGCCGGGCAGACTGCGGCGGGAAGCCTGCGCGACGCCCCGGGCGACGACGCCCATGCGCTGCCCCTGGACGCCCCCTACGCCGCCTTCGCCCGCGCCCGCGTGCACGCACTCCTCGCGCGCGTGCGCCGCCGCGCCCGGCGCGCCCGCGACGACGACGGCTGGCACCGCACGCGGCTCGCGGTGAAGACGCTGCGCTACGCGACCGATTCGGCGCGCGCCGCGCTGCCGCACGGCGCCGACGCCGCGCGCGCCACGTCGCTGCTCGCCCGCTGGCAGGACCGCCTCGGCGCGGGGCAGGACCTGGCGTCGGCGCGCGACGTCGCGGCCGACGCGCTGTCGCGGCCCGACGTGCCCACGGAGGCGGCCGTTCGCGCGCTCGCGCTGATCGACGGCTGGCGCGCGTTCGCCGCGCCGCATGCCGCCGGGACCGTGCGGCACGCGCGCCGCACGCTGCGCGCGCTGCGCAGCGCGCTGCGCGACGCGGCCCCAGCCCGCGAGGACGAGCGCGACGACGACAACCCCGGGGACGCCTCGGACCCCGTGAGATAATCGTGTTCTTTCCGCCCTTCGGCGGACAGGGAGACCGCATGAAGATCCTCGTCGCGATCGACGGCTCGAAGAACGCGCTGCGCGCGCTCAAGCACGCGATCAAGCTCGCCGCACGCCTGTCCGAGCCCTCCGAGCTGCTGCTCGTCAACGCCCACGACGACATCGCGCTGCGCGGCGCGAGCCAGTTCGTCGGCAAGGACGCGGTCAGGAGCTACCTCGACGACCTGTCGCGCGGCGAGCTCGCCGACGCGATCAAGGCCGTCGAGAAGGCGAAGGTGAAGTACGAGGCGAAGATGCTGCGCGGCCAGGTCGCGCAGTCGATCGCCAAGGCGGCCGCCGACGCCGACTGCGAACTGATCGTGCTCGGCTCGAAGGGCCGCAGCGCGATCAAGGACCTGCTGATCGGCTCGGTCGCGCAGCGCGTGGCGTCGCTCTCGGACGTCCCGGTCACGCTGGTGAAGTGACGCGCCGCGCGCCGCACCGGAGACCATGATGCGACTGCTCCTCGGATGGGCGATCAACGCGGGCGTGCTGCTGCTGCTGCCCTACCTGCTGCCCGCGGTCCAGGTGAAGAGCTTCGGCACCGCGCTGCTGGTGGCGCTGGTGCTCGGCCTGCTCAACGCGATCGTGCGGCCGATCCTGGTGCTGCTGACGCTGCCGATCACCGTGCTGACGCTGGGGCTCTTCCTCCTCGTCATCAACGGGCTGATGTTCTGGCTCGTCGGGCGCATGCTCGACGGCTTCGAGGTCGCCGGGTTCTGGTGGGCGGTGCTCGCCGCCGTGCTCTACAGCGTGATCAGCGCGGCGGTGTCGTCGCTGCTGCTGCGCCGGGACGCCTGAGGCGGGGTTTCGGCGCGCATGCGCGCCGCCGCCGAGGGGGGCACCGGCATGCTTGCCGGTGCCGCGGGCTGCAAGCCCGACTCAGCGGATCGCCCCGAACACGTCATCGCCCTCCGACAGCAGCCGCTCGCATACGAAGAGGGCGAGCGCCATCTTCGCGGCGGGCTCCACGTCCTCGAACTGCAGGCCGAGCAGCGTCGCCGACACGTCGGGCCGCGGATCGTCGGCCTGCGAGCGGATCTGCGCACGCAGCTGCAGCGTCTGCGGCGCGCCCGCGACGACGACGCGCAGCGACAGATCGACGTGCGCGGTGCCGGCCGGCAGCGGATGCTCGATCGCGATCAGCGCGCCCTGCTCGCTCAGGTCGCCGGTGAAGCCCGCGCGCAGCGCGTCGGCGTCGGCCCCGTGGCGCACCGAGCACGGCAGGTTGATGATCGCGCGACGCGTGCGGCGCACCGTCTCGCGCCGCCGCTGCTCGATCGGCGGCAGCGAGAGCTCCAGGCCCGGCGCCTCGCCGAGCACCACGCGCAGTACCGTGCTTTCGAACGCCGACAGCATCACTCCGTCGAAGTTGGAGACGTCGAAGTACTCGCCCTCCTTGACGAAGACGAGCTTGCCGTCGTCCATCGGGTGCGTGACCAGGAAGCGGTTGCGGCTGACCAGCCCGACCATGCGGACGTCCCACCGGCGGCCCGACGCGCTCAGCCGCAGCGCCGGGCGGTGGTCGGCGACCTGCCGGGGCTTCCACGAGAACGGCTTGCGGGGTGCGGAGGACATGGTTGGCGTCGAACTGGCGTCGATGATACGTGGAAGACATCACGCCGGGCAGCCGACGGACGGCGCAGAATCCACTGCGAACGGCGACCGCCGGCCGACGAACGGAGCTCCCGATGATCAAGTTCAATGCCGCCCCCGAGTTCGACTTCGACGAGTGGGCCACGCTGCACCAGCGCGACCCGGAGGCGTTCGAGGCGCGGCGGCGCGCGCTGCTGGCGATCGAGCTGGCCAAGGGCGGCGACAAGGCCGGCCCGGTGCGCGAACTGCTCGAGCGGCTGGAAGGGCAGCTCGAGGGCAAGTCGGCCGCCGAACGCGCCCGGCTGTCGATGCTGGCGATGGCCGAGTCGGCGCGCCTGATGACCGACCGCCTCGCCCAGCTGTCCGAGCAGGTCCGCGAGCACGCGGCGCTGCAGTCGCGGCTGCCCCGCGGCGCCGCCTGATCCCGGCCGGGGCGGCGCCACCCGCGACGCCCCGCACCCTTCATTGCGGCGCCGCTGGCAGCGGCACCTCGACGCGACGCGTCGTCCCGCTCTCGCCCGGGAACCCGGAGAACGCCGCCGCGACCAGCCCGGGCATCAGCCTCGGCGTCGACTCGCTGGTCGCATAGGCCACGGCCCGCGACTCCCAGACCTTGCGCCCCGGCGCCGGCTCGACGCGCACGTCGAACAGGTCGACGCGCAGCTCGTGCCGGAAGAGCGTCGTGTCGTACGACATCGGCGCCGGCGGGAAGCCCCACCACGGGTCGTAGCGCCAGTACGGGTAGCCGGTACGCGGCCCGATCCAGGGCCCCGGCCCCCAGCCGTACGGGCCCGGCCAGCCGCCCGCGGGCCAGTATTCGGTGACGCGACGCGGCTCGGGCACCACGCGGATCTCCATCGCGACCTGGTAGCGCGCGCTCGCGGCGTCGGCCTCGGTGAAGCCGAGCGAGACGAGCCGCTCGCGCACGAGCTGCTGGTAGCTGCGCTGCTCGAGGCTGCCGGTGGGCGGCTCGGGCGCGCGCATCGCGAAGGTGAGCGGCTCGGCGGCCTGCCAGGCGTGGAAGCGGACGACCTCGCTGCGCATCGTCGGCGTGGACGCGCAGCCGGCGACGAGGAGGACGGCCGCCGCGGCGGCGGCGACGGCACGGGCGACGCGAGCCGCAGCACCGGCGGCGCGCCGCGAAGGCGACTGGAAGAGTGAGGCGAACATGTCGGGTGACCTGCTAGACACGCGGCGATCGGCCGATGCGCCCCTGCGCGGACCCGCCGGACGGCGATGCGCCCTCGGGCCGGCCGGGACCCCGGCCAGCCGATACTATCCCAACCGGCGGCGGGCCATCCCCGTCGCCCCGCGGCGCTCAGTTCGCCGGCGTGTACCAGATCGGCGCCGTGTAGGCCCGCTCCTGCAGCGTCATCCGCGTGCCGGGCAGCGGCTTCGTGCCGAAGCGCTTCGCGTCGTACGCGGGCCAGCGCGGCGTCGGGATCTCGAGCACGCGCAGGTAGTAGAACGCGCGCTGCGCCGGATCGAACTTCGGGTCCTTCCAGACGGCGATCAGTTCCGGGGCGCCGATCGTGTTCGTCCAGGTCGCGTTGGCGACGTCCACCGTGCTGCCCACGGGCGGCAGCCTGCCGTCGGCGCCGGGCTTGCGGTCGCCCGACCACACCACGTCGTACACCTGCTCCTGCGTCCGGCCGTCGCGATCGACCCAGCCCTTGACGATCTGGATGCGATCCAGGTTCGCGCCCAGCGCGTCCCGCAGCGCCGCGACCAGGAAGGTCGGCGACCGGCCCTGCGGCGCGCCGGCGAGGTCGCCGCCCATCGGGACGCCCTTCGCGTAGCCGACCGAGGCGGGCATCCGGTTGCCGGCGTCGGCGGCGGTGAAGTCCCAGCCGCCGAAGAACCGCACGATCATCCGCGAGCCGGTGGTGGCGTAGGTCTCGCGCCGCTTCATCGCGTCGAAGATCGCCTCGCGGGTGTTCTCGGTCGCCCACACCGCCGCGTAGCCCGCGGCGCCAACCTCCCAGTCCATGATCCTCGCCCCGGTCTTCGGATCGGCGAAGAACGTGGCCGTCATGCGCTCCGGGCTCGGCTCCTGCGGCGTCGTCTTGCCGAAGAAGTTCTCCTCCTCCATCGCGGCCAGGCCGTTGTGCGCGTCGGAGCTGCCGATCAGCCCGAACTTGTACGGGTTCGTCCCCAGCCGCGCCTCGAGCAGCAGGCCGTTCTTGAAGGCGTCGCGCGCATACTCGGCCGGCAGCATCTCGGGCTTCTTCGGCACCGACAGGTCCAGGTTGCCCTTGTCCCAGATCTCGAAGTCGGCGAACTCGTCGTTGCGCGACAGCGCCGGGTGCGCCTCGCCGGTGCCCTTGGTCTGCGTCACCTCGTACAGCGGCTCCCATCGGGCGCGCGTCTGCACGTAGTCGCGGTCGAGCCTGCGGCCGAACGCCTCGACCATCGGGAACATCAGCCCGTTGCTCATGTTGCCGTTGTGCGCGATCGCGAGCACCTCGCTGCCGGTGCGCGCCTCGGTGGCGGCCATGTACTTCCACAGGTCGACCGGGTTGTCGCTGCCGAGCGGCGGCATCGTCGTGAACGGCTCGACGAGGGCCGCCTGGGCGCCGTTGCCGCGGAAGATCACGTTGCGGTGCAGGTTGTTGCCGCCGGTGTTGGAGGTCCACTCGAAGCCGATGAAGGCGGTGAAGCGGCCGGGCTCGTTGTAGGCATCGGCGGCCTTGATCGTCTCGCTCCACGCGTTCCGGTACGAGGCGGTGCCGGGCATCGGGAAGCCCTTGGGCATCTGGCCCAGGCCGAAGCTGCGGATGATGTCGAGCGCGGCCTCGGCGCCCTGGCCGGCGCGGATCTGGTCGTACCACCTGCGGCCCTGCGGCGTGGCGAGCAGCGCCGGGTCGCCGCCCATCAGCAGCGGGAAGAACCCCATGCCGTCGGAGTGGTCGGCCACGACCAGGAAGTCGAGCGGCCGCGACAGCCTGACCGGCTGGCCGCTGTTGGAGACGACCTCCTCGCCCCGGGCGAAGCGGTAGGCGTCGCGCGGCGTCAGGCGCGCGCCGAACGCACCCGCGTCCATCGAGTAGCCGGTGTGCAGGTGCGTGTCGCCGAACAGCGGCATCGTCGGATAGGTGCGCCCCGCGTAGGGCGAGTAGCTCGGCTTCGCGGGATGCGCCTTCTGCAGCTTGGCCGGGTCGGGCGCGCCGGCATCGCCCTGCCCGATCGCGAGCAGCGGGATCAGCGAGGCGCCGGCTAGCGCGACGAACAGGGCCTTGGCGCGCAACGGGACGGGCTTCATCGGTGACCTCGGATTGACGGGGGTGTCGGCGTTCGGTTCGGGGCGGGCGTCACGTGGAACGCAGGGGATCGTCGGCGCGGGCGCCGGCGCGGGGCGCCGGTCGCAGGCGATCGAGCAGCGAGGCGACGCCGGCCCGCGGACGCGTCGGTCCGTACAGCCGGACGAGCCCGCGTGCCTGCGCCTCGGCCGGCGTCAGCGTCCCGTCGAGCAGCGCGAGCACGACCGGCGCATCGGTGACGACGACCACGTCGTCGGGCAGCGGACCGGTCGCGTGCGGCGTCATCGCGACACGGCCGCCCGACGGTTCGAAGCGGGTCCAGAGCATCGAGCCGATGAGCACCACCGCGAAGCGCGGCGTCCCGTCCATCGGCGTCATCCGCTCGCGCAGCGCGTCGAGCCCGGCGACCGCGTCGCGATAGCGGCGCATCGCTTCGAGCCGGAACTCGACCGAGGACGGATCCGACGGCGACGCCCTGCCGTCGCGCGGCACGATCGCGTCGCGCTGCGCCATCCAGATCGCGGTGCGCACGTGCAGCGCGTCAGGATAGGCGAGGTTCAGCATCCCGAGGTTCACCGAGGCCGGGTCGTGGAAGCCGCAGGCACGGGCGACCGGGGCCGCGCCGACGGCCGCCAGCCCGACGGTGCACAGCAACGCGCTCGCGTACCGCACCGCGGTGCGGGGGCGCGCGCTGGCCCACGTCGCAGACACCGTCATGACCCCCTACCGGCGCACCGGGCGTGGCGGAGGACGCCCACGGCGTCCGGGCACCCGATTGTACGGCCTCAGGGCCCGCTCCGCTCGATCTCCAGTGCGGAAACGGGACGCGCGAGCGGCCCGGCGTTGATCTGCGTCAGCCGCCCGCCACGGATCACCGCCCGCACCGTGCGCCCCCCCGCGCTAGAAGGCAGCGATCCGCTGGATCGCCCAGAAGCTCGCGATGCCCCCGATCGCGTACGGGGGCACGCGCCCCAACCAGGCCGGCGCAGCCAGGCCGAGCCGGCGCGACGCCCGCCGGCCCGCGCCGATCGCGAGCAGCACGGCCGCGACGAACGCCAGCTGGCCGAGCTCCACCCCGACGTTGAAGCACAGCAGCGCGAGCGGGATCGAGCCGGTCGGCAGGCCCACCTCGGCGAGCGCGCCCGCGAACCCCAGCCCGTGCAGCAGCCCGAACGCGAACGCCACGATCCACGGCTGCCGCTGCGTGACCGTCGGCACGCCGTCGCGCGCCTTCATGATCTCGGCGGCGACGAAGACGATGCTGAGCGCGATCGCGGCCTCCACCGGCGGGCCCGGCAGGGCGACCACGTCGAGCGCCGCGGCGGCGAGCGTGATGCTGTGCGCGACGGTGAACGCGGTGATCGTCGCGACGAGCCGCCGCACGCCGTCGACGAGCAGCAGCAGCGCGAGCACGAACAGCAGGTGGTCGATGCCGCCCAGGATGTGCTCGACGCCGAGGATCGTGTAGCTGCGCGCCACCTCCCACGGGCCGGGCCGGCCGGCGACCTCGACGCTGGGCGCCGACCTCGACGCACGACCGAGCTGCTCGGCGCCGTCCGCGTGCACCACGCGCACCAGCACGTCGATCGGGACCGTCGCGAGATCGGGGAACGCGATCGAGCGGCCCGCGAGCCCGCCCTCGACGCGGATCCGCCAGCGCTGCACCGTCGTGCCCGCCGCGTAGGTGGCGCGCACGGCGCCGGTCATCTCGGTCCCCTCGGGGAACACCGGCCGCAGCTTGAGCGGCGTCGACTCGTCGAGCGCCGGCAGCTTCCACAGCACGTCGTACGCGCCCGGCGCGACCTCGGTGAGCTGCAGGTAGGCCGGCCGGAACTCGTCGGCCCGCGCGGGCGAGACCGCGCACGCGAGCAGCAGCCCCAGGAGCGCCGCGAGCCGACGAGCGAGGCCGGTCACGGAGTCTTCGGCGCGGACTCGCCGCCGCCCGGCTCGATCGTCACGGCGTAGCGGGCGCGCATGCGACGGTACGCGTCCTCGGCGGACCGCTGGCGACGGTCGAGCTCCCACTCGCGCACGACCGTCGCGCGCACCGCATCGAGCGGCGGCAGCTCGGCCGGCACGAGCTCGGTCACGCGCACCACGTGCAGGCCGAACCCCGAGCGCACCGGACCGCTCCATTGCCCGCGCGGCAGGGCCTGCAGCCGCTGCGCGAACCCGGCGCCGAAATCGCGCGCGACCAGGTCGAGCGCGAGGCCGTCGACGCGACCGGGCAGCAGCGTGGCCGCACCGAGCGTCGACGGATCGGCGCCGCGTCCGAGCGCCTCGAGGACGGCCGCCACCGCGGCGTCGACCCGCGATTCGGGCAGGCCCGCCTCGAGCAGCACCTGCTCGAAGCTCAGACGCGGCGGACGGCGGAACCGATCGGCATGCGCCTCCATGAACGCAGCGAGCTGCGCGTCGGTGGGCGCATCCGCGGCGAGCGCTTCCTCGGCGATCAGCTCGAGCTTCTGCCGCACGCGCCGCTTGATCACCGGGTCGTCGCGATCGAGCCCGAGCGCCACGCCCTCGCGAAACATCACCTCGTCGCGGACGTGCGCCTCGACGAGACCCGCGAGCTCGTCGTCGCCCGGCGGGCGGTTCCAGCGCGCGCGGTACTGCCGGGCGAGATCGTCGACCACGGCGCGGCTCACGACGATGCGATCGCCTTCGCTCCGGTCCCGCGAGACGAACCCGTACCCCACGAACAGCGCGACACCGATCAGCAGGAAGTGCAGGATCGGCTCGCGCAGCAGCCTGTCGGTGCTCACCGCGACGAACCCTCGTCTCGATCCGCGCGAGGGCCGGATCCGGCGCAGAGGATACACGCGGGCCCGTCAGCGAGACGAGGCGCGGACCGCGTGTCCGCCACGGATCGACGCGACATGGTGCCCCCGGCAGGGATCGAACCCGCGACCTTCGGTTTACAAAACCGCTGCTCTACCGGCTGAGCTACAGGGGCGTGCGTCGCACGTGCCGCATTCTAGGCCGCAACGGGCCGCACCGACGGCGCGACCCGCGGGCCGTCTGTCACTTGACGCGGGTGAGGCGCGGCCGGCCGCCGCGCGGCGTGCCGCCGTCCGGCGGAGGCTCGTCGCCCGCGGGGGGCTCGGCCGTGCCGGCGTCGCCCGACGGGGCGGGCGGCACCGGCGGGGCGCCGGGGTCGAGCACCGGCGCGACCGCGGGCGCGAGCGCCAGCGGCCGCGGGGCGGGCGACGGGGCCGGCGACGCGGACGGCGTCTCGGCGATCGCCGAGGGCTTCGGCACGTCGAACGCCATGCCGTGCCCGTTCTCGCGGGCGTAGATCGCCGACACGTTCTCGATCGGGATCGACAGCTCGCGGGCGACGCCGCCGAAGCGGGCCTGGAACGCGATCAGGTCGTTGCCGAGCGACAGCCGGTTGGTCGCCATCGGCGACACGTTCAGCACGATCTCGCCGGCCTTCACGTACTCGCGCGGCACCTGGGTGCGCTCGTCGACGGCCACCGCCAGGTAGGGCGTGAAGCCGTTGTCGTTGCACCACTCGTAGATCGCGCGGATCAGGTACGGCTTGGTCGAGGTCTCGGCCATGTCGCGGGCTCCCCTGCCCCGCGTCAGCGGCGCATCACCTTCTCGGACGGGGTGAGCGCCTCGATGTACGCGGGCCGCGAGAAGATGCGCTCGGCGTACTTCATCAGCGGCGCGGCGGTCTTCGGCATCTCGATCGCATAGTGGTCGAGGCGCCAGAGCAGCGGCGCGATCGCGACGTCGAGCATCGAGAACTCCTCGCCGAGCATGAACTTGTTCTTCATGAAGATCGGCGTGAGCTGCGTGAGGCGGTCGCGGATCTGCTGGCGCGCACGCTCCATCAGCTTTGAGCTGTCCTTGGTGTGGTCGCGCCGCTCGAGCTGCTGCACGTGGACGAACAGCTCGCGCTCGAAGTTGAACAGGAAGAGCCGGGCCCGCGCGCGCATCACCGGGTCCGCGGGCATCAGCTGCGGGTGCGGGAAGCGCTCGTCGATGTACTCGTTGATGATGTTGGACTCGTACAGGATCAGGTCCCGCTCGACCAGGATCGGGACCTGGCCGTACGGGTTCATGATCGAGATGTCCTCGGGCTTGTTGTAGAGATCCACGTCGCGGATCTCGAAGTCCATGCCCTTCTCGAACAGCACGAAGCGGCAGCGTTGGCTGAATGGGCAGGTGGTGCCCGAATACAGGACCATCATGGGCTTCGCTCCTCAGGTTCCGGTCGTCGTGCCGCGCACCGGCGCGGCGAGGTCTTCACAAAAACGCACAGGGTGAGCCGCGTGCGGCTCACCCTGCGTGGCGGGGCGGCGTGCCCGGCTACTTGATGTCTTTCCAGTATTCGCGGTTCAGCCACCAGGCCAGCACGGTGAACATCGACAGGAAGAACAGCACCCAGACGCCCAGTCGCGTGCGCGTCTTGGCCGACGGGTCGGCGACGTAGGTCAGGAACGCGACCAGGTCGGCGATCTGCTCGTCGTACTGCGCCTGCGGCATCTTGCCGCCGACCGCGGGCCCGAGCTTGACGACGCTGCCCTCGTGCGGGTGGCCGCCTTCGATCTTCTCGGACTTCTCGGTGCGCGCGCCGGTCGAGTCGAAGGTGATCACGGTCTTCACGAAGCCGTGGCCCTCGCCCTTCTTCGTCTCCTCGATCGTCACGCTGCGCGCGCCCTGCATCTCGTAGAGCACGTGCGGCATGCCGACGTTCGGGAACACCGCATTGTTCCAGCCGGTGGCTCGGGTGGCGTCGCGGTAGTAGCTGCGCAGGTAGGTGTAGAGCCAGTCGGAGCCCGAGCCGTCGTGCGACGCGCGCGCGCGCGCGGTCACGCTCAGGTCGGGCGGCAGCGCGCCGAACCACTCCTTCGCGTCCGACGGCGCCATCGCGATCCGCATCGGATCGCCGACCTTGGTCGCCGTGAACATCAGGTTGTCCTTGATCTGCGCCTCGGTCAGGCCGATGTCCTGGAGCCGGTTGTAGCGCATCAGGTTCGCGCTGTGGCACCCGAGGCAGTAGTTGACGAACAGCTTCGCGCCGTTCTGCAGCGCAGCCGGGTCGGTCAGCTTCTCCTTGGGGAAGTGATCGAGCGGGTAGCCGCCGCCGGCGGCCTGCGCCGCGACGGGCACGGCGACGATCGCGGCCGCGGCGAGCGCCCGTGCGAAGCGGGCGGCGAGTCGGGAGATCCAGTGGGTCATGGCTCGGGAATCCTGGTCGGTCGCGGCTCGATTCAGTGCGGCGCGAAGGTCACGCGCTCGGGCACGGGCTTCGGCTCGCCCATCGCGCTCCACCACGGCATGAACATGAAGAACGCGAGGTACAGCAGCGTGCACGCCTGCGAGATGCGCTCGCCGATCTGCGACGGCGCCTGCACGCCGAAGTAGCCGAGCACCACGAACACCACGACGAACACCGCGTAGACGTACTTGTGCCAGCCCGGGCGGTAGCGGATCGACTTGACCGGGCTGTTGTCCACCCACGGCAGCGAGAAGAACACCAGCACGCCGGCGCCCATGCCGACCACGCCCCAGAACTTCGCGTCGAACAGGAAGAAGCCGACGATCAGCGCAGCGACGGCGACGGTGGCGATCAGCTTGGAGAGCGCCTTGGTGTCACTCATCCACACCACCGCGAGCCACACCAGCAGGAACGGCGTCATCCAGAACATGAGGAACTGGTCGGTGATCGCGCGCAGGATCGAGTAGTACGGCGTGAAGTACCAGACCGGCGCGATGTGGGCCGGGGTCTTCAGCGGGTCGGCCGGGATGAAGTTGTTGAACTCGAGGAAGTAGCCGCCCATCTCGGGGGCGAAGAAGATCACCGCCGAGAAGACGATCAGGAACACCGACACCCCGAGGATGTCGTGCACGGTGTAGTACGGATGGAACGGGATGCCGTCGAGCGGGCGGCCCTGCGCGTCCTTCTTCGCCTTGATGTCGACGCCGTCCGGATTGTTCGAGCCCACCTCGTGCAGCGCGATGATGTGCGCGGCAACCAGCCCGAGCAGCACCAGCGGGATCGCGATGACGTGGAACGCGAAGAAGCGGTTCAGCGTCGCGTCGCCGACCACGTAGTCGCCGCGGATCCAGACCGACAGCTCCGGGCCGATGAACGGGATCGCCGAGAACAGGTTCACGATGACCTGCGCGCCCCAGTACGACATCTGGCCCCAGGGGAGCAGGTAGCCGAAGAACGCCTCGGCCATCAGCACCAGGAAGATCAGGCAGCCGAAGATCCAGACCAGCTCGCGCGGCTTGCGGTACGAGCCGTAGATCAGGCCGCGGAACATGTGCAGGTAGACGACGACGAAGAACGCCGACGCGCCGGTGGAATGCATGTAGCGCACCAGCCAGCCCCAGGGCACGTCCCGCATGATGTACTCGACCGACTCGAACGCGCGCGCCGCGTCGGGCTTGTAGTGCATCGTCAGGAAGATGCCGGTCACGATCTGGATGACCAGCACCAGCATCGCGAGCGAGCCGAAGAAGTACCAGAAGTTGAAGTTCTTCGGAGCGTAGTACTCCGACAGGTGGGCCTTCCAGTTGGCCGTCAGCGGGAACCGCTGGTCGACCCAGCCCAGCAGGCCAGTGGTTTCGATCTTCTTGTCGGCTGCCATCGTGGAACTCCTCGCCAGACTGCTCGAGTGCGGTGATGCGGAACGTGTTGCGGGGGTACGGCGTGTGGTCTGACGCGAACGGGCGCGCCGGGTTGCACCCGGCGCCGACCGCGCGTCAGCCCTTCTTGTCTTCGCCGATCAGGATCCGGGTGTCGGACAGGTAGGTGTGCGGCGGCACGTCGAGGTTGGCGTTGGCGGGCTTGTTCTTGAACACGCGGCCGGCCATGTCGAACGTCGAGCCGTGGCAGGGGCACAGGAAGCCGCCCTGCCAGTCGTCCGGCAGCGAGGGCTGGGCGCCCGGCTGGAACTTGTCCGACGGCGAGCAGCCGAGGTGCGAGCAGATGCCGACGACGACCAGGTACTCGGGCTTGATCGAGCGCGCCGGGTTCTTGGCGTAATCGGGCATCGCGAACTGGTAAGGCTTGGTGGACTGCGGGTCCAGCACCTGCGGCTCGGTCTTCTTCAGCGACTCCAGCATCTCCGGCGTGCGGCGCACGATCCAGACCGGGTTGCCACGCCACTCGACGCGGCGCAGCTCGCCCGGGAGCATCCCGGTGATGTCCGCCTCGACCGGCGCGCCGGCGGCCTTGGCGCGCTCGGACGGCTGGAAGGTGCTGACGAAGGGGATCGCGCAGGCGGCGGCGCCGACGGCTCCGACGGCGCCGGTGACGGCGATCGCGTTGCGGCGGGAGGGATCGAGGGTGGACGGAGGGGCGAACGACGCGCCCTGGGACTGGTCAGCCATGAAGACCTCGGTGAGGGGTCGGAAACGGCCGCGGGGCCGCCTCCGGACGACAACCCGAGATTCTAGCTTATTGCACCGCACCGAAGGAAGCAGGCGGGGCGCGGGGTCGGCGTCGGCCGCACGCGCGCGACGGTGCCGCCCGCGGGGGCGGGACCGGAACGCGGCGCAACAGTCCTCAACGTTCGTGACACGCGCCCCCCTCGCCCGCCACGCGAAGGGCGTGCTACGGTCCCTGCCGCGCGGGCAACGGACCCGCGGGCTGCACATCCAACGGGGAAGAGAGCACAGCTATGAGCCTGGTATCCGAATTCCGCGAGTTCGCCGTCAAGGGCAACGCGTTCGACCTCGCGGTCGGCGTGATCATCGGCGCCGCCTTCGGCAAGATCGTCGACTCCATGGTCGGCGACCTGATCATGCCGATCGTGTCGGCGGTCGTCGGCAAGGTCGACTTCAGCAACCTCTTCTTCGTGCTCGGCACCGCCCCGGACGGCATCGCGAGCAACCTCGACGCGCTGAAGAAGGCGGGCGTCCCGGTGTTCGCGTACGGCAGCTTCATCACGATCCTGATCAACTTCATCCTGCTGGCGTTCGTCGTCTTCATGCTGGTGAAGAACGTGAACCGGATGAAGTCGCGCTTCGAGGCCGAGAAGGCTGCCGAGCCGCCGCCCGCGCCGCCGGCCTCCGAGCTGCTGCTCGCCGAGATCCGCGACGAGCTGAAGAAGCGCCCGGTCTGACCTAGACCGGGTTGGGGTCGTCGAAGAAGGCGACCTCGATCCCGAAGCGGGCCGCCGCCGCCGTACCGAGCGCCTGCACGCCGTAGCGCTCGGTCGCGTGGTGGCCGGCGGCCGCGTAGAGCACGCCGGCCTCGCGCGCGAGGTGCGTGGTCCGCTCGGAGATCTCGCCGCTCACGAACGCATCGGCGCCGGCGTCGATCGCCTGCTGCAGCAGGTCCTGCGCGGCGCCGGTGCACCATGCGACGCGCCGCACCGGGCGCGCTGCGTCGCCCACCAGCAGCGGCTCGCGACCGAGCGTGGCCCCGAGCCGCGCGGCGAACGCGTCGGCCGACAGCGGCGCTTCGAGGTCGGCCACCCGGAGCAGGCCGTCGCGGCCGAGCGCATCGCCGTCCGGCCAGCCGAGCCGGCGCGCGAGCTGCACGTTGTTGCCGAGTTCGGGGTGCACGTCGAGCGGCAGGTGGTATGCGTACAGGCCGATGCCGTGCCCGAGCAGCTCGGCGAGCCGCGCCCGCTTCGTGCCGACGACGCGCGCGTCCTCGCCGCGCCAGAACCAGCCGTGGTGGACGAGGACGGCCTGTGCGCCGCGGCGTGCGGCCTCGCGGACCAGCGCGAGGCTCGCGGTCACGCCGCACAGCATCCGACGCACGTCGGCCGCGCCTTCCACCTGCATGCCGTTTGGGCAATAATCGTCGAACCGCCTCGCCTCGAGGACGCCGTCGAGCCACGCGGCCAGCTCGGCGCGACCCACCGCGCCCCGCGGCCCCGAGCCGCCCTCCTCCCGCCCGTTCCCGTTCGCGTTCATGCTGAAGAAGCTCTGGTTGACGTTCGCGCAGGCCGTCGCGATCGGTCTCGCGCTGGTGTTCGTCGTCTCGACGCTGCGGCCCGAGTGGCTGCCGGAGCGGCTGTCGCAGCCGGCGCCCGCCGGCGCGCCCTCGCCGACGCGCGAGTCGCCCGCGCCGGGCGCGGCCGCCGGCGCGCCGGCCGCGTCGATTCTGTCATACAGCGAGGCGGCCCGACGCGCGACGCCCACCGTGGTCAACGTCTACACGACCAAGGAGAGCCGGGTCGCGCCCGACCACCCGTTCTTCAACGACCCGCTGTTCCGCCGCTTCTTCGGCGACCAGCAGCGCCGCCAGCAGACCTCGAGCCTCGGTTCGGGCGTGATCGTCGACGGCGACGGCACGATCCTCACGAACCACCATGTGATCGACGGCGCCGACGGCATCGAGGTGCTGCTCGCCGACGGCCGCCGCGGCCGCGCGAAGCTGATCGGCTCCGACCCGGAGACCGACCTCGCGGTGCTGCGCGTCGACCTGCCGAACGTGCCGCCGATCGTGCTCGCCGACTCCGACGCGGCGCGGATCGGCGACGTGGTGCTCGCGATCGGCAATCCGTTCGGCGTCGGCCAGACGGTGACGATGGGCATCGTCTCGGCGCTCGGCCGCACGCAGCTCGGCATCAACACCTTCGAGAACTTCATCCAGACCGACGCGGCGATCAACCCGGGCAACTCGGGCGGCGCGCTGGTCGACACCGAGGGGCGGCTGCTCGGCATCAACACCGCGATCTACTCGCGCACCGGCGGCTCGCTCGGCATCGGCTTCGCGATCCCGACCTCCACCGCGCGCAGCGTGATGGAGCAGATCCTGAAGAACGGCTCTGTCGTGCGCGGCTACATCGGCGTCGAGCCGCAGGACGTCACGCCCGAACTCGCACAGGCCTTCAAGCTGCCGAGGAAGGACGGCGCGATCATCGCCGGCGTGATGCGCGGCGGCCCGGCCGACAAGGCGGGCGTGCGCACCGGCGACATCCTGGTCGACGTCGACGGCCGCGCGATCCCGAACACCGCGACCATGCTGAACGTGATCGCGCAGCTGCAGCCGGGCGCCACCGGGCGCTTCACGTTCGTGCGCGACGGGCGAGAGGTCACGCTGCCGATCACGGTGGCGCGGCGGCCGAAGCCGGGGCAGTAGCGCCTTCGCGGCGCAGACGCGGTCCGGCCCGCGCTCAGCCTGCCTCCTCGAGCGCGAGCCCGCCCGGGCCGAGGCTGCCGGCGAGCCGCGTCGCGCGCCGCGCGAACACGAAGTCATCGAGCGCGTCCTCGGGGGCGAGCCCGTCCTGCGCCTCGAGCAGCAGCGCCTCGGCCGGCGCGCCGACCGACAGCCCGGGCGCATCGAGGCCGTGCGCGAGCCGCCCGCCCGCGACCGCGCGACGCCACAGCGCCGTGCCCGGGTGCGGGCAGTCGGCGTCGACGAGCACGGCGCGCGACTGCGTGCGCAGCCGGGCCTGGTACTCGAGCCAGCGCAGCTCCTCGGCCGCGTCGGTGCCGACGTTGCTGTCGCTGCCGACCGCCAGCCCACCGCCCGCGGCGAACCAGTCCTCGACGCGGAAGAAGCCGTCGCCGAGGTTCGCCTCGGTGGTCGTGCACACGCACACCGTCGCCCCGCGCGTGTTCACCTCGCGCAGCTCGGCCGCGGTCGCGTGCGTCGCATGGACCAGCGTCCAGCGCCGGTCGACCGGCGCGTTCGCGCACAGCCATGCGATCGGCGAAGTGCCGAGCGCCGCGCGCGCATCGCGGACCTCGGCCTGCTGCTCGGAGACGTGGATGTGGACCGGGCACTCGGGCGCGAGCGCCTCGCGCAGCGACATCAGCCAGCGCAGGTCGTCGGCGTCGCAGGCGCGCAGCGAGTGCGGCGCGACGCCGACGCGCAGCGCGCCGCGCAGCGACGGGTCCGCGGCCTGCGCGAGCAGTCCCTCGAGGAGCCGCCGGTAGTCGTCGCGCGCGAGCGCGAAGCGCGCCTGCCGCGGCGACAGCTCGGCGCGGCCGAAGCCGCCCCAGCGGTACAGCACCGGCAGCAGCAGCAGCCCGACGCCCGCGGCCGCCGCGGCGCGCGCGAGCGCCTGCGACGCCTCGAGCGCGCTTGCGAGCGACGCGCGGCGCCCGGTCTCGGGGCCGAGCCGGTGCAGGTAGTGGAACTCGGCGACCGAGGTGTAGCCCGACGCGCGCAGCCGCCGGTAGAGCGTGGTCGCGGTGCGCTCGAGCGCGTCGGCGTCGAGCGCGGACACCGACGCGTACATCCGGTCGCGCCAGGTCCAGAAGGTGTCGCTGCGGCCGCTCGCTCGCTCGGCATGGCCCGCGATCGCGTGCTGGAACGCGTGGCAGTGCGCATTCGGCAGGCCGGGCACGACGAGGTCGGCGGTCGCGTCGGCGGGCTCGGGCTGCGCGAACGGCGCGCTGCCGCGCGGCACGTCCCGCAGCTCGGCCTGCACATCGCGCGACGGGCTCGCGGGCGCGGGGCCGATCGAGGCGATGCGGCCGTCGTCGTCGATCTCGAGCCGCGTGTCGGGACGCCAGCCCGCGTCGGTGAGCACCCAGCGGGCGTCGATGCGGATCATCGTCCTATCATACGGAGATGGCTACCGAAGGCGAAGCGTGAAGGCCGACGCGATCATCGAGCACTGCGAGGTCGCGACCCTGTCGGGCGACGGCACGGGCGAGATCCGCGACGCGCTCGTCGCGCTCGCCGACGGACGCATCGCGTGGGTCGGGCCGCGCGCGGACGCGCCGCGCTTCACCTCGTCCGATGGCGGCGGCGCCCCGCCCGCCTGCGACGCCGCGGGCGGCTGGCTGACGCCGGGGCTGGTCGACTGCCACACGCACCTCGTGCACGCCGGCGACCGCGCGCACGAGTTCGAGCTGCGGCTGCAGGGCGCGAGCTACGAGGACGTCGCGCGCGCCGGTGGCGGCATCATGTCCACGGTACGCGCGACGCGAGCGGCCGACGAGGACACGCTCGCCGCTTCGGCCGCGCGCCGCCTCGCGCGGCTGCTCGCAGAGGGCGTCACCACGATCGAGGTGAAGTCGGGCTACGGGCTCGACGCCGACACCGAGCTGCGGATGCTGCGCGTGGCGCGCCGGCTCGGCGCGACGCACCCGGTGCGCGTCGTGACCACGCTGCTGGCCGCGCACGCGCTGCCGCCCGAGTACGCGGGGCGCGCCGACGACTACATCGCCGCGGTCGCCGACGAGTGGGTGCCGCGCGCCGCGCGCGAGGGGCTCGCCGACGCGGTCGACGCGTTCTGCGAGGGCATCGCGTTCACGCCCGCGCAGTGCGCGCGCGTGTTCGACGCTGCGCGCGCCGCGGGCCTGCCGGTCAAGCTGCACGCCGACCAGCTCTCCGATCTCGGCGGCGCGGCGCTCGCCGCGAGCCGCGGCGCGCTGTCGGCCGACCACCTCGAATGGACGAGCGAGGCGGGCGTCGCGGCGATGGCCGAGCGCGGCACGGTGGCGGTCCTGCTGCCGGGTGCGTTCTACTTCCTGCGCGAGACGCGGCTGCCACCGCTCGACGCGCTGCGTCGCCACCGCGTGCCGATCGCGCTCGCGACCGACTGCAACCCCGGCTCGTCGCCGCTCACCTCGCCGCTCCTCGCGATGAACATGGCCTGCACGCTGTTCCGCATGACGCCCGCCGAGGCGCTCGCCGGCTTCACCGCGCACGCGGCGCGCGCGCTCGGGCTGCACCGCGAGATCGGCTCGATCGAGGTCGGCAAGCGCGCGGACCTCGCGCTGTGGGCGGTGCGCCGACCGGCCGAGCTCGCCTACGCGATGGGCGCGGCGCCCCTGGTTCGGCGCTGGTTCGGCGGGCAGGCGCGATGAGCGCGATCCCGGCGACGCCCCGGCCGGTGCCCGCGGGCCCGGACTCGATCGACATCGAGGCGATCTGGCGCCACGCCGCGGTCGGCATGGCGGTGATCGACGCCGGGCTGCGCTTCGTGCGGATCAACGAGCGGCTCGCCGAGATGAACGGCGCGAGCGTCGAGGCGCACCTCGGTCGCACGATCCGCGACATGGCGCCCGACCTGACCGCGCAGGGCGAGGCCGCGCTGCGGCGCGTGTTCGAGACCGGCGAGCCGCTGCGCGACGTCGAGTTCGTCGGCGAGACACCCGCGCAGCCCGGCGTCCAGCGGGTCTGGGTCGAGCAGTTCCTGCCGTTGCGCGACGCGGCCGGTCGCGTCGTCGGCGTCAGCATCGTCGCCGAGGAGGTCACCGCACAGCGGCGCGCGCTCGCCGCGCGCGACCGCGCCGAGGCGCGGCTGCGCGAGAGCGAGCAGCGCCTCGCGCTCGCGCTCGAGGCCGGCCAGCTCGGCTTCTGGGACTGGAGCTTCGCCACGGGCGCCATCTCGTACGGCGGCGACTGGACGACCATGCTCGGCTACCAGGGGCACGAGATCGAGCCCCGGGTCGAGTCGTGGCGCGAACGCGTGCATCCGGAGGATCTCGAGCGCGCGGACGTGTTGCTTCGCGCGCACCTGGGCGGCCTCACCACGTTCTACGAATGCGAGCACCGGCTGCGCAGCAAGGACGGCGCCTGGGTCTGGGTCCTCGCCCGCGGACGCGGCGTCGAGCGCGACGCCGCGGGCCGGCCGACGCGGGTCGTCGGCACACACCTCGACGTCACCGAGCGGCGACTCGCGATCGAGGCGCTGCGCGAGGCCGACCGGCGCAAGGACGAGTTCCTCGCGATGCTCGGCCACGAGCTGCGCAACCCGATGGCCGGCCTGACGACGGCGGTCCGCGTGATGACGATGGACCCGGGGCTCGGCGCGCCGGCGCGACAGGCCGCCGCGATCGCGACCCGCCAGATCCAGCACCTGCGCCGGCTGGTCGACGACCTGCTCGACGTGTCGCGGATCACCCGCGGGCACATCGAGCTCGCGATCGAGAACGTGCCGGTCGCGGCGGCGGTTCACGCGGCGCTCGACGCCGTGCGCCCGGCCTGCGAGGCGCGCGGCCACCACCTGGCCTGCGAGCCGATCGAGCCGGAGCTGGTGGTCGCGGCCGACCCGGTGCGCCTCGCGCAGATGTTCGAGAACCTGCTCGCCAACGCGTGCAAGTACACGCCACACGACGGCACGATCCGCGTGTCCGCGCGCGCCGACGGCGACGCGATCGAGTTCCGCTTCGTCGACTCCGGCGTCGGGATCGATGCGGACGCGCTCGAGTCGGTGTTCGAGCTGTTCGTGCAGCTCGACCCCGGCGATGGCGACCCGCAGGGCGGGCTCGGCATCGGGCTGGCGCTGGTGCGGCGGCTCGCCGAGCTGCACGGCGGCACCGTCCGGGCGGAAAGCGCGGGCCGGGGGCGCGGGACCGCGTTCGTGTTGCGCTTGCCGAAGGTCGCGACGTCGCCGGGCTGAGGTCGGCGCGGGCTTTGGCCGCCAACGATTCTCATTCCTGCTGATGTCCGCACACGCGCGCGACGGCGGCCCGCGGCTCGCCGACGCAGTGCTGCGGCACCTCGAGCTGCTCGCGGCCCGCGACGACCTGCCCGGCGTGCTGACCGCGACCTGCGACCTGGCCGCGGACCTGTGGGTGCCGCTCGCACGGCCGGCGCGGGCGGCGCGACCGGCGGCGGACCCGCCCGCGGCCGCTGCCGCGGCTGCGCGCCCCGACGCGCCGACGCCGCGACGCGGCGTGCCGGCGTTCCTGCGGCTCGTGATCGGCTGAGGCCCGGCCGCCGTCGCTACGCGGCGCGCGCCCAGTCGAGCGCGCGCCCGAGGCAGGCGTGCAGCAGCGGCCGCAGCCGCGCGCTCGCCGCCTCGTCGAGCGCGAACGGCGCGCCCTCCTCCATGTAGATCGCCTGCGCCATCTCCAGCTGGATCGCGTGCACGCCGTGCGCGGGACGGCCGTGGTGGCGCGTGATGTGCCCGCCCTTGTAGCGCCCGTTCAGCACCCAGCCGTAGTCGCGCTGCGCGCGCACCGGCTCGAGCACCGCCTCGATCAGCGACGCCTCGCAGGACGCGCCGTCGGCGGTGCCGAAGTTCAGGTCCGGCAGGCGCCCCTCGAAGAAGCGCGGCAGCACCGACGCGATGGAATGCGCGTCCCACAGCACGACCCGCGGGTGGGCGGCGCGCAGCCGCGCGAGCTCCGCCTCCAGCGTCGCGTGGTACGGCCGCCACCAGCGCTCGCGGCGCGCCGCGACCTCGTCGTCGCCGGGCGGCGCGGCGCGCCACACCGGCTCGCCGCGGAAGGTCTCGGTCGGCACCAGCGAGGTGGTCGTCATGCCGGGATACAGGCTCGAGCCGTCGGGCGGCCGGTTGAGGTCGATCACGTAGCGCGACTGCGTCGCGACGACCAGCGTCGCGCCGAGCGAGGCGACGAAGTCGTAGACGCGCGGCAGGTGCCAGTCGGTGTCGGCGAGCGTCGCGGCCTCGGGCGTCAGCCGCTCGGCGATCTCGGCGGGCAGGCCGGTGCCGACGTGCGGCATCGACACCAGCAGCGGCGCGTCGCCGCGCACGAGCTCGAAGGCGGGGTCGGCCGCGTCGCGGTCGAAGGCGATCATCGTGGGGTCCTCGGATCGGAGTGGGGTCCGGCGCCGGCCGCCGGGCGTAGGGCGACCTCGAGCAGCCGCGCCGGCCCGGCGGCGACCGGCGCCGGGTCGCCGTCGTGCAGCTCGACGAGCGCGCCCGCGTCGACGGTCGTGCCGCCGAGCGCGAGCCGGCCGGCGACGAGGTAGCACGCGCGCACGTCGGCGCCGCGCGACCAGGCCGCGTCGAGCGTCGCGCCGTCGCGCAGGCGCACGCGCCGCATCGCGCCGGCGCGGCGGCCGCGCGCGAGCATCAGGTTCAGCGCGCGGGCGGGCGCGCCGTGGTGCAGCGACGCATGCGGCGCGCGCTCGCCGTCGAAGGCGATCGGGTCGGCGTCGGCGTCGGCGTCGCACAGGGCGGACGCACCGGCCTCGTCGAACGCGAGCGCCACCGCGCCGTCGACGAGCGCGAACACGCGCTCGACGCCGGGCAGGCGGGAGAACGGTCCGTCGCGGTCGATGTCGGCGAGGCTCAGGCGCCAGTCGAACGCGGGGCCCGGGGCGAGCTCGGCGAGCGCAGCGCTCCTCCCGATCGCGAGGTCGCGCGTCGTCCCGCCGCCGTTCGCCCACGGCTGCGGCACGCACGCGGCCGCGACGACGACGCGCACCCCGGTGCCCCGTCCGCGCCCGTCAGCCGCGCGGGGCGACCATCGGCAGGTCGAGCCCGTGCTCGTGCGCGCAGTCGATCGCGTCCTCGTAGCCCGCGTCGGCGTGGCGCATCACGCCGGTCGCCGGGTCGTTCCACAGCACGCGCTCGATCCGCCGGTCGGCGGCCTCGGTGCCGTCGCAGACGATCACCACGCCCGAGTGCTGCGAGTAGCCGATGCCGACACCGCCGCCGTGGTGGATCGACACCCAGGTCGCGCCGCCGGCGACGTTGAGCATCGCGTTGAGCAGCGGCCAGTCGGCGACCGCGTCGGTGCCGTCGCGCATCGCCTCGGTCTCGCGGTTGGGACTCGCGACCGAGCCGGTGTCGAGGTGGTCGCGGCCGATGACGATCGGCGCCTTCAGCTCGCCGCGGCGGACCATCTCGTTGAACGCGAGCCCCGCACGGTGGCGCTCGCCCAGCCCGAGCCAGCAGATCCTCGCGGGCAGGCCCTGGAACGCGATGCGCTCGCGCGCGGCGTCGAGCCACGCGTGCAGGTGGCGGTCCTCGGGGAACAGCTCCTTCACCTTCGCGTCGGTGCGATAGATGTCCTCCGGGTCGCCCGACAGCGCGACCCAGCGGAACGGCCCCTTGCCGCGGCAGAACAGCGGCCGGATGCAGGCGGGCACGAAGCCCGGGTAGTCGAACGCGCGCTCGACGCCGGCGTCCTTCGCGACCTGCCGCAGGTTGTTGCCGTAGTCGATCGTCGGCACGCCCGAGTCGTGCCACGCGAGCATCGCGCGCACGTGCTTCGCGCACGAGGCGCGCGCGGCGTCCTGCAGCGCGCGGCGCTCGGCGTCGCTGCCCTCGCGGCGGACCTGCCACCAGCGGGCCTCGGTCCAGCCCTCGGGCAGGTAGCCGTTGACCAGGTCGTGCGCCGAGGTCTGGTCGGTGACCGCGTCGGGCCGGATGCCGCGCGCCACCCACTGCGGCAGCAGCTCGGCCGCGTTGCCGAGCAGGCCGATCGAGATCGCGCGCCCCTCGGCGTGCGCGGCGGCCATCATCCGCAGCGCCTCGTCGATGTCGCGCGCCTGCGCGTCGAGGTAGCGCGTGCGCAGCCGCATGTCGATGCGCGACTGCTGGCACTCGACGACCACGCACGAGGCGCCCGCGAGCACCGCGGCGAGCGGCTGCGCGCCGCCCATGCCGCCGAGCCCCGCGGTCAGGATCCAGCGGCCGCGCCAGTCGCCGTCGTAGTGCTGGCGGCCGAGCTCGACGAAGGTCTCGTAGGTGCCCTGCACGATGCCCTGCGAGCCGATGTAGATCCACGAGCCCGCGGTCATCTGGCCGTACATCATCAGGCCCTTGCGGTCGAGCTCGTCGAAGTGCGCCCAGTCGGCCCACTTGCCGACGAGGTTCGAGTTCGCGATCAGCACGCGCGGTGCGTCGGGGTGGCTGCGGAACACGCCGACCGGCTTGCCCGACTGGATCAGCAGCGACTCGTCGTCGCGCAGCCGCTCGAGGGTCGCGACGATCGCGTCGAACGACGCCCAGTCGCGTGCGGCGCGGCCGATGCCGCCGTAGACCACGAGCTCGTCCGGGTTCTCGGCGACCTCCGGGTCGAGGTTGTTCATCAGCATCCGCAGCGGCGCCTCGGCGAGCCACGAGCGGGCACGCAGCGTCGCGCCGCGCGGTGCGCGGACGGGGCGCGCGCCGGCGGCGCGCGAGGAGCGGGCGGACGGGGTCGACGCGGCGGCGGGCAGGGTCGACGCGGTGGCGTCGAGCGCGACGCCGGGAACGGGTGCGTTCATCGGGGGACTCCTCGTCGGTCGCGCGCCGCGGCCGGCGGGACGCGGCGCGATGCGCCGATGGTTGCACGACGCGGTTTTATTGTCTATACAATTGCCATGGCCCCGCGCTCGCGCTACCAGCAGGTCAAGGACCTCGTCCGCGAGCGGATCGCCGCGGGCGAGCTGGTCGAGGGCGACGCGCTGCCCTCCGAGGAGGAGCTGGCCGCGACGCTCGGCTTCTCGCGGCTCACCGTGCACCGCGCGCTGCGCGAGCTCACCGTCGAGGGCGTGCTGGTGCGCTTCCGCCGCCGCGGCACCTTCGTGGCGCCGCTCGCGCCGCGCTCGTCCGCGGTCACCGTCGAGCCGATCGAACGCCAGGTCGCGCGCCGCGGGCACCGGCACGGTGCGCGGCTGGTCGAGCTCGGGGCGACGAAGGCCGACGCCGGCCTCGCCGAGCGACTGCAGGTGCGCCGCGGCACGCGCGTGTTCCGCTCGCGCCTGGTGCACCTCGAGGACGGCGTGCCGATCCAGCTCGAGGACCGCTTCGTGAACCCGCGCGTGGTGCCCGACTACCTCGACGTCGACTTCACGGCCGTCACGCCGGCACGCTACTTGCAAGAGCACTACCCGCTGCGCGAGGTCGAGCACGTGGTCGTCGCCGAGGCCGCCGATGCCGACAGCGCGTCGCTGCTCGACGTGCCCGCGGGCAGCCCGTGCCTCACGATCCTGCGCCGCACCTGGTCGAACGGCCGGGTGGCCACCTGCGCGCGGCTCGTGCACCCGGGCGCGCGCTTCTCGCTCGTCGACCGATTCCGCCCCGGATGAACGCATCCCGCCCGTCATCCGGTCCGTTTCCGCAGCCGCCGTGCTGCCCGTCGTCCAACAGGGAGAGCTCCATGACCGTGTCACGCCCGAATCCGCTGCGCCGCCTCGGCGCGCTCGCCGCCGTCGCCGCCGCGACGTCCCTCGGGGTCGCCGCCCCCGCGCTCGCGCAGCAGGAGACCAAGGTCTCGATCGGCATCTCGGGCTGGACCGGCTTCGCGCCGCTCACCCTCGCGAAGGAGGCCGGCATCTTCAAGAAGAACGGCCTCGACGTGACGATCAGGAAGATCCCGCAGGCCTCGCGCCACCTCGCGATCGCCTCGGGCGACATCCAGTGCGCGGCGACCACCGTCGAGACCTGGGTGGTGTGGAACGCCGCCGGCGTCGCGACGCGCCAGCTCTTCCAGCTCGACAAGAGCTTCGGCGCCGACGGCATGGTCGTGAAGAACGACGTCGCGCGCATCGCGGACCTGAAGGGCAAGACGATCGCCGCGTCCGCACCCGGCACCGCGCCGTACTTCACGATGGCCTGGATGCTGAAGAAGAACGGCCTGTCGCTGAAGGACGTGAAGGTGGTGAACATGGAGCCGAACCCGGCCGCGCAGGCGTTCATCGCCGGCCAGAGCGGGCTCGACGCGGCGATGACCTACGAGCCCTACCTGTCGGCCGTCCGCGAGAAGCCCGAGGCCGGCAAGATCATCGCGACGACGCTCGACTATCCGATGGTGATGGACACCTTCGGCTGCACGCCGCAGTTCATCTCGGGCAACGAGCGCGCCGTCAAGGCGCTCGCCGACAGCTACTTCGAGGCGCTCGAGATGATCAAGGCCGACCCGGCGAGGTCGAACACGATCATGGGCGCGGACGTGAAGCAGTCGGCCGAGGCGTTCGCGAAGTCCTCGTCGTACCTGCGCTGGCAGGACCGCGCGGCGAACCAGCGCTTCTTCGCGGGCGAATGGCAGCAGTTCACCAAGGAGGCGGCCGACCTGCTCCTCGAGCTGGGCATCATCAGGCAGGTCCCCGACCTGAACGCGCTCGTCGACACGCGCTTCATCAGGTGAGCGTGCGAACCGCCCTCCGAGCCACGCCCCGAACCGACCGATGAGGCCGCTGCAGCCCGTCTCCGCCGGGGCCCGAGTGGGCCTCGGCGTCGCGTTCTTCGCGGTGTTCGTCGCGGCGTGGGCGGCGGTCACCTTCGGCGGCATCGTGCCGAAGGTGTTCCTCGCCGACCCGCTGACGATGCTGCGCGACGGCTGGTCGCTGCTCGTCGACCACGGCTTCGCGCACGACATCGGCATGACCATCTGGCGCGTGGTCGGCGGCTTCGTGCTCGCGGCGGCGGCTGCGGTACCGCTCGGTCTCGCGATGGGCGCCTACAAGCCGATCGAGGCGTTCTTCGAGCCGTTCGTGTCGTTCGCGCGCTACCTGCCGGCATCGGCGTTCATCCCGCTGCTGATCCTGTGGGCCGGCATCGGCGAGCTGCAGAAGCTGCTGGTGATCTTCATCGGCTCGTTCTTCCAGCTGGTGCTGATGGTCGCGGTGGTGGTCGGCAACACGCGGCGCGACCTGGTCGAGGCGGCCTACACGCTGGGCGCGAGCGACCGCTCGCTGGTCGCGCGCGTGCTGCTGCCCAACGCCGCGCCCGAGATCGCCGAGATCCTGCGACTCGTGCTCGGCTGGGCGTGGACCTACGTGATCGTCGCCGAGCTGATCGGCTCGTCGTCCGGCATCGGGCACATGATCACCGACAGCCAGGCGCTGCTCGCGACCGGGCAGATCATCTTCGGGATCATCGTCATCGGGCTGATCGGGCTGGTCACCGACTTCGCGTTCAAGGCGGCGAACCGGCGGCTCTTCCCGTGGGCGGCGCTGCGGTGAGCGGGGCGTAGCGATGGCTGACCTCTCGATCCGCGACGTCTCGCGGACCTTCCCCGGCGGGCGCGGCCACGCGGCCACGCAGGCCTTGAGCGCAACCTCGCTCGAGGTGGCGGACAACGACTTCATCACCATCCTCGGGCCGTCCGGCTGCGGCAAGAGCACGCTGCTGCGGATCGTGGCCGGCCTCGACGTCGCGAGCTCGGGGCAGGTGCTGCTCGACGGCGTGCCGGTCTCGGGCCCGGGCGCCGACCGCGGCATGGTCTTCCAGAGCTACACGCTGTTCCCGTGGCTGACCGTGCGCGAGAACATCTGCTTCGGGCTGCGCGAGCGCGGCGTGCCCGCGGCGCGGCAGGCCGAGATCGCCGGGCACTTCATCGCGCAGGTCGGCCTGCGCGGCTTCGAGGGCCATTTCCCGAAGATGCTGTCGGGCGGCATGCAGCAGCGCACCGCGCTCGCACGCGCGCTCGCCAACGACCCGAAGGTGCTGCTGATGGACGAGCCGTTCGGTGCGCTCGACCACCAGACGCGCGAGCTGATGCAGGAGCTCCTGCTGAACATCTGGGAGGAGCACCGCAAGACGGTGCTGTTCGTCACCCACGACATCGACGAGGCGATCTTCATGGCGAATCGCGTCGTCGTGATGAGCGCGCGGCCCGGGCGCATCAAGCACGAGGAGGCGATCGACTTCCCGCACCCGCGCGACTACCGGATCAAGACGACGCCCGAGTTCGCCGGGCACAAGGCGCGCCTGACCGACGAGATCCGCGTCGAGACGCAGCGCGCGGCGATGGCCGGATGAGCGCCGGCACCCGCGTCACGCCCGCGGCGATCGTCACGACCGTGACGATCTCGCCGAGGCCGCCCGAGCGGCGGACTGCGCCGTCGCACGCACGGCGCGCGGGGCGCGCGGCGAAGGCCGTGCCGCTCGCCGTGCTGCTGGCCGCGCTGCAGGGCTGCGCCGCGCTCTCCGGCGCGCCGGACGGCGTGCGCTCGGTGGGCGCCGGCCTCGCCGCGCACGCGGTGTGCTCTGGCGCCTTCGTCGCCGGCCGCGCGCCCGGCACGGTGTTCGACGCCGACGTGCGGCCGCTGAGCCGAGTCACCGCGATCCTCGACGTCTCGGTCGATGCGCACGCGCGCGCCGCGACCGGCCGCGCGCCCGGCGTCGCGCCGCGCACCGCGCGCTGGCTGCCGGGCCGCGGCTGCGTTCTCGACGCACCGGCGCCGACAGCCGCAACGCAGCCCGCGCCCGCGCGCCTCGCGCCGCGCGACGCACCGTGGCCCGCCGGCGATCGCGCGCTCGACGCGACCGACTGGGGCCCGCGCGTCGACGCCGCCGCGCTGCGCCGCGCGCTCGACGCCGCCTTCGTCGGCGCGGGCGACCCGGCCCGCGCGAACGCCCGGGCGATCGCGGTCGTGCATGCCGGGCGGCTGCTGGTCGACCGCGGTGCCGCGGGCTTCGAGCCCGGCATGCCGCTGCACGGCTGGTCGATGACCAAGACGCTGGTCGCGATGCTCGCCGACAGGATGGCCGCCGACGGCCGGCTCGACCTCGCCGCGCCGGTCGTCGTCGCGGCCGCGGGGCCGCGCGAGCCCGCGTGGCTCGCCGCGTGGCGCACGGATGCGCGCGCGCGGATCACCGTCGAGGACCTGCTGCGGATGCGCGACGGCCTCGACCATGTCGAGGACTACGGCGCCGGCGGCAGCGTCGCGCGGATGCTGTACGGCCAGCGGGACGTCGCCGCGTTCGCGGCCGCCGCACCGGTCGCCGCGCCCTCCGGCGAGCGCTGGCGCTACCTCAGCGCGAGCACCAACCTGCTGTCGCGCGTGCTGCGCGCGCGCTTCCCCGACGACGTGTCGTACCTCGCCGCGCCGCGCTCGGAGATCCTCGAGCCGATCGGCGCGCGCACGATCACGGTCGGCACCGACCTCGACGGCACCTTCGTCGGCTCGTCGTTCGGCTGGGCGAGCGCCGCCGACTGGGCGCGGCTCGGCGAGCTGACGCGGCTGGACGGCCGCTGGGGCACGCGCCAGGTGCTCGCGCCCGGCTGGCTCGCGCGCGCATCGCGCCCCGCGCGGCCCGACGGCGAAGGGCGCGGCTACGGCGCGCAGATCTGGCGGATCGCCGACCCGGTCGCCGGCCGGTGCCGCGGCCGCGGGCTGCCCGATGACACGCTCGCGATGCAGGGCTACGGCGGCCAGATCGTCGCGATCGTGCCGTCGCGCGAGGCGGTCGTCGTGCGGCTCGGGTATTCGTTCGACCGCAGGACCTTCGACGAGTGCGGCTTCGTCGCCGACGTGCTGTCGGCGCTGCGCTGAGGCGCTGAGGCGCCGACGCGCTGAAGCTGCGACGCCGCGGTGCGCGGCGCCGGACGCGACGAGGGCCGGCTCGCGCCGGCCCCCGGTCGTGCGTGCGGTGCACGGCCCGCGGAGCGGGCCGCACCGCGTCGCTCAGGTCACCGCGATCGGCCCGCCGTTCGAGCCGGTGGCGCCCTTCATCGGCGCCGGCGAGAAGACGTAGACGAACTGGTACTTGCGGTCCTTGATCAGCTCGTCGAACTGCAGGTTCTCGTGGTTGAAGATCCCGTGCTTGGTGATCAGCTCGCCGTGCACCGGGAAGGCCAGCTTCGGGTCGGGGTTCGGCACCACCTCGACCGCCCACGAGTCGCCGCCCGTGAGGCATACGCCCTTCTCGATGCACCAGCGCGCGACCTCCATGCCGATGCCGGGCTCGCCCGCGACGTAGCGGTCGTTGTTCTTCATCCAGAGCTTGCCCCAGCCGGTGTTGAAGAACACCGCGTCGCCCTGCTTGATGTCGGACTCGTTCATGCCCTGCTTGCGCAGCGCGTCCCGGATCCAGTCGAGCTTGATCTCCTGGCCCGCGTCCCACATCGCGCCGCGTGCGCCCTCCACGTCGATCAGGTGGCCGCGCGTGAAGAACGGCTTCACCTTCTCGATGCCGAGGCGCTGCAGGCCGTACGCGCCGCCCACCTGCTGCTCGGTGAAGCCGTTGTAGTAGCGCATCTGGTTCTTGTCGCCGTCCGGGCCCATCTGGAGCCCGATGTGGCCCAGGCCGTCGAACTGCGTGCCGCTCTGGCCGACCTCGGCGGCGAGGAACTCGTCGTTGTAGATCAGCTTGTTGTCGCCGAACGGGCCGCCGGTCGGACCGCCGGGGATGCGCAGCGAGTACGCGCGCGCGCCGAACATCGGCATCCCCTGCTCGTAGACGCGGCCGATCCGGTAGATCTTCCCGTCGCGGATCCACTTCGCGGCGTCGAGCACCTTCTCCGGCGTGATCCAGTTCGACGCGCCGGCCTCGTCGTTCGGGCCCCAGCGCGAGGGCCACCACTGCCGCTGCGCGCCGCCGGCGGGCGTCTGCGCCTGCGCGCTCGCGATCAGCGGCGCGCTGCCGTACTTGCCGTGCAGCGCGCCGGCCACGCCGATCACGCCGGCAGCCGCGACGGCGCTGCGGAAGAAGTCGCGGCGGGGGCTGTCGCCCTCGGCCTGCGGGGACTGCAGGGACGCATCCTGCTCGCGCTCGGGACGGCCTTGGGCGTCGTCGCTCATCGGGTCTCCTCGGTCTTCGTTCTGATGCAACTGGGTTGCCGGAAACGCGCTGCTGGAGCGGTTCTCCGGGCGACGCCGGCTGGGGTCGCCGCGACGATCAAGCTATGCTCACTCGTGATCGCGGTCAAGACGCCGCGACGAGGAGACCCCCTTGAGCCTGTTCGAATTCGACCGTTCCGCGGAACGCGTGCCCGTCACCGTGCTGACCGGCTTCCTCGGCAGCGGCAAGACGACGCTGCTGAACCACCTGCTGAAGCAGCCCGAGCTCGGCGACACCGCGGTGATCGTCAACGAGTTCGGCGCGGTCGGGCTCGACCACCTGCTGGTCGACGCGATCGAGGGCGAGATGGTGGTGCTGCAGAGCGGCTGCGTCTGCTGCACGCTGCGCTCGGACCTGGAGAGCGCGCTGCGCGAGCTGCTCGCCAAGCGCGACGCCGGAGAGATCCCGCCGTTCAAGCGCATCGTCGTCGAGACGACCGGCCTCGCCGACCCCGCGCCGATGATGCAGATGCTGCTGAACAATCCGCTGGTCTCGCACTTCTGCACGCTGGCGGGCGTGGTCACGACGGTCGACGCGATCAACGCCGCGCGCCAGCTCGACGAGCACCCGGAGGCGCGCAAGCAGGTCGCGCTCGCCGACCGGCTGCTCGTCACCAAGACCGACCTCGACGCGGAGGCGCTCGCGCGGCTCGAGCCGAGGCTGCGCGCGCTGAACGGCGTCGCGCCGATCGCGACGGTGATCGCCGGGCGCGCGAGCGCCGACGAGGTGCTGCCGCGCACCCTCCCCGACCTCGAGTCGCGCGTGCGCCGCTGGCTGCGCTTCGAGCCGCCGCACGACGCGCGGCCCGACCCGAACGCGCACGGCGAGCACGTCCGCGCACTGTGCCTGACGCACGATGCGCCGCTCGACTGGCTGCGGCTGCAGGCCTGGCTCGCCGGGCTGCGGCGCGAGTACGGCGACCGGCTGCTGCGCGCGAAGGCGGTGGTCGCGCTCGCCGACGAGCCGCTGCCGGTCGTGCTGCACGGCGTGCACCACGTGTTCCACCCGCCGGTCGTGCTGCCGCGCTGGCCCGACGAGTCACGCGGCTCGAAGCTGGTGTTCATCTTCCGCGACGCGCCGCTCGACGAGATCCGTGCGTCCTTCGAGCGCTTCGTGCTGGAGCGCGACGCCGAGCCCGCGGCGGGTTGAACGCCGCCCCAGCACGACGGCTGCGTCGGCTGCGACGGCCGTCGGCCGCCCGCCCGCCGACCCGGGCCGGAGCGCGCGCTTGACCGTCTGGCTCGCGATCCTCGCCGTCGGCCTCGTCGCGGGCACGCTCGGCGGCATCGTCGGCTTCGGCGCGTCGGTGCTGATGGTGCCGATCCTGTCGATCGCGTTCGGGCCGAAGGCGGCGATCCCGATCATGGCGATCGCGAGCGTGATGGCCAACGCGAGCCGCGTGGCCGTCTGGTGGCGCGAGGTCGACTGGCGCACCGCGCTCGCGTTCGCCGCGGTCGCGGCGCCGTGCGCGGCGATCGGCGCGCGCACGCTGCTCGTGCTCGACGCCGCGGTCATCGAGGCCGCGCTCGGCGCGTTCCTGCTGGCCGTCGTCGTCGCGCGCCGCGCGCTGCGCGGCCGGCCGTTCGTGCTGTCGCGGCCGCTGTTCGCCGCGGCCGCGGCGCCGGTCGGGTTCCTGACCGGCATCGTCGCCTCCACCGGGCCGATCAGCACGCCGCTGTTCCTCGCGGTCGGCCTGGTCAAGGGCGCATTCGTCGGCACCGAGGCGGCCGCGTCGGTCGCGATGTACGGCGCCAAGCTCGCGGTGTTCGGCGCGAACGCGGTCTACACGCCGGACGAGATCGGCCGCGGCCTGCTGGTCGGCGCCTCGCTGATGGCGGGCGCGTGGATCGCGAAGCGGATCGTCGTCGCGATGTCGGCCGAGCGCTTCCGCGGGGTGATGGACGTGCTGCTGCTCGGCGCCGGGGGACTGATGCTGGCGCGCGGGCTCGCAGGCGGCTGAGATCGGGCGTGCGGCGGCAAGACACGGCGGGCCAGCGGCTCGGGACGGGCTGGATCGGCAGTATCATCATCGACAGTGCCCAGTATTCGCAAACCTGGAGAGCATCGTGAACGTCGGAACCCGCACCCGCAGCCTGCTTCAGACACTTCTGTTGACCGCCGCCTACCTCGGTCTGGCGGCACCCCAGGTGGCCGAGGCCTACGAAGATGGTTGGCGCAATTGCGCCGAAGAAGGGCAGACCTGCAGCGTGAACGGCCGCGCCGTCGTGCGTTACGGCGTGGACGGGCGCTGGGTCAGCCGCACGGTATCGAACGGTGTGGAATGCGGCAACGATGCCTTTGGCGACCCTGCGCCCCAAGTGCCCAAGCGCTGCCAGGTCCGCGTGAGTGGTTACGACGGCAGCGGCAGCTACCCCGGCACCGCGCGAGGTTGGAGCTTCTGTGCTGCCGAAGGTGAGGTCTGTCGGTTCACGGGGATGGCCGAAGTGCGCTTCGGGCAAGGCAACTCGTTCGTGACCCGTACCGCGTATGGCAGCATCCGCTGCGATGTTGCGGACTTCGGTGATCCGATCTACGGCGTCACGAAGTTCTGCGAGGTACGCCGCTCGGGCAACCAGCCGCAGGAGAACAGCACCCAGGGCTCGTGGAACGGAGCGAGTTCGTCCGGCAGCGGCTGGCGCTACTGCGCCGGCGAGAACAGCACCTGTCGCGTGCAGGGTACCGCCCAGGTACGGTTCGGCGATGGGCGGAACTTCTCGACCCGCACTGCGAGGGGCGAGGTGGACTGCAGCGTGCGCACGTTCGGCGATCCGGCCTACGGCCGCGTGAAGCACTGCGAAGTCCAGGCGGGCAGCCTTCCCACCGGCGGCTCGCCCGGCTGGAGCCGATGCGCCACCGAAGGTGAGCGGTGTGTCTTCAGCGGCTATGCCCAGGTGCGGTACGGCTTGGAAGGTCGCTACGTCTATCGCGACGGCAACAACGGCGTGATGTGCGGGCTCAACGGCTTCGGCGATGACCCCTACCCGGGCAGAGTCAAGGTCTGCGAGATCAGGCGTTGACGCACGGAAGTCGGCCATTCGAACCGGCGGCGCAACTGCACCGATGGGCCCACGCGGGACGCGACGTTTCTGCGGAAACGTCGCGCCGCCGAGGCCCGCCCCCGCTCAGGCCGCCTGCATCGGCCGCCGCAGCGCCACCACCTTGCCGTCGCCGTTCGACCACTGCGCGAGCAGCGCCTCGCGCTCCTTCGCGACGCCTTCCGCGTGCCGCTCGCGCACGTGGCCGTAGCCGCGGACCTTCTCGGGCAGCGACATCAGCTTGACCGCGACCGCGTGGTTCTGCGCGGTCAGCGCGGCGAGCACGCGGTCGAGGTCCGCCTCGTAGGTCGAGAGCAGCGCGCGCGCGAGCCGGCGCTCGCCCGAGTTCCTGAACGGATCGAGCGCGCCGCCGCGCAGCCGGCGCAGCGGCGCCATCAGCCGGAACGCGGTCATCAGCCACGGCCCGACCTCGCGCTTGACGAGCTTGCCGCTCGCCGCATCGCGCTTGCCGAACGGCCCGCCCGCGACGTGGAAGCGCAGCCTCAGGTCACCCTCGAATGCACGCTCGAGTTCCTGGCGGAACTCGGGCCGTGCGTACAGGCGCGCCACCTCCCACTCGTCCTTGTGCGCCATCAGCTTGTACAGGTACTTCGCGACGGCCTTCGCAAGTGCGTCGCCGGCGCCGAGCTTCGCCTCGGCCTGCTTCGTGCGCTCGACCGCGGCCGCGTAGCGCCGCGCGTAGGCGGCGTCCTGGTACTGCGTCAGCCGCTCGATGCGGTCGGCGAGGATCTCGGCGAGCGTCGCCGGCTTCTTCGGGTCGAAGCGGATCACCTGCGCGGTGGGCGCCGAACCCGCGGCGATCCGCTCGATCGCGGCCGGGTCGTGCGCGGCGCGCCGGCCCCACAGGAACGCGCGGCGGTTGCTCTCGATCGCCACGCCGTTCAGCTCGATCGCGCGGTCGATCGACGCGAGGGTCAGCGGCACCAGGCCCATCTGCCACGCGGCGCCGAGCATGAACATGTTCGCGGTGATCGAGTCGCCCATCAGCGCGGTCGACAGCCGCAGCGCCTCGAGCGCGAGGCCCCGATCGCCGAACGCGGCGGCAAGCTTCGCGGCGAGCGCGTCGGCGTCCGGGTTCCAGTCGGGGTTGCGCGAGAACTCCGAGGTCGGGACCATGTCGGTGCAGACCACGCCGCCGCAGGCGCCGGGCTTCAACTTCGAGAAGGTCTCGTCGCCGGCCGACACGATCAGGTCGCAACCGATCAGCGCGTCGGCCTCGCCGGTGGCCACGCGCGTCGCGTGCAGCATCGAGGCGTCGGGCGCGAGCTTCACGTGCGACAGCACCGCGCCGTACTTCTGCGCGAGGCCGGTCACGTCGAGGTTCGATGAATACAGGCCCTCGAGGTGCGCGGCGACCGCGAGCGTCTGGCCGATCGTCACGACGCCGGTGCCGCCGATGCCGGCGACGACGATCGAGTAGGAGCGATCGGGCCGCGCGATCGCCGGCTCGGGCAACGACGCGAACGCGGCGTCGCCGGCGGCCGCGGCCGCGGCGATCGGGTCGGCCTTCGCCGCGCCGTCGCCACCCGCCTTGCGCACCTTCGCGCCCTCGACGGTGACGAAGCTCGGGCAGAAGCCCTCGACGCAGGAGAAGTCCTTGTTGCACGAGGACTGGTTGATGCGCCGCTTGCGACCGAGCTCGGTCTCGAGCGGCTCGATCGACATGCAGTTGGTGACGGTGCCGCAGTCGCCGCAGCCCTCGCAGACGGCGCTGTTGATGAACGCGCGCTTGTCGGGATCGGCCCACTTGCCGCGCTTGCGCAGCCGCCGGCGCTCGGTCGCGCAGGGCTGGTCGTAGACGATCACCGACACGTCCGCGTATTCGCGGAAGTCGCGCTGGACCGCGTCGAGCTCGGAGCGGTGGTGCACCTTCACGCCGGCCGGCAGCGTCGCACCCTCCCACTTCGACGGGTCGTCGCTGACGAGCGCGATCCGCTGCACGCCCTCGGAGGCGAGCTCACCGATGATCCCCGCGATCGACAGGTCACCGTCGATCTTCTGGCCGCCGGTCATCGACACGAACCCGTTGTGCAGGATCTTGTAGGTGATCGGCACGTGCGCGGCGACGGCCTGGCGCACCGCGAGGAAGCCGCTGTGGAAGTAGGTGCCGTCGCCCATGTTGGCGAACACGTGCTTCTCGGTGGTGAACGGCTGCTGGCCGAGCCACATCGCGCCCTCGCCGCCCATGTGCGAGACCGTGGTGGTCTTGGTCGGGTCGACGTACATCGCCATCGTGTGGCAGCCGATGCCGGCGAGCGCGCGGCTGCCGTCGGGGATCTTGGTGCTGCGTCCGTGCGGGCAGCCCGAGCAGAAGCTCGGCGCGCGCACCGGCGACGGGCCGGCGGGCAGCAGGCCCGCTGCCGGCGCGGGCAGCGCGAGCGGACAGCCCGGGTCGACCGAGCGCAGCGCGTCGACGAGCGCCGCGGCCACCATCGCCGGCGAGATCTCGCCCGCGTTCGGGAAGATCGCCGCGCCCCGGTCCTCGGCGAACAGCGGACCGGCCGCGTGCTTGCCGCGGATCGCGGGCGCGCCGGGCAGGCCGTAGAGCGCGGTGCGGATCTGGTCCTCGAGCAGCGGGCGCTTCTCCTCGACGACGAGCACCGTCGAGAGCCCGCGCGCGAACTGGCGCACGATCGTCGGGTCGAGCGGCCACACCAGCCCGACCTTCAGCGTGCGGATGCCGAGCGCGACGAGCCGGTCGTGGTCGAGCCCGAGCGCGACGAACGCCTGCTGCAGGTCCTGCCAGGCCTTGCCCGCGGCGACCACGCCGATCCGCGCCTCGTCGAGCCCGCCGCCGATGCGGTTCAGCGCGTTGGCGCGCGCGTAGGCGAGCACGCGGTGGATCTTGTGGTGGTGCAGCCGGTCCTCCTGCGGCAGCGCCATGTCGAAGGGGCGCGTGTGCACGCCGCCCTCGGGCAGCGCCTGCGCCGGCGGCTCGACGATCTTCGGCGAATCGGGCGCGACGTAGACCGAGCCGCCGCCCTCGACGACGTCGGTGACCACCTTCATGCCGATCCAGCAGCCGGAGTACCGGCTCATCGCGATGCCGTGCAGGCCGAGGTCGAGCAGCTCCTGGGCGTTGCTCGGGTAGAGCAGCGGGATCGTCGCGGCGACGAAGTTGAGGTCCGAGTAGTTCGCGACCGTCGAGGACTTCGCGCCGTGGTCGTCGCCGGCGAGTGCGAGCACGCCGCCCGCGGGCGAGGTGCCGGCGAGGTTGGCGTGGCGGAACGGGTCGCCGGAGCGGTCGACGCCGGGGCCCTTGCCGTACCAGATGCCGAAGACGCCATCGACCTTCGCGCCGGGGAAGACGCCGACGTACTGCGCGCCCCAGATCGCGGTGGCCGCGAGGTCCTCGTTGACGCCGGCGCGGAACACGACGTTCTGCGCCTCGAGCACGTCGCGGGCGGCCGACAGTTCCATGTCGTAGCGCCCGAGCGGCGAGCCCCGGTAGCCCGACACGTAGCCGCCGGTGTTCAGGCCGGCCGCGGCGTCGCGCAGCCGCTGCTGGATCGGCAGGCGGACCAGCGCCTGCGTGCCGGTCATGTAGAGCCAGCCCTGGCCGGCGGTGTAGCGTTCCTTGAGGCTGGTGACCAGCCGCATGCCTTCGGTCGGCGCGTTCATCGACGGAGTCTCCCCGGGCGGCGCCGTGCGGGCCGCGTCTGCTGTGCGTGCATGGTACCCGTCCGGCGGCCCGGGCTCCGGAGCGTCCCTGCTCGGGTCGGAACGCGGTCGCCGGGGCGAAGGGCAACGAGGTCGCGCGCCGACCGACGAACGGCGCTCGCGGCCGCCCCGCGCTTGACCCGCGTCAACCGCGGTCGCGGCGCGGCGCCTCACACTGGCTGCGCGCCGCGGCACCCCCGCCGCGGTTCGGGAGACGCCATGACCGCACGCCCGCCCGCACCGTCCGCCACCGCCGTCGCGCTCGCCGTCGCGCTCGTGGCCGCGCTCGCCGCCCTGGCGCCGCGCACCGCGCCGGCGCAGCCCGCCGCCCCGGCCCCGGCCCCGGCCCCGGCCCCGGCCCAAGCCCCCGCCGCCCAGCCTGCCGCGGCCTCACACGCCGGCGGCGTCGACCTCGGCCGCCGCGAGTTCGAGAACAACTGTGCGACCTGCCACGGCATGGAGGCGCGCGGCGACGGCCCGATGCGGCCGTTCCTCGTGCGCCCGCCGACCGACCTGACGACGCTCGCGCAGCGCAACGGCGGCACCTTCCCGCGCTCGCGGATCGCCGACCTGATCGACGGCCGCGGCCTGGAGCAGCCCGGCTCGCACGGCACCCGCGACATGCCGGTCTGGGGCCGCGTCTATCGAGAGCAGTCCGAAGCGCAGACGCGCGGCACGCCGTTCCCGCCGGAGTGGAGCGTGCGCGGCCGGATCGTCTCGCTGGTCGACTACCTGCAGACCCTGCAGCGGCCGTAGCGCGCCGCAGCGGCCCGCGGCGCGGAACGCGGCCGGGCGCGGCGCCCGCGCCCGCGCTAGGCTCGGGCCTGCACACCGAGGAGACCCGCGCCGTGAAGCTCGCAGACCGCTGCATCGTCGTCACCGGAGCCGCGAGCGGCATCGGCCGCGCCCTCGCGCTGCGCTTCGCCCGCGAGCGCCCGCGCGGCCTGGTGCTCGCCGACCTGCCCCGCCAGCACGACGCGCTGCGCGCGCTCGCGGCGGCGCTCGAGGCCGGCGACGGGACGCGCCCGACGGTGCCGGCGATCGTGGTGCCGACCGACGTCGCCGACGAGGCCTCGGTCCGCGCGCTGGTCGCCGCCGCCGACGCGCGCTTCGGCCACGTCGACGTGTTCTGCTCGAACGCCGGCATCATCCGCGACGGCAGCGAGCACGCGCCCGACGCCGAGTGGGACCTGTCGTGGCGCGTGCACGTGATGGCGCACGTGTTCGCGGCGCGCGCGGTCGCGCCCGGCATGCGCGCGCGCGGCGAAGGCTACCTGCTGAACACCGCGTCGGCTGCCGGGCTGATCACCTCGCTGCCGTCGGCGACCTACGCGGTCACCAAGCACGCGGCGGTCGCGCTCGCCGAGTGGCTCGCGATCCAGCACGGCGACGCCGGCGTGCGCGTGTCGGTGCTGTGCCCGCAGGCGGTCGACACGCCGATGATCCAGGCGCGCGCCGGCGCGGCCGCGGCGGCGAACGACGGGGTGATCAGCGCCGAGGCGCTCGCCGACTGCGTCGTCGACGGCATGGACGCCGAGTCGTTCCTGATCCTGCCGCACCCGCAGGTGCTCGACTACTTCCGGCGCAAGGGCTCGGACTACGACCGCTGGCTCGGCGGCATGCGCCGCTTCGCGCGGCAGCTCGGCTCGCTGCCCGACCCGGACGCGCGCTGAAGGCGCCGCGTCAGCGCGGGTCGGTCGAGCCGGCCGCCTCGGCGGGCTCCGCGGGGGCCTTGCTGTGCGCGGTGATGAAGCCCGACAGCCAGATGCCGAGCTCGTAGAGGATGATCAGCGGGATCGCGAGCATGAACTGCGACAGCACGTCCGGCGGCGTGAGCACGGCCGCGACGACGAACGCGCCCACGATCACGTACCGGCGCGCGTCGCGCAGCTGCTGCTGCGTGACCATGCCGAGCTTGACCAGCAGCATCTCGACCACCGGCACCTCGAAGGTCAGCCCGAAGCCGAAGAAGATCGCGAGCGTGAAGTCCCAGTACTTCTGCAGGTCCTGCAGCGTCTCGGCGCCGGTCTGGGCCGAGAACGAGATGAAGAACTTGTAGGCCGCCGGCAGCACGAAGTAGTAGGCGAACGAGATGCCGACCAGCATGAAGAACACGCTGGAGACGATCAGGGGCAACGCGAAGCGCTTCTCGTGCTCGTAGAGCCCCGGCGCGACGAACGCCCACGCCTGGTACAGCACCCACGGCAGCGACGCGAGCAGCGCGGTCAGGAACGAGACCTTGGTCAGCGTGAAGAACGCGCCGGCCTGGTCGGTGAAGATCGGCCTGGTGCCCGGCGGCAGCGCCTGGTACAGCGGCTGCGACAGGAACTTCATGATCTCGCCGCTGAAGTAGAAGCACACGCCGAACAGGACCAGCACGAGCACCAGCGACTTGATCATCCGGTCGCGCAGCTCGACCAGGTGCGAGATGAAGCTCTCGTCCTGCGCCGGGTCGACGTCGGGCTTCTTGCGGCTGAACAGCTTGGGCAACGCCACGGGGACCCTCAGCGATGGAACGGCCGCTTGGGCCGCTTGATGCCGAGCTCCTTCTCGCGCTCGATGCGTCGGTCCTTGATCTTCTCGCGCTGCCGGCGCGTGGCGTAGATCCGGTCCCAGTCGGTCTGCGGCTCCGTGGCCGTCGTGCCCTCGAGCGACTTCTGCACGTCGTCGAAGTCCGTCTTCATGCCGGACACCGTCGACTGCACCGAGGTCTCGAGGTCACGTGCCGCGTCGGTGACCTGGTTCTTCAGGTCGCGCAGTTCGGACAGCTCCATCTGGCGGTTGATGTCGGACTTCACGTCGTCGACGTAGCGGCGCAGCTTGCCCATCCAGGCACCCGCCTGCTTGGCGACCTTGGGAAGGCGCTCGGGGCCGAGGACGACGAGCGCCACGACCGCCAGCACCACCATCTCGGAGAAACCGATGTCGAACATGAGGACCCAAACGCAGCGAGCGGCCCGCAGCCGCTCGCATCGATCTACCGTCTACAACGGCACGGCGGCGCGACGCGCCGACGCCCCGAGCGTCAGCTCTTGGGCTTCGCGTCGACGTCGATGGTCTTCGCGGCCTGGCCGTCGGCCGGCGTGTCGGCCGCGCCGTCCTTGACGCCTTCCTTGAAGCCCTTCACGGCGCCGCCCAGGTCGGAACCGATGTTCCGAAGCTTCTTGGTGCCGAAGACCAGCATGATGATCACGAGGACGATCAGCCAGTGCCAGATGCTCAACGAACCCATCGCAAGACTCCTTTCAGGGCGAGATCAGCCCGCCGCGAAGGGGGTCGGGACCGCCCAACACGTGCATGTGGAGATGATACACCTCCTGCCTGCCCACCCTTCCGCAGTTGATGATGGTCCTGAAGCCGTCCGTCAGCCCCTGTTCCCGTGCGAGTTGCCCGGCCATTCCGAGCATCCGCCCCAGAACCTGCTGGTAGGCGAGGTCCGAGTCGTACAGGGTCTCGACGTGGACCTTCGGGATGATCAGGAAGTGCACCGGCGTGGCCGGCTTGATGTCGTGGAACGCGAGGATCTCGTCGTCCTCGTACACCTTGCGGCAGGGGATCTCGCCGCGGACGATGCGGCAGAAGATGCAGTCGTGGCTCATCGGTCCTCCGTGTCGGGGGCGCCGCCTGCCTTGCGCGACGCCTTCTCGTCGATGCCCGAGACCCCTTCGCGCCGCGCCAGTTCGGCGATGACGTCCGCCGGCGACAGGTCGAAGTGGGCGAGCATCACCATCGTGTGGAACCACAGGTCGGCGGTCTCGGCGACGATCCGGTCGCGGTCCCCGTCCTTGGCGGCCATCACCGTCTCGGTCGCCTCCTCGCCGATCTTCTTGAGGATCGCGTCCCCGCCCTTGTGGAACAGCTTCGCGACGTAGGAGCGGCCGGGATCGCCGCCGCGGCGCGACGCGAGCGTCTCGGCGAGCCGGGCGAGGACGTCTTCGCTGCGCTCGGTCATCGTGGGTCGCTCACTTGTAGATCGATTCCGGGTCCTTCAGCACCGGGTCGACGACGACCCAGCGGCCGTCCTCCCAGCGGCTGAAGAAGCACGAGGTCCGGCCGGTGTGGCAGGCGATGCCGCCTTCCTGCTCGACGCGCAGCAGCACCGCGTCGCCGTCGCAGTCGAGGCGCAGCTCGCGCACCCGCTGCACGTGGCCGCTCTCCTCGCCCTTTCGCCACAGCCGGCCACGCGAGCGCGACCAGTAGACCGCGCGGCCGGTGGCGGCGGTCTCGGCGAGCGCGTCGCGGTTCATGAAGGCGACCATCAGGATCCGGCCGTCGTCGGCGTCCTGCGCGATGGCGGTGACCAGGCCGGCCGCGTCCCAGCTGACCGCGTCGAGCCAGTCGGGCGCCGCGCCCGCGGCGACGGCCTCGCCGCCGGTGCCCGGCGCGCTCATTGCAGCCTGACCGGGATGCCCTGCGCCGCCAGGTGGCGCTTGGCCTCGTCGATCGTGTGCTCGCCGAAGTGGAAGATGCTCGCCGCGAGCACCGCGTCGGCGCGCCCCTGCGCGACGCCGTCGGCGAGGTGCTGCAGCGTGCCCACGCCGCCCGAGGCGATCACCGGGATGCCGACCGCGTCGGACACCGCGCGCACGAGGCCGAGGTCGAAGCCCTGCTTCGTGCCGTCGCGGTCCATGCTGGTGAGCAGGATCTCGCCGGCGCCGAGCCGCTCGACCTCGCGCGCCCACTCGACCGCATCGCGGCCGGTGGCCTTGCGCCCGCCGTGGGTGAACACCTCCCAGCGGCCCGGCGCGACCTGCTTGGCGTCGATCGCGCAGACGATCGCCTGCGAGCCGAAGCGGTGCGACGCGTCGGCGATCAGCTGCGGGTTCTGCAGCCCGGCGGTGTTGATCGACACCTTGTCGGCGCCCGCGACCAGCAGCCTTCGCACGTCGGCCACGGTGCGCACGCCGCCGCCGACGGTGAGCGGGATGAACACTTCGGCCGCGACCGCCTCGATCACGTGCAGGATGATGTCGCGCTCGTCGCTCGAGGCGGTGATGTCGAGGAAGGTCAGCTCGTCGGCGCCCTCGCGGTCGTAGCGGCGCGCGATCTCGACCGGGTCGCCGGCGTCGCGCAGCTCGACGAAGTTCACGCCCTTGACCACCCGCCCGGCGGTGACGTCCAGGCAGGGGATGATGCGCTTGGTCAGCACTTCAAGATTCGCCGCCGAGCTCGTCGGCGCGCGCCTGCGCTTCGGCGAAGTCGAGCGTGCCCTCGTAGATCGCACGGCCGACGATCGCCGCCTCGATGCCCTCGTGCTCGACCGCGCAGAGCCGGTCGATGTCGTCGATCGCGGCCACGCCGCCGGATGCGATCACCGGGACCGTCAGCCCGCGAGCCAGGCGGACGGTGGCCTCGATGTTCACGCCGGTCAGCATGCCGTCGCGGCCGATGTCGGTGTAGATCACCGACTCCACGCCATAGCCCTCGAACTTCTTGGCAAGGTCGAGCACGTCGTGGCCGGTCAGCTTGCTCCAGCCGTCGGTGGCGACCTTGCCGTCCTTGGCGTCGAGCCCGACGATCACCTGCCCCGGGAACGCGCCGCAGGCGTCGTGCAGGAAGCCGGGGTTCTTGACCGCGGCGGTGCCGATGATCACGTAGGCGATGCCGCCGTCGAGGTAGCGCTCGATGGTGTCGAGGTCGCGGATGCCGCCGCCGATCTGCACCGGGATCCGCGCGCCCACCTCGTTGACGATCGCCTTGATGGCGGCCTCGTTCTTCGGCTTGCCGGCGAACGCACCGTTCAGGTCGACCAGGTGCAGCCGGCGGGCGCCGAGCTCGAGCCAGCGGCGCGCGGTGGCGGCGGGATCGTCGGAGAAGACGGTCGCGTCGTCCATGTCGCCCTGTCGCAGGCGCACGCAGCGGCCATCCTTGAGGTCGATGGCGGGGATCAGCAGCATGGGAGCGGGCCTGCGACGGCGTGAGGAAGGGTGCGAAGGGCCGGGACGGCGGCGGTGCGGTCAGGGGCGCCAGTCGACGAAGTTCGCGTAGAGGCGCAGCCCGTGGGCGGCGCTCTTCTCCGGGTGGAACTGAGTGGCGAAAATGTTATCCCGCGCCACGACACAGGTAAAGCGAAGCCCGTACTCGGCGCTGCCGGCGGACAGCGCCGGGTCGGCGGGCTCGGCGTAGTAGCTGTGCACGAAGTAGAAGTAGGCGCCGTCGGGCACGCCCGCCCACATCGGGTGGGGCCGGTCCTGGGCGACCCGGTTCCAGCCCATGTGCGGCACCTTCAGGCGGGCGCCGTCCGGGCCGACCATCCGCTCGGCCGGGAAGCGCACGACCCGGCCGGGCAGTAGCCCGAGCCCCGGCGTGTCGCCCTCCTCGCTCGAATCGAACAGCATCTGCTCGCCGATGCACACGCCGAAGAGCGGCTTGGTGCGCGCCGCCTCGAGCACCACCTCGCGCAGGCCGGCCTCGTCGAGGTGGCGCATGCAGTCGGGCATCGCGCCCTGCCCCGGGAAGACCACGCGGTCGGCCGCGCGGATCTCGGCGGCGTCGCCGGACACGAGCACGCGCGCCTTCGGGGCGACGTGCTCGAACGCCTTCGCGACCGAGCGCAGGTTGCCCATCCCGTAGTCCACCACCACGATCGTCGTCATCGCGTCGCGCCCCGTGCGCCGGCCCGCGGGCTCAGCCCTGGAGGCTCCCCTTCGTGGACGGGATCGTGCCGGCCGCGCGCGGATCGGCCTCGACGGCCATCCGGAACGCGCGGGCGAACGCCTTGAACACCGTCTCGCACTGGTGGTGCGCGTTCTCGCCGCGCAGGCAGTCGACGTGGACGGTCATCTGCGCGTGGTTGACGAAGCCCTGGAAGAACTCGTGGGCGAGGTCGACGTCGAAGGTGCCGATCATCGCGCGGGTGAAGGGCACGTTCCAGGTCAGGCCCGGCCTGCCGGAGAAGTCGACGACCACGCGCGACAGCGCCTCGTCGAGCGGCACGTAGGCGTGGCCGTAGCGGCGGATGCCCTTCTTGTCGCCGACGGCCTTCGCGACCGCCTGCCCGAGCGTGATGCCGATGTCCTCGACGGTGTGGTGCGCGTCGATGTGCAGGTCGCCGTCGGCCTCGATCTCCAGGTCGACCAGCCCGTGGCGGGCGATCTGGTCGAGCATGTGATCGAGGAACGGCACGCCGGAGGCGAGCTTCTGGCGGCCGGTGCCGTCGAGGTCGAGCTTGACCCGGATCTTCGTCTCGGCGGTGTCGCGGCGGACTTCGGCGGTGCGCATGGCGGTCGGGGCGGGTCGGTCGGTCGCGGAGGGGTCGGGGCGCACGGTCAGCGGCCGGCGAGCGCGCCGCGCAGCGCCGCGAGCATCGCGGCGTTCTCGTCGGGCGTGCCGACGGTCAGGCGCAGGCAGTCGGCCAGCAGCGGATGCATTCTACTCACGTCCTTGATCAGCACGCCGCGCTCGCGCATCCCGGCGGCGACCGCGGACGCACCCGCGACGCGGACCAGCACGAAGTTGGCGTGCGACGGGAAGGTCGCGACGCCGGGGATCGCGTCGAGCGCCGCGCGCAGCCGCTCGCGGTCGTCGCGGATCCGCGCGCACTGGGCCTGCAGCACGTCGAGGTGCTCGAGCGCGAACTCGGCCGCGGCCTCGTCGAGCACGCTGACGTTGTACGGCGGGCGGACCTTGTCGAACTCGGCGATCCAGCGTGGCGAGGCGGCCATGTAGCCGATCCGGATGCCGGCCAGCCCGAGCTTGGAGACCGTGCGCATCACGACGAGGTGGTCGTGGCGCGGGAGGTCGTCCATCCAGCTGTCGAGCGCGAACGGCTGGTAGGCCTCGTCGAGCACGACCAGGCCCGGCGCGGCCGCGAGGATCCGCTCGACGTCGGCGCGATCGAAGCAGTTGCCGGTGGGGTTGTTCGGGTACGCGAGCCACACCACCGCCGGGCGGTGCTCGGCGATGGCGGCGAGCATCGCGTCGAGGTCGAGCGACAGGTCGGCGGCGAGCGGCACCGGCACGAAGCGGCTGCCGGCGAAGCGCGTCGACAGGTCGTACATCACGAACGAGGGCGCGGGCGCGACGACGGTGGCACCGGGCTTCGCGGTCGCGACCGAGATCATCGCGATCAGCTCGTCCGAGCCGTTGCCGACCAGGACCTCGGCGCCGGCGGGCACGCCGAGCTTCTCGCGGATCAGCTGCTTCAGGCGCGCGTACGACGGCGCCGGGTAGCGGTTGATCGCGACCGCGGCGAGACGCTCGGCGAGCGCCTGCTTCAGCGCCTCGGGCAGCGCGTACGGGTTCTCCATCGCGTCGAGCTTCACCAGGCCGGCGGCCGGCGGCACGTGGTAGCTCGACATCGCGAGGATGTCCGGACGCAGGAGATCCTGCGGCGCAGTGCTCATTTCGCCTCCGCCCGGAGTTCGGCGCTGCGCGCATGGGCCTGCAGGCCCTCGCCGTGCGCGAGCTCGGAGGCGATCGCGCCGAGCGCGACCGCGCCGCGCCGCGACACCTCGATGATCGAGGAGCGCTTCTGGAAGTCGTAGACACCGAGCGGCGACGAGAAGCGCGCGGTGCGCATCGTCGGCAGCACGTGGTTGGGGCCGGCGCAGTAGTCGCCGAGCGACTCGCTGGTCCAGGGCCCGAGGAACATCGCGCCCGCGTGTCGGATGCGGTCGGCCCAGCGCTGCGGGTCGGCGGTGCTGATCTCGAGGTGCTCGGGGGCGATGCGGTTCGCGATCTCGCAGGCCTCGTCGAGCGAGCGCACCTTCACCAGCGCGCCGCGGCCGGCGAGCGAGGCGGCGATCACGTCGCGGCGCGGCATCGCGGGCAGCAGCCGGCGGATCGCGGCGTGCACCGCGTCGAGGAACGCGGCGTCCGGACACAGCAGGATCGCCTGCGCGAGCTCGTCGTGCTCGGCCTGCGAAAAGAGGTCCATCGCGATCCAGTCGGGGTCGGTGCCGCCGTCGCAGATCACGAGGATCTCGGAGGGGCCGGCGATCATGTCGATACCGACCGTGCCGAACACGCGGCGCTTGGCCTCGGCAACGTAGGCATTGCCCGGGCCGACGATCTTGTCGACCGAGGGCACCGTCGCCGTGCCGTAGGCGAGCGCGCCGACCGCCTGCGCGCCGCCGATGGTGAACACCCGGTCGACGCCGGCGATCGCGGCCGCGGCGAGCACCAGCGGGTTGCGCACGCCGCCGGGCGTGGGGGTCACCATCACCAGCTCGGGGACACCCGCGACCTTCGCGGGGATCGCGTTCATCAGCACCGACGACGGGTACGCGGCCTTGCCGCCAGGCACGTAGAGGCCCACGCGGTCGAGCGGCGTGATCTTCTGGCCGAGCCGCGTGCCGTCGGCGTCGACGTACGACCAGGACGGCGCCTTCTGGCGCTCGTGGTAGTCGCGCACGCGCTCGGCCGCGGCGCGCAGCGCGTCGCGGCGCACGGCCTCGAGGCCGGCGAGCGCCGCCTCGAGCTCGGCGCGCGGCAGCTCGAGCGCACGCGCGTCCGTCACGTCGACGCGGTCGAAGCGGCGCGTGTACTCGAGCACCGCCGCGTCGCCGCGCGCGCGCACGTCGCGCAGGATGTCGGCGGCGGCGCGCTCGATCGCCTCGTCCTGCTCGGCCTCCCAGGCGAGCAGCGCGGCGAGCCGCGCGTCGAAGCCGGGCTCGGCGGAGTCGAGGCGGTGGATGTCGGGGCCGGGTGCGTTCATGGCGGTGCTGCGGGGACGTTCAGGCGGGGGCGTCCGCGCCGACCGCGCGCGCGAGCTTCTCGAGCAGCGGCGCGAGCTCGGCGTGGCGGGTCTTCAGCGACGCCTGGTTGACGACGAGGCGCGAGGAGATCGGCATGATCTCCTCGACCTCGACGAGGTCGTTGGCCTTCAGCGTGCTGCCGGTGGAGACCAGGTCGACGATCGCGTCGGCCAGCCCCACCAGCGGCGCGAGCTCCATCGAGCCGTAGAGCTTGATCGGGTCGACGTGCACGCCCTTGGCGGCGAAGTGCTCGCGCGCGACCGCGACGTACTTGGTCGCCACGCGCAGCCGCGCGCCGCGCCGCGCCACGGCCGCGTAGTCGAAGCCGCGCTTCGTCGCGACGCACATCCGGCAGCGGCCGATGCCGAGGTCGATCGGCTGGTACAGGCCCTCGCCGCCGTGCTCGAGCAGCACGTCCTTGCCGGCGACGCCGAGGTCGGCCGCGCCGTACTGCACGTAGGTCGGCACGTCGGAGGCGCGCACGATGATCAGCCGCAGGCCGGGGTCCGCGGTCGGCAGAATCAGCTTGCGCGACTCGAGCACCGCCGGGTCGATGTCGATGCCGACCGCCTTCAGCAGCGGCAGCGTGTCGTCGAGGATCCGGCCCTTGGACAGCGCGAGCGTGATCATGCCTCGACCACCGTGCGCACCCGCTCGATGCTCGCGCCGGCGCCGGCGAGCTTGCGCTCCATCCGGTCGTAGCCGCGGTCGAGGTGGTAGATCCGGTCGACCAGCGTGTCGCCGTCGGCGACCAGCCCGGCGATCACGAGACCGGCCGACGCGCGCAGGTCGGTCGCCATCACGATCGCGCCCGACAGCCCGCGCTTGCCGCGCACGATCGCCGTGTTGCCCTCGGTGTCGATCTCGGCGCCGAGGCGGCGAAGCTCCTGCACGTGCATGAAGCGGTTCTCGAAGATCGTCTCGGTGATCACGCCGGTACCCTCGGCGACGCAGTTCACCGCCATCAACTGCGCCTGCATGTCGGTCGCGTAGCCGGGGTAGGGCGCGGTGCGGACGTCGACCGCCTTCGGCCGGCCGACCATCGACGCGCGGATCCAGTCGGGGCCGCACTCGATGCGCAGGCCCGCCTCGCGCAGCTTCTCGAGCGTCGCGTCGAGCGTGTCCGGCTCGCAGTGGGTCAGCGTCAGCTCGCCGCCGGCGGCCGCGACCGCGCACAGGAAGGTGCCGGTCTCGATCCGGTCGGCCATCACGCGGTGGCGCCCGCCGTGCAGCGCGCGCACGCCCTCGACGACGATCCGGTCGGTGCCGGCGCCGCGGACCTTCGCGCCGAGCGCGTTCAGCGCGTTCGCGAGGTCGACGACCTCGGGCTCGCGCGCGGCGTTCTCGATCACCGTCTCGCCCTCGGCGAGCGTCGCGGCCATCATCAGGTTCTCGGTGCCGGTGACCGTGACCATGTCGGTGACGATCCGCGTGCCGCGCAGGCGCGAGGCCTTCGCGACCACGTAGCCGCGCTCGATCTCGATCTGCGCGCCGAGCGCCTGCAGGCCCTTGATGTGCTGGTCGACCGGCCGCTGGCCGATCGCGCAGCCACCGGGCAGCGACACGCGCGCCTCGCCGAAGCGCGCGACCAGCGGCCCGAGCACCAGGATCGAGGCGCGCATCGTCTTCACCAGGTCGTAGGCCGCCTCGGTGTTCGTGACCTCGCGCGCGTCGAGCGACACGGTGCCGGCCTGCGCGTCGCGCGAGGCCTTCACGCCCATCCGCTCGAGCAGCTTCAGCGTGGTGCCGACGTCCTGCAGCTGCGGCACGTTGTCGAGCTCGAGCGTGCCCGGCACCAGCAGGCCCGCGCACAGGATCGGCAGCGCCGCGTTCTTCGCGCCGGAGATGCGCACCTCGCCCTGCAGGCGACGGCCGCCGTGGATCAGCAGCTTGTCCATCGGAGCCCTATTTCGCTCGCTGCGCCGCCCATTCCTCGGGCGTCAGCGTGGTCATCGACAGCGCGTGGATCTCCTCGCGCATCCGGTCGCCGAGCACCGCGTAGACCATCTGGTGGCGCTGCACCGGGCGCTTGCCGGCGAAGTTCGCGGAGACGATGACGGCCTCGAAGTGCCGGCCGTCGCCGTCGACGTGGAGGTGCTCGCAGGGCAGGCCGTCGGCGATGTACCGGTGGATGGCGTCGGGAGTGGTCATGGCGTGGCGTGCTCGGGAGGACGGGTGCGACGGCGGAGGCGACGGGGCGTGCTGCGGCGGCGGACGGGCGACGGGGGCGGCCCGCCGCCGGTCAATGGCGGATGCGCCAGCCGGTCTGGAGCAGCCGCAGCGCGACGCCTGCTGCCAGCGCCAGCGTCGCGACGACGATCGCGAGGCTGACGGTGGGCGGCACGTCGGACTGACCGAAGAAGCCGTAGCGGAAACCGTCGACCATGTAGAAGAACGGGTTCAGGTGCGAGACCGTCTGCCAGAAGGCGGGCAGCGCGTGCACCGAATAGAACACCCCGGCCAGGAAGGTGGCCGGCATGATCAGGAAGTTCTGGAACATCGCGATCTGGTCGAATTTCTCGGCCCAGATCCCGCCGATCAGGCCCATTGTACCGAGAATCGCGCTGCCGAGGACCGCGAAGGCCAGGATCCAGCCGGGGGCGGCGAACGTCGGCGGCGTGAAGAACGCGGTCACCGCGAACACCCCGAAGCCGACCATCAGGCCGCGCGCGACGGCGGCCAGCACGTAGGCGCCGAACAGCTCCAGCGGCGACAGCGGCGGCAGCAGCACGAACACCAGGTTGCCGGTGACCTTCGACTGGATCAGCGACGAGGACGCGTTCGCGAACGCGTTCTGCAGCATCGACATCATCACCAGGCCGGGCACGAGGAACGACACGTAGGGCACGCCGGGGAACGGCTGGACGTGCTCGGCGAGCGCCTGCGAGAACACCAGCAGGTAGAGCAGCGCGGTCAGCACCGGCGCGGCGACCGTCTGCACCGCGACCTTCCAGAAGCGGAGCAGCTCCTTGTGGAGCAGCGTGCGGAAGCCGGTCACGACGCGGCTCCCGACGGCGCCCGCGCCGTCTCCGAAGCCATGACCTTGAGGAACACGTCCTCCAGGTCGGTGTGCGCGAGCTCCATCTCGTCGAGGTGGCAGCCGGCCTCGCGCAGCCGAGCGAGCACCGGCTCGAGCGCCTGCCAGTCGTCGAGCCGCAGCGCGATCCGGCCGTCGGGCAGCGGCTCGCCGGCGAGCAGCGCGCGCAGCCCCTCGGGCAGCGGCGCGCGCGACAGCCGCAGCGTGACCGTGCCGCCGCCGAAGCGCCCGAGCAGCTCGGCGGTGCGCTCGAGCGCGACCACCCGCCCCTGCTTGAGCATCGCGATGCGGCCGCACAGCTCCTGCGCCTCCTCGAGGTAGTGCGTCGTCAGCACGATCGTGTGGCCCTCGCGGTTCAGCCGCCGCACGAAGGTCCACAGGGTCTGGCGCAGCTCGACATCGACGCCCGCGGTCGGCTCGTCGAGCACGATCACCGGCGGCCGGTGCACGAGCGCCTGCGCGACCAGCACCCGGCGCTTCATGCCGCCGGACAGCGCGCGCATGTTCGAGTCCGCCTTCGCGGTGAGGTCGAGGTGGTGGAGGATCTCGTCGATCCACGCGTCGTTGCGCGCGAGGCCGTAGTAGCCCGAAGTGAGCCGCAGCGTCTCGCGGACGGTGAAGAAGGGATCGAAGACCAGCTCCTGCGGCACGACGCCGAGCGCGCGGCGCGCGGCACGGTATTCGGCGACCACGTCGTGGCCCATCACGCGGACCGTGCCCGAACTCGGCCGGTTCAGGCCCGCGACGATCGCGATCAGCGAGGTCTTGCCGGCGCCGTTCGGGCCGAGCAGCCCGAAGAACTCGCCCTGGGCGACGTCGAAGGAGACCCCGCGCAGGGCCTCGAAGGCGCCGTAGCGCTTGTGGACGGAACGGATCTCGATCGCGGGCGGCATGGAGGCAAGGGGAACCGGGCACGGGCGGCGCCCGGAGCCGGCGCGGACCCCCGCACCGGCGCCCCCGTGCGACGAACGTGCGCTGCGGGGTCCGGCGTCAGGACGCCGGCGGGCCGAACAGCGCCGCCTCGACGCCGTAGAGGGACGCGAGTTTACGCAAGTTCGGCGGCGGGTTCCGGAAGTCGGCCCCGATCCCGGCCTCGCGGCGCAGCGCCACCAGCACGGCGACCGCCGCGGAGTCGAAGCGCACGAGCGGCGCGAGGTCGAGCCGCCCGCCGCCGGCACGCAGCGCGGCGCGCGCTGCCTCGAGTGCCGCGGGCGCGTTGGCGAGCGTGATCTCGACCGGGGCCGGCGCGCCCGCGCCCATCGCGTTCAGGACTTCCCGCCCTGCTGCGAGAACTGGCGGTTGCGGTCGCCGAGCACCTTGATCAGGCTGTCGATGCCGCGCGCATTGATCTCCTGCGCGAACTGGTTCCGGTAGGTCTCGACGAGCCAGACGCCCAGCACGTTGATGTCGTAGATCTTCCAGTGCGGGTTGTTCTTCTCCATCCGGTAGTCGAGCTGGATCGGATCGCCGCGGGTGCCGACGATCTCGCTGCGCACGATCACCTCGGCGTCCTCGGGCGCCGCGCGCAGCGGCTTGACCCGGATGACGTGGTCACGGACCTGCGAGACCGCTCCGGCGTAGGTGCGCAGCAGCAGCGCGCGGAACTCGCCCATCAGCTGCTTCTGCTGCTCGGGCGTCGCGGTGCGCCACGCGCGGCCGACCGCGAGCGAGGTCATCCGCTCGAAGTTGACGTACGGCATCACCGTGTCGTCGACGAACTGCGACAGACGGCTCAGGTCGCCGCTGCGCAGCTCCGGGTCGCCCTTGATCTTGTCGAGCACCTGGTTGCTGAGCACCTCGATCATCTTGTCGGGCGCGGCGGGCAGCGCGGCCTGCGCCCGGGCGGGCGCGGCCGGGGCCAGCGCGAGGGTCCACGCGGCGAGCGCCGCGAGCAGGTATCGGGTCATGGCGGATCCAGTCAGTCCTTGTCCGGCGGATTGCCGTCATACACCAGGTTGCGGCGGCGGGCCAGGTAGCCATCGCGCACGAGCAGGTAACGGTCGAGCGCGTCGTCCAGCATACGATCCGCGGGCAGCAGGTTCGCACGGGTCTCGATCAGGCCGAGCGCGCTCATGCTGTTGCGAAACGAGACATTGTCGAAACGGTTGACCACGGCGAGGTACGCGTCGACGCCGAACCCGACGCCGTCGCGCAGGTTCGAGGGGCCGAACACCGGCAGCACCAGGTACGGTCCGGTCGGCACGCCCCAGACGCCCAGGGTCTGCCCGAAGTCCTCGCGGTGCTTGCGGTAGCCGGCCTCCGACGCCGGATCGCCGAAGCCGATGAATCCGAAGGTCGTGTTGAGCAGGAAGCGGGCCAGGTCGGAGAAGCCTTCCGAGGGCTTGCCCTGCAGGAAGTTGTTCAGCGCGATGTACGGATCGAGCAGGTTCGACAGGAAGTTGCGTGTGATCAGCCGGACCACTTCGGGCGTCCACTGGTCGTAGAAGCGCGCGACCGGGCGCAGCAGCACGCCGTCGACCGCGTCGTTGAACGCGAAGACACCCCGGTTGAGCGACTCGAGCGGATCGACGGCCGCGCGGCTCGGCGCGTCGCCGGGCTCGCCCTCGGCGGCGCGGTTCGCGCTGCTGGCGCTGAAGGCGCCGGCCGGGCCGATCGCGCCCACGGCGGCGTCGGCGCTCCCTGCGGACGACGGCCGTCCGACCGCGGGTCCGGCGCAGCCCTCGACGGCCAGCAGCACGGTCAGCACCGCCGCCGCGCCCGTGGCCCGCCACACGCCCGGAAACCGGGGGCGGATCACTATTTCTTGTCTCCTTCGGCCGCCTTGCTGAAGAGGAACTGTCCGATCAGGTTCTCCAGCACGACCGCCGACTGGGTCATCGAGATGGTGTCGCCGGCGCCGAGCATCTTCTCGTCCCCACCGGCCTCCAGTCCTACGTACTGTTCGCCGAGCAGTCCTGACGTCAGGATCTTGGCCGAGGTGTCCTTCGGGAACCTGAAGCGCTCGTCGAGCGCGAGCACCACCGTCGCCTGGTAGGTCTTGTCGTCGAAGCCGATCGAGGCGACCCGCCCGACGACGACGCCGGCGCTCTTGACCGGCGCGCGGACCTTGAGCCCGCCGATGTTGTCGAAGCGCGCACGCGCCTCGTAGCTCGAGCCGGTCGAGAAGCTGCCGAGGTTGCCGGCCTTGAGCGCGAGGAACAGCAGCGCGGCCAGGCCCAGCAGCACGAAGCCGCCGACCATCACGTCGATGCCCCGGTTGGTCTTCATCGGGTCGCCCCCGTCGTGTCGCGCGTCGCCGCGCCGTGGATGCCAGTCATCGTGATGCCCTCAGTCGGCGCCGAACATCAGCGCCGTCAGGATGAAGTCGAAGCCCAGCACCGCCAGCGACGACGCGACGACGGTGGTGGTGGTGGCGCGCGACACGCCCTCGGGCGTGGGTTGCGCCTCGTGGCCGACGTAGAGCGCGGTGAAGGTGCAGATGAAGCCGAACACGATGCTCTTGAGGACGCCGTTGCCCAGGTCCTTGAACACCTCGACGCCGGCCTGCATCTGCGACCAGAACGCGCCGGGATCGACGCCGATCAGCAGCACGCCGACCGCCCAGCCGCCGAGCACGCCGACCGCCGAGAAGATCGTCGCGAGCACCGGCATCGCGATCACGCCGGCGACGAAGCGCGGCGCGAGCACGCGCGCCATCGGGTCGACCGCCATCATCTCCATCGCCGAGAGCTGCTCGCCGGCCTTCATCAGTCCGATCTCGGCGGTGAGCGAGGTGCCCGCGCGGCCCGAGAAGAGCAACGCCGACACCACCGGCCCGAGCTCGCGCAGCAGCGACAGCGCGACCATCAGCCCGAGCGCTTCGGCCGAGCCGTAGCGCTGCAGGATGTAGTGGCCCTGGAAGCCGAGCACGAAGCCGACGAACAGGCCCGAGACCGCGATGATCGACAGCGAGCGGTTGCCGATGAAGTGGAGCTGGTCGATCACCAGGCGCGGGCGCAGCAGCGCCGCCGGCGACAGCCACAGCAGCCGCGCGAAGAAGCGCGCGCCGTGGCCGATCCGCGCGATCCGCGCGATCGTCCAGGCGCCGAGCCGGGCGAGCCCGTCGGTCATCGGGGCAGCCCCAGGTCTTCGGCGATCGGCGGCGCCGGCCGGTGGAACTGCACCGGGCCGTCGCGCGAGCCGTGCAGGAACTGGACGACGTACGGGTCGCTCGATGCGCGCAGCTCGGACGGCGTGCCGGCGGCGACGACGCGGCCGTCGCCGAGCAGGTAGACGCGGTCGGCGATCGCGAAGGTCTCGGGCACGTCGTGGGTGACGACGATCGAGGTGGCGCCGAGCGCGTCGTTCAGCGCGCGGATCAGGTGGGCGATCGTGCCGAGCGAGATCGGGTCGAGACCGGCGAACGGCTCGTCGTACATCAGGAGCGGCGGGTCGAGCGCGATCGCGCGCGCGAGCGCGACGCGGCGCGCCATCCCGCCCGACACCTGCGAGGGCATCAGCGACGCGGCGCCGCGCAGGCCGACCGCGTCGAGCTTCATCAGCACCAGGTCGCGGATCGTCGGCTCGGGCAGCGTCGTGTGCTCGCGCAGCGGGAACGCGACGTTGTCGAACACCGACAGGTCGGTGAACAGCGCGCCGAACTGGAACAGCATGCCCATCCGGCGGCGCATCGCGTAGAGCGCGTCGCGGCCGAGCGTGCCGACGTCGACGCCGTCGAAGCGCACCGTGCCCGCGTCGGCGCGCAGCTGGCCGCCGAGCAGCCGCAGCAGCGTGGTCTTGCCCGAGCCCGAGCCGCCCATCAGCGCGACGACCTCGCCCCGCGGGACGTGCATCGTCACGTCCCGCAGCAGCGGGCGTCCGCCGTAGCCGAACTGGAGCGCGTCGAAGGAGACGAAGGCGTCGGGATGGGGCACGGTGCGGCCGCCGGCACGCAGCACGGCGACCCGTCGATGGGCGAGCGAACAGTGTAGCAAGCCGCCCGGAGCACCCCCGCGACGCTCAGGGCCTCAGCAGGCGCGCTTCCGCCGCGTTCACCTGCTCGACCGTCCCCGCGAGCACCAGCGTGTCGCCGGGCTGCAGCCGCAGGTCGTCGGGCCACTCGCGCTGCCGGCGCCCGCCTCGCACCAGCGCGCTCACCTCGCAGCCGTCGAGCGGCAGCGACGACAGCGCACGACCGACCGCCGCGGAGCCGGCGAGCAGCGTCACCGCGTGCAGCCGCTGGTGGTCGGTCTCGATGGTCTCGGCCTCGCGGTCGTCGGCCCCGTGGAACCAGCCGCGCAGCAGGCTGTAGCGGTCCTCGCGGATCGCGCGGATGCGGCGCAGCACGCGCGCGAGCGGCGCGCCGGTGAGGGCGAGCGCGTGCGAGGCGAGCATCAGGCTGCCCTCGACCACCTCCGGCACGACTTCGGTGGCACCCGCCTCGCGCAGCCGCTCGAGGTCGGCGTCGGTCGCGGTGCGCACCACCACCGGCAGCTGCGGCGCGAGCGCGCGCACCTGGTGCAGCAGCCGGATCGCGGTCGGGGTGTCGTCGTAGGTGACCACCAGCACCGAGGCCCGGTGCACCCCTGCCGCGAGCAGGGTCTCGCGCCGCGTCGCATCGCCGTAGACCACCGACTCGCCGGCCGACGCCGCCTCGCGGACCCGGTCGGGATCCAGGTCGAGCGCGACGAACGGGACCTTCTCGGCCTCCAGCACGTGCGCGAGGCTCTGGCCGCTGCGCCCGTAGCCGCAGATCACCACGTGCCGGTCGCGCGACAGGCTGCGCGCGGCGATCTTCTGCAGGTCGAGCGAGCGCTGCAGCCACTCCTCGTTCGACACGCGCAGCGCGAGCCAGTCGGCGCGCGCGATCAGCCACGGGCTCGCGAGCATCGACAGCAGCATCGCCGCCAGCATCGGCTGCAGCGTCGCCGGCGCGAGGAGCGACGAGTCGGCCGCGAGCGCGAGCAGCACGAACGCGAACTCGCCCGCCTGCGCGAGCCAGACCCCGCTGCGGATCGCCACCGGCGCGCTGTCGCCCATCGCCCGCGCGACCGCGACGACGATCGCGAACTTCAGCAGGATCGGCAGCGTCAGGTAGAGCGCCACCAGCGGCCACGAGCCGAGCACGACGCCGAGATCGAGCTTCATGCCGATCGTGATGAAGAAGAGCCCGAGCAGGATGTCGCGGAACGGCTTGATGTCCTCCTCGACCTGGTAGCGGTACTCGGTCTCGGAGATCAGCATGCCGGCGACGAACGCCCCGAGCTCCATCGACAGACCGGCCTTCTTGGTCAGCCAGGCGAACAGCAGCGCGGCCAGCAGGATGTTCAGCGTGAACAGCTCGTGCGAGCGCTGGCGCGCCACCCGCAGGAACCAGCCCTGCATCAGCGGCGGCCCGAAGCGCAGCAGCACCACCAGCAGCACCGCCGCCTTCGCGAGCGCCCAGCCGACCGGCAGCCACCAGTCGTCTCGGCCGCCGCCCAGCGCCGGGATCACGATCAGCAGCGGGATCAGCGCGAGGTCCTGGAACAGCAGCACCGCGAAGACGCGCCGGCCGTGGTCGGTCTCGAGCGCGTGGCGCTCGGCGAGCAGCTTGCTCACCAGCGCGGTCGAGGACATCGCGACCGCGCCGCCGAGCGCGAGCGCGCCGCGCCAGTCGAGCCCGCCCGGCATCGCGACCGCGATCCACGCGGCGGGCAGCAGCGCCGCCGCGAGCATCGCCACGCCGATGGTCGTCACGACCTGCGCGGAGCCCAGCCCGAACACGAAGCGGCGCATCGCGCTCAGCTTCGACAGGTTGAACTCGAGCCCGAGCGTGAACATCAGGAACACCACCCCGAGCTCCGCGAGCGTGTGCACGGCGTCGCTATTGGCCGCGAGGTTGCCCGCGTAGGGCCCGAGCACCACGCCGACCAGCAGGTACGCGACCAGCGCCGGCATGCCCACCGCCCGCAGCAGCAGCACCGAGACGATGCTCGCCGCGAGCAGCAGCAGCGTGATCTCGAGGGCCGTCAGCATCGGGGCGGGAACGCGGGCACGGAGGTCCTCGGAGGCGGTCGGCGGCGGCCCGAGGCGCGCGGGGGGCACGCTATACTCGACCGATGACCGTCCCGATTGTAGCCACGCCTGCGGACGTCGCCCGGCTGGTCGAGCAGGCACGCGAGGTGCTGCGCATCGAGGCCGACGCGGTCGCGTCGCTGGTGCCGCGGATCGGCGCGGAGTTCGCCGCGGCCTGTGGCCTGATCCTGGCGTGCCGCGGGCGCGTCGTCGTCAGCGGCATGGGCAAGTCCGGGCACGTCGCGCGCAAGCTCGCGGCGACCCTCGCCTCC
>Ga0315899_10000193_pt1 | contig 76233 bp, 76 predicted proteins | sample LakEriMetagenome_2_FD_203518 | JGI IMG/M metagenome (GOLD analysis project Ga0315899, IMG submission 203518) | Freshwater fungal communities from buoy surface, Lake Erie, Ohio, United States - Buoy 4 MA112 | ecosystem: Environmental > Aquatic > Freshwater > Lake | place: USA: Lake Erie, Ohio... | reverse complement strand
GCTGGATTTGAACCAGCGTAGGCAGAGCCAGCGGATTTACAGTCCGCCCCCATTAACCACTCGGGCACCGACCCGAACCACACCCCAAGAATTTACCAGCCGATGGGACCGCCCCAGGGCATCCGGTCGTTTTCGGCGGATCCGGGCCTGGGAGATGCGCCGAAAGGGAACCGGCGGCAAGGCTGTCGCTGCCTACGATCGCGGCAGTGCGTTCCGGTGTGCCGGCACCCATCCATGCGCGTGCTGCTGCTCAACGGACCGAACCTGAATCTGTTGGGCCTGCGTGAGCCCGGGCTATACGGCGCCCAGACCCTGGCCGCGATTGAGGCCGACCTGACCCGCCAGGCCGAGGCGCTCGGCGTCGATCTCGCCTGCTTCCAGAGCAACCATGAGGGTGCCCTGGTGGATCGGATCCATGCCGCTCGCGGCGAGGTGGACGGCATCCTGATCAATGCCGGTGCCTACACCCACACCTCGATTGCCCTGCGCGATGCGCTGCTGGGGGTGGCGATTCCCTTCGTGGAGCTGCATCTGAGCAACGTGCATGCCCGGGAGGCCTTCCGCCATCACTCGCTCCTGGCAGACAAGGCCCTGGGGGTGATCTGCGGGTTCGGACCCGGCAGCTATGACCTCGCCCTGCAGGGGCTGGTGCAGCTGCTGCGCCAGCGGAGCGCGGCATGACGGCCATGCTCGACAACCCCACGGCCCGGGTCAAGTGGCTGGCGGCCCCCAGCAGTGCCGCCTGGCTTGAGGCGGCGATCGCCCGGCCCGATCTGGTGCTGATCGACCACGCCCACTGCGAGCGCAAGGCGGCCGGGGTGGCCCTGCAGCTGATGTTCCGTTATCCCTCCGATGAGGCCCTGGGGGCGGCGCTCAGCGCCCTGGCCCGTGAGGAGCTGGAGCATTTCGAGCAGGTGCTGCAGCTGCTGCAGCGCCGTGGTATTGGCCTGCGGGCCCTGCCCGCCCCGCCCTATGGCGCCACCATCACGGCGGCTGTGCGTCGCGGCGAACCTCTGCGGATGCTCGATTCCTTCCTGGTGGCCGGCCTGATCGAGGCCCGCAGCCATGAGCGCATGGCCCTGCTGGCCGCCCATAGCCCGGACCAGGAGCTTCGCCAGCTCTATGGCGCGTTGCTGGCGAGTGAGGCGCGCCATTTCGGCCTCTACTGGCTGCTGGCCGAGGGCCGCTACGGCCGCGAGGCCACCGTGGCGCGACTGGAGGAGCTGGCGGCGGTGGAGCTGCAGGCGCTGGCCGGCGCGCCGCCGCCACCCGATCAGGTACGCATGCATTCCGCCGGTGTGGATCAGGCCAGCAGCGGGTAGCGCTCCGCGATCGGATCGCCCGTGAACTGCGCCACCCAGCCGGCCGGGTTGTCGAAGAAGCGGATGGCGCAGAACCGTGGGCTGCTGCCCATGTCGAACCAGTGCCGGGTTCCGGCGGGGACGCGCAGGAAGTCGTCGGCTTCGCACAGCACCTGCAGCACCTCCTCGCCGATGTGCAGGCAGAACAGGCCGCGGCCCTCAACGAAGAAGCGCACCTCGTCCTCGCTGTGGGTGTGCTCGGCCAGGAACTTCTGCCGCAGCACCTCGCGATCGGGATGATCGGGCGTGAGGCGGATCGCATCGACGGTGGGATAGGTGCCGCTGGCCTGCACCCGTGCGATCTCGGCTGCGTAGGCCGCCAGGATCCGATCGGCCGTTGCTCCCCCGGGCAGCTCGGCGCGGGCCGGCCAGCGCTCGAAGCCGATGCCCCGTAGCGCCAGCTGTTCGGCGATCAGGGCCGGATCGTTGCTGGCCAGGGTGGGCAGCGGCTCATCGCCCGACTGAACGGGAAAGATCTGCAGATGGCTCATCGGCGGGCCCCGGCACGCAGGTTGCAGCCTAGAAAGGGGCGGATCCGGGCCCTTCACCCGACCCAGGACCCGCCCGCCCGCCAGTCCGCCCCAAGTCCTGTGAGCACGGCCGATCTCCTGCGGGCTCCGCTGCCTGAAGCCCCGCCCGCCGCGGGCGTCACCCTGGTGGGCGTGGGGCCGGGCGACCCGGAGCTGCTCACCGTGGCGGCCGTGCGCGCCATCGCTGCCGCCGCCGTGGTGGCCTACCCGGTGGCGCGGCGGGAGGGCCGTGGCATGGCGGCCGCCATCGCTGCCCCCTGGCTCCGGCCGGAGCAGCGTCATCTGCCGCTGCTGTTTCCGATGGTGGCGGAGGCGGAGCCCCGCCAGCTGGCCTGGCGGGCGGCCGCCGATGCCCTGGCGGCGGAGGTGGCGGCGGGCCGGGCCGTGGTGCTGCTCTGCGAGGGCGATGCCTCGCTGTATGCCAGCTGTTCCTACGCCCTGCTGGCCCTGCGGGAGCGCCATCCCCGCTGCCCCGTGCGAGTGCTGCCCGGGATCACGGCGGTGGCGGCCGCGGCCGCCACCGCCAGCAGCACCGGCCCGGCCTGGCCGCTGGCGCTGCAGCAGGAGGCGCTGCTGATCCGGCCGACGCCCGGGAGCGCGGCCGAGCTGGAGGTCCTGCTCGACCGTGCCGCCGCCGAGGCCATGGTGCTGGCCCTGCTCAAGCTCGGCCACCGCTGGGTCTGGCTGCGGCCGCTGCTGGAGCGGCGCGGCCTGCTCGCGTCGAGCCTGTTCGCCCAGCGGGTGGGCTGGCCAGACCAGCTGCTGGCGCCGGCGGCCCTGGTGCCGGCGGCGGAGCAGCCCTACTTTTCGCTGCTGCTGATCCGCCAGGGTTGGCCGGCGGTGCTGCCCTGAGCCAACCTCGGGGGTGATCCCCCGCCCCGTCCCGGCCATGACCCCGATCGACTGGCTGGCCCTGCTCCACCCGGTGCTGGTGATCCTGTTCGTGTATCCGGTGGTGGGCGCCACGATCCGCCTGGGCATTCTCGTGCGTGAGAAGCGGCTGGGGATCACCCAGCAGCCGGCGCTGGTGCCCCGTGAGCATGCCGACCATGGCCGCTGGGTCACCGCCGGCGTGGTGGTGGCGGTGCTGATCGCGCTGCTCTATTCCTTCCTGAGCGCGGCGCTGGACCCAGGGGGCGCCTTCAGGGGCGGCCTGCCCCGCCTGATCGCACTGCTGCTGGCGGGCCTGGGCACCCTGGTGGCGCTGCTGGTGCTGCTGCGGGCCAAGCGGGCGGTGCAGCGGGCCGGCTTCGGCCTGCTCACCTGGGCGGGGCTGCTGGCCCTCGGCGCCCAGCCGGAGATCTGGCGCCTCTCCGACGACCCCTTCCGCGGCGCCTTCTGGGCTTCCCACTACTGGAGCGGGGTGCTGCTCACCGGCCTGTTGCTGTTCACCCTGGCGGCGCGGCCGGAGATCACCCGCCAGCTGCGCTGGCGGCGCCTGCACGTGGCGGCCAACCTGCTGGTGATGGTGCTGCTGGCGGTGCAGGCGATCACCGGCACGCGCGACCTGCTCGAGATGCCGCTCAGCTGGCAGAAGCCGGCGATCGAGCGCTGTGATTTCAGGGCCCGCACCTGCCCGGCGCCGTCAGCTGCTCCTCAGCCCGCTGCAGCAGCGCCAGCGCCTCCGCCGGCGTAGGGGCGCGCATCAGGGCGTGGCGCAGCTGCGGCGCGCCGGTGAAGCCAGTGCAGGTCCAGCCCATGTGCTTACGGGCGATCAGCAGGCCGTGGTCGCCGCGGGCCGCCACCAGCGCCTGCAGCTGCTCGGTCGCCAGCTGGATCCGCTCAAGGGCGCCCGGGGGGGGCGGCACCGGCCTGCCGCTGAGGGCGGCGTCGATCCGGCCCACCAGCCAGGGGGCGCCCATGGTGCCGCGTCCCACCATCACGCCATCGGCGCCGGTGCGCTCCAGGCAGGCCAGGGCCTCCTCCGGGCCGTTTACATCGCCATTGGCGATCACCGGGATGGCGAGGGCCGCTTTCACGGCGGCGATGGCGGCCCAGTCGGCCTGACCCCTGAAGCCCTGCTCGCGGGTGCGGCCATGCAGGGTGAGCAGCTGGGCGCCGGCGCTCTCCAGCTGCCGGCACCAGGTCACCGGATCGGCGTCGCTGCCGCACCAGCCCAGGCGTGTCTTCACCGTGACGGGGATCGATACGGCCGCGGCGACCGCCTCGATCAGCCGGGCGGCCAGAGCGGGGTCCCGGATCAGGCCGCTGCCGCCGCCCTTCCTGGCGATCTTCTTGACCGGGCAGCCCATGTTGATGTCGATCAGGAAGGCGCCGGCGGCCTCGGCGCGGCGGGCCGCATCGGCCATGGCGGCCGGGCGGTGATCGAACAGCTGCACACCGATCGGCCCGGCCTCGTCGGCGAGCTCCGCCACCTTGATCAGGCCATGGCCCAGTTCGAGGCTGGTGGCGTTCACCATCTCGGTGAACAGCAGCGCATCGGGTGCCCAGCGGCGCACCAGGCTGCGGAAGATCCGATCGCTCACCCCCGCCAGCGGTGACTGCAGCACGCGGCAGCGCAGCCGGCGCGGGGTGCCGTGGCCGGGCAGCTCAAGGGGCGGCCGTGCCGCCAGGGCTGGGGGGGGAGCGGTGATCATGGTGATCCGATTGTCGGACTCCAGGCCGATGGCCCCTGCCGCCGCCGCCACCCCCGCAGCCGCCCCCGTGCCCTACCCCCTCAGCCGTGCCCTGCTCGAGGCGGTGCTGGCCGATCGCACCAGCGACCGCTTCGTGTGCGAGCTGATCTGGCCGCGCCTGGGGTATGAGCCGGACGGCTCCGGCACTTGGAGCGCGGGCCCGGCTGTGGAGGCCGGCTGGCGGGAGTCATTCCCGATCGAACCCCAGTTCATCGCGGCGCGGCCGCCCTCGGTGGCATTGACGCGCTCGATTGCGAAGGAGCACAAGCAACTGTTGAAGGAGCAGCTGGGCTTCGCCGGTTATCGCATCGGAGAGCTGTATCCGCGCCGCACCCGCCGGGCCACGGCGGTGAACTGGTTGCTGGCGCACCTGGCCCGGCGGGGCGAGCCGCTGGCGGAACAGGGCCCCTTGCCGGCGCTGCTGGAGCCACCGGTGGACCCGGTGGCGGGCCACCCCGGCGACCTGCCGGTGGGGTGAGGAGGCAGGCCGTGGCGGTGGCCGACTCAGGTCTGGATCGTCACAGGGGTGCCCAGCGGCGTGTTCTCGAACAGCCAGCGGGCGTGCGGGCTCGGCATGCGCACACAGCCCCGGCTGCGCGGGATGCCGAAGCGCTCACCGGCGGCCTCCTGCCAGGGGGCGCCGTGCAGGCAGATCATGCCGTCCTCACTGATGCAGAGGGCATAGGGCACTCCGGGGGCCACGTAGCCGCGCCCCTGCATGGTCACGCTGCGGTGCTTGGAATACACCTGGCCGAGGCCGGTGGGTGTGGGGCTGGTGGCCTTGCCGGTGCTCACCAGCACCGTGCGGATCAGCTCCTGCTGCGGGTTGTACACGTAGAGCTTCTGGTCGGAGAGATCGACCACGATCGCCGCGATCAGTTCGACCATGGCGGCAGCCGCACAGGGCGGAGGAGGGGACCCCACCGCCATAGCGAGACCCGCTGGACCCGCTCTGCGACCGCTGAATCTTTTCCGCTTCGTTGCTCCGTTCGGGCGTTTCGGTTCGGTTCAGGGCTGAGGCCAGGGGTGCGGACGTTCCGTCTGTCGGTCTCTCGGCATCGGCGTCGGGCCACGCTGCGCACTGGCCTGTAGGGTCAAGGCAGGACAGTTGTTGTGATACACGTTTGGCCCTGCCGGTCGTCGCCATCATCGGCCGCCCCAATGTGGGCAAATCCACCCTTGTGAATCGCCTCTGCAAGAGCCGCGAGGCGATCGTGCATGACGAACCCGGGGTCACCCGTGATCGCACCTACCAGGAGGGGTACTGGCGCGATCGTCACTTCAAGGTGGTCGATACCGGCGGTCTGGTGTTCGACGACGACAGCGAATTCCTGCCGGAGATCCGCGAGCAGGCCAACCTTGCCCTGGCCGAGGCCGCCGTGGCGGTGGTGATCGCCGATGGCCAGCAGGGCATGACCGCCGCCGATGAATCGATCGCCGAGTGGCTGCGCGGCCTGAAGGTGCCGGTGCTGCTGGCGGTGAACAAATGCGAGTCGCCTGAGGCTGGCCTGGCGATGGCGGCCGAGTTCTGGAGCCTCGGCCTCGGGGAACCCCATCCGATCTCCGCCATCCACGGGGCCGGTACCGGCGATCTGCTCGACAAGCTGGTCGATCACCTTCCTCCCGCCGCCGAGCTGGAGGGGGAGGAGCCGATCCAGCTGGCAATCATCGGCCGGCCGAATGTGGGCAAATCAAGCCTGCTCAACGCCGTCTGCGGTGAGAAGCGGGCGATCGTCAGCCCGATCCGCGGCACCACCCGCGACACGATCGACACCACCCTCGAGCGCGAGGGCAAGACCTGGAAGCTGCTCGACACCGCCGGCATCCGCCGCCGCCGCTCGGTGAACTACGGCCCCGAATACTTCGGCATCAACCGCAGCTTCAAGGCGATCGAGCGCTCCGATGTGTGCGTGCTGGTGATCGATGCCCTCGATGGCGTCACCGAACAGGATCAGCGCCTGGCCGGCCGCATCGAGGAGGACGGCCGCGCCTGCGTGATCGTGGTGAACAAGTGGGATGCGATCGAGAAGGATTCGCACACCATGCCGGCGATGGAAAAGGAGCTGCGCGCCAAGCTCTATTTCCTCGACTGGGCGCCGATGCTGTTCACCTCGGCCCTCACCGGCCAGCGGGTGGAGAGCATCTTTGCGGTGGCCACGGTGGCGGTGGAGCAGCACCGCCGCCGGGTGAGCACCTCCGTGGTGAACGAGGTGCTGCGTGAGGCAGTGAGCTGGCGCTCGCCGCCCACCAGCCGCGGCGGCCGCCAGGGCCGCATCTACTACGGCACCCAGGTGGCCACGCGGCCGCCGAGCTTCACCCTGTTCGTCAACGACCCCAAACTGTTCGGCGACACCTACCGCCGCTATGTGGAGCGCCAGATCCGCGAGGGCCTCGGCTTCGAGGGCTCACCGCTCAAGCTGTTCTGGCGTGGCAAGCAGCAGCGCGATGCCGAGCGGGATCTGGCCCGCCAGCAGGCCCGCGGTCGCTGAGGCGATGGCGCGGTCGGATCGGAGGGGGGCTCAGCCCTGATGGATTGGCTGCGGCAGATTCCCATCGGCCAGTACGTCGATGGCAGCGGTAGCTGGCTGCGCGATCTCGATCCGCGCCTGAAGCTCGCCTGGACCCTGGCCTTCCTGCTGACGCCGATCCTGGCTGGTCCGGCCTGGCGGCTGGAGCTGGTGGCCCTGCTGCTCCTGATCACGGCCGCCAGCGGTCTGCCATGGCGTCTCTGGCGGCGCACCCTGCCGCTGCTGTTCGCGCTTGCCCTGTTGACCGGTGTGCTGGCCACCCTGTTGCCGGCGGGGGATGGAGTTCGCGGACAGCTGAACCGCCCGCCCCAGGAGCTGCGCCTCGGACCGCAGCCTCAGAGCCTGCGCTGGGAGCTGGTGCGGTGGGGGCCGGTGGCGCTCGGCCCGCTGCCGCTGGGACCGCTCGTGGTGACGCGACGCTCCGCCGAGCTCGGCCTGAACACGGCGACGCTGCTGATCACCGTGATCCACGGCGCCAATCTGCTGCTGCTGAGCACACCACCGGAGGAGCTGGTGTGGGGCCTCAGCTGGTGCCTGGGGCCGCTGGCCCCGCTGGGGGTGCCCGTGCAAAGGCTGGGCTTCACGCTGTTGCTGGCGCTCCGGTTCCTGCCATTGGTGCAGGAGGAATTTCAGAATTTGTTGCGTTCGGTTGCGACCCGCTCCATCGATCTGCGGCGTCTGGGACTGCAGGGATCGCTCGGCCTGGTGCTGGCCCTGGCAGAGCGGCTGCTGGCCAATGTCCTGCTCCGAGCCGAGCAGGGGGCTGAATCGCTGCTGGCGCGAGGAGGGACCTGGATCGCACCGCAACAGTTGTTGCGCGCTGGTGTACGCCGACCCGGGCTGCAGTGGCTCGGGGCACTGGCCCTGGCCCTGCTGCTGGGTCTGCGCTGGAAGTACGGTGCCCTGTGAAGGAATGCAGCACAGCTGATCGCGTGAGCACGGAGCGCTACCTCAACCACCCGACCTTCGGTCTGCTCTATCGCGTGGCGGAGGCCGGCGAGGGTCGTGATCTCTACGCCACGCTCTATGCCCAGCGCATGTTCTTTCTGGTGAGCCTGCAGGAGCGTGGTGCTCACTTTGAGGTGATTCCCCTGATGGATGCACGCCATATCGCTGAACAGAATCTGGCGAGGGCGCGCCGGGAGGGCCCCGAAACCCATGCCCGCTGGCGCCAGCTGTTCGATAACACCTTCATCTAGCTGAATTCGGTGGATCTCGCTGCCATGGCGGCTCGACGGGCCGCGATCGAGCTCAGATTGCCCCCGGGTTGCCGGCTGCTGGCGGTGAGCAAGGGGCAATCCGTGCAGGCGATCCGGGAGCTGGTGGCCGCAGGCCAGCGCTCCTTCGCCGAAAGCCGGCTGCAGGAGGCCGCCACCAAGCAGGAGCAACTGGCGGATCTGGAGCCGCTGGACTGGCATTTCATCGGCCGGCTGCAGGCCAACAAGGTGCGGCCGGTGCTGCAGCGCTTCGGCACCATCCACTCGCTCGATTCGCTGGCCCTGGCCGAGCGCCTGGCCCGAATCGCCGCCGAGGAGCAGCGCACCCCCGCCGTGTTCCTGCAGGTCAAGCTCCGGCCTGATCCGGCCAAGGCCGGGTTCGAGGCGGAGGAGCTGCGACGGATCTGGCCGGATCTGTGCCGTCTGGCCCCCCTGCGGATCGTCGGTCTGATGGCGATTGCGCCGCTCGGACTCACGCCTCCGCAATCCCGGAGCCTCTACGCCGATTGCGCGCTGCTCGCGGCCGAGCTCGGCCTGAAGGAGCTCTCGATGGGCATGAGCGGCGACTGGGAACAGGCGGCGGCGGCCGGAAGCACCTGGGTTCGCATCGGTTCCGCCCTGTTCGGCCAGCGGACAGCACCTGTGACACCAGCCCACTGATGCTTGCCAGGGCAGGCGTGGGACGCTATCTAGGACCAGTGCCGAGTCAGAGGTTCCCAGGTGTCGTTGATCTCCCGCCTTCGTGCCGTCGTGTCCGGCGACGACTACCTCGACGGTTACGACGAGGAAGATCTGGAGTACGACCCCAGTGACCTGCCTGAAACCACGGCCGGCAGCAGCACTCGCCCCAGCTCAGGCGGCCTGGCTCTGACCACCGATTTCCAGGGGGTTGACCCCTTCGCCGGCACCAATGTGATCGGCATGCCCGGCATCTCCACCGCCACGGCCGAGGTCACCCTGATGGAGCCGCGCAGCTTCGATGAGATGCCGCGTGCGATCCAGGCTCTGCGCGAGCGCAAGACCGTGATCCTCAACCTCACGATGATGGAGCCTGATCAGGCCCAGCGTGCGGTGGATTTCGTGGCCGGTGGCACCTTCGCCATCGATGGCCACCAGGAGCGGGTGGGCGAGAGCATCTTTCTGTTCGCCCCCAGCTGTGTGACCGTGACCACCGCCGGTGCCGAGGAGGCTTCCTCCCCCACCATCGTCTCCCGCGAGGTGGCGACTGAGCAGGATGTGGCCCCCAGTCCCGCCTGGGGCCGTCATGAGTACGGCGCCAGCGTCGGCTGAATCGGCTTCCCCTGTCGTGAGCGACGCCTTCCCGCGCAGCTTCGGGGTGCTTGGCCTGGGCCGGATGGCCCAGGCCTTGCTGCATCCGCTGATCGAGAGCGGTCTGGTGCCCGAGTCCCGGGTGCGGGCCGTGGTGGCCAGCGAGGCCTCGCGCCAGCGGCTGCAGGGCGCCATGCCGCAGCTGGTGGTGGACACCGACCCGGCGGCCGCCTGGGCAACCGAGGTGCTGCTGCTGGCGGTCAAGCCGCAGCAACTGGCCGCCGTGGCTGCGGCGGCCCCGGCTCCGGATCCAGCGGCAGAACCACCGCTACTGATCTCGGTGCTGGCCGGCGTCAGCCTGGAGCGTCTGCAGGGCCTGTTCCCGGGCCGTCGCATCGTGCGGGCCGTGCCCAACACCCCCTGCCTGGTGCGGGCCGGCCTGTGCGGCTTGGCCTGGGGCGAGGGGATCAGCTCCGCCCAGCGCCTGTGGGTGCGCGAGATCTTCGCCCAGGTGGGTGAGGTGCTCGAGCTGCCGGAGGTTCAGCTCGATGCTTTTCTGGCGCTCACGTCCTCCGGGCCTGCCTTCGTGGCGCTGGTGGCGGAGGCGATGGCCGATGGCGCCGTGGCGGCCGGCCTGCCGCGGCTGCTGGCGCAGCACCTGGCCCATCGCACCCTGGCGGGCAGCGCCGCCCTGCTGCAGGAGCAGGAGTTGCACCCCGGCCAGCTCAAGGACATGGTGACCAGCCCGGGGGGCACCACGATCGCCGGCCTGCGCCAGCTGGAGCGGGCCGGCGTCCGCTCGGCCCTGCTGGAGGCGGTGCTGGCGGCGGCGGAACGCAGCCGCCAGCTGGCCTGAGGGTTCCGGCTCCGTTCAGTCCGGTTTCTTCTGGCCCAGCTTCGGCTCCGTGCCCGCCAGCAGGCGGCTGAGGTTGCTGCGGTGGCGCCAGATCACCAGGGCGCTGGTGAGCAGGGCCAGGGCCAGGTAGGGCCAGCGCAGGCCCATGGCCTGGCTCTGGAACCAGCCGAGCATCAGCAGGGGCAGGGCCAGGGCCGCCACCACGCTGGAGAGCGACACGATCCGGCTGAAGCTGAGCACGGTGAGGAACACCCCGAAGCAGGCCAGGCCTACCGGCGTGGTGAGGCCCAGCAACATGCCGAGGGCGGTGGCCACAGCCTTGCCGCCGCGCCATCCCAGCCATACCGGCCAGATGTGGCCGGCCAGGGAGGCCAGGCCGGCGGCCACCACCCAGCTGTCGCTGATCCAGTCGGCGGCGGACCCGGCACCGGCGGGCTCCAGCAGGGCCTTGGCCAGCAGCACTGCGGCGGTGCCCTTGAGCACATCCACCAGGAACACCACCAGGGCCGGCCCCTTGCCGAACTGGCGCAGCACGTTGGTGGCGCCGGTGGAGCCGGAGCCGAGCGTGCGGATGTCCACGCCCCGCAGCCAGCGGCCGGCCAGGTAGCCGGCCGGAATCGAGCCGAGCAGGTAGCCGGCCAGCAGGATGAAGGGAATGATCAGGGTCACAGCAGATCGTCGTCGGGGTTCAGTTCGCTGGCGCTGCCGGCGAAGGCCAGCCACACCGGGAATTGCAGGATCGGGATGGCCAGATCCGGTTCGGCGGCATCCACCACGATCACCGGCAGTTCGCCGCGCTCCTCGAGGCGGTCGGCCCGCTCGATCAGGGCATCGGCCCGCTCGAACAGCACGATGCCGCTGCTGGGGCCGAAGTCCTCCCGGGCCAGGCCGAGGCAGTCCTGCAGGCCTCGTCGCCATTCGCCCAGCCGTTCCGGTTGGCTGGCCAGCACCAGGGTCTGGAAGCGTTCGCCGTAGAGATCTCCCAGGATCGAAATTGCGGCGGCGGTGATCAGTGCATTGCGGTTGCGGCTGCCGCTGCTGGGCTGGGCGCCGCGACCGCCCTGGTTGAGGAACCAGTCGTCGAGCAGGGCGGCTCCGGCCGGCTCGAGGGTGCGGCGCAGGCTCCAGGGGTCGGCATGGAAATCCGGCTGGCCCTGAAACGCCGCCAGCCGTTGGCGGATCAGGTCGGCATCGCCGCTGAATAGCCCGGCGACCGCCGGTGCCGCCACATTCGCCTGGCCTGCGGTGGCCGCGGCGGCCTGATCCAGGGGCGAGGGCTGCACCACCAGCGGCTGCGCCACCAGCTCCATCTGCTCGGCGCTGATCGCCAGCTCCTGCAGGGCGCCCACTAGGTAGTCCTGAAAGCCCTTCAGCCGGCGGGCGATCGCATCGGACTGGCCGGCGAAGCTGCTGCCGATCTCCTGCTGCAGCTGGTTGCGGCGCCCCTCAAGGGCCTGGATTTCGGCCTCCAGCGCCGCGCGACGCTGCTGCAGTTCGGTCAGGGCCAGGGCGGTCCAGTCGGTGTCGGCAGGGGCTCGCAGCTCAGATGGGTTCTCCGGTGGCGACTGCTGCTGTTCCGGCAGCGGTGGGCTGGGCTGTGCCTCCTCTGGGGTGGTCGCGTCGTCGCTCATGGCTGAACTGCGGTCTGGGCGCTCACGTGATGGTCGAGTTGTGCGCGCAGGCTGGTGGCATCAAACAGCACGGGCAGCAGGTGGATGCTGCGCTGTTCACGGAAATAGAACAGCACCGGCAGCGGTCCCCAGAACAGTCGCCAGCCCAGCCATTCGCGATAGGGGAAGCTGCGCAGCAGGCTGGCGCCCCGCCACACCAGCAGAGCTTCCGCGCTGAACTGCAGCCGCAGCAGCTGGCTCTGCAACAGCAGGAACAGCCCGAACAGACTCAGGGCCAGCGCCCCCCAGCGGTTGAGGGCCAGGCAGGCCAGCCCGAGCGCCACCACGCCCAGGGGAACCCAGGGCCTCGGGGAGAGGATCACGCCCTGTGCCGGGTCGGGCAGGGGTGTGGGCTGTGAATCGGTCATGGCAGAGGCTGGCTGATGAACACGTGGTGGGGGCTGGGGGCGGCTCAGTCGCCGAAGAGAAGCTGGGTGAGCACCACATCCACCAGGGAAACGGTGACCAGGATCATCACCACGGCGCCGGTGGTGCTGGTGCCCACCTCCTTTGGGCCGCCGCGGGTCGTGAGCCCCCAGCCGCAGGAGATCACGGCGATCAGCAGGCCGAACACCCCGGCCTTGAGCAGCATCGAGGGCAGGTCGGATGGATTCATCCAGGTGCGCACGGATGTCCAGAACACCAGCGGTGGGATGTTGTAGAGGGCGGTGCTGCTCATCTGCCCGGACCAGACCGCCATCCCGAAGAACACCAGGCACTGCACCGGGGTCATGATCAGCATCGCCACCAGGCGCGGCACCACCAGGTACTCCACCGGATCGGTGCGCAGCATCGTGATCGCGTCGATCTGCTCGGTGACCTTCATCGTGCCGAGCTGGGCGGCGTAGGCGGTGGCCACCTTGCCGGTGACCAGCGTGGCGGTGAGGATCGGGGCGATCTCCCGGGCCAGGCCCAGCGCCAGGATTCCCCCGACCGTGGAGCCGGCCCCCTGCTTGGTCAGTTCGGCGGCCACCTGGATGTTGAACACGGTGCCGGCCGCAACTGCGGTGATCAGGACAATCAGGAAGCTGCCCGGCCCCGCTTCGATCATTTCGGCCATGAGGTCGTTGAGGCTGATGCGACCGCGGGCGATCGCCGCCACGGCCTGACCGCCGATCAGGGCGCTTTCGGCCAGACGTCCAAGCCAGCGCTGCTGACGAAGCAGCCGCTGCAGCAGGGTCAGTGGAGTGGGGGGCAGGTCGGTCATGACGTTGTCAGGCGGTGCAGCCCCTTCTCCGGCCAGCGGCGCATCACCACCAGGCCCAGCACCACCAGCACGGCCGGAATGATGCCCATGCACAGGCGGATCGCCACCAGGGCGCTCTCGGGCTGGGCGCTGGCGCTCAGCGATTCGCTGTAACCGCTGGCGCTGAGCAGCACCCCCAGCAGGGCGATCACGCCGCTGATGCACACCTTCTGGGCCAGCACCATCCAGGCGCTGTACTGCCCGGCGGGGCGCTCGGGATCGGCATCGATCGCATCAGGCAGCAGCGACCAGGGAATCAGGTAGGCGGTGGAGGCGCCCAGGCCGGCCAGCACGATCGTCGCCAGGAGCGCGAGCATCCGCAGGCTGTTGGCCAGGGAGCCGAAGGCGGTTGTTGCGGGGTCGAGGGGTTGCAGCACCATCACCAGCAGACAGCCCGCGATCCACAGGCCGCTGCCCCACCTCAGGGCCTGAACCCGTCCCTGCAGGTGCGCCACCGTCGTCCAGATCCATAGTCCTGCGAGGGAGCTGAACAGGAAGGGCAGCAGGATCAGCTTGCTCAGGGCCTCGGGCACCTGCAGCACCACCGGCAGGAAGAACAGCGAAACGGCCTGCATCAGCTGCAGGGCGCACCAGAGCAGCAGGTAGAGGCCCAGCACCATCAGGAAGCGCCCGTTGCGCCCAACACGCTTCAGCAGACGGCGGGTGGTGCCGCTGCTGCTTTCCGGACGCCGGCAGCGACGGGCGGCCGGTAGCAGTCCGCAGCCGCACAGCAGCGCTGAGGCCGCGATGATCAGGCCGGAGACCAGCCCCATCGGCAGATAGGTGCTTGGGTCGCCCAGGTCGCGCACCAGGAACCCAGCGAGCACAGCAGCCGCGATCGTGGCGATGATCGATCCGGTGAACCGGGCCGAGTTGAGGCGTGTACGCAGGCCGGCATCGCCGCTCAGTTCCGCCGCCAGGGCGGTGTAGGGCAGGTTGACGCAGGTGTAGAGACTGTTGGCGACCACCGAGATCGCCAGGAAGATCGCAAAGAGCGTGCCGTGGCTGGACCAGGGAGGCAGCCACCACATCGCGGCCATGGCCATTCCCAGCGGCACCGAGCCCCAGAGGATCCAGGGAACCCGCGGCCCCCAGGGATGGCCGGCGGTCTTGTCGCTGAGCCAGCCGATCACCGGATCATTGATGGCATCCCACAGGCGCCCGAGGCCGTAGGCCAGCCCTGCCAACCAGGGAGGCAGGCCCGCAGCCACATAGAAGCGCAACAGATAGAAGCCGATCAGGGCGGCGCCCATGCCTGTGCCGACATCGCCCAGCCCGTAGGCCACCAGCACCCGCAACCGCTGCGTTGCCGGTAGGTCTGCGGCGTCGATCGGCTGATCCGGGGCGTTTCCGGCGACTCTGGCGGGCCGAGCACGTCCGGCTGGGGTTTCGGACGGCAAGGGGTCAATCCCGAACGCAGGTCATAATGCTGCAGCTGGTGGACGCTTCCCGGGTCAGCGCGTGTCGCGGACCCATTGGTACGTGCCTACTGCTGCGGGCTTAGTTTAGTGGTAAAACCTCAGCCTTCCAAGCTGATGATGCGGGTTCGATTCCCGCAGCCCGCTTCCTCTCCTCGCCCCCTGCGACGCCGGTTCGTCGCTGCGGCGCCCCTTGCGTGAATGGGCCGTAATCACGGAGTTGCCCCGGCGATCAGCGGTGCCGCCACGAGCAGCACCGTGCTGCGGCTTGTCAGCTGCAGTGTGCTGGCTGCGAGGGGCTGCGGCTCCGCCGGGATGTCATCGTCGGCAGCGCATCCGGTGTCGATCACCCGTAGCCAGCCGGCGTTGCAGGTGGGCACAGCGAAGTCGAGGTCCTCGCCGTAGGCGTTGAGGCCGCACCACAGCAGGGCGTTGTTCTCGTGGTCATGCAGGCTCCAGGCCAGGGTGTGTGACCAGGCTGCCCAGTCCGGCTTACCCACTTCGACCCCGTGCCAGACGCGGTGGATGTGGCCGGGCTGATCGAACCGCAGCGGCCTGCCCTCTCCATGGGGAATCTCCGGGTTCAGCAGGCCCGCCAGACGGTGCCGCAACCCGATCAGGCGCCGCACGAACCTCAGCAGGGCCAGGTCGTCCGCATCCGGCTGCCAGTGCATCCAGCCCAGGGGGTTGTTCTGGCACCAGGCGTTGTTGTTGCCCCCCTGGCTGCGGCGCACCTCGTCGCCCATCAGCAGCATCGGCACGCCGGGGCTGAGCAGCAGGGATGTGAGCAGGTTGCGCAGCTGCCGCGCCCGCAGTTCCAGCACCGCCGGATCGCTGCAGGGGCCCTCGGCGCCGTGATTCCAACTGCTGTTGTGGTTGTCGCCGTCGCGGTTGTCCTCGCCGTTGGCCAGGTTGTGCTTGCCGTTGTAACTGACCAGGTCCGCCAGGGTGAAGCCGTCGTGGGCGGTGAGGAAGGTGATGCTCCGCCCCAGCACCGCCGGCTTGCCGCCGAACAGATCGGGGCTGCCCGCCAGCCGCTGCCCGAACGCCCAGCAGCTCTTGTCATCGCCCTTCCAGAAGCGGCGCACGTCGTCGCGGAAGCGGCCGTTCCAGGCGCCCACCCGCCGGGCCGGGAAATCCGCCAGCCGGTACAGGCCTCCGCAGTCCCATGGTTCGCTCACCAGCTTGAGGTCCGCCAGTTCCGGATCGGCCTCGATCTCCTCGAACAGGGGCGGTTGATCCAGTGGTGCCAGCTCCTCGCCGCGGCTGAGGGCGATGCCCAGATCGAAGCGGAAGCCGTCCACCCCCAGTTCCAGCGCCCAGCAGCGCATCGATTCCAGGATCAGCCGGCGCACGTGGGGGCGGTTCGCGGCGATCGAATTGCCGCAGCCGCTCACGTCCAGGTAGTCGCCCCTGGCGTTCTGGTGGTAGTAAAGGCGGTCGTCGAGGCCGCGCCAGCTCAGGGTCGGCCCCGCCTGGTTGCCCTCGCAGGTGTGGTTGTAGACCACATCCACCAGCACTTCGAGGCCTGCCTGGTGGCAGGCGGTGACCAGCTGGCGCACCTGCTGGCGGATCTGCAGCGGATCGTCGCCCTGCTGGTAGGCGTGGTGGGGTGCCATCCAGCTCAGCGGGCTGTAGCCCCAGTAGTTGAGCCGCCCCGCCGGTGCATCGTGCGGATCGAAGGCCATCACCGGCAGCAGCTCGATCGTGGTGACCCCCAGCTGCTTCAGGTAGGGGAGCGCCTCGATCAGCCCCAGGTAGGTGCCCTGGGCCTCGCCGCTCACCGGGCTGCCGGCGCCGCGGCTGAAGCCACCCACGTGCAGCTCGTAGATCACGGTTCGCTGCCAGCTGTGGCGCGGCCGTGGTGCCGCCGTGAAATCAAAGCGGTCGCGCTCGGTGACGACGCCCTTCAGGCAGCTGGCGGTGTTCGGCGTGGCCCCGAGGGCCTCGGCGCGGCGGTAGACGGTCCAACCGCTGATGGCGCGGGCACAGGGATCGAGCAGCAGCTTCGAGGGGTTGAAGCCATGGCGCCCCGGCTGCAGCGGCCCGAACACCCGGTAGGCGTAGCAGCAGCCGATGCCGATGCCTTCCACCTCCACATGCCAGTGATCGCCCGAGCGATGGCCGCTGTGCAGCTCCACCACCTGCATGGGCTCCGGCGCATCGCCAGTGGCGAACAGCAGCAGTTCCACCCGGGTGGCGAGCGGCGCCACCAGCGAGAAATTCACGCCGTTCGGCGTCACCATCGCCCCGAGGGGCCAGGGGTGTCCCAGGCGGATCGATCCCAACGGTGCCAACCGGCGGCTGCCACAAGCTAGGCGCGATGGCGCGGTGGCGCTTCCTCGGCAGGATGGTCCGAGCGAGCCCGTCAGGACCGAACGCGTGATCGACAACGACGGCAGCGCCCTGGAGGCATCGCCGCTGGCGCCTGGGCGGCCTCCGCAGCAGGTCCGGCAGGACCTCTGGCTGTTTGCCCCCAACCGCGACTGCCAGGGTGGCAGCGCCTGGTGGCTGGAGCGACCCCTGGTCGATGGAGTTGCCGGCGTGCTGATCGATTGCCCGTCCCTGTCGGAGGCGAACCTCGCCTTTCTGCAGCAGCGTGGCCCCGGTTGGATCGTGCTCACCGGCCGCGAGGGCCACGGCCGTTGTCGTCGTCTGCAGGAGCGGCTGGGCTGGCCTGTCTGGGTGCAGGAGCAGGAGGCCTACCTGCTGCCCGGCCTACAGCAGCTGCAGACCTTCGCTGCCGACCTTGAACTGGCGCCGGGGTTGCGCCTGCTGTGGACGCCGGGGCCCAGCCCCGGCGCCAGCGTGCTGCTGGCGGAAACGGTCGATCCGGCCGAGACCCTGCTCTTCTGCGGCCGCCTGCTCAGCCCGCTTGCCCCTGGTCAGACGGGGCCCCTGCGCACCAGCCGCAGCTTTCACTGGGGCCGCTGGTTGCTCAGCCTTGAGCGCCTGCGGGCCTGGTTGCCTCCCCAGAGCCCCGGCTGGCTGGCCAGTGGTGCCGGTCTTGGCGCCCTGCGCGGAGCCAAGCTGATCGCTGATGGTCGCCGTCAGATCGAGGCGCTTGACCTGGTGGCGCTGGCGACCGCATCAGCCGGTGATGGCGTCGATTGACCCCATGCCGTGGCGCGTTCCGCCGCCAGATACGGTCAGAACCTTGTGGCGAAGCCATTTCTGTGGGTTGCCGCCTATCGCGACTCCCCATACCATTGGCGCGCTGAACCCAGTGGCGGCGGTGAACCCGTCCCGCTTGTCCGCTACTGAATCCAGAGGCATTCCCCATTCCGATGAACAAAGCTGATCTCGTCAACCAGGTGGCTGCCCGCACCGAGCAGACCAAGACCGACGTCGCTCAGGTGGTCGATGCCCTGATCGACTCCATTGTCGATGCCGTTGTTGAGGGCAAGAAGGTCTCGATCCTTGGCTTCGGCTCCTTCGAGCCTCGTGAGCGCTCCGCCCGTCAGGGCCTCAACCCCAAGACCGGTGAAAAAATCAAGATCGAGGCCAAGCGCGTGCCTGCCTTCACCGCCGGCAAGCTGTTCAAGGATCGCGTTCAGGGCTGAGCCTCGTCATTCCCAGCTCCCGCCGGCAGTCTGCCGGCTGCAGCTGCAACGGCGACCTTCGGGTCGCCTTTTTGCTGGGCACGACACCCTGGGCCGAGACCTTCGCCGCCGCCATGCCGATCCCGCTCTCCGATCGCCTGCGGCACCTGCTGGCCGAGGGGAATCGGTTGCGCGCCGCAGGCTGCCGTGGGCGCTACGCCCCATCCCCCACCGGCCCTCTCCACCTGGGCAATCTGCGCACCGCCCTGCTCGCCTGGCTGGTGACACGCCTGCAGGGTGGGGAGTGGCTGCTGCGTATCGATGATCTCGATACGCCGCGCAACCGGCCGGGCGCCGAGGCGCGGATCCAGGCCGATCTCAGCTGGCTCGGACTGCACTGGGATGGCCCCTTGATCCGCCAGAGCGAGCGCCGCGGCCTGTACGCCACCGTGCTCTCCGAGCTGCGCCGCGCCGGCCTGCTCTACCCCTGCCGCTGCAGTCGCCGTCTGCTGGCGGACATCTCCGCTCCCCATGGCCAGGTGCCGGTGTATCCCGGCTTCTGCCGGGGGCGCCCCGCGCAGTGGGGCCCCCAGGCCGGCCGGCTGCCCAGCTGGCGGCTGGCCCTCGCCCCGGGAGTGCTCCGCTGGCAGGAGCAGCTGGGCGCATCCGGCGAGCTGCGGGCGGAGCGGCAGGTGGGCGATGTGGTACTGCGTCGCGCCGATGGTTTTCTCGCGTACCACCTGGCCACGGCGGTGGATGAGCTCAGCCTCGGCATCAGCGATGTGGTCCGCGGTGCCGACCTCTGGGCCTCCACCGGGCCGCAGCTGGCGGTGATCGCTCAGCTCGGCGGTACGGCCCCGCGCTACTGGCATACGCCGCTCTGGTGTGACGCCTCCGGTGCGCGCCTCTCCAAGCGGCAGGGCGGCGAGGGCCTGGCGTGTCTGCAGGATCAGGGGCTCGACGGCGCCGCGGTGATCGGTCGGCTCGCCGCCAGCCTGGAGCTGGTGCCGGCCGACACCCGGCTGAGCGCCGAGGAGCTGCTGCAGTCCCTCACGCTGCCGGAGCTGCAACAGCGGCTGCGCCGCAGGGGCGAGCGCTGATCACAGGCGGTCGCACAGCCCGGGACAGCCCGCCGCAAGCCTTAACAAAGGCTTCGGGATCATCGGCCTCAAACCTGTCCACACTGAGGCGACCAACGCACCTCAGCCCGATGGAAGCCTCCAAGCGCCGCCGGGGCAGCGGCAGTGCCCAGCCCGGTGACTCCTGCCCCAGCTGCGGTGGCAGCGGTGTGCTGCGCACGGCTGCAGCCGGCTATCGCACCTGCCTCGACTGCGTCGGCCAGGGGCAGCTGCCCCGCTTCGAGGCTCCGCCACTCCTGCCGACCGTGGATCTGCAGCGGCGGCGACAGCCCAGCCGCGGGTTCCGGGGTGATCTCAGCGTTTGGTCTTCTGGCGCCAGATGAAGAACGCCGTCGTCGCCACCACCACCAGCAGAGGCGCAGCGGTGAGCAGGAGCAGCGCGATGGCGGTCCAGTCTGTATACATCGCTTCAGGCACGCAACCGCTGCCGATTCTCTCAGGTGAGCCCATGGCCTCCGCCCACCCAGTCGCCAACTGTTGCTCTGGCCCATCGCGCCGCCGGGCCGTGGCCGCTCTGCTGCTGGCCGGCCTGATCCCGCTGGTCGCAACGCCTGCCAGGGCCGGTGTTGCCTTCGAAAACTGCCAGCCCACCGCCGATGGCGGCGTCAGCTGCGACACCCGCCCCACGGGGAACACCCTCGCCGACGACGAGGCGGCCCGCTACGGCCTGTTCAATGAGGCCAGCCCCGGCTGGGCCGAGTTCGATCCCTATGAGGGCTACGACGACATGTTCGGCGGCAACTGGACCTGAGGCGTTGCCGCGCAGGCCTCAGCCCTCAGCCTTCAGCAGATGCGCGGCAGCTGTTCGCCGCTGCCCAGCTCCAGCGGCCTGCGCACCCCCAGCTCGCCGCGCAGGCACACCGGATGCAGCCGCTCCAGCAGCGAGGCCTGGCTGAGGGGCCCCAGCACCGTGCCGATGCGGCGCGCCTGCGGCTGAAAGTGCCGCAGCACAGCCAGGGCCGCCTCGGCCTCGGGCTCCGGCAGCAGCACCACCATCCGCCCCTCGTTGGCCATCGCCAGCGGGTCGAGGCCGAGCAGCTCGCAGGCGCCCACCACCGCCGCATGCAGCGGGATCGTCTGCTCCTCCAGCTCGATCCGGCAGCCGGCGCTGCGAGCGATCTCATCGATGGCGCCGGCCAGGCCGCCGCGGGTGAGGTCGCGCAGGCAGTGCGGCGTCAGCCCCGCCGCCAGCAGCGTCCGCACCGGCTCCAGCAGCGGTGCCAGGTCGCTCTCCAGATCGGTGCTCAGGCCCAGCTCGCCGCGGGCCGCCAGGATCGCCAGGCCGTGGCGGCCCAGGTCGCCGCTCACCAGCACCGCATCGCCGGGCCGCACGGCGCCGGGGTGAATGGTCCAGGGCCCCTCCAGCCGGCCGATGGCGCTGGTGTTGATGTAGATCCCGTCCGCCTGGCCCCGCTCCACCACCTTGGTGTCGCCGGTGAGCACCGGCACGCCGCAGGCTGCGGCCGTGGCCTGGATCGAGGTGATCACCCGCCGCAGCGTGGCGATCGCCAGCCCCTCCTCCAGGATCAGGGCCAGGCTCATGGCCACCGGCGTGGCGCCGGCCATGGCCAGGTCGTTGACGCTGCCGCACACCGCCAGCCGGCCGATGTCGCCCCCCGGGAACAGCAGCGGCCGCACCACGAACGAATCGGTGCTGAAGGCCAGCCGTCCCGCCTGGGGCGGCAGCAGCGCCGCATCGTGCAGCACCCCATCGGCCGGCCCGAAGGCCGGCAGCACCAGCTCGGTGATCAGCTGCTGGCTGAGGCGACCACCACCGCCGTGGCCCAGGCTGATCCGGTCGACGTCGCCATCGGGAACCGTCACGCCTCAGCCCCCGTAGCGGTGGTAGGCGGCACAGGCCCCCTCGCTCGACACCATCGGTGCCCCCAGCGGTGTGTCCGGTGTGCAGGTGCGGCCGAAGTGCGGGCACTGCCGCGGTGTGATCCTGCCCTGCAGCACCAGGCCGGCAGGGCAGGGGGGTGTGCTGCCGGGCTGAGCGGGTGCCGGATCGGCTGCCGGGCCGCTGGCCAGCGTGCAGCGGTTGGCCAGCTGATCGAAGGGTGGGCGCAGCGCCAACCCACCGGAGGGGATTACCCCCAGGCCGCGCCAGGGGGTGTCGCTGATCGTGAACACCTGGCGCAGCAGCGCCTGGCCCCAGGTGTTGCCGGCCGCTGACGCCGCCCCGGGGTAGGCGTTCTCCAGCCGGTGCTCCCCGGCCTCCAGCTGGCGAATGCAGGCGTGGATGCCCCGCAGCAGTTCCACGGCGCTGAAGCCGGTGATCACGATCGGCCGGCGGTGCCGCGCCACCAGCGGGCCATACTCCGCCTCCCCCATCACGGTGCAGACATGGCCCGCCGCCAGCACCGCCTGCACGGGGCTTCCGGCCGGCCCCGCGCCCAGGAGCTGATCGAGCACCGGCGGCACGCGCACGTGGCACACCAGCAGCTCCAGGTTGGTCAGCCCCTCCGCCAGGGCGCGCTGGGCCAGCAGCGCCGTGGCCGGCGCCGTGGTCTCGAAGCCCACCGCCAGGAACACCACCCGCCGCTCCGGGTTGTCGCGGGCGATCGCCAGCACGTCGAGCGGCGCGTAGACGACCCGCACGCTGCCGCCGCCGGCGCGCGCGCCCAGCAGGGTGTGGCCAGCGCTGCCCGGCACCCGCAGCATGTCGCCGCAGGAGCAGAGGATCACATCGGCCTGGGCCGCCAGCGCGATCGCCTGATCGAGCCGTGCCTCAGCCGTGACGCAGACCGGACAACCCGGGCCGTGGATCAGGTGGATCCGATCCGGCAGCAGCCGGTTCAGGCCATGGCGCAGCAGGGCATGGGTCTGGCCGCCGCACACCTCCATCAGCGTCCAGGGCCGGCGGCAGTCGGCCCGGATCGCCGCCAGCAGCTCCTGCGCCTCGCTCATGGCTCGGCTGGCGGTGGCGTCGCCAGCCGCTGGTAGAGCCGCCAGCGCTCCTGCAGCTCCGCCTGAGCTTCGCGGCAGAGCTCCTCGCCCATGGACTGGAAGCGGCCTTCCCCAGCCAGGGCCTCGGCCAGGGGCAGATGGGGCCCGCTGCAATCCAGCACCAGCGGCGCCAGGCCCCGCAGGCGGCGGCGGGGGTCGTGGCGGTAGAGCAGCCAGCGGCCCGAGGCCACCGCCAGCCGCTGCTGCGTCATCCCATCGGCCATGGCGATGCCGTGGGCGATGCAGTGCGAATAGGCCAGGATCAGCGATGGCCCCGGATAGGACTCCGCCTCCAGAAACACCCGCAGCGTGTGCGCATCGCGGGCGCCCATCGCCACGCTGGCCACATAGACGTGGCCGTAGCTCATCGCCATCAGCCCCAGGTCCTTCTTGGCGGTGGTCTTGCCGCCGCTGGCGAACCGGACCACGGCCCCCCTGGGGGTGGCCTTCGACATCTGGCCGCCGGTGTTGGAGTACACCTCGGTGTCGAGCACCAGCAGGTTGACGTCCTGATCGCCGGCGATCACCTGATCGAGGCCGCCGAAGCCGATGTCGTAGGCCCAGCCATCACCGCCGACGATCCAGACGCTGCGGCGCACCAGGTCGTCCGCCAGTTGCAGCAGCTCCCGTCGCGGATCGTCGCTCGCCCCGTTGCTCGTCCCGTCGCCGCCGGCACCGCCATCGGCACTGGCCTCCAGCCCTGCCTCCAGCAGGCTGCGCAGAGCCGCCACGCGCTGCCGCTGCTCGTGGATGCCGGCCTCATCGCGCTGGTCCGCCTGCAGCAGCCCATCCACCAGCGCTTGCGGCAGCCGACCCGCGCCCGCCAGCCGTCGCAGCAGCTGCCCGGCCCGGTCACGGCGCTGGTTCAGCCCCAGCCGCAGCCCCAGGCCGAATTCGGCGTTGTCCTCGAACAGGGAATTGCTCCAGGCCGGCCCTCTCCCCTCGCCGTTGCGGCTCCAGGGTGTGGTGGGCAGATTGCCGCCGTAGATCGAGGAGCAGCCGGTGGCGTTGGCGATCACCATCCGATCGCCGAACAGCTGGCTGGCCAGTCGCAGATAGGGCGTCTCGCCGCAGCCGGCGCAGGCGCCCGGGAATTCGAACAGGGGCTGCAGCAGCTGGAGCTGGTGCACCTGGGCGGGGTTCAGTGCCAGCCGGTCGGGATCGCGCAGCTGCAGAAAGAAGTCCCAGTGGCGCCGGCCCAGCTCCCGAAGCGGACGCTGCGGCGCCATCGCCAGCGCCTTGCGGGGCCCCTCCGGCTCGCGGGCGGGGCAGATCGTCACGCACAGCTCACAGCCGGTGCAGTCCTCCACGGCCACCTGCAGCGTGAACGCCTGGCCGCTCCAGTGGCGCTCCCGGGCCGGTGCGCTCAGGAAACCCGCCGGTGCGCTCGCCAGGGCCTCCGGCTCCACTACCTTGGCGCGGATGGCGGCGTGGGGGCAGACCATCACGCAGCGGCCGCACTGCACGCACAGCTGCGGATCCCACACCGGCACGGCCTCGGCGATGTTGCGCTTCTCCCAGCGGGCGGTGCCGGTGGGGAAGCTGCCATCGCAGGGCAGGGCGCTGACCGGCAGCCCATCGCCGCGCCCCTGCAGCTGCGGCAGCACCAACGCCCGCACCGCCTTCGGTGCCGCCGCCATCGCGGCCGGGATAGGCAGGGGAGGCAGGGGTGTGGTGTCGTCTGGCGCGGTGGCCGCGCTGCTTGCGCTCGCCGCCGGAATCGCCAGCTCCTGCAGGCTCGCCAGGGCCTCCTCCAGCACGGCCAGGTTGGCCTGCACCACCGCTTCCCCCTTGCCGCCATAGCGCTGCTGGATCGACATGCGCAGCGCCGTCAGCGCCTGCGCCAGCGGCATCAGCTCCGTGACGGCGAAGAAGCAGGCCTGCATCGCCGTGTTCAGGCGTGGCCCGAGGCCATGGGCCGTGGCGATCGCGCTGGCCGGCACCGTGAACACCCGCAGCTGCAGCTGGATGATCTGGGCCTGCAGCCGTTGTGGCAGCCGGCGCCAGACCTGCTCCTGCGGCCAGGGGCTGTTCAGCAGCAGGGTGGCGCCGGCGGCGGCCCTGGTCAGCAGGTCGAGCTGCTCCAGAGCATCCCAGTGGTGGCAGGCCAGCAGCTGCGCCCGCTCGATCAGGTAGGGCGCCCGGATCGGCCGGCGGCTGAAGCGCAGATGCGAAACGGTGGTGGAGCCCGCCTTCTTCGAGTCGTAGACGATGAAGCCCTGGGCGTGCAGGCCTGTGGCTGCACCGATGATCCGGATCGTGCTGTGGCTGGCGCCGACGCTGCCATCGGCGCCGCGCCCGACCAGCAGCGCCTCGAAGGCGTCCCCCGCCAGCTGCCAGGACGGATCGAAGGCCAGGGAGTGGTGGCTGACGTCGTCGTCGATGCCCACCGTGAAATGGTTGCGGGGCGATCGCTCCGCCAGGTTGTCGAACACCGCCCTGACCATCGCCGGGGTGAACTCCTTTGAGGCCAGGCCGTAGCGGCCGCCCACCACCAGCGGCGCCGGGCTCTCGCCGTTGCCGTGGACGCACCAGTGCTCCGCCACCGCCGCCTGTAGATCGAGATGGAGTGGTTCGGCGGCGCTGCCCGGCTCCTTGCAGCGATCGAGCACGGCGATGCGGCGGGTGCTGAGGGGGAGCGCCGTCACCAGGGCCATCGCGGCCAGGGGGCGGAACAGCCGCACCTTCAGCACCCCCACCCGCTCGCCGACGGCGTTGAGGGCCTGGGCGGTTTCCGCAGCGGTCTCGCAGCCGGAGCCCATCAGCACCAGCACCCGCTCGGCATCCGGGTGGCCCTCGTAGTCGTAGAGCCGGTAACGGCGACCCGTCAGCGCCGCGAAGCGATCCATCGACGCCTGCACATGGGCCGGCGCCGCCTCCTGGAAGGGATTCACCGCCTCGCGGGCCTGAAAGGCCAGGTCCGGGTTCTGGCTGGTGCCGCGCAGCTCGGGGTGATCGGGCGAGAGGCCGCGGGCGCGATGGGCGGCGATCAGCTCCTCGTCGATCAGAGCCCGCAGTGTGGCGTCGCTGATCAGCTCCACCCGCTGGATCTCATGGGAGGTGCGGAAGCCGTCGATGACGTTCAGCAGCGGCAGCCGGGCCGCCAGGCTGGCGGCCGTGGCGATCGCGGCGAAGTCGCCCGCCTCCTGCACGCTGGCGGCGAACAGCAGGCCGCAGCCCGTGCCGCGGGCGGCCATCGCGTCGCTGTGGTCGCCGAAGATCGAGAGGGCGGAGCTGGCCAGGGCCCGCGAGGCCACATGGATCACCGTCGCCGTCAGTTCGCCGGCGATCTTGTGGAGGTTGGGCAGCATCAGCAGCAGCCCCTGCGATGCGGTGAAGGTGGTGGTGAGCGCACCGGCCTGCAGGGCGCCATGCACCACTCCGGCGGCACCGGCCTCGCTCTGCATCGCTACCACGGTGGGCACGCTGCCCCAGAGGTTGGGGAGCCCTTCGGCCGATCGGGCCTCGCACCATTCCGCCATCGGCGAGGCGGGCGTGATCGGATACACCGCCATCAGCTCGTTGAGCCGGTAGGCGACCCGCGCCACGGCCTCGTTGCCGTCGATCCAGGCCAGCTCCGGCCTGGGCTGGTCGGGCCGCGCCTTCATGCCTGTTCGTCCTCCCGGGGCAGCACCGTCAGCGCCAGGCCCACGTGCACCAGCAGCCGATCACCCGGCTGCGCCTCCGGCACGCAGGCCAGGCTCACCTGGCGCAGCACGCCGCCGAAGCACACGGCCCCCATCCGCCATAACGGGTCGGCGTGATCTTCGATGCGGATCAGCTCACCCGGTACGGCGAGGCACATGGCGATCGACCCCAGGGGGTGATGCCGTCGTAGGGACCCTGGCGCTGTGCAGCAGCTGCCCCACCGCCAACGCCGCATCGTTGCAGGGAAGCTGCCGCGGCCACTGGGCCCGGATGCCCTGCGCCGCGAGCCCCTCCACGCTCAGCTCCAGCAGCAGGGCGTTCTGGAAGCAGCCGCCCCCCAGCAGCAGGCCATCGGCGCGACTGGCCTCGGGCCAGGTCAGTGCCAGCGCCACGATCGCTTCGGCCAGGGCCCGGTGGAAGGCCAGGGCGATGGTCATCGGCGGCAGCCCCCTGGCCCGATCCCGCAGCACTGCCGCCAGCAGCGGTCGCCAGTCCCATTCCAGTGCTGCCCCGGCATCACCGCTCTGCCAGCCCTTCACGCTGTGCAGCGGCAGTTGGTAAGGCTGCACCGGGACGCAACCCCCATCGCCGAGCGCCCTGGTGGCGAGGCCCTCCAGGGCCAGGGCGGCCTGGGCTTCATGGCTGCACAGCTGCTGTAGCCCCAGCAGGGAGGCCACCGCATCGAACAGCCGGCCGATGCTGGAGCACGGCGGACTGTTGAAGCCCCCCAGCAGCGCCCGCTCCAGCGTCGCCAGTTCCGCCCCGCTGAACGCCTCCAGGCAGGGCAGCGGGCCGTGGGTTCGTGCCAGCTGTCGCCAGCCGGGCCCCCAGGCGGCGATCAGCAGCCCGAGGGCGGCACGGCGCGGCTCCCGCAGGGCCCGCTCAGCGCCCGGCAGCCGGAATGGCCGCAGCCGCGCCAGGCGCCGGTAGCCCGCCGCGCTCACGGCCAGGGCCTCTCCGCCCCAGAGGCTGCCGTCATCGCCCAGGCCGGCACCATCCCAGGCGACGCCGATCCTCTCGCGGCTCAGCTCCCGTGCCGTCGGCCCCTGCTCCGCCAGCACCGCCAGCAGGTGGGCGTGGTGATGCTGCACCGGCTGCAGCGGCACGTTGCCCTGCTGGGCCAGGGCCGTCGCCAGCTGGCTGGAGCTCGTGCTGCCGTGCCGGTCGCAGCGGATCATGGCCGGCCGCAGCCGCTGCCGCTCCAGCCAGCTCATCACGGTGCGGTGCAGGTGCTCAGCGCCGCTGCGGTTGCTCAGATCGCCGAGATCCGGGCTGAGCAGGATCGTGCCGGGCAGCGACAGGGCCAGGCTGCCCTTCAGCTGGGCCCCCAGTGCCAGTTGCCCCGGCGCGCCGTCGCCGTGGGGCAGGGCCAGCGGCGCCAGGCCCCGGCCCAGGCGCAGCACCAGGGGGCTCCCCGCTGCCGCCCGCAGCACGCTGTCGTCGCAGCGGTTGATGATCGGCAGATCGTGGCTCAGGACGCCGTCGGCGAGTTGGGCCAGCAACGCGCCATCGGCCCCGGCCTCAGCCGCGATCGGTTCACTGGAGCGGTTGGCGCTGGTGGCCACCAGCACTGGCCCGGCGGCCTCGAGCAGCAGTTGCTGCAGGCCGCTGGCCGGGCGCATCACCCCCAGCCAGGGGCTCTGCGGCGCCACCCCCGCTGCCAGGGCCGGGGTTTCGGGGCGGGGGCGGCGCCGCAGCAGCAGGATCGGGGCCGCCGGCGACCACCACAGCTGCCGCTCCAGGGCGCTGAGCTCGCAACTGCGCTCCAGCCAGTCGGCGTCCGCCAGCAGCGCCAGTGGCTTGTCGGGCCGGCCCTTGCGCCGGCGCAGTTCGGCGATGGCCGCGCCGTTGTGGGGATCCACCAGCAGCTGGAAGCCGCCGATGCCCTGCAGAGCCACGATCGCGCCGCGCCGCAGGGCGGCCGCGGCCGCGGCGATCGCGTCAGGGCCGCAGCTGTGCTGGCCGTCTCTCCCCTGCCAGCACAGCTGCGGGCCGCAGGCCGGGCAGCTGATCGTCTGGGCATGGAAGCGGCGATCGCCGGGGTCGGTGTAGTCGCGCTGGCAGGCGGGGCAGAGGGGAAAGGCCGCCAGGGCGGTGTGCGCCCGTTCGAAGGGAAGGCTCCGCAGCAGGCTGTAGCGGGGGCCGCAGTCGGTGCAGCTGATGAACGGGTAACGGTGACGCCGGTTGCCGGGATCCGCCAGGTCGGCCAGGCAGGCCGGGCAGATCGCCAGGTCGGGGCTGATCAGGGCCGTCAGCGGCTCAGGCTTGTTTGCCCTGGCCGGATGGTCGGGCTGACCGGCTGCCGGGGCAATGCGGAACGGGCCCAGGTCGCCGCGGGCCGCGCCCCACTCCTGCTGCCGTCGATCGATGCGGCAGCGCGGCGGTGGCTGATTGCGCAGCTGCCGCAGGAAGGCCGTCAGGGCGGTGGGCTCTCCTTCCAGCACCAGCGTCACGCCCCGGCTGTCGTTGCGCACCCAGCCGCGCAGGTCCAGCCTCACCGCCAGGCGATGCACCCATGGCCGCAGGCCGACTCCCTGCACCAGCCCCTCCAGGCGCAGGTTGAGGCGTCGCTGCCGATCAGGGGTGTCCGCCATGGCTCGGCCGTTGCGTCATCAGCCAGGCCAGCACCGCCTCCAGGCCCTGGCCGCTGCGGGCCGAGACCGGGAACACCGCAGCCCGTGGCGCGATGCCCCGCACATTGGCGAGGGCGCGGTGTCGATCGAATCCGGTCGCCGACTCCAGGTCGATCTTGTTGAGCAGCACCGCATCGGCGGAGTGGAACAGCGCCGGGTACTTGAGTGGCTTGTCCTCCCCTTCCCCAACCGCCAGCACCACCAGCCGCAGTTGCTCGCCCAGGTCGAAGGCGGCGGGGCAGACCAGATTGCCCACGTTCTCGATCACCAGCAGATTCACCCCCTCCAGGGGCAGCTGACGCACGGCCTTCGCCACCAGATCGGCCTCCAGGTGGCAGAGGCTGCCGGTGCGGATCTGAACCGCCCGGGCGCCTGCGGCCCGCAGGCGGCGGGCGTCGTTGTCGGTGGCGAGATCGCCCACCACAACGGCGATCGGCCGTTGCGGCCAGCGTCGTGCCAGCTGTTCGAGCAGGGCGGTCTTGCCGGAGCCCGGCGCCGACAGCAGGTTGACGGTGAGCAGCCCCAGCCCCTGGAACCGGCTGCGGTTGTGATGGGCATGGGCATCGTTGCGGCTCAGCAGGCTGCGCTGCAGCTCCAGGCGCCGCCTTGGTCGGTGGTCAGGGATCGGTTCCGGCATGGGCGCTGCATCGCAGCCGCAGGTTCCGCACATCACGACACCTCCAGCGAGGTCAGCTCCAGTTCGCGGCCCGCCAGCAGGCGCCGGGCGAGCTGCCCGCAGCGGGGACAGGCGTGGATCACGTCGCTCGGCGGGAACGGCTGTCGGCAGTCTGAGCAGAAACAGCGGGCCTGGATGGTCTCGAGATCCAGCACGGCGCCGCGCCAGGGACTGCCGGTCGGCGCCTGGCTCACCAGCACCGCAAAGGCCAGCCGCAGCGCTTCGCCATCGACGCCGGACAGGCTGCCCAGCCGCAGCTGCAGCCGGTGGATGCGCACCGCTCCCTCCCGCCGCAGCGCCGCCTCCGCAAGCCCCTGCAGCTCCGCCATCAGCGCCAGTTCATGCATGGCGCTCGCGCCAGCGGTGCAGCAGCCGCAGCGCCGTGGCCATGGCGGTAACGGTGGCGGCGCTGAGGCCATCGCCCGGCTCCAGCCGCTCGGCCGGGATCAGCAGCTGCCAGGCGGGTGGCCTGGCGCCGTACAGGGCGTCGCTCAGGGCCAGCAACCGCGCCGGCGAGAGCTGATGGCTGAACGCGCCACCGCCACCATCGCCGCTCCCGCCGTCAGCGGCGATCGCCTCCAGCGCCAGCCGCCTTCGCCCCGGGCAGGCATCGACGAACAGCACCGCGCTGGCTTCCGCAACCTCGGCCGCCAGCTCCGGGGTGAGCTGCTGCACGGCCAGGGTCCGCAGGCGGCCACCCCCGCCTCCCGCCAGGTGCTCGATCAGCAGCGGTCCGGCGCCGTCATCGCCGCGCAGCCGGTTGCCGATGCCGATCAGCAGAGGGCGCGCCATGGCCTGGCTCAATCCCGCCGCCGCTCGTCGAGCAGGGCACCATCGGCGCCGCGCAGCTGCACCAGCAGCGGCATCATCCCGGCGGCGTGGGTGCTGCAGGAGAGGCAGGGATCGAAGCAGCGGATGCCCGCCTCGATGCGGTTCAGCAGGGGTTCGCTGAGCCGGCCTGGGCCGAGGTAATGGCGGGCGATCTGGGTGATCGTGCGGTTCATGGCGCCGTTGTTCTGGCCCGTGGCGATGATCAGGTTCACCGCCTCGATCAGGCCGTCGCCATCCACCCGGTAGTGGTGGAACAGGGTGCCCCGCGGCGCCTCACTCACCGCCACCGCCTCGTGTGCGTTGACGCCGGCATGGGCCCGCAGCCGGGTCGCCGTGATCAGGGGATCGTCGAGCAGCTGCTCGATCCGCTCCAGGCAGGCCAGCATCTCGATCAGCCGTGCCAGGTGATAGAGAAACGAGGCCGTCACCACCCGGCCGCCGCGCTGGCGCAGCTCCAGCAGTTCGCGGTCGGCGCGAGGGCTGCCGATGGTGCTGCATACGTTCAGCCGCGCCAGGGGACCCACCCGGTAGCTGCCGGCCTCCGGACCCAGGGCCCGCAGGTAGGGGAACTTCAGATAGCTCCAGGGCTCCACGGCTTCGGCCAGCCATGTCTCCATCGCCGAGCCATCGAGCCCATCGGCCAGCAGGGATCCATCGCTGGCCATCACCCGGATGCCACCACCGCGGCCATCACCCAGGCCGCCGCCGTAGTGCTCCCACCGGCCGTCTCCATCCACCAGCGCCAGAAATGGCGAGGCAAAGTCGCCGAACACCGCCAGCTCCTCGCGCAACTGCTCGTCGAGCAGGTGCTTGAACAGCGCCAGCCCCCGCTCGACGCTGGCGAAGGCCTGTGGCAGGCCGGCGCGGATGCGTTGGCACTGCTCGCCGTTGAGGCCGCTGCGCACACCGCCCGGCACCGCCCAGGCGGGATGGATGCGCCGGCCGCCGAGGCTGGCGATCAGCTCCTGGCCGAACCGGCGCAGGCCGATGCCGGCGCGGGCTAGCTCCGGATCGGCGGCGATCAGCCCGAACAGGTTGCGCCGCTGCGGGTCGCTGTCCCAGCCCAGCAGCAGATCCGGGCTGCTCAGGTGGAAGAAGGAGAGGGCATGGCTCTGCAGGATCTGCGCCAGGTTCATCAGCCGCCGCAGCCGCTCGGCCGCCGGTGGGATCGTCACCGCCAGGATCCGGTCGCCGGCGGCGGCGGCCGTGAGCAGGTGGCTCACCGGGCAGATGCCGCAGATCCGCGCCGTGATCACCGCCATCTCGGTGAAGGGCCGGCCGACGCAGAACGCCTCGAAGCCGCGGAATTCACTCACATGCAGCCGCGCCCGCTCCACGGCGCCGTTGCCGTCGAGGTCGATCGTGATCCGGGCGTGCCCTTCGATGCGGGTCAGGGGATCGATCGTGATCGTGCGGCGGGGCGGTGAGGTGTCGGTCATGGCGGTGGCAGCTCGCTGCGCCGCAGCGCCTCCAGCACGCTGCGGATCCGGCTGGGCTCCGGCGGGCAGCCCGGCAGGTAGGCATCCACCGGCACCAGCGCGTGCAGCGGCAGCACCGGCGTGCGTAGCTCCGGCAGCAGGCCTGGGGCGTGGGGCGGCTGCCGGTAGACCTGCTGCAGCACCGCGTCGGCATCGCCGAGCGGGTTGCGCAGACCGCTCACGTTGGTGTGGATAGCGCAGTCGCCGAAGCTCACCAGCACCCGCGTGCGCGCCCGCACCAGCAGCAGCAGCGCCAGGTTGTCGTCGTTGGCCACCGCCCCCTCCACCAGGGCGACGTCGACGCCCTCGGGATAGACCTTGCGATCGGATGCCACCGGGCTGTAGACGATCTCGGCCCACTCGGCGAGCTCCAGCAGCCAGTCATCGAGGTCGAGGAAGGCCATGTGGCAGCCGGAGCAGCCGCTCAGCCAGGCCGTGGCCAGTCGCAGACGCCGTGGCGTGGCGTTGCTGGCGCCGGGGCCGTTGCCGTTCATGGCGCCCCCTCCTGCAGGCGGCGTCCGCGCCACAGCGCCCTCAGGCCTTCGGGGTGGCGGTGCTGATCGCCGCTGCAGCTGCCCTTGTGGAATAGGGCGCCGGTGGGGCACACCTCCACGCACTTGCCGCAGTGGCTGCAGGCCTCGACCGCACCCCAGGGCTGATCCAGCCCGGCGATGATCCGGCACTGTTCGCCGCGCCAGCCCACGTCCCAGACGTGCGCCCCTTCCACCTCATCGCAGACGCGAACGCAGCGCGTGCAGAGGATGCAGCGGTTGTGGTCGAGGCCGTAGCGGGGGTGGGAGAGGTCCACCGCCCGCCTGGGGAAGCGCCCGGGCAGGCGGTTGTGATCCATTCCGACCCGCACCGCCATGGTCTGCAGCTCGCAGTCGCCGTTGGCGATGCAGACGGCACAGCTGTGATTACCTTCGCTGAACAGCATCTCGACGATGCTGCGGCGGATGTCGCGCAGCAGGGGCGTATCGGTGCGCACGCGCATCCCCTCTGCTGCGGCGGTGACGCAGGCCGCCACCGGGGGGCCTGCTGTGTCCACCTCCACCAGGCAGAGCCGGCAGGCTCCCACCGGCGTCAGCCCGTCCAGATGGCAGAGGGTCGGGATGGCGATGCCGGCGTGGCGGGCCGCCTGCAGCAGGCTGGTGCCGGCGGCCACCGTCAGGGAGCGGTCGTCGATGCACAGGCTGCAGATGTTCATGGTTCCGAGGTGACGGCCTGCGGCTGCTCCGGCTGCAGCAGGGCCGTGTACTCCTGACGGAAGTGGCGCAGCGTGCTGAGCAGGGGCCGCGGCGCGCTCTGGCCCAGGCCGCAGAGGCTGGCGGCGCTCACCACGGCACAGAGGCGCTGCAGTTCCGCCAGGTCGGCGGCCGTGCCCCGCCGCGCCAGCAGCCTGCGCAGCAGCAGCTCTAGCTGCACGGTGCCACAGCGGCAGGGGATGCACTTGCCGCACGACTCCTCCCGGCTGAAGGCCATGAAGAAGGCGGCCAGGTCCACCATGTCGGTGTCGGCGTCGAGCACCACCAGGCCGCCGGAGCCCAGCAGGGTGCCCAGGGCCCGCAGGCTGGCGTCGTCGACCGGGACGTCCAGCTCACGGGCAGGCACGCAGCCACCGGAGGGACCACCGGTCTGCACCGCCTTGATCGCCCGGCCGCCGGCGCCGCCGCCGCCCATGGTCTCGACGATCGTGCGCAGGCTGGTGCCCAGCGGCACTTCGAGCACGCCGCCGCGCCGCACCGGGCCGGTGAGCGAGAACACCTTGGTGCCGCGCCCGTAGCCCTCGCGGCCCAGCCGCAGCAGCACCGGGATGTTGGCGAAGGTCTCGACGTTGTTGATCAGCGTCGGCAGCCCGAAGACGCCACATTCGGCCGGGTAGGGAGGCCGGGGTCGCGGCGTGCCGCGCCGGCCCTCGATCGAGTGGATCAGCGCCGTCTCCTCGCCGCACACATAGGCACCGGCCCCCACGCGCACGTCGACGTGGAAGCTGTGCCGACTCCCGCCGATCGCCGTGCCCAGCCAGCCGCGCCGCTGCGCCTGGGCGATGGCGCGCCGTACCCGCGCGATCGCCAGCGGGTACTCCGCCCGCACGTAGACGTAGCCGCGATCGGCCCCCACGGCCAGGGCGGCGATCGCCATCCCCTCCAGCACGCCGTGGGGGTCGCCCTCCAGCACGGTGCGGTCCATGAAGGCGCCGGGGTCGCCCTCATCGCCGTTGCACACCACCAGCCTGCGCGCGCCCGGGCTCGCCGCCACCGCCTGCCACTTCAGCCCGGTGGGGTAGGCGGCGCCGCCGCGCCCGCGCAGGCCGCTCTCCTGCACCGCTGCGATCACCGCCGCTGGATCGTCCTGCTCCAGCACCGCCTGCAGCTGGCGGTAGGCCCCCGCCGCGAGGGCGTCGTCAAGGTCGCCTGGATCGATCCGGCCGCAGCGCCCCAGCACCAGCCGGCGCTGCAGGGCCAGAAAGGGATCATCCGCCGGGATCAGCACGCCGCCGGGGGGGCTCCAGCCCGAGAGCGGTGCGCCGGTGTGCTCGACGCCGGCTCCGATCAGCTGCCGTCTCAGGCTGGTGGCCACTGCATGCCGCCAGGTCTGCTCGTCCGCCCCTCCTCCCGCCGCCGGGGGGACCACCGCCGCGAAGCCGAACAGCCGGCTCTGCGCGTCCGCATCCACCGCCAGCAGCGGCCCATCGCTGCAGGGGCCCAGGCAGCCCACCGCCTTCACCCGCACCGGTTCCGCCATCGCCGCCGCAGCCACCGCCCTGCTGCAGCGGCGCCTCAGCTCTTCGCCGCCGTGGCTGCGGCAGCCGGCTGCCGTGCAGATTCTGATGGTGGCGGTCGCCGCGGCGCTCATGGCACCAGCCGCTGTAGTGCCGCCAGGGCCGCCGCAGCGCTGCAGCGGTTCCACACCTGCCCATCCACCACCAGCAGGGGGGCCCCGCTGCAGGTGCCGATGCAGCGCACCGTGCCCAGCTCGATGCCCCGTGGCGCCAGCGGTTGCCGTTGCAGCGCCGCCAGCAGCGCCGGCGCCCCCTGCACCTGGCAGGCGGTGCCCGTGCACACCAGGCAGCGGTGCGCCGCAGGCGGCGTGAAGCGGAACAGGTGGTAGAAGCTGGCGGTGCCCAGCACCCGGCTCTCCGGTAAGCGCAGCCGCCGGGCGACATGGCGCAGCAGCGCCGCGCTGAGGTGGCCGTGCCGCTCCTGGGCGCGGTTGAGCACCTCGATCAGACCATCGGCGCGTCGGCCGTGGCGCCGCAGCACCGGCTGCAGATCGTCGTAGAGCTCCGCCATCGCTCCACCTGCCACCTGGCGGAACCGTAGGCAGTGCCGCCGGGCCCGGAGGGGGAATCGGATCCGTTGCGGCAGACCTGCGCCAGCCCGGCACTGCCGCTGCAGCGTTCAACCCCAGCCCAGCAGCCGCAGCCCCTGGAACACCACCAGGCAGGTGAGCCAGGCCAGCAGCAGCGACCACACCACGCTGAGGCTGGTGAATCCCAGCTGCTTCGACTCGCTGCGGATCACCGCCACCGTCGACAGACAGGGCGTGTAGAGCAGGGTGAACAGCATGAAGCTCACGGCCTGGGGCCAGCTCACATCGGCGGCGATCGCCCGGCCCAGGGCGATCGGGTCGGCCTGGCCGTAGATCACCGCCAGGCCCCCGAGCACGATCTCCTTGGCGATGAAGCCGAACACCAGCGCCACCGTCAGGTTCGGGTTGATGCCGATCGGGCTGAGCAGCGGCTCCAGCAGCGAGCCCAGCCGGCCCGCCAGGGACAGGCTCGAGGCGGGCTCCACCCCCAGGGGCAGGTTGTTCAGCAGCCACACCGCCACCACCCCGAAGATGATGAAGCGACGCGACCAGAACCAGAAGTGCTTCACCTCAGCCCAGGCGCGGCTGAGGATCTGCCGGGGCGTGGGCAGCCGGTAGGGGGGCAGTTCCAGCACCAGCGGTTCACTGCTGGGGAAGCGGCCCTTGAACACCAGGGCCGTCAGCAGCGCCGCCAGAAAGCTCATCAGATAGAGCCCGAAGATCACCAGCGCCCCCTGGCGCGGCTGGAAGAAGGCCGCCGCCATGAACAGGAACACGTTCAGGCGGGCCGAGCAGAGCGAGAAGGGGATCACCAGGATCGACAGCAGCCGCAGGCCGCGATCGCGCATCACGCGGGTGCCGAGGATCGCCGGCACGTTGCAGCCGAAGCCCATCAGCGACAGCACGAAACTGCGGCCATCGAGGCCGAGCCGCTCCATGAAGGCATCCATCAGGTAGGCCGCCCGCGACAGATAGCCGCTGTCCTCCACCACGCCCATGGCCAGGAAGAACAGGGCGATCACCGGCAGGAAGGCCGCCACGGTGCCGAGCCCCTGCCACAACCCCTCCAGCAGGAAGCCCCGCACAAAGACCGGCAGGGGGGTGAGCAGCGGCTGGATCAGCTGCTTGCCGATCGCATCAAGCAGGCTGCCCAGCCCCTCCTGGATCGGCACACCGACCGCATAGATCAGCTGGAACATCAGGGCCATCGCCCCGAAGAACAGGGGCAGCCCCAGCAGCGGATGCAGCAGCACGGCATCGAGGCGGCGCGTCCAGCGGTCGCGCCACTGGGCCGGCAGCTGCACGGCGGCCTGCTGCAGCGCCGCCTGGCGGGGGATCAGCTCCGCTTCCAGGGCCGCCAGCTTCGGCTCCAGGTTCACAACGGTCTGGCCCCCATCGGCAGCCGCCGACAGGGCCTGCCGCTCCAGCGCCTGCTCCAGCGCCTGCTCCAGCGCCTGCTGCACCGCCGCCAGGCCGCGGCCGTACTTGGCGCTCATCGATACCACCGGCAGCGCCAGCTCCCGGGCGAGGGCCGCCGCATCGATGTGCACGTCGAAGCGGCGCGCTTCATCGGCCATGTTCAGCACCACCACCGCCGGCAGCTCCAGCTGCCGCACCTGCAGGGCGAGGCGCAGCTGGCGGTCGAGCTGGCTGGCGTTGAGCACCACCAGCACCAGCTCGACCGGGGTGGATTCCAGGAAGCGCCGCACCACGGCCTCGTCCTCGGAGAGTCCGCGCAGGTCGTAGATCCCGGGCAGATCAACCAGGCGCAGGGACTGGCCGTTGATCGCCAGAGGAGCCTGGAGCAGATCCACGGTCAGGCCGGGCCAGTTGCCGATCTGGGCATGGCTGCCGGTGAGCCGGTTGAACAGCGTGGATTTGCCCGTGTTGGGCATGCCCAGCAGGGCGACGGTGCTCATGCCGCCAGATCCACGCTGGCTGCATCCCGTCGCCGCACCATCAGTTCCGTCATGCCGACGCGCACATGCAGGGGGCCAGCCCACCAGGCCCGCCGCAGCATCCGCACGGTCTGGCCGGGGCGGACCCCCATGGCATCCAGCCGCTGCAGCAGGGCCGGTTCGGCACGCAGAGCGGCGATCGTGGCACTGGCGCCGGGATGCAGGTCGACCAGCCGCAGCGGAGTTCGCATCAACGGAGCTTATTGAGAATGAGTTGCAATATCCTATCGCCGTTGCTGCCTCCGGCCTTTGCTCTGCCTAGCCTTGGGGCGCTGCTGGGGGGCGATGCTGCATTTCTGGTCTCCTGGGCTTGATCCAGCCCATCCCAATGCCTGCACCCAGCCGGAGCGCTACGTCCTGCAGATGATCGCCAGCGGCCGTTATCTGGCCGTCGGGCCTGACGGCCAGCAGCTGATCGAGGTGCCGGTTCCCACCGATGCCCATCTCTTTCACGCCCATGAGGCCGCCGTGCGCGCCGCCATGGAGCTCAATGCCGAGGGGCGTGGCCCGGTCGATGTGGTCAAGCTCGAGCTGGAGATCGGCTGACGGCCGCGGCTGCCTCAGCCGCTGACCAGCCGTCCGTCCTCGAGGTTGACGATCCGGTCGGCGATGTCGAGCACCTTGTTGTCGTGGGTCACCATCACGATCCCGGCACGCTGCTGATCGGCCAGTTCCCGGAACAGGCCGACGGCGGCGCGACCGGAGTCCCGGTCGAGGGCGGCCGTGGGCTCATCCGCCAGCAGCAGGCGCGGCGCGGGGGCTAGGGCCCTGGCGATCGCCACCCGCTGCTTCTGGCCGCCGGAGAGTTTCTCGGGGTAGTAGCCGGCCCGATCCGCCAGGCCCACCCGCTCCAGCATCGCCGCGGCGCAGCCGTCCATCGCGGCGCGGCCGCGATCGAGCCAGTGCGGATGCACCTCCAGGCCCAGCCGCACGTTGTCGAGGGCCGTCAGGTAGGGCATCAGGTTGTGGGCCTGGAAGATGAACCCCACGTCGGCGCGCAGGCGGGTCAGCTGGCTCCGCTGGGCGTCCAGCAGCTCCGCGCCGAGGATGCAGAGCCGGCCGCTCTGGGCGGCGCGCAGGCCGCCGAGCATCGTGAGCAGCGTGGTCTTGCCTGAGCCGGAGGGGCCGGTGAGGATCACCACCTCGCCGGGGTGCACCGTCAGGTTGATGTCGTGCAGCACCTGCTTGGCCTGGCCCGCCTCCGCGAAGCTGTGGTTGAGGTGCTCCACCGTGATCAGCGGTTCCTGTCCCACCGTCCCGGCCTGTGCCAGAGCAGGGGCCCCCATCAGAAGATCTCCGCCGGATCGAGCCGCCGCAGCTTGCCGGTGGCCAGCCAGCCGGAGGCACCGCACATGGCCAGGGTGAACAGGAACACCAGCACGGCCCGCTGGGCCGTCATCACCACCATCAGGGAGGTGGAGCGGGCCAGGAAGCCATAGAGCCCGAGCGACAGCAGGAAGCTGGGGCCGAAGGCCAGCAGCGCCAGGATCAGCGATTCCTGCAGGATGATCGCCACCACGAAGGCATCGCTGTAGCCGATTGCCTTGAGCGTGGCGTATTCGCTGAGGTGATCGCTCACATCGGAGTAGAGGATCTGATACACGATGATGCCGCCCACCACCAGGCCCACCACCACACCGAGGCCGAAGATCAGGCCGAAGGAGGTGTTGCGGCGCCAGTAGTTCACCTCGGTGGCCTCCAGTTCCGGGATCGTCAGCACCTTCACGGAAGGATCCAGGAAGCCTTTCAGGGTGCTCTGAACCCGCTTTGGATCAACCCCCGGTTCGAGCTGAATCACACCCATCTGGATGTCATCGCTGCTCTGGCTGGGGAAGTAGTTCTTGAAGTTGGTGCTGGAGGTGATCAGGTTGATGTCGGCGGCGAAGGTCACCCCCAGCGTGAACAGGCCGGTGATCACCGCCCGCACGCCGCGCAGCTCGGTGCTGTAGCTGCCATCACGGCGCACCACTTCCGCCACGGGACCGGCATTGCGCTTGGAGCGGGTGTCGAACAGCAGGCTGTCCGAGCGCTGCAGGGCCAGGGGATCGCTGCTCAGTTCGGGAATAGCCAGGCCGGGATTCTCGGGGTTCACCCCGAAGATCAGGGCCTGTTTCTGTTGGCGTGTGTCGCGGTTCAGCCATTCGGTGATGCCGATGTAGAGCGGCGTCACCGCCTTCACCCCCTCCACGCCAAGGGCCTGGGTGAGCCGCGCCCGCGGAAAGTTGAGCTGCTCGCCGATGTACAGGTAGCGGCCGCTCACCATCACCAGCTGGCCGTTGATGCGCTGAATCGGCCGCTTCTGGCTGTCGTACAGACCGCCGGAGAGCCCCAGCTGGAAGAACACCAGCACGTTGGCGAAACTCACCCCGGCGATCGCCGCCGCCAGCCGCATCGGCCGGTGGATCGCCTGGCGCCAGGCCAGGGGGGTGCGCTGCAGCAGGCGGGGTGTCATTTCAGCGCTGACTCGGCTGGGACAGGCCGCTCTGCTCGCGGCGCTGCTGCTCGATCAGCCGCTGCAGTTGTGCGCGCTGCGCCTGCCTCTGCTCGGCTGTGAGGGGGTCGAACAGCACATTCACCTGCAGGTAGTTGATCGAACTGGCAATGGCTGCCGCTTCTGGTGGCAGGCCGATCTTCACCTCGATCACACGGCGATCGAGATTCTCTCCCGCTTCGCCGCTGTACACGCTCTGGCGGCTCACCTGGCGGGCAATCTCCACCACCTGCCCCACCATCTGGCGGCCTGGGAAGCCATCGGCGCTGATCACCGCCCGTTGGCCGAGGGCGATGCCGGGCCGATCGGTCTGATACACCTCAGCGATCACGCCCATGCGGCTGCTGTCCCCCATCTCGAGAATGCCGTCCTCGCCCACCTTGTCGCCGGGGTAGGCGTTGATCCGGAACACGGTGCCGGCGAACGGAGCCCGGATCAGCGCCTTGTCCAGCTCGGTGCGGTCGCGTGCCAGGGCCGCCTGTTGTTCGTCCAGTTGTGCCCGCAGGGTGTCGCGGTCCTGCAGGGCCTGATCCAGGTTGGCGCGGGTGGTGCTCTCGATCGTGATGCGCCGGTCGCGCACCTCAGCGCTGGCGGCGCCCTGGGCATAGAGCTGGCTGTACCGGCGCAGCTCCACCTGGGCCTGGGCCAGCTCGGCCCGGTAGCGGGCGATCACGCTGTCCTGGGAGGCCAGCTTGCGTCTCGCCACCTCCACGGCGGCGGTGGCCGAGCGCACATCACGCTCCAGGCTCTCGCGGCTGGCGAGCACGGCCAGCACCTGGCCGCGCCGCACCTGTTCGCCCTGCTTCACCAGCAACTGCCCGATCGTGTCGTTGCTGAGCGAGGCCGGAACCGAGAGTTTCACGACCCGATCCAGGGGCTCCACCCGGCCGAGGGCGGCGATGCGGCGCGGCAGGGGCTGCTGTTGCTGCGCCTGGGCCTGACGCCGCTGGTGCTGGCCGTGCTGCCAGATCGCGAAGCCGCTGCTCGCCAGCACCAGCAGGGCCAGGCCGCCCAACAGCCAGCGGCGCCGAGGCTGTGCATGGTCGTTCGGGACGGTGCTGTTCGCTGCCGGTTCGCTCATGGTCCGCCCGGTGGACGTCGCACCCCTGATTGACGCTGTTCTAGCGAGGGGCAACGCCGTCGGCCGGAATCCGCTGATGCTCAGCCCTGATCCGGCGCCGCGAAGGGCTGGTCAAGCTGTTGGCGCATCACCCAGTTGGTCGCCGCCTTCTGGGTGTGCCAGGCCTGAAGGAGTTGCTTGGCAAGTTCACGCAACTGTTGGGGATCAGCGGTGGCATCAATGGCGCGGGAGAAGCGCTCGATCTCGAATTGTTGGCCGGTTGTGAGTTCAATCGGTGTGGCCATGTTGTGCCTGCTCCGATGGACGTGGCCAAGGTATTCGGATGAGCTTTTGCTCCTGTGGTCATTGCTACCGTGAGGGGCGCTTGTCAGTGTTTCGTGTTGTAACCGCACTCGCGGTCGGCAGCGGAATCGGACATGGTGGTTGGATTCGCTGCGCGATTGCCGTGCATCTGGGCTGGTCGCAACATCTGCAGGCGTCTCGCCTGCTTGAGCTCGCTCCCGATGATCAGCGCGGCCTAGCGCTTGCCCTGATGGGCATGGCTCTGCTCATCCTGATTGAGGACCTGGCCCGTCAGGAGGCCTGACTCCCCCAGCTGCACGTATCCGGGTAGCGCACGGTGCGCCAGCTTCCGGTGGTGGTGAGCACCTCAACGCCAATCGAGGCCAGGCCACTGTCCGCACTGGCCTGGCGGCACCAGTCCGCTGCGTCGGCCAGGGCCGCCTGCAGGCTTTCGTAGAGCCCATCGAGTTGGGGATGCGGGTGCAGGCTGGCATCGATCAGGCGATAGCGCCGGCTGATCGGGCGGTGCAGCAGATCCAGGGCAGACATGCGCTCAAAGACGAAGATTCCGATCCTGTGCAGTGTCCCTGCCTGCCGTCTGTGTCAATGGTCACGATCGGGCCGGTCCGTTTCTCTACGACGTTCAGCTGAGTCGATCCCTGAAGATCTCTCGCCGGAAACTGCAGGCCTGAGGCTATGCGTGATCGGCCGCATCTGGCTGGGGCTTTGATGCGGCCCGTTAGGAATGATCCGGCTAACTACGTGCTGCTTGCTGCTGCTGCCGTTCAGCCAAATTGATAGTGCTTGCGCACCGGGGCATGCACCTGCCAGGTGCAGCTCAGGCCGGCCTCGAACACCACCAGATCACCGGCCCCGAACCGCACCGGCTCCCCGCCATCGGGAGTGACGCTGACATCACCCTCCAGCAGCAGGCAGGTCTCCCGCTCGTCGTAGGTCCAGGGGAAGCGGCTGACCTCACAGCCCCAGGTCGGCCAGCTGTGCACGCCGAGTTGCCCCAGCTGTGCCGGATCCGGGTTGGACGTGACCGTGATGCCGCTGGCCATGATGGGTTGTCGGAGGGTCGGCGGCATTGTCGGCCAGCAGCACTGCCACCAGTGACGCCGGGTCCTGACCAGTCGGGCCACCAGCTCGTACTCGGCATCCGTGAGCTGCCAGGCGAAGGCCCGCGATTCGTAGCGCAGCAGATCACCGCAGCTCACCGGCTCGCCCAGCTCAGCTGCCAACGCCGCTGCCTCGACGGCAGTGCAGTGGCTCAGGCGAAGTTGAAGCGCGGGATCCTGCGCGACCCTGCTCAGAAAGCGGGCCAGCCCCTCCTGGCTCATGGCCCGTGGCCCCCGTTCGCAGTCCGTTCGGATCGCCGTTGGTTGAGCAACCAGCGCACGACCGCTTCGCTGTAGAAGGCCACATCCCAGACGTTGTGGCCGAATCCCGGCAGCTCGCTGTAGCGCATCGGTGCGCCCGCGGCCCTCAGGGCCGCGGCGGTGCGACGGGCGTCCTGCACGGGGAACAGGGGGTCGGCATCGCCATGGTGGATCCAGATCGGCAGATGCCGCAGCTGTTGCGCGAGCCACCGGTGGGGATCGCCCACGTTCAATGGCACCACGGCGTCCTCGGCGGGAATGGCCGGTGAAGGACCGACCAGTCCGCCGACGATCAGCAGTCCCGCGAAACGCTGCGGCTCGCGTGCGGCCAGGCTCCAGGCCGCTGTTGCACCGCTGGACACTCCGCAGAGCAGGAGCCGGCGGCGGTCGATCCGCCAGCTCCGGCAGGTCTGCTCCAGGCAGGCCAGGGCCAGGTGCAGATCCGCCCGGCTCCAGTGGGAGGCCGGCCGCTGCTGGGGAAACACCACCACCGCTTCGAACAGGTCGGCATGGCGGCGGATGGCGCTGCCCAGCTGAAATTCCGTGGGCAGCAGGCCGTCCTCGCCCCCTTCGCCGGCGCCATGCAGGAACAGCACCAGCGGCCACTGCCGATCCGGCCTGTAACTGCGTGGCACGTACACCTGGTACGGGTGGATCTCAGAACGATCCAGGCCGCCGCTGCTGATCGTCTGATCTAGGAAACCCGTGCTTGTCATCGGCGTCGTTCCCGTGGCCCAGGATCCCCAGAGCGCTGGCTCACGCACAGACTGTCAGCAGGATTGGATGGCGGCATTGCCTGCCCCCTGCTCGCTCACCCTGGGGGAGCTCTATGCCCGCCAGCCGCAGGCAGGCGAGGACGGTCAACTGCAGCCAATCGACGCCACCACCCGCATCAAGCCGGAGGAGGGGCTGGAGCTGCTGCGGCTGGCCCGGGAGCTCCAGGCTGGAGCCCTGCTGGAGATCGGCCTGGCCTACGGCTTCAGCACCCAGTTCCTGCTGGCGTCCCTGGTGCCCCGGGGGGGGCGGCTGGTGGCGCTGGATCCCTTTCAGAGCAGCGACTGGCATGGCGTTGGCCGGGGCCTGGCCGAGCGGACGGCGGCTGCCCTGAGCCGCGATCCGGCCAGTGGCGCTTCCGTGCGATTCCAGTGGTTGTCGGATCCTTCACACCGGGGCCTGCCGGCGCTGGAGGCAGCGGGTGAGCGTTTCGATCTGATCTTCATCGACGGCTACCACCGCTTCGATGATGTGTTGATCGACGTCACCCTGGCGGCGCGCCTGTGCCGGCCCGGTGGGGTGATCGTGCTGCATGATCTCTGGCTGCCATCGGTCCGGAGCGTGGTGGCCTTCCTGGAGAGCAACCGCGCCGATCTGGAGCGCCTGCCCACCGATTGCCGCAACCTGGCTGTGTTCCGGCTGCGGGGTGAGGACCAGCGCAACTGGGATCATTTCGTGCCCTTCGCCAGCGCCAGCGAGATCTGGCTCGATCAGGCCTGATTCCTCCCCTTCTGTTCCGCAGCGAGGGGGCTCAGCGGGCGTCGGCCAGCCAGTCGATCCGCCCCAGCTTGGCCAGCCAGACCAGGCTCATGCGCAGAAACGGCCTGCGCTCGGCGGCGAAGGGCGCCAAAAGCTCGGCCACCGAACAGGTTCCCTGCCGCTGCAGCTGCGCCAGAAGGGCTGCGGCCTCCTGGCGACCGCCCCGCAGGCCAGGCAGCAGGCCATCGAGCCGGCAGCGCACCAGCGGAGCCTCTGGGTCGCCCAGGTGCAGGGCGGTGCAGCTCAGGCGCTGGTCATCCGTCAGCACCGTGGTGGCGTGGCCGCTGAAATCCAGGAACGGATCCTGTGCCAGGGGCGGCAGCGAGAGCCGGCGTGCCACGAGCGGCAAGGGTGGTTCTGGCAGGGGCTGTTGCCCGGAGCGGAGCGCCGCCAGCTCACTGAACAACCGTTGGTGGGCCGTCACCACCACTGGCCAGTCGAAGCTGCGGCGAGCCCGTTGCCGGCCGGCTTCCCCCAGCTGGCGCCGTCGCTCCGGCGAACGGATCAGGGCCGCGAGCGCCTCAGCGGCGCGACCCACGTGCACGGCCACATGCTGAGCCACGCTGCCGCCATAGCGTTGGTGATCGAGGCTGCCATGGGCCTGCAACAGGGCCAGCCATTCCCCAGTGCCGCCGGCAGGGGCGATCAGGCTGGGGATGAGCAGCCCTTCCTCGCCATCGCGCAGCAGCGATCGGTAGCCGTCCCAGTCGCTGAGCACCACCGGCAGGCCTGCCGCCATCGCCTCCACCGGCGCCTGCCCGAAGGTTTCGAGGATGGTGTCCGAGAGCGACAGGAACAGATCGGCCGCAGCCCAGCACTGCCGCAGCAGCGCCGGGTCATTGCCATTGAGCCAGTGCACGCGCACCGATGGGGCATGGGCGCGGGCTGCCTCTTCGAACCGGGGCCGATCCCGCTCCGGTGAGGGGTACCAGCCCGCCACCAGGAAGTGAATCGGTACGCCGGTGGCGCGAGCCGCCTGCTCCAGCGCCAGCAGCATCGGCTGGGGGAAGGCCTTGTCGAACCAGGAGAGCCGCCCCACCCAGAGCACGGCGATGGCTTCATCCTCCAGGCCCAGCCGGCCCCGTAAGTCCCGGCGGGCCTCCGCGTCGGCGGCATGGGCGGCCAGAGCGGCGGCATCGACCCCGATCGGAATCACCGGCAGCTGGGGCAGGGGCAGCTGCCGGGCTCCGCAGCGCTCGGCCAGATCCGCTCCCACCGCCTCGAGCATGCTCCGCACCGCCTGCTGCACGCTGGGTGAGGAGCAGATCACCGCATCCCAGGGCTGCAGTGGTGCGAGCAGTCCGCCCACCATCGCCTGGCGCGATTCGGCCACGGCGATACCGAAGAAGCTGCCCACCAGGCTGTAGGCCCGCTCCTGGCCGGCATGGCGGCGCTGCCAGGCTGAGGGGGCGAGATAGGCGGATCCGTGCAGCAGGGTGCCTGCCCGGCTGGCGGGGGTGGTGTCGAGGAGCGGTGCACAGGCAAAGCGGGGCTCCCCAGCGGCGAGGCCTGCGTTGCCGCCGCTGCCTGGCAGATCCAGTAGATCCTGCAGGCGCTTCACCAGTCGGGCGTCATTGCGGCCCGCCAGCGCCGTGAGCCAGTGAATGCTGCTGTAATCGCCGTGGCGGACCAGCGCAGAGAAGAGGCCGCGGTTGGCGATCAGGCGGCCATAGGAAGCGGCTGGTCCTGGCAGGTCTCCCTGGCGCAGCAGGATTGCCAGCTCCTTCTTCTCTGGCAGGGCCGTCAAAGCGCCGCTTCTCCGACTGGGCGGGTCATCAAGGCCTCGCCTCCACCGGCTACCCCACCGGCGATCGCCGCCAGATCCTCATCACTGATCTCCTCAGCGATGGCATCACCGTCATCACCGGAGAGCCCCAGGCTGATCGCCGCCAGCATCTCGGCCGAAGGGGCCGCGCTTGTCCGGGTCTCCAGCCAGCCCTGCGCCGCAGATTCGCTGAGCTCGAGCTTGTGAAGCCGGGCCAGGCCCAGCAGATCGGCGGGCGTCGCGGCGGCATCGAGGGCCTGGCGCAGGGCTGCGTCGGTGCGTGCCAGTTCCTGCAGCTGGGTGAGGGGATCGACGGACATAACGGCTTGGGTGCGGATCTGGGAGGGACCAGCCAGCCGGGGCTGCCGCTGGAAACCTGTTGAGATCACGCTAAGTGCGTAGCGTGTGGCCGCCAACCGCGACCGGACTTAGCGTCGCCAAGATGCAGCCAGATCGGGCTTCTGACTTGGGTCATGGTGCGGTCAACCTGGTGCTGGTCAGCTGGGATGGTCGTGAACCACCGCTGCGGCATATCCGGCTGGATGTGCCATCTACCTTTCAGTGGCTGTTGTTCGACTACAGCGGCGCAGGTCGCCGTCCGGATGATCTGCCTGATGGAACCCACTGGCTGAGTTGTCGAACCCATTGCAAGGGCGAGATCCTTGGTGCGCTGGTGCCCTGGTTGCGGGATCGGCCTGATCGCTATCGCTACATCGGGCTGATTGATGATGATGTGGCCCTGACTGTGGCGCAAATTGACGCTGCTCTTGCATTGGCGCAACAGCTGGGCAGTCTCAGTTTTTCACCTGCACTTCATCCGGATGACCTGGAGTTTCTGCCTCACATGATCAGCCAGGGCTGTTCGTCATGGCGCTGCGTGCCTTGGCTTGAACTGAAGATGTCTTTTGTGCGGGCCGATCTATTCCTTGCCGCTGCTCCTTTCTATCCCTTGTCCTTCAGCGGTTATGGCATCGATTGTTTCGTTCATCCCTATTGGGCTCGCGTGCTTGGCCTGGAGGGTGATTTTCATGTCTTTGATCACATCGTCGCCCGTAACCGGCGCCCACACGGTTCTGGCTCGCTTCGCTTCCCGAATGGCCTCACTGGCCTTGAAGAAGCCCGACGACTGCATCTGCTCTGCCTCCGTCACCTGAGCAGGGAGCGTCCGGATCTCATCGTTGATTCGCGGGTGAGGGAGGTGCTCCGTCTGCCCCGCACCGCCCTTCAGGATGGGGTCAAGTCCTGGTCCCGTTCATGAACCTGCCGAGTGATGCAATCCAGCCGGTGATCCTCACCACGCCTGGCGTCCGCGAGGAGATCGTCGCGGCATTGCGCAGGCAGTTCAGCGCTCAGCCCCGCTTCCTTGAACCACTGGTGTATTGCGATGCGAGACGCCAGGGGGCCGCTGTGGCTACGCGGGAGGCGATCCGGCTGGCCTGCAGGCAGGCGCCGGGGTGCCCTGTGCTGTTCCTGGAGGATGACGTCCTGGCCGATGACGAAGCCGCGCACCGCATCGGCGCCGTGGCCTTTGCTCTCTCCTGGGGCGTGATCAGTTTCTGTGACATGCGAGAAGTGGATGAATATGCTCCCGATGGTCTGTATGAGTGTTCCGCTCTCGGTAGTGATGGTCGGGGATGGTGGGGAAATCAGGCTTTGTTGTTGCATCCTGAGACGGCTTGTCAGTTGGCATCGGCCGATTGGTTCTCCGATGCCATTGAAAATGCGCGTGGTGTACTTGCGCATCGCGTCACTTATCAGGATCAAGGCCGAAACTGTGCCGATATCCGCCTGGCTCTGATCGTGCATCAACAGCCGATCCGTAATCGTTATGCTGTGCATGTGCCAAGCCTGTTTCTGCACCTGGGCCATGAGTCGCTCTGTTTCCCTGGGCGCAGCATGGGAGAGCGCGCCACCCGTAACTGGGTCGCCAATCGCCGTCGTTATGGAATCAGCTGAGATGGCCATTGGTGTGCAGTTGGTGCACAAGGATTGGCCTCGATCATGTCTGCCTTGATGTCAGCGCTGCCCAGTGTCCATCCTCGGGCCTGCCGCTGCAGATCCTGTTGACCCTGACCAACGGCTCTCTGGTTCGTGCCGTGCGAATGCTGACGCGAGATCAAAGACGGGCTATAATGAGAGGGTCTCCCGCAATTCAGGGCAATGTCGGCCGATCAGCTTGCTGCCTTTTTTGAAAAAGTCAAAGCAGATCCAGCGCTGGAAGAACAGCTCAAAGCTGCCTCTGGCCTGGATGCCGCTGTGGCAATCGCCAAGGAGGCTGGCTTTGCGGTTGAGGTGGCTGATCTGATGGACATGAGCGATGAGCAGGTGACGGATGTCGCCGGCGGTCATGTCAGCTATGGGCATGCTATTTACTGAGCGGAGTCGGGTCGGCTGATCCCTTGATCGTCGGGATCCTCCCGCCTGCTTCTGCCGTCCCCTCGCCTGGCGAGGGGGCGGTTCACGCCCTTCAGTCGTCTGCTTTTGGCCCGACCGCTTGCTCCAGACTGGCTGTGACGGATTCAAAGTGTTGGTGTTGCCATTGCTTGATCAGGTGCAGCCGTAGGGGCCGCCACGGCTTGGCGTGGTGAGCCAGTCGTCCCTCCAGCGGTTTCAGGCCGCAGGCGTGAAGTTCGCAATGCTGACCATCGAAGAACGTGCATCCCCGTTGGGTGTGCATCAGGTCCCTGGCGCCTTCCAGGCCGCCTGGTGCCGGTCCGACAACGGCCATGTTTGTGCGATCCGGCCAGAATCTGTACGTCGCCAGGCGATCTGCGTAGCCGGCTTGAATCAGCGCCAGCGCTTCATCAGGTGTCGGCAGGCAGGTGCTGTGTGCGCACATGGCGACGCACTCTGGGCATGTGCAGTCCACTTCTGACATCAGCTCGGCTTCGCCAGTACCTGCGATCAACTTGGCTTCGGGTGGCGCCTTCTTGTTTGCCATGGTTTCTGCTCTGCCAGATCAGAGGGTATGGATTGAGGTCCGGTGTCAATGCTGGGCCAGCATCCTCGCCAGGTAGCCATGCCCCTTGAGATCCTGCCAGCTGCCCTGTTCAGCGGCCTTGCCACGCTCCAGGACCACGATCTGATCCGCCTGCTGGATCGTGGCCAGGCGGTGGGCCACGCTGATCCGGGTGATGCCCAGTGCTTCGATCGTTTCGGTGATCACCTGCTGGGAACGGGGATCGAGTGCGCTGGTGGCTTCGTCCATGATCAGCACTTTCGGGTTGGTGATCAGGGCCCGGGCGATCGCGATCCGTTGAACCTGGCCGCCGGAGATGTTGCTGCCCGATTCGCTCAACAGTGTCTCCAGCTGCATCGGCATCGCGCGCACTTCATCGGCCACAGCTGCGCGCTCCAGCGCCTGCCATACCTCGTCTTCGCTGCGCTGTACCCCGCCGCAGATCACGTCGTAGATCGAGCCGGCATTCAGCCGTGCTGTCTGCATCACCACGCCCAGCTGGCGGCGGTAGGAGCGAATGGCCAGTTGCTGCAGCGGAATGCCATCGACCAGTAGTTCACCGGCCTGAGGACTGATAAAGCCCAGAAGCATCCGCACCAGGGTTGTTTTGCCGCAACCGCTCGGACCGGTGATGGCGGTGTGTTGACCGGCTGGGATGTCGAAGGAAAGCTGTTCGAACAGTGCGTCAGCACTGCCTGGATGGCTGTAGTCAATCCCCTGCAGCCGAAACTCTCCGGTCAACCGGTGGCGCAGAGCCTTCGGCTGATACCCCTGCTCCACTGGGGCTGTCATCACCGGCTCGGCCCGCTGCCATAGAACAGTGGCCTTGCCGGCCACTGTGGCGATCAGGTTCACAGCCCCGGTCACGGCACTGTTGAAACTGCTGAAGGCCGCATTGAAGGAGATGAAGGCAACGATGATCCTGCTCAGCTCACCGTTGTTGTTGCTATGCAGGACGCGTTCGGTTACCACTGCGAATAGGATCAGCGAAGACAGGGGGGTGAGCAGCGTTCCGTATTGCTCTAGAGCATCGCTGTAGACATTGTTTCGCAGCTGCAGCAAGGCATAGCGGTTCACCTCCCGCAACCAGCGCAGCAGCACAAATGGTTCGGCACCAGCGCTGCGGATCTGGGGCATGCCCATCACCGCCTGGAGCGAGAAGTTCGTGATCTTCGCTCCGCTTTCTAGCAGCGGCATCTGCAGTCGGATCGAGCGCAGTGTGATCCACAGCAGAGAGCCCATGGACAGCGCTGTGAAAGCAGCGGCCCAGAGCGCAAGTTGCGCATCGTAGATAAACATCAATGCGAAATAAGTGAGCGCGAATAGGCTGGAGATCAGGGTGGAGAGGACGCCGCTACCGAGCAGCTGGCGCAGCTGGGTGATGGCGTTGACCCGTGAGGCCAGATCGCCGGTGCTGAACTGGCTGATGAAGGTCATCGGCAGGCGCAGCAGTCGATCCCAGACCGCGGTCTGCAGGCGCAGGTCGGCAACGCTCTCCAGGCGCAGCATCATCAGGTTCTGCAGGAACTGAGTGGCGATTGAGCCGATCACCAGCAGCAGCACCACCATCAGCCCCTGTAGCAGCAGCAGCTGATCGCTCTGTGGAAGGATCCTGCTGACCAAGAGGTTGGTGAGCATCGGAATCGAGAGGTTGAACAGCATCACCCCGGCGGAGGTCAGCAACAGAGCAAGCACGGCCCCCGTCTCTGATGCGAAGGTGAAGCCCAGCACGTTCAGTGGACCTGGCACGCTTGCAGGCAGGGCGCGATAGATCTCATAGGCCTCCTCCGCCAGGCGCAGCTGATCTGTGGCTGGCCAGTGCCGTTGTTGGCTCGGGCAGTAACACCAGTTCCGCCCACCCTTGCGGTAAAGAGCAAGCGGCTGACGTCTCTCTGCGTCGAAAACGATCAGCACCGGAAACTCCTGAGTCGCTGGATCGTGCGGGGCCTCAATGCGGCGGTGATGAATGTCGTTGTGGTTGAGTAACTCAGGAATCGATGCTCGAGGCAGGGGCTCGAGGGACGATTGCCGGTCTCCCAGAAGCCGCAGGCAGAACCCAATCAATTGTAGCTCCGGATCCAGGTTTGGCTCGGCGGGTTGGGTCAGCAGCAGCTCGCGTTCCAGGTTGCTCGCCGCCACGAGCGCATCACGGGAGGTGTTCATGCGATCACCTCCTGCTGCGCAGGCTCTGCCTGCACAAGCGCATGGAATGCCCCCTCAGCCGCCAGCAGTTGTTCGGGTGAACCCTGTTCGATCACAGCGCCGTTCTGCATCACCAGCACCTGATCGCTGCGCAGGGCCGCATTCAGCCGGTGCGCCACGCTGATCACGGTGATGCCGCGGCGTTGCAGGGCATCCAGAACGCGGCTCTGGGTGGCGTTGTCGAGAGCGCTGGTGGCCTCATCCAGCAGCAGGATGCTGGGGCGGCGGATCAAGGCCCGGCAGAGTTCCAGACGCTGCCGTTCGCCACCGCTGAGGTCGCTGCCGTTATCGCGCAGATAGCGTTGGAATGCTTCCGGATGGCTGGTGATCGTGTCCAGGATCTGGGCATCGCGGGCGGCTTCCTCCAGGTCTTCGAGGCTATGGCCCGGTCGCCACAGGGTGATGTTCTCCTGCACGCTGGCGTTGAACATGAACACCTGCTGGGGCACGTACGCAAGGCTGCGGCGCATCACCGCATCGCCGTGGTCTTGCCAGGGCTTGCCGTCGAACAGCAGCTCACCACCCCTGGGTTGGTAGAGGCCTGCGATCAGTCGGATCAGGGTTGTTTTACCGGAGCCACTGCCTCCCACGATCGCCAGCCTTGAGCCGGCCGGGATCGTGAGATCAAGTCCGTTGATGAATGGTGCCGACACGGCATCGAAGCCGTAGCTGAGATCCCGCAGGTCGATGGATCCCTGCAGCGTTGGCGTCACGTTCTCGACTTGATCAGTCAGGGAGAAGCTGCGCACCAGTGGATCCTCCTTGCTGTTCCTGAGATCGTCGAGCCGGCCCAGGTCGCCGATCAGTTGCTGCAGGGTGGCATTCAGCTGGGGCAGGCTGCTGATCGGTGCGATCAGCTGAGCCTGAAGGAACTGGAAGGCCACCAGCGTTCCGAGCGACATCTGCCCGGCGATGATCAGCATTCCACCCACCGTGATGATCAGTGCATTGAGCAGGAAGCTGCTGCCGGAGGCCGCCATCGTGGCTAGCGCCATCTGACTGCCGAGTCGCTGGCTCTGGACCACTACATTGCCGAAACTGCCCTGCCACTGGCTGAGAAAGTCGAATTCCAGCCCAGAGGCCTTGAGCGTTTCGATGTTGTTGATACCCTGCAGACCCTTGCCCTGGGTTTTGCCCTGCTCAATCGCCAGTCTGCGGTTGGCGTCGTAGCGCAGCTCGGTGAGCCACCAATTCAGCAGGAGGTTCGCCAGCATCACCGCCAGCACCAGCAGGCCCAGCCACGGGGAGATCACCAGGGCCATCACCAGCACCAGCACCCCCACCCAGAGGCTCACCACAAATCTCAGCAGCTGGGCGACCACCACCTGGGTGGTCTGCATCCCCAGCAGCAGTCGGCTGGCGATTTCGCCCTGGTAGCGGGCCTGGTAGAAGCCGAAGCTGAGCTGGAACAATTTGCGGAACAGATCCGCAGTGAGCCGCTTGGAGAGCAGCAACTGCATCCTCCGCAGCGCCGCGAACTGCACGCTCAGCAGGGCCAGCCAGGCCAGGACCACCAGTAGCAGCAGCCACAGGATCGGGATGCCGAACGCCAGCTGCTGGTTCTGCAGAAAGCTATCGATGAAGCTCGAGGTGAGCCCGGCCACCAGCAGGGTGATCACGGCCTGAGCGCTGGCGACCAGCAGCAGCTGCAGCAGCGATCCGGTGTAAGGCTTCAGGGTGCCCGGCAGGCTGAGCAGGGGCGAGCGCTCATGGCCGCCGGACTGAAAGTCCGGTCCTGGTTCGAACTCGAGAACCACGCCGGTGAAGTTGTCGAGGAACTCGTCCATCTCCACCCTCACCCGGCCCTGGGCTGGATCGCTGAGGTATGCATGGTTGGCGGTGAAGCCTTCGATCACAAGAAAGTGATTGAAGCCCCAGAAGGCCACGCAGGGAAAGCGCCCGTATTTGAGCATGTCCTCTCCGCTTAATCGGCAGGCCCGCGCCTTGAGGCCATAGAGCCGGCCCGCTTGGAGCAGCTGCTTGGCATTCGAGCCGTCGCGGTTCACGCCGCAGGCCTCGCGCAACTCACTCAGTTCCACGACACGGCCGAAATAGGCCAGGATCGTGGCTAGCGCAGCAGCACCGCATTCGGCTGCCTCGTATTGCAGGCGTGTCCGTGCTTTGACGCGCTGTCGCTGAAGCGTCTTCACGGTGGCGTGCCTCTGGAACTGGGGTCGGTGGCAGTCTCGGGTGAAGTGAGGCCCAACAGCTGCTTCAGGCTTGGCAGCACCAGCTCGATCGGGCGCACCCAGCGGCTGGTGATCTCCACGTCCAGTTGTGTGCCGGGTGTGGGTGGAAAGGGTAAATCTGAGCGTGAGCTCCAGAGGTAGCCACCGCTGTTCTTCCCCCCTGAATGGTTGGCCCGCTCTAGTGCAAGGATCACAAGGGTTGGCGATGGTTCTTGTTTCAGGATCTCCTGAGCCAGTGACCGAATGCCAACCCGACTTGTCACTGTTGCAAGCGTTCCTGGCAGTCGTGACTTATATACAACCCTGGCGCGAATGCCGCCTACCTCGGCGCGCTTGTAGCCAGCTGGTGTCGCGAGGGCTGTCATGCCTGCTCGCACCTGTGCAGCCTCGTTGCTGCTAAGAAACACCGGTACCAAGATGGTAGAACTGAGCTTTTGCTCACTAAGTTTCAGAAGTTCCTGGCCGCGACTCACGCTCTCGCCGTTCTCGGCCATGATCTGATCCAGATAGGTTTTGCTCGGTGCAAAGACCAGTTGCTGCTGCACCAGGATTCCCAGTTGTGCCCGTAGAGCCTGGTAGTCCTTGTCGCGCTCGCGGGACAAGGTAATCAGTTGATTGTTGTTGGTGTGAATCTGTGTGCTGATTCCATCCACGGTGGCCTGTTCCTGCAGGATGGTGGCGCGACTTACAAAGCCGCGTGCTGCCAGCTCTTGCATGCTCGATAGGTACTTCCTGCGACTGGTTAATTCGCGTTGTAGTACGGTCTGTTGCGCTTCGATATTGCGCTGCTGGGCCGCGCTGGCATGCAGGCTGCGTTCAAGTTGGTCGAGTGCGCTGCTCAGGTTGTTCTGCTGGGAGCTGGCGAGCACCCAGAGCAGGAGTCGTCCCGCTTCAAAGCGTGTACCACGGTAGTTTATCAGGGCTTGGGCATCTGCTGTATGAGTCGCCGCAATTGCCTTCTGTTCAGTGCTGGCCGCGAGAATAGCCCGAGCTAGCTCAGTCATGGATTGATCACTGAAGCTGCCGGGGCGTTGTTGAAATTCGTGAGCCTTCTTGTGCCAGGTCTTGCGCGGCAGTGGGAATATCCAGTGATTCACCCCATCGGTCTGGCTGATGCTGGTGGTGATGGATCCCACGGGTAGGAGAACCCCTGTCCCTTCCACTGTCAGTGGAATTCTGGCCAGGGTGGCCCACAGTCCACCTCCCACGGCGATCAGCAGGCCGAGCGCCAGTGTGGCTTTCAGCGGAGGGCTGAGTAGGGTGATTGGACCGCTGAGTTCGCCCACGCGGTGACGACGCTTCAGGGCGCGGGAGCTGAACAGATGTGTCATGGCGATATGGGGGCTGATGCGGGTTCTGAACCCGTGCGCAGGGTCTGCAGCAGCCGTTGCACGTCCGCCTGGGATTGAGGGGGCCAGATTGCTGAGTAGCGATACAGCTGGGCCAGGGCTGTGTTGTAACTGAAGGTGGCTTGCGAGAGCTGTTGTGCAGCCTGGGAGAGCTGCTGGATGGTCTGCACCACGCTGGTGATATCTCCCACTCCGACTGCGAACCTGGCAGTGGAGGCCTGTTGAGCCAGTTCCGCACTGCGGTATGCCTGCTGGGCGCTGCTGTAAGCCAGGCGGGCGGTGGCCAGCTGGCCGTAGCTGGAACGAACCTGTTGAATCGCAGTCAGCCTTGAGCTGGAGGCCTGGGCGATCTGCTGCCGTGCCTGCGCCTTGGCGGCTTCGGCGTTGGCAGCCTGAATGCCGCCATCGAAGATCGACCAGGTGAAACCAATGCCGATGGAGGTGGTGCTGTTCAATACGCTCGTTGGCGATTGATCGTTCTGTGACCCATTGGCATAGGGCTGCGTGCCATTATTGGCGATCAGGCTGCTGCTGCCCACCAGCTGTAGCGCTGGCAGGTAGCTCCGCAGGGCTGACACCGCGCTCCAGCGCGCCGACTCGGCCGCCGCCAGGCTGGCCTTGATCTCCTCGCGTTGTTGCAGTGCCTGGTTGATGGTCTGTTGCAGTGAAAGGGGCCACTCACCCCGTAGTGCGGCGGCTTCGGAGGGGACGGCCAGGGTTCCTTCGGGCAGTGCCAGGACAGCAGCAAGACTGGCAGCCTGTTCGATGTAGGAGCGGGTGTATGCCACCAGCTGGTTCAGCTGCAGGAATAGCTGTGAGCGGGTCGCCTCCAGATCAAGAACGGTGATCATATCAATTGACCGCTGTGCTTCGAGTATGGCCAGCTGCTGCTTGTTGATGGCATAGATCTTGCGAAAACTCCTGATCAGTTCGTTGCTGCTCTGCAGTGCGTAATATGATTGCTGGATGTCAAGTGCCAGGCTTCTTGCACTCGCGTCAAATAGCAGCTTCTGTTGCCTGAGCGATTCGGCGGCGGCGTTGATGTTTGGTTGTCGTGTTGGGTCAATGGCATTCCAGCTGATGATTGCGCCTGGCTGGAAGACTGATTGTCTCGTGTTGCTGGAGTAGTTTGGTGGTGCTGTGGGCGATGTCGCGTAAGTCTGGGTGAAGGTTGTCCACTGGATGCCGGCAAAGGGTGTGCCGTTGCTGAGCTGGAGCGTGGGGTGCCACTGGCGCTGTGCCGCGATCAGTTGCCACTCGTATTGCTGGATTACGTTGAACGCTTGCAGCAGTTGGGGGTTGCCGCTGATGCCGATGCTGATCGCATCCTGCAGGCTCACCGGCTGGGCATGCTCCGCGATCTGGGCTTCAAGGCGTGTCAGCTCGGCGAGCAGCAGGTCTGGGTCGTTTGCCTGTGCGTTCGTCGCCGGGCCCCCCTTGGAGATGGGAGCCGCCTGGGTGAGCTGCGCCGGGTCTGGACCGATCAAGCCGAGCAGTACCGCGAGCGATCCGGCCAGGACAGGGCAGGCCCTCATCCAGTGAACTGGCGCGAAACCCCGGAGCGAAGGGGTCGAGACCACAGGTGACGGAGTGGCTGCCGGCAAATGCCCGTGTCCTGATCATCGATCAGTATCGCCGGATTTCGGAATGCAGTCACCTGCTGCTGAGCCGGAGCCTGTTTCCTGGCGGGCGAGATTGAGGATGGGTTGCGGCGAGAGGTCTGGAGGCCACACCAGCAGTTTCAGCTGGCCCCGTGGATTGATGGCGGCTGCACTGATCGGACTGGCAACTTCTCCCAGGGCTCCCCGCTATGGCGATATCCTGCCATCGCTGGGGATGCAGGGTGGAGGTGGCTCCAGGCGCACCACCTGGTCGATATGCAAGAACTGATCCTTGGCGAAGAACTGCACCAGCATCTGTTTAGTGCTGCGCAGGCTTCTGGCCTTGCGCCTGCCAATAGCGCGGAAGCCTGCTCCATGTAGTCCAGCTGCATGTCGTGGCCTTTCGAGAAATACCGCTCGTCAGCCACGGCGTGCCTTGTCATGCGTCCGCCTTTTGAGTGTCATCAGCGCCGCTATGTCATGCCGTTGTAGAGTGAAGCCTAGGCGCAATCAGGTACAGGGTGACCAGGGCTTTGTGCTTAGTCGCCAGGGCAATTCGCAACCTGAATCCTGCAATAGCCATTGGGATTGTACGAACGACATTTTTCCAGTGCGATCGAGGACGCCTTCGCCCGCTGGCTCGCCCATCCCCAGCCGTAGCCCCCATTTCCTGTCGTAGCCAGGGCAATGCAGGCATTGCGGCTCCATCCAGCTGTGCGACAGCCGCTGCCGCTCTCTCTGTAGCACCGATTCAGCGCAGCCTGTTCCGCCGCCGCTCTGGTTGGGTGGTTCCAGGCTGCTCCCCATCCGCCATTTGTATTAACGGCCACGGCTCTATAGGAGTCCTGGGCGAAGGTGTTGCTGGTCAGCAGTGGTATCGAAGCAAGGACAGCGGCGGACTGTGTGAGCAGCTTCCCGATACGCATCTGTGTTTGCGACGCTGTGCCTAATTATGGTCGCGGCCATCACTGCCGCGTGTCTGTCTTCTCAAATGCTTCCGATTGATGGGTGACTGCCGCCATTCGGCCGTGATCACGCTATCGCTGTCCGCATCAGTCTGAACAGGCGCTTCGGCAGCGCCACCAGCCCGGCTGCTCCGGCCGATCTCACCCGATGAGACGCTCCAGCGAGAATCCAGGCCCCGACTGGCTTAGAGCCCAGATCCCGCCTGGCTTCTTGTAACGCCCCCTGATGGATTCGAACCATCGACCGGCTGCTTAGAAGGCAGCTGCTCTATCCAGCTGAGCTAAGGGAGCAGGGAGGCCCGATCGGACCTCCGGCATTGTGGCAGCAGCACCGCCGCCACGGCACCTAGGATTGAGGGTCGGCGCGGATCATCGATGGCGGCCTCTCGGCTCAGTGACAGCCAGAAGCAGGAGCTGGTGGCGCGCTACCGGCAGGGCGAAACGGGGCAGTCGCTGGCGCTGGCCTATGGCTGCAGTGCTAACACCATCAGCCGGGTGGTGCGGGCGGTGCTGGCGCCGGAGGAGCTGGCGGCGTTGAAGAAGCAGTCCAGGCCTCGCGCTGCCGCTGCCCTGGCGGAGCAGGTCCCCGAGCCGGTGGCTCCTGCGGCGCTCCAGGTCGAGCCCGAGCCCGAGGCCGACCCGCCGGCGCCCGTTGCCGTGCAGCAGCCCGATCCCCCCGTTGCATCCCAGCCGGTGGCCCTGGCCGATGGCCAGGACCAGGGGGTGCTCGCCATCGATGACGCCGACGATTTCGGCGACGACGGCCTCGACGAGTTCGCTGACGATGACGCTGACAGCGGCGATCCGCCCCCGCTCGCGACTGCCCTGAGTGCCGGCCAGCCGGCGGCGGTGCCCCTGCCGCTCACTCCCGGTTCCCTGCCGGGATCGGTGTATCTGCTGGTCGACAAGACCGTGGAGCTGGAGCCCCGGCCGCTGCGGGAGTTCGCCGAACTGGGCAGCCTGCCGGCTGAGGAGCAGGAGCGCCGGGCGCTGATGCTTTACACCAATCCCCGCCAGGCCAAGCGTCAGTGCGGTCGCAGCCAGCGGGTGATCAAGGTGCCGGACAGCGGCCTGCTGGAGCGTCGCTCGTCCTATCTGGTGGCGCAGGGCATCACCCGCCTGGTGCTTGAGGGCGGCAGCCTGTTCGCGATCCCGGGCTGCTGAAGCGGTCATGCGCCTGCGGTCCGCTGCCATCGTTCTGGCTCTGGCGTTGCCGCCGCTGCTGATCGGCTGCGATTCGCTGCCGCAGCGTCTGCCCCGTGATCCGGATGGCACCGCACTCAACGCCAGCACCTCCCGCTGGCGCGGGCTCTCCTCTACGGGCGCCTACAGCATCGTGCGCCAGGTCACCACCGGCGCCAATCGCTTCAGCTTCAAGGAAACCTGGTTCCGCGGCAAGGGGGAGGAGGCGCTCGTCACGGTCGGCAGCGGCTCCTACGAACCGAAGACGCAGATCAACGTGTACGCCTTCACCAGGCCCGACAACGGCATTGTCGTGGTCCGCACCCGTGAGATCAAGGAGGAGGAGATCACGGAAGACACCGTGCTGTCGTCCAGCCTGCCGATCTTTCAGGTGGGGGAAACGATCACCTATACCCTGATTCCCTGAGGCCGCTTCAGTCCTGGTCGCGCCGCGGCAGCAGCAGGGCTGTGGCGCTGCCGCCGCTGATCACACCGATCACCAGAGCCACCCCCACCAGGAAGCCGGTGGGAAGCTCGCGCGTGCGCCCGAAGCCCAGATTCACGCTGGTCCGCTGATCCAGGTTCTGGGCCCCCAGGCAGAGCAGCAGCAGCAGCAGGGCGCCACCGCCGAGGCTCGCCAGCAGCAGTCGCAGGCGCAGCAGCATCAGCCTGGATCCTCGCTCCTCTGCCCCAGAGCGTAGAGCTCGCGGCGCGGCAGGCCGGTCTGCTGCGCCAGTTGGCGTGCCGCTTCGCTACGGCTCAGGCCGCTGGCGATCAGCGCCGCCAGGCTGGCCCGCAGGCTGGTGGCATCGCTGGCCATCGCCGGCGCCGCCTCGGCTGCCGCGCCGCCCAGCACCAGGGTGAATTCCCCCTGGGGCGCTGTGGCCCGGAAGTGGGCCAGGGCGGCGCTCAGGTAGGGGCCCACCTGCTGTTCATGCCGTTTGGTGAGCTCCCGCGTCACGGCCACCGGTCGATCCCCCAGCTCCGCCAGCAGATCTTCGAGCAGGGCCACCAGGCGGTGCGGCGCCTCGAACAGCACCAGGGTGCGCTGATCGCCGGCCAGCTCCCGCAGCCGCGCCCGCCGTTGGTTCACCTTCGGCGGCAGGAAGCCCTCGAAGCAGAAGCGGCCGGTGGGCAGGCCGCTGCTCACCAGCGCCGTGGTCACGGCGCAGGGGCCTGGAATGCAGATCACCGTCTGCCCCGCCGCCCGGGCTGCCGCCACCAGCTGCTCGCCGGGATCGGAGATACCCGGGAGGCCGGCATCGCTGATCACGGCAATCGCTTCGCCGGCCGCCAGGGCCGCCAGCAGTTCGGGGATGCGGCTGGCCTGGTTGTGCTCGTGGAAGCTGAGCAGGCGGGGGCCCTGCTCACGGCTGCGCAGGCCGAGGTTGTGGAGCAGCAGGCCACTGCGGCGGGTGTCCTCGCAGGCGATGCGATCCACATGCGCCAGCACGTGCCGGGCGCGGGGGGAGAGATCGCCCACGTTGCCGATCGGGGTCCCCACCAGATAGAGCACGCCCGCGGCCGGTTCGGCGCCCTGCATCACAATGCCCCTTTGCCTCCTCCATGATGCCCGCCGCCGCCCGTCTGCCCGCCGGCATCGAGGAGGAGGCGCTGCTGGCCGAGCTGCGCCGCCTCTGCTGGGGTGCGGCGGACATCCTGTTGGCCTATGCCCGTGGTGAAGAGCCCCCCTTTGGCTTCCCACCGGCCCTGACCGTGGATCAGGGCGGGGAGGGCCCGGTCAGCGCCGCTGATCTGGCGGTGAATCAATGGCTGCTCGATGGCCTGATGGCCGCCTATCCCGATGCCCCCTGGACCCTGCTCAGCGAGGAGACCGCTAAGCAGCAGCTGACGCCAGGGCAACGCCTTGATGCCGAGTGGCTGTGGATCCTCGATCCGCTGGATGGCACCAAGGACTTTCTGCAGGGCACCGGTGAGTACGCGGTGCATCTGGCCCTGGCCCATCGCGGTGAACCGGTGCTCGGGGTGGTGCTTCTGCCCGCGCTGGAGCAGCTCTGGTTTGGCCTGGTGGCGCCGGCCGGCGGCGAGGCCCCGGGCCGCGCCTGGTGTGAGAACCGCGCCGGCCAGCAAACCCCCGCCAGCCTCAGCCCCCGCCGCGCCCTGGGCGAGCTGGTGCTGGTGGCCAGCCGCAACCACCGCGACCAGCGCCTGGAGCAGCTGCTGGCAGCCCTGGCCCTCGGCGACACCAGGGCGATCGGCAGCGTCGGCGGCAAGGTGGCCACGATCCTGCGCGGTGAGACCGACCTCTACATCTCGCTCTCCGGCAGGAGCGCCCCGAAGGACTGGGACATGGCAGCCCCCGAGGCGGTGCTGCGCGCCGCCGGCGGTGCCTTCAGCCATGCCGATGGTCGGCCGCTCGTCTACAACGACGGCGACATCCGCCAGGCCGGTTGCCTGATCGCCAGCCATGGTCCGGCACACCACGAGCTGTGCCGCCGGGCGGCAGAGGCCTTGGCTGCGATCGATCCCGGTTTCGCTCTCTGAAGCGCTGAAGCGGAGCCAGCGGGGCGGTCGGCGCTCAGTACATCACCACGGAGCGGTTGGCATACAGCTCGCGTTCGGCCACGGTCTGGCCGGTGCGACGGTCCACCAGGCGCTGCCAGATCCTGTTGCAGCGCAGCCGCCGCTCCCCCTGCTGCTCGATGTGATGGTCGGTTTGAAACACGTGATAGGCCAGCGGTGGCATCCGTTCCGCCCGCAGCTCACCGCAGAGATGCGTCTCATCCAGCCAGAGCAGCAGTTGCAGGGTCTGGTCGGTGTTGTTGCGGAACCGCAGGTCGACGTAGTTGAAGAACAGGCTGGCGCCGGTGCCGAACGGCAACACCCGTCCCTCATCGGGGAATGGGTCGAAGCTGTGGTGATGCCGTTCCACCAGCTCAAGCGGGCTGTGCAGTGCCATCCAGTGGATCAGGTTGGCCAGTTGGCAGAGGCCGCCGCCGATGCCCACCGTCACGCGTCCCTGGGACAGCTGAACCCCCGGCAGAAAGCCCCGCGCGGCGCTCGGTTGGCCCAGCCGCCGCCACAGCGACAGCGTTTCCCCCGGCTGAATCCGCAGTCCGTGCAGTGCTGGCAACGCCAGACGCAGGTTCACCACCTTGTTGTGTTGCAACTGCGGATCGGTGTCCCCCAGGCGGCGCAGCAGCAGGGAGCTGTGCCGGATGATCCGGCAGGGCAGTGGATCCGGGTCCAGGCCTCGGGCGAAGTGTTGACCCGAGCGCCAGTCCTGCCAGCGCCTGGCCCAGCGCAACTGCCGGATGCGCAGGGGACGCAGCTGTTGACGGATGCGGGCCAGATGCGCGGACATGAAAAAAGCCCCCCGTGAAGGGGGGCAGGCAGATGCTGGCTCAGGCCGGGGCGACGGTCTCGTCCTGCTGGGGGACACCGCGCAGGGTGAGGTTGATGCGGCCGCGGTTGTCGATCTCGCGGACGCGCACGGTCACGTGGTCGCCCACCTTCACCACGTCCTCCACCTTCTCCACGCGGGCTTCGCTCAGCTGGGAGATGTGGATCATGCCCTCCTTGCCGGGCAGGATCTCGACGAAGGCGCCGATCGGGATCACGCGGGTCACGGCACCGCTGAACACCTCTCCTTCCGACACGCGGCGGGTCAGGCCCTCGATGATCCGCTGCGCTTCCTCAGCGGCGGCACCGTCGTGGCTGGCGATCGTGACGATGCCGCCGTCCTCGATGTCGATCTTGGTGTTGGTGCGCTCGGTGATGCCCTTGATCGTGCGGCCGCCGGGGCCGATCACGGTGCCGATCAGCTCCGGATCGATCCGGAAGCTGAGCAGGCGCGGCGCGTGGGGGCTGAGCACCTCACGGGGCTTCTCGATTGCCTCGAGCATCTTCTCGAGGATGTGCAGACGGGCGGGACGGGCCTGGTTGATCGCCTCGGCCACGGTCTTCACCTCCAGGCCGGTGATCTTCATGTCCATCTGCAGGGCGGTGATGCCCTTCTCGGTGCCGGCCACCTTGAAGTCCATGTCGCCGAGGAAGTCCTCGATGCCCTGGATGTCGGTGAGGATCCGCACCTCGCTGCCCTCCTTGATCAGGCCCATGGCGGCGCCGCTGACCGGGGCCTTCAGGGGCACGCCGGCATCCATCAGCGCCAGGGTGCTGCCGCACACCGAGCCCATCGAGGTGGAGCCGTTGGAGCTGAGGCACTCCGACACCACGCGCAGCACGTAGGGGAAGGATTCCTTGCTGGGCAGCACCGGCACCAGGGCCCGCTCGGCCAGGGCGCCGTGGCCGATCTCGCGGCGGCCGGGGCTGCGCATCGGCTTGGTCTCGCCGGTGGAGTAGGGCGGGAAGTTGTAGTGGTGCAGGTAGGTCTTCTCGGTGGACGGATTGAGATCGTCCATCTCCTGGGCATCGCTCGGGGTGCCGAGGGTGGCGCAGGAGAGCACCTGGGTCAGACCGCGCTGGAACAGGGCCGAGCCGTGCACGCGCTTGGGCAGCACGCCGGCGGCGGCGCTGATCGGACGCACCTGATCGAGCTTGCGGCCGTCGACGCGCACGCCCTCCTTGATGATCTGCTCGCGCATCAGCTTCTTGGTCAGGGCCTTGTAGCTGTTGCTCAGCACCTTGCCGTTGCTGCTCACGACCACTTTCACGGCGTCGTCATCCTTGAGGGCGCCGATCTTTTCGACCACCTCGGCCTTGATCGCATCGAGCTTCTCGTCGCGCTCGCCCTTGCTCTGGCTGAACTGCTTGAGCACCTCGCCGATGCCCTTGCCGCACTCCTTCTCCAGGAACTTCGGCAGGGTGTCGTCATCGGCCCTGGCTTCGGGGATCACCTGCTCGATGCCCAGCTCCTTGAGCAGGGCCTGCTGGGCCTTGATCAGTTCGCACACCGCTTCGTAGCCGAAGTCGATCGCTTCGATCACATCCTGCTCGGGCAGCTGGTTGGCACCCGCTTCCACCATGATCACGCCCTCAGGCGTGCCGGCCACCACCAGATCGAGGTCGGAGCGCTCGATCTCGCGATAGCTGGGGTTGAGCACGAAGTCGTCGCCCAGCAGGCCTACCCGCACGGCAGCCATCGGGCCATGGAAGGGAATCTTCGCCAGCAGGGTGGCCAGGGAGGCGCCGGTCACGGCCAGCACATCGGGGGGGACCCGCTCATCCAGCGACAGGCAGGTGGCGACGATCTGCAGGTCGTCGCGCATCCAGCCGGGGAACAGGGGCCGCATCGGCCGATCGATCAGGCGAGCGATCAGGGTGGCCCGTTCGGGGGGGCGGCTCTCACGCCGCATGAAGCTGCCCGGGATGCGACCGGCGGCGTACAGCCGCTCCTCGTAGTCGCAGATCAGGGGCAGGAAATCGATGCCTTCACGACCGCCGGAGCGGGTGGCGGTGACCAGAACCGCGGTATCTCCGCACTCGACCATCACCGAGCCCCCGGCCTGGGGGGCGAACCGACCGGTGGTCAGCCGGATCTCCCGACCATCGAAGGAGATCGACTGAGTGTGACCTTGCACTTGGGCTTATGTCCTTTTGTTGTCAAGAGGCATTCTCGCATCCGGACATCAGCCCTTGCGGCGCTGAGCGCAAAGTCTTCGGAAACGGTCAGTCGCGCTGGTGCACAGCGATGAAGACACAGAAAAGGGCGCCCTGAGGCGCCCCTTTGTCGTTGTCGCTGAGCTAGTCAGCAAAACAGTGTCGTGGGTGGTGAACCGACCCGCAGGTCGCCGGCCCTTCTCACCAGGACGACTTGACCACGCCGGGCAGTTCGCCCTTGTGGGCACGCTCGCGCAGCTGGTTGCGGCACAGGCCGAAATCGCGGTACACACCACGGGGCTTGCCGGTGGCCCAGCAGCGGTTGCGCAGACGCACCTTGGCGCTGTTACGGGGCAGGCCCTGGATCTTGCGGTGGATCTCCAGGCGCTCCATCGGATCAGCGGCGGCTTCGAAGGCGGCCATCAGGGCGGCGCGCTTGGCGGCGTAACGCTCCACCAGCTTCTGGCGCTTGGCGTCGCGCGCAATCATCGACTTCTTAGCCATGCGGCCTGGTACTCGTCATGCGGTGATGGTTGAGCCTACCCCGTCGGGGTTCCGTCAACGGCCGAGCAGCTGCTGAACGGCCTGCAGCTGGCTGGTGTCCTTGACGATCAGCACCACGCTGAGGCCCACCAGGAACACGAATCCCGACTGCATGAAGGCCATCTGAAAGCGCTCTGGCAGCGGCCTTCCGCGCACGCCTTCGATCAGCAGCAGCAGGAACTGGCCGCCATCGAGCAGGGGCAGCGGCAGGGCGTTCAGCACCGCCAGGTTGATCGAGATCAGCGCCGTGTAGAGGAAGAGGCTGCTGCCGCCCTGGCGGGCCAGGGACGCGCCCATCTCCACGATCTTGACCGGGCCCGACACCTGGCCGGCGGTCTCGCCGAAGTGGGTGATCAGGCTGACGAAGCCCTCCACGGTCCGACGGGTCAGCGCCACGAAGTCGCGGTTGGCATGGCGCAGCACCTCCAGCGGGCTGCGGGCCGGCCGGAAGCTTTCGGCACCGCTGGGCTGCAGTTGCGCCCCGATGCGTCCGACACCCCCGAGATCCGCTGGCGTGAGCTGCAGCTCCACCGTGTTGCCATCGCGCTCAGCGCGAAGGATCAGCTTCTGATCCGGCCCTCCCTTCACCCGCTCCACCAGCTCGGCCACGGCGCTCTGGCCGCCGCCGAGCTCACGGCCATCGACCGCGAGCACCCGATCCCCAGGCCGCAGCCCGGCCGCCGCCGCCGCCTGGCCTGGCTGCACCCCGGCCACCAGTACCCCGGGGGTGGCGCTGAAGCCGGCCGGGATTCCCACCACCACACCCTGGGCCACCAGCACCGCCCAGGCCAGCAGCAGGTTGGCCAGCACCCCGGCCGCGATCACCAGGGCCCGCTGGGGCAGGGGCCGGTTGCGCAGCAGGTCGGGGTCGTCGGCGGGGATCGGGCTGTCCTCGTCGTCGTCGGGGAAGGCCACGAAGCCGCCCAGGGGAATGGCCCGCAGGGCGAACTGCACGCCGCGGCGCTGCCGTTCGAGCAGCACAGGCCCGAAACCCACCGAGAAGCCGCTGACGCGGATGCCCTGCCAGGTGGCCGCGAAGAAGTGGCCGGCCTCATGCACCACGATCAGACCCGCCAGGATCGCCAGGGCCGTCAGTACACCCATCCAGGAGCCCGCGTGAATCGCTCCATTGTGGTGACCGTCGCGCCATAGCGTTGAGGGGCTTCGCCGAGCCCCATGACGCATCGCTGCGATGTCCTGCTGGTGGGCGCCGGGATCATGGGCGCCACGCTGGCCAGCCTGCTGCGGCAGCTGGAGCCCGGCCTGGAGGTGGTCGTGCTCGAGCGGTTGCCTGCGCTCGCGGCCGAGAGCAGTGCGCCGATGAACAACGCCGGCACCGGTCATGCGGCCAACTGCGAGCTCAATTACACCCCCGAGGCCCCTGACGGCTCCGTGCCGATCACCAAGGCGCTGGCGATCAATGCCGCCTTCGAGCTGAGTCTGCAGTACTGGGGCTCACTGGTGGAGGCGGGCACCCTGGGCGCACCGGCCGAGTTCATCCGGTCGGTGCCGCATCTGAGCTTCGTCTGGGGTCAGCAGGCGGTGGCCTTCCTGCAGCGCCGCCATCAGGCCCTCAGCGCCACGCCCCAGTTCGCAGCCATGGCCTGGAGTACCGACCCCCTGCAGCTGCGGGACTGGATGCCGCTGGTGATGGCCGGGCGCGCCCTGGATCAGCCCTTGGCGGCCACCCGCGTGGCCCGCGGCACCGATGTCAACTTCGGCGCCCTGACCCAGCGGTTGCTGGCGGGTTCCGGGGTGGAGGTGCGCCGCGGCGAGCAGGTGCACGGCCTGGAGCGGGTGGCCGGCGGCTGGCGTGTGCACAGCGGCGGTGGCGCCGTTGAAGCCCCGTTCCTGTTCCTCGGCGCCGGCGGCGGCAGCCTGCCCTTGCTGCAGGCCTCCGGCATCCCAGAGGCCCGGCAGTACGGCGCCTTCCCGGTCAGCGGTCAGTGGCTGGTGTGCCACAACCCGGCGGTGATTGCCGCCCACGACGCCAAGGTCTATGGCAAGGCGGCGGTCGGGGCGCCACCGATGTCCGTGCCCCACCTCGATACCCGCTGGATCGACGGGCGGCGGGCGCTGCTGTTCGGCCCCTACGCCGGTTTCAGCACCCGCTTCCTGCGCACGGGATCCCTCTGGGATCTGCCCCGGTCGCTGCGGCCGTTCAATGTTCTGCCCACCCTGCAGGTTGGGGCTGAAAATCTGGATCTGGTCCGTTATCTGGTGGGTCAGGTGCTGCAGAGCCAGCAGCAGCGCCTGGCCAGCCTGCGTCAGTTCATGCCAGAGGCCCGCGCCGACGACTGGCAGCTGGCGGTGGCCGGCCAGCGGGTGCAGATCATCAAGCAGGTGAACGGTCGCGGCAGCCTGCAGATGGGCACCGAACTGGTGTGCAGTGCCGATGGCTCCCTGGCGGCCCTGCTCGGGGCCTCGCCGGGGGCGTCCACGGCCGTGCAGACGATGCTGCAGCTGCTGCAGCGCTGCATGCCCGAGCGCCTGGCCAGCCCCGCCTGGCAGCAGCGTCTGCGCCAGCTGATCCCCGCCTGGGGCGAAGCGCTGGCGCAGGATCCGCAGCGCCTCGACGCCTGGCGGCAGTGCAGCGATCAGCAGCTGGGGCTGAGCCGGTCGCTGCCGAAGTAGGGCACCAGGGCAGCGGGCAGCCGCACCGAGCCATCCGCCTGCTGGCCGTTCTCCAGCAGGGCGGCCATGGTGCGGCCTACGGCCAGGCCGCTGCCGTTGAGGGTGTGCACCAGCTGGGTGGTCTTGCCCTCCTTGCAGCGGATCGCCGAGCGGCGGGCCTGGAAGTCGCCGCAGACCGAGCAGCTTGAGATCTCGCGGTAGGCGCCGGCGCCGGCCAGCCACACCTCGAGGTCGTAGGTGCGGCTGGCGGAGAAGCCGAGATCGCCGCTGCAGAGCTCGATGCGCCGGTAGGGCAGCTCCAGGGCCTCCAGCACCGCTTCGGCGTCGCCGGTGATCTGCTCGTGGGCGGCGGCCGAGTGGTCGGGGTGGCAGAACCAGTAGAGCTCCACCTTGTTGAACTGGTGCAGGCGGATCAGGCCGCGGGTGTCGCGGCCGTAGCTGCCCGCCTCGCGTCGGAAGCAGGGGGTGTAGGCCGCGTAGCGCAGCGGCAGCTGCTCGGCGGGGATCACCTCCTCCCGGTGCAGGGAGGTCACCGGCACTTCGGCGGTGGGCGTCAGCCAGAGGTCGTCCTCGGCGCAGCGGAAGCTTTCCTCACTGAATTTCGGGAGCTGACCCGAGCCGGTCAGGCTGGCGGAATTCACCAGGATCGGCGGCAGCAGTTCGCGGTAACCGCGGCTGCCGTGCAGATCGAGCATGAAGCTGATCAGGGCCCGCTCAAGCCGGGCGCCCTGGCCCTGCAGGGTGATGAAGCGGCTCTGGGCAATCCGCACCGAGCGTTCGGTCTCCCAGAGGCCGAGGCGTTCGCCGATCTGCCAGTGCTCCTCCAGGGTTTCCCCTGTGGCGGCCTGGCGCGGCTCGCCCCAGCGCTTCACCTCGATGTTGTCCCGTTCGTCGCGGCCATCGGGGGCGTCGGCCGAGGGCAGATTGGGCAGGGCCAGCAGCTGCTCGCGCAGCTGGACCTCCAAGGCCTTTTCCTGCTCCTCGAGCTCGGCCACCTGCTGCTTGATGGCGTTGCCCTGATCCCGCAGCGCCTGCACATCGGGGCCATTGGCGGGGGCTCCTCCCTTGATCAGGGTGCCCACCTGCTTGCCGATCCGGTTGCCCTCAGCCTGCAGCTCGCTGCGGCGGGCCTCCAGATCGCGCTCCTGCAGGGCGATCGCCTGCAGCGGGGAGAGATCGAGCTGAAGTCCGCGGCGGGCAAGCTGGCTGGTGATCAGCTCGGGGTTGTCGCGCAGCAGGCGCTGGTCGAGCACACGAGTCGGGCAGATGGGCCGAGCCTAGGGGTGGGTCCGTCACCGGACGTCGCACGGCCTGGGCGCCCCGGCCTGCTCATCACAGGACCTGGACCACCTCGCTCACCTCGGGAATGGCTTCGCGCAGCTTGCGCTCGATGCCCATTTTCAGGGTCATGGTGCTGCTGGGGCAGGAGCCGCAGGCGCCCTGCAGGCGCACCTTGACGATCGGGCCATCGATCTCCACGACCTCGACGTTGCCGCCATCGGCCATCAGGTAAGGGCGGAGCTCATCCAGGGCGCGCTCCACGTTCTCCAGGGTCAGGGCGCGGGGGTCGCCGGCGTCGGCCGGGGCTGCGGCGTTGTCGGCCGTTGCGGTGGCGCCGTCGGCGCTGGTGGTGGCTGTCTGCTCGCTGGTCATCGCGTGACGGTTGAGGTGAGGGTTAGTTCCCCAGACCTTAACGACCCCCCGTGGCCCCTGTTCAAAGGCCGGTACGCGGCTCAGCGGCGTCGGGGTGGCTGCCTAGGATCCCCTCACAATCTCGGATCCCGGCCCCATCCCGCGGGGGCGGCCCAAAGCCAGCCGATGACCGACGCTCCCGTCGCCCGTATCCGCAATTTCTGCATCATCGCCCATATCGACCATGGCAAATCGACCCTGGCCGATCGTCTGCTGCAGGAAACCGGCACCGTCGCTGCTCGCGACATGCAGGAGCAGTTCCTCGACAACATGGACCTTGAACGTGAGCGCGGCATCACGATCAAGCTTCAGGCGGCGCGGATGGAATACAAGGCCGCTGACGGCCAGATCTACATCCTCAACCTGATTGATACTCCTGGTCACGTCGACTTCTCCTACGAAGTGAGCCGCTCCCTGCAGGCCTGCGAAGGGGCGTTGCTGGTGGTGGATGCCAGTCAGGGAGTTGAAGCGCAGACGCTGGCCAATGTCTACCTGGCGATCGAAAATAATCTCGAGATCATCCCGGTTCTCAACAAGATCGACCTTCCCGGCGCCGACCCCGAGCGCATCAGTGAGGAGATCGAGGCGATCATCGGCCTGGACTGCAGTGGCGCGATTCCCTGTTCTGCCAAGACCGGCCTCGGTATTCCTGAAATCCTGCAGGCGGTCGTGGATCGGGTGCCGCCGCCGCCGGATCGTGTCGACGAGCCGCTGCGAGCGCTGATCTTCGACTCCTACTACGACCCCTATCGCGGTGTCATCGTCTATTTCCGGGTGATTTCCGGATCGATCAGCCGCAAGGACAAGGTGCTGCTGATGGCCAGCGGCAAGACCTACGAGCTGGATGAGGTGGGCGTGATGGCGCCTGATCAGCGCCAGGTCGACAGTCTTCATGCCGGCGAGGTGGGCTACCTGGCGGCCTCGATCAAGGCCGTCGCCGACGCCCGTGTCGGTGACACGATCACCCTGGCTGCTAACCCCGCTCCAGAGCCCCTGCCCGGCTACACCGAAGCCAAGCCGATGGTGTTCTGCGGCTTGTTCCCCACCGATGCCGATCAGTATCCCGATCTGCGTGAGGCTCTCGACAAGCTGCAGCTCAGTGACGCGGCCCTGCAGTACGAGCCCGAAACCAGCAGTGCCATGGGATTCGGCTTCCGCTGTGGCTTCCTCGGCCTGCTGCACATGGAGATCGTGCAGGAGCGGCTGGAGCGCGAGTACGACCTCGATCTGATCGTCACCGCTCCCTCGGTGATCTATCAGGTGAACATGCTCGATGGCACGACCCTGATGGTGGACAACCCAGCCACTCTTCCGGATCCGCAGAAGCGTGAGTCGATTGAGGAGCCCTATGTGAAGCTTGAGATCTATACCCCCAACACCTATAACGGCGCCTTGATGGAGCTGTGTCAGGAGCGACGCGGTGAATTCATGGATATGAAGTACATCACCACTGATCGCGTCACGCTCCATTACGAGATGCCGCTTGCAGAGGTCGTCACCGACTTCTTCGATCAGATGAAAAGCCGCACCAAGGGCTACGCCTCGATGGAGTATTCCCTGATCGGCTATCGCAGGAATGATCTGGTGCGGCTCGATGTGCTGATCAATGCTGAGCGCGCCGACCCCCTGACCACGATCGTGCACCGGGACAAGGCCTATAACGTCGGTAAAGGACTGGTGGAGAAGCTCAAGGAGCTGATCCCCCGCCAGCAGTTCAAGATCCCGATTCAGGCGGCCATTGGTAGCCGGGTGATCGCCTCAGAGAGCATCAGCGCGATGCGCAAGGATGTGCTTGCCAAGTGCTATGGCGGTGATATTTCCCGTAAGAAGAAGCTGCTGCAGAAACAGGCCAAGGGTAAGAAGCGCATGAAGGCGATGGGCAAGGTGGAGGTGCCACAGGAGGCCTTCATGGCGGTTCTCAAGCTCAATCAATGATCCTGCGCTTCCGCCTATCGCTCCTGGGGGCCGCCAGCCTGCTCCTCTCCTGTCTGTCGCCGGTGGCGGTGGTGGCGGCGCCCTTGCGGATCGGCACCGGCGTTGAGCTCTGGAGCATCCCTGATTCGGCTCTGCGTCGCTTTGTGACGGATGGCACCTTCACCGACCAGCGGCTGCTGAGTCTGGTGGCCGGTTCAGGCTGGCCCGATCAGGCCCTGCGTGCTGCCCTGGTCAAGGTCTACGCCGTCGACTTCCTGGCGATGGCCAACTTCCTGAATTCTCCGGCCGGTGTCACCTTCCTGCGTCAGCAGACGCGTGCCTACCGCCCGATTCCGGTCCGCCCCGGTGCCGAGGATCTGCGGGTCATGGCCCTGCGGGCTGCCATCCTGGCGGAAGCACGCAGTGGTCAGATCAGTTCCCTCGGCATTCTGAGGCGGTTGCCGGCCCCCCTGGTGATTGATCTCAGTGGTCCCGCGCCGCTGCGCTGCTCAGCGCTGCCGTGTGACAACCCGGACCAGTGCAGTTCCGTGCTCTCCTGGCTTGCTTTCCTGCCGGCCTGTCTTCAGGCGGCAGCCGTCCCGGGAACCCCGCTGCTGCGTTGATCAGCGGGGGCAGTCCCGGCGCTCTGCTTAGATCTTGCCGAACTTCTCAGCCGCTTCGCAGGTGAACGAGTCCTCGTTGCTCAGCTTGCCGGAGAGTTTGCACCAGAGGTGATCATCGGAGGAGTTGTCCTCCATTGATGTGCTGAAGTGCTCGTTTTTGCCGGCCAGGTCTGTGGAGGTGCCAAAGGCGCTGCATTTGACATCACCGACGTTGTCCACTTCGCATTCGACATTCTCAGGCTTGATGCAGATGTCGTAGCCGCGGGTTGACTTCATGCAGTGGCCTTTGCCGAGATTGCTCAGCAGCGAGGTGCAGCCGGAGGTCGACAGGGCAATGGCTGCCGCCACGGCGATCGGAAATTTGCGCGACAAGGTTCCAGCAGAGAGTGTTCTACTGCTATTGTAGCAAGAGTCAAGATGCGATTCTGTTCCATGTGAACTGCTCCATGTGAACTGCATCGTGCTGTGAGGTTCTTCTGGAACCCTGGGTCGCCTGGGTGATTCTGCTTGTTCTGATCGCCGCAATTGCTCTGAACTGCTACAGCGATTCCGGCGATCCCCGCAATTGTCTTGTCAGGCTTTGCTGCGGCTTGATAGACGCGGCTGCGATTTTCGGGCTGTGAGTGTCTGGTTGCGAGTATCTGCGATTGGTCTGTGACGTAGCCCCAAGGCTTCGGCTTCTCAGAGTCGACCTCAGTGGTCGAATGTCTGAGAATGAATGTCTGCGGTTAAGTGTTCTGCAAAGCCGGTGATCGGACTTGAACCGACGACCTACTGATTACGAATCAGTTGCTCTACCACTGAGCTACACCGGCAACTTGGCCACATTAGCATTCGGCAGACATCGCCTTTGGCCGCCATGGTTCCCCCCGCTCGCGACCAGCTGGATCCGGCGATGAAGGCGCGCCTGCTGCAGGAAGCCCGTACCCCCTGGCGTGGCTTGCGCCGTGCCCTCTGGCTGGCGTTCACCGCCTCTGCCGGTCTTGGTCTGGCCACGATGGCCATGCGGGCCTCCGCCGGCGATGTGGTCGCCGGTTCAGATCTGCTGATCCAGGTCGTTGCGCTCGTCCTGTTCGGCAGCCTCCTCTGGTGGGATCGCAATGTCGCCGACGATCAGGGCGGCGTCAGCTGACGCGTCGGCCTCGGGCGCTGCCTCGACCGCGCTCATAACCTCGACCTCGCTGGTTGCCTCGACCGCGCTCGCTTCCTCGGCCTCGCTCGCTTCCTCGACCCCGGAATCGCCGTCCTGTTCGGGGTTTTCCGCCACCTCTTGTTGCTCCTGTGGCGCTGGGTCTTCCGCTGGTGGCGCTGCGGTTGGTGGTACTACCGCCGGTGGCACTACGGCTTCCGCAGGCTGCGGCTGTGCGGCCACCTTGACCAGGATCGGATCCAGCAGAAGCAGCGGCAGGCCGAGATTCAGGCGCCGCTCAGCGGCTTCGCTGCTGCTCAGTGGCAGGGTCTGCTGCACAAGCGAGGCTGGCCGGCTCAGCATCCACAGGCTCTGCATGATCTGTTGCCACTGCCAGAGCATCAGCGCCAGCAGCGCCGCAGCCACGAGCAACACCACCAGCCGTGGGCTGTTGCCCAGGGGTGACCAGGCCCAGGCCAAGCCGGCGTGCTCATCGCACCACCAGAGCAGTGGCAGCAGCAGCACCGCCCCCGCCGCGCCGAGCAGTTTGAGCGGCAGGGCATCTTGGAGGGCGCTCAGACGCAGCTGATCGCTGCGGCGACCCCGCAGGGGTACCTGCAGCAGCAGCAACGACCAGAGATCAGGCTGCAGGCGCCACAGCAAGACCGCAGGGCCCAGAGCTCCCATGACCCAGCAGAACAGCCGATCCAGCCCCGGCAGCGGGCCTGGATCGGCTCCGGAGAGCACCAGCAGCAGAGCTGCCACCTCCAGGGGGAGAGCGGCAGCTCCAAGCAGCTGTAGCCAGAGCAGCGGTTCGCGGCGGGCCGGGTTGCCCTGAGGGCTGGTCACGGTGAGGTGCGGCGGATCAGGTGCTCAGTGTGCGGCGTTGGGTGACGAGTTTGTAGGCCTCGACACGATCGCCGTTCTGCCAGTTGGCAAAGCGATCGCAACCGATGCCGCACTCGAAGCCGGTGGCCACTTCCTTTTGATCGTCCTTGCCGCGGCGGAGGGAGTCGAGGTCGCCCTCGAACACCTTCTCCTTGCCGCGCCAGACGCGCACCTTGCAGTTGCGCTGCAGCTTGCCATTGGTGACGTAGCAACCCGCCACGGCGCTCTTGCCGATCGTGAACACGGCGCGCACCTCGGCCTCGCCCAGGTTCTCCTCCACCAGCTCCGGCTCCAGCAGGCCCTCCATGGCCATCTGGATGTCCTCCAGCAGCTTGTAGATCACGTCGTAATCGCGTACATCCACGCCGGTGGCATCGGCGGCGCGCTTGGCGCCCGGTGCCATCGAGGTGTTGAAGCCCACGATCACGGCGCCGGAGGCGGCGGCCAGGTCGACGTCGGTTTCGGTGACCTCGCCAGGCGCCGACAGCAGAACCCGCACCTGGACCTCGTCCTGGGGCAGCTGCTCCAGCGAGCCGAGGATCGCCTCGACGGAGCCCTGCACGTCGGCCTTGAGGATCAGGTTGAGCTCCTTGAGCTCGCCCTCGCTGGCCTGGCCGGACATCGATGCCAGCGACACACGGCGTGACGCCATCTGCTGGGCCAGGCGGGTGGCACGGGCCTCGGTGGCCCGGTCGCCCACCACGGAGCGGGCGGTCTTCTCGTCCGGGTACACCTCGAACTCGTCACCCGCCGTGGGCACCTCGCTGAAGCCGAGGGCCTCCACCGCATAGGAGGGGCCCGCTTCCTTCACGCGCTTGCCGGTGTCGTCCACCATGGCGCGCACCTTGCCCAGCACAGGGCCGGCGGCCAGCACGTCGCCGGTGCGCAGCGTGCCGTTCTGGATCAGCAGCGTCGCCACCGGACCCTTGGCTTTGTCGAGGTGCGCCTCGATCACGGTGCCGCGGGCCATCCGGTCGGGGTTGGCCTGCAGGTCCTCCACCTCGGTGACCAGCAGGATCATCTCCAGGAGCTGGTCGATGTTCTCGCCCTTGACGGCGCTCACCGGCACCATCACGGTGTTGCCGCCCCAGTCCTCGGCCACCAGGTCCTGGCCGGAGAGTTCCTGCTTGACCCGCTCGGGCGAGGCGCCCTCCTTGTCGATCTTGTTGATCGCCACCACGATCGGCACCTTGGCGGCGCGGGCGTGGCTGATGGCTTCCAGGGTCTGGGGGCGAACGCCGTCATCGGCGGCCACCACCAGCACGGCCACGTCGGTCACCTTGGTGCCGCGGGCGCGCATGGCGGTGAAGGCCTCGTGGCCCGGAGTGTCGAGGAAGGTGATCTTGCGCTGCTCACCGGCGTGAGGCACCTCCACCTGATAGGCACCGATGTGCTGGGTGATGCCGCCGGCTTCGCCGGCTGCCACGCGGGTCTTGCGGATCGCGTCGAGCAGGCTGGTCTTGCCGTGGTCCACGTGGCCCATCACGGTGACCACGGGCGGGCGACGGATCAAGTGGGCGAGATCGCTCTCCTCGATCATCTCCACCGTCTTGGCGGCGGCCTCCTCCTTGTCGTCTTCGAGCACGGGCACGCCGAACTCCTCGGACACCGTCTCGATCGCTGAGAGGTCCAGCGTCTGGGTGACCGTGGCGATGATCCCTTTGAAGAACAGGCTCTTGATGATTTCGGAGCTCTCGACGCCGAGGCGATCGGCCAGCTCCTGCACCGTCAGGTTGCCTTCGGGCACCACCAGCATGTCGGGCCGCTGGGCCTTGGCCTCGCGGGCGGCGCGCAGCTCCATGGCGCGGCGGCGCTGGCGCTGGCGGGTGGTTTCCTTGCGGCGCTTGCGCGCCACAACCGTGGGCTTCGGCTGGGCGGCGGCCACGGCGCGGGGTTTCGCCGGTCGGGCCAGGGAGGCCTGCAGCACGATCGCTTCCTGCTCGCCGGCGTAGCCACCGGTTTCAGCCGTCAGCGCATCGTCGTTCTCGCCGATGATGTGCACCTTCTGGCGCTGCTTCTGCGGCGAGCGGCTGCGCAGGGCCTCGAGCTTGGCGCTGTCATCCCAGTCGGGACGGCGGGGACGACCACCGGCCGGGGGCTGGGGTGTGCGGAAGTTCGGCCGCCGTGGCGCCGTCGGCGGCGTGGCGGTGGGCCGTGCGGCACCGTCACCGGTGGCGGCGGCACCGTCGCCCTCGCCGGCCGCTGGGCGGCGAGGTGGCGCGGCCATCGGGCGGGCACCGGGCTTCTGGAGCTGCATCAGCTCACCCGGGGCCATCGGCTTGCGCATCCCAGGCACGCCTGGCCTGGTGGGCGGAGCGGGGCGATTGCCGCCGCCGGCGGGACCACTGGTATCGCGGCGGATCGGCTTACCGACCAGCTCCACCTGCGGGCGGGCCGGCGGTGCGCCAGGTTTGCCACCCTGGCCGACCCGCACCGGAGCGGGGGCACCCGGGCGGGTGGGCATGCCAGGGCGCTGGCTCAGGGCCGGACGGCCGGACGGGGGAGCCGGCCGGGTGCCGCTCGGCTGGCCCTGCCCGCTCTGGGGACGGCCGACCAGCTGTGGCCGCTGCGGCGCCGGCCGGACCGGAGCGGGGGTATTGGCGGCCGGGCGCTGTGGCGCTGCGGCCGGCCGGGCCGGGGGCGCGCTGGGGCGTGGCGCCGGTGTGGCGGGCTTGCGGGCGGCCGGTGCAGCAGGGGCGCTGGGAGAGGCCGGGCTCTTGGAGACGATGGTCGGCGCTGAACGCGCCGGTGCCGGGCTGGCTGGTCGGCTCGGCGCCGAAGGTTTGGCGCCGGCGGCTGGTCGGGCCGGTGGCGCTGCGGGCCGCGCCGGCGCCGCAGGCCGTGCCGGCGGTGCGGCGGCTGCGGGACGCGGTGCCGGGGCCGCAGGCTTGGCTGCTGGTTTGGCTGCTGGTTTGGCTGCCGTGGGGGCCGGAGTGCTCGCCGGGCGGGCCGGCGTCACGGCACCGCTGGGTTTGACCGCCGGTTTGGCGGCTGCCTCAGGCCGTGCCGGGGCCGCAGGTGCCACGGCCGGTGGGCGGGGCTGTGCTGCTGCAGCCGGGCGCGCCGGAGCTGCCGGTGGTCGCGGAGAGCCGGCGGCCCCTGCCGGCGCCGTCGGTGCTGCACCCGGGGCCTTCTGCACCGCCAGGATCGCCTTCGGGGCGGCCGGTGGGGCAGCGGCTGGTGCCGAGGGGGGAGTGGCCGAGCCGTTGCGACCGCTCTTGATCAGGTTGCGGATCTGGGCAGCCTCGTCGTCGCTGATCGAGCTGCTATGGCTCTTTGCCGCGATGGACAGCTTCTCGGCGGCATCGAGCACGTCCTTGTTCTCCAGACCAAGGTCCTTGGACAGCTCGTAGATCCTGACTTTGCCGCTGCTGGTCATTCAGTGCTCCAATGGATCGGGGCAACGGGTGCC